>ERZ1090878.306-NODE-306-length-27691-cov-26.935664_pt1 | contig 27691 bp, 28 predicted proteins | sample MGYA00478473_ERZ1090878 | MGnify/ENA primary metagenome ERZ1090878 (study PRJEB33644, sample SAMEA5815720) | chicken gut metagenome | biome: Chicken; feature: Gastrointestinal Tract; material: Caecum | place: Ireland | collected 2019-01-01 | study: A study of the... | reverse complement strand
CTACACTTCTAGCTTCGTCGGCAGCGTCAGATGTGTATAAGAGACAGGTTGTGGCGCAGGGCCCTTCCTGTATTTTATTTACGATTTCTTAGAAATCGGTTGCCGCTGCAGCGGCAGGTCATCCCAGCGCCTGAATGGACTGCAGCACGTTCTTCTGCTTGTCCTGGGCGGCGGCCAGCTTGCTGCGGGTCTCGGCCACCAGGGCGGCGGGCGCCTTTTCCACAAACCGGGGGTTGTCCAGCTGTTTCTGGAACATGGCGATCTCCTTTTCCGCCTTGGCCAGTTCTTTGTTCAGGCGGGCCAGTTCCTTCTCCCGGTCGATCAGTTCCATCATCGGGATAAAGCCGCGGGCCGCCGGGGTCACCACCGTCACCATGCCGGCGGTGTCGCCCTCATACTTTTCGGTCAGGGTCACATCGGTGGCAAAGGCAAACCTTGCCAGGTAGACGCTGCCTTTCCGGAAAGCCGCCGGGGCGCTGGTCTCGATGATCATGCTGGTCTTTTTGGAGGGCGGCACGTTCATCTCGCTGCGGGAGGCGCGCACCGCCTTGATGTAATCCATCAGCGTTTCAAAGTCCGCACTCTCCTCCGGCCAGGTGGGCAGGGTTTCGGCCTCCGGCCAGGACTGGGTCATGATGGTCTCAGCACTGCCCGGCAGCGCCTGGTAGATCTCCTCAGTGATGAAGGGCATGAAGGGGTGCAGCATCCGCAGCGCCCGATCCAGCACATAGACCAGCACTTTGCGGGCGGTATCGGCCTGCTGCTCGTCGCCGGAGTTCAGCCGGGATTTGCAGATCTCGATATACCAGTCGCAGTAGACCTCCCAGATGAACTTTTCAACCTTGTCGGCGGCCAGGCCCAGCTCATACTTTTCCAGGTTGCCGGTCACCTCGCCGGCCACGGCGGCCAGCTCGGACAGCACCCACTTGTCGCTCATATCCAGCCGCGCTTCATCCGGCATACCCGGGGCAAAGTCTTCCGGCAGGTTCATCAGCACAAAGCGGGCGGCGTTCCACAGCTTGTTGGCGAAATTGCGGCTGGCTGTCACCTTCTCCTCGCTGTAGCGGGTGTCGTTGCCGGCGGTGGAGCCCACCACCAGCGTCATGCGCAGCGCGTCGGCGCCAAAGCTGTCGATGACTTCCAGCGGGTCGATGCCGTTGCCCAGGCTCTTGGACATCTTGCGGCCCTGGCTGTCCCGCACAAGGCCGTGGATGAGCACGGTATCGAACGGGGCCTTGCCGGTGTAGGCCAGGCCGGAGAAGATCATGCGGGACACCCAGAAGCCGATGATGTCGTAACCGGTGACCAGCGCATTGGTGGGATAGAAGAAGTCCAGGTCCTCGGTCTGTTTGGGCCAGCCCAGGGTGGAGAAAGGCCACAGAGCGCTGGAGAACCAGGTATCCAGCGTGTCCGGGTCCTGGTCAAGATGGGTGCCGCCGCAGTGCGGGCAGGCCGCGGGCGCCGTTTTGGCCACGATGGTCTCGCCGCAGTCGGCACAGTACCAGGCCGGGATACGGTGTCCCCACCACAGCTGCCGGCTGATGCACCAGTCCCGGCTGCCCTTCATCCAGTTGATGTAGTTCTTGGTGAAGCGCTCCGGCACAAACTTGATCTCGCCCTTCTCCACGCTCTCGATGGCCGGGCCGGCCAGCGGGTCCATTTTGACGAACCACTGTTTGGAGACCATCGGCTCGATGACGGTGTGGCAGCGGTAGCAGGTGCCCACCTCATGGGTGAGGTCCTCCGTCTGTTTCAGGAATCCGCCGGCTTCCAGGTCGGCCAGAATGGCCTTGCGGGCTTCCATCGCGGTCATGCCGGCATACTTGCCGCAGTCCAGCACCTCCGGTTCATCGGCAGCAGCCCGGCCAGCCGCCTTCAGTTCCTCGTAAGCCGCCTTGTCCGAAGCACCGGTCATGCGGCCGTCATAGGTCAGCACCCGCACCATCGGCAGGTTGTGGCGCTTGCCCACCTCAAAGTCGTTGGGGTCATGGGCCGGGGTGATCTTGACAACGCCTGTGCCCTTCTCCATATCGGCATGCTCGTCGCAGACAATGGGGATCTCCTTGTTCAGCAGCGGCAGGATCACATGGCAGCCGTGCAGGTGCGTATAGCGGGGGTCATCGGTATTGATGGCCACAGCCGTATCGCCCAGCATGGTTTCGGGGCGGGTGGTGGCCAGTTCCAGCATCTCGCCGGTCTCCTTGACCGGGTAGAGCAGGTGCCAGAAATGCCCGGCCTTTTCCTCATACTCCACCTCGGCGTCCGAGATGGAGGTGTTGCAGTGGGGACACCAGTTGACCATCCGGTTGCCCCGGTAGATCAGCCCCTGGTTGTAAAGGTTGACAAAGACTTCCAGCACCGCTTCGGAGCAGCCCTCGTCCATGGTGAAACGCTCCCGCTGCCAGTCGCAGGAGCAGCCCAGCTTTTTCAGCTGGCTGACGATCCGGTTGCCGTAGGTGTTTTTCCAGGCCCAGGCGCGTTCCAGGAAGCCCTCCCGGCCCAGCATCTCCTTGGTCAGCCCTTCTTCCTTCATCTGGGCGACGACCTTGGCCTCGGTGGCAATGGACGCATGGTCGGTGCCGGGCACCCACAGCGCCGCAAACCCTTTCATCCGCTTGTAACGGATCAGGATGTCCTGCCAGGTCTCGTCCATGGCATGGCCCATGTGCAGCTGGCCCGTGACGTTGGGCGGCGGCATCACGATGGTGAATGGACGCTTGCTGCGGTCGATCCGTGTGTGGAAATACCCCTTGTCGCACCAGGTTTGGTAGATCCTGTCCTCGGTGCCTTTGGGGTCATACTGTTTGGCGAGTTCTTTTGCCATACTGCAGCCTCCTTGTGTGTTGGGGCGAATAAAAAACGACCGCCCCGTGAGAATGCCTCATGGGACGGCCGTGAAACACAACCGCGGTACCACCCAAATTGCGCCGCGCCGGCCTTTTGCCGGAAACAGCGCCCCTTGAACGCCCGATAACGTGGGCGGGACGGATGCGGCTAATACGGCCCTGCCGGTTCACCGCACCTGCTTGGGGGCGACAACTGCGGGCGGCCTTTGCCGGGTTTCCACACTCCCCGACTTTCTATAAAAGGCTGCTGGCCCGCGGAACTCCCCCGCATCGCATTTGGTTGTCTCTAGTCTAATGCAGTTTTCCGGGGTTGTCAAGGGGTCAGTCGTTGCCCACCGGTGTGCGCAGCAGCCATCGGCTGCCGACCGCCCCCGCTGCAACCAGCCCCACCGCCAGAACAGCGAACAAAGCCGGGCGCAGGTCCATTCCCCGCACGTTGTCCAGGTTGGGGATGCCGATGCAGAAAATCATGAAAACCAGATACAGCCAGGCCCCCGCCTTGGGGCCGAAACGGCGAAGCACCGCTTTGACCACCACCGACGCCGCGGTGGGCCCGATGAGCAGCGCCAGCCAGAGCACCAGCGGCAGACGCCCAAGCAGGTCGAGCGACCCCGGCGCAAACAGCCGCACCGCCCCCTGCAGGACCGCCGCCAGCAGCAGATTGAGGGCACCGTACAGGATACCGCTCAGCCACAGCGCGGCCACGCCGTACCGCCGGGGCTGGCCCCAGCAGACCGCCAGCGTAAAGCAGACGCCGGCGCTGCCGACGCCGACAATAAACCCGGCAAACACGCCGCCCACCAATGCCAGGGCGACCGGGATGCCCAGCGCCTCCGGGTCCGCCGTGCCTTCCACAGCGCCGGCGATCAGGACGACCGCCAGCAGGAGCAGCCAGAACCCCACCGGAAAGCTGAGCATGGCCAGCATATCCTCACGGCGGAAGCGCATCCAGCGGGCAAAAAACGCCCCGAAGCTCAGGCCGCCCGCCTCCTCAAGATGTTCGTGTTTCATTGTCTCACCACCAGTTTGTTGAATCGCACACGGGCTATGATGGCCAGCACCAGGGCGCCTGCCAGAAAGATACCGCCGACTGTCATCCAGATCGGGTTCAGGATGTTGAGCGGGCGCAGCGCATCAAACAAAGGTTCGTCATCCAGCAGCAGGCAGACTTCCACCGCCATCACAAGCAGGAAGCTCGGTCCCCACCCTGCGAACACCGTCAGGGAGCGGCGCCAGCCCTTTTCCATCGTGCAGGTAAGGATGCTGGACTGCAGCGCAAACTCACAGGCGCAGAACAACAGCACGGTCCCGCCCCACGTCCAGCTCACCGAGGCGCGGTGTACCATCCAGCCTGCGGACAGATGAAAGGTCAGCCAGGTCACAGCCAGACAAATCCCGATCATCAGCAGCGAAGCCAGCTGCAGGGACCAATAACACAGCCGGCGGGATGCGCCGAACCCCAGCGCCAGGTTGGTCACGGTGCCGCCGCCGAACATGGAAGGCAGCGCCAACGCCAGTATGGGCGTGGCATAGATATACGTCTCGAACAGACCAATGTCTGTCAGCCGGACACCGGCGACGAGGACCAGCATATACACCACCATGGTGAGCAAAGATCCCAGCAGGGCCTGGCTGTAGAGAACCAACATCTTCAGCACGGCTTACCCCTCCTCATCGCCATGGCCGCACAGGGCCACGAACACATTCTGGAGGTTCATCCCCTCCACCGTCAACGCCTCGTTGGCCGCCAGGCGGTCAAACAGCGCGTCATCTCCCCGCACCGCCGCGATCTTGTGGCTGCCGACCGTCTGGGTCTGCAGCGGCGCCGGTCCCGCCGCCAGGGCTTCGTCCACCGCCGCCGCGCTGCCGGATACATACCGGAACTCTCCGACCAGATCTTCGGTCAGGGCGTCGGCAATCACACGGCCTTCGTCCAGCACAATCACACGTTCAAACACGCCGGCGGCTTCCTCAATGATGTGGGTGGAGATGACAAAGGTGCGGCCGGTCTGCGCGTAGTCGTCCAGCAGGAGCCGGTAGAAACGTTCCCGCATCACCACATCCAGGCCGGCGGCAGGTTCGTCCAAAAAGGTCAGCGGTGCGCGGGAGGCCAGCGCCGCCACGATGGTCACCGCGCTCATCTGCCCCTTGCTCATCCGGTTCAGCCTTTTCTTGACATCAATGCCAAACTTCCGGATCAGGGTATCCGCATAGTCGGCGTCCCACCGCGGGCAGAACAGCCTGGCGGCCATCAGATAGTCCTCCGCCTTCAAGGCCGCCACCTCGCCGGAAGGACTGAGCTCCCGCGCAAAGCAAATGTCGCCCAGGGCGCGGGGATTGTCCCACACCGGTTGTCCGCCATAGCTCACCTCACCGGAATTTTTGGTGTTCTGCCCTGTCAGTATGCTCAGCAGCGTGGTCTTACCGGCGCCGTTGCGGCCAATCAGACCGTAGATATGCCCGGGTTTGATCTCAAGGTCCAGGTTGTGAAGCACCGGCTGCTTGCCGTAGCTCTTGTTCAGTTTCCGGGCGCACAGGGTATGGCCCCGGCTCGTTTGGTCGGTCATTTCAGTTCCTCCTTATCGGCTTCGTCCGCCACAAGCTGCAGCAGCTCCTCCCGGTCGATTTTCAGGCGTTTGGCCTCCCGCACCAGGTCGCGGACCCTGTCTTTGGCAAACAGTTTTTGCCGCTTCTGCCGCAGCGCTTCGGACGCCCCCGGCGCCACGAACATGCCCACGCCGCGGCGCTTGTACAAAAGGCCATCTTCCACCAGGCGGTTCACCCCTTTGGCCGCTGTGGCCGGATTGATGTTGAACGCCCGTGCCAGTTCGTTGGTGCTTGGCACCGCGGTCTCATCGGGGTATTCCCCCCGGAGGATGCCATCTTCCAGCATCTGCGCGATCTGTTGGTAGATCAGGCTCTGGTCATTGAGCACTCCTTTCACGGCATCGCCTCCTTTGCGGCGGGAAAGCCCGCCCCCTTTGGTTGTTTGGTTCATTACTTCTGTAACTAACCATACCACACAAACTTGTCCCTGTCAAGCCCGTCAAAAAAACTTTTCTTACACCATTTTTTCCTTCCCGAAACAAGAGGAGGCCGGGGGAAAGCATTGTGCTTTCCCCCGGCCTCGGTTGCCGTTGGGTTCCTGTTTGTTGTCTGGCGCTCAGCCCAGGCTGATCCCCATAGAGCGGGCCACGTTCAGCATGGCGCAGTCGTCCGGCACATTGCGGGTCTTGCCGGCAATGTCGATCAACGGGTTGGCGGTCACATTGCGGCTGACCATGGCGACGGTCACGCCATAGTGTTCGTCCGCCACCAGACCGGCCGCATACGCGCCGAACTGGGTGGCCAAAACACGGTCGTAGGCCGACGGCGAACCGCCGCGCTGCATGTGCCCCGGCACGCAGATCCGGGTCTCGGCGCCGGTCATGGCTTCCACCTGCTTGGCGATGCGGTTGGTTGCGGTGGTGTAGCCGGACTCGGCCCGCTTGGCGGTCCATTCCTTGCGCTTCATCTTGGCTTCCTCCACCGACAGCGCCCCCTCGGCCACTGCCAGGATGGAGAAGTTCTTGCCGGCTTTGGCGCGGCGCTCCACCGCGTCCGCCACCTTTTCAATATCATAGGGATGCTCGGGGATCAGGATGATGTCCGCGCCGCCGGCAATGCCGGAATACAGCGTCAGCCAACCGGCCTTGTTGCCCATGATCTCGATGCACATGACACGGCTGTGGCTGCCGGCCGTGGTGTGGATGCGGTCGATCACCTCGGTGGCAATGTCCACCGCCGTGTGGAAGCCGAAGGTCACATCGGTGCCGAAGATATCGTTGTCGATGGTTTTCGGCAGACCGATGACATTCAGCCCCTCCTGACTGAGCAGGTTGGCCGTCTTATGGGTGCCGTTGCCGCCCAGACACAGCAGGCAGTCCAGCTTGGCCTCCTTGTAGGTCTTTTTCATCGCGGCCACTTTATCGATCTTGTCCTCACCGACCACCCGCATCATCTTGAACGGAGTCCGCTTGGTTCCAAGGATCGTGCCGCCCACGGTCAGGATGCCGGAAAACTCCGACGGGTCCATCATCCGGTAGTTGCCGTGAATCAGGCCGTCATACCCGTTCATGATGCCGATGATCTCTACCTTGTCCCCCATCCGATGATACAAGGCCTTGGCAACGCCGCGGATGGTAGCGTTCAGACCCGGGCAATCCCCGCCGGAAGTAAGGATACCAACACGTATTTTCATTGTGTAACCCTCCTGTCTTTTGCCTGTGCAGCCCGTCGCAGCCGCTGCCGCACCGACATTCTATTGTAAGAGTACCCCTTGCTCACGGGTTTGTCAATGGAAATGCGGGAATTTATGTCGCCGCATCCCCACCGCGGCAGATAGGATTTTCGTACCCGCGTACTTTTCCGAGACCGTCGCCGCAGACCGCGGGAACCGGGAAAAAAGAAGCCGGATTTTTTCAAAAAAAGTGTTGACAAATGCCGGTCCAGCCGCTATAATAAATAAACGTTGAGGGCAGCCAAACCGGCCAACTCACAAAACCCTGCTGGGGATTCGCATAATGGTAGTGCAGCGGACTCTGACTCCGCCCGTGGGAGTTCGATCCTCTCATCCCCAACCAGTTTACCGCAGCAGCAACATGCTGCGGGTTTTTTATCGGGGTGTAGCGCAGATGGTAGCGCGCTTGGTTCGGGACCAAGAGGCCGTGGGTTCGAATCCCGTCACTCCGACCATCCCTTTCGTGCATCGCCAAGTTTGGCGATGCACTTTTTGTTTTATCCCGTTTATCTCAAAACATTCGAGGGCACAGGCCCAGTTCCGTAAAGACGGCGTCTATTCCATTTTTTCTTCTGAATCGGTCCTTGAGCTAAACCCGCAGGCATCCTATAAATCGACCTCAACCGTTTTCCCGTTCGGTTTCTCAAAATAACAGATCGTCAGTTCTTCATTCGCGCCATACAAAAACCAATCCGGACACCGCCGCTGTATGCCGGCTCTCTCATCATCATTGGTCCGGGTCAGCAAATTGTAGGCCAGCTTGCAGCGGTTCACCCAAAGAGATTGATAGCTGGAATCGTCAACAATGCGGTTTTCAAGGTCGGCAACCGTCTGAAGATTCAAGCGCCGGCACCAAACAATACTATTTTTATAGAGCAGTTGCCCTTCGTCACCTGTTACGATGTCGTCCTCATCATAAATGATCGGCACCCTCGTTTTATGCCGGTATGCCAGAAAAGCCCGGCTATGGCCATCTGTCAATGTCAGCCGGCCGTCTCCGAAGTCATGGACAGGAAGAGGCGCACACAAATTCATGTTGTTTGGATCGAACCATTTTTGGATATTTTTCAGCTTAGATCCATTCAGGTACAGCTGGCTGATCCCCAGGTCGGTCGGCACAACCCATTGAACGCCCCGAAAAAAAGCAGTCATGAATGGATAATGAATATGTAAGTTCTTGTACGGTTTCATTGTTTTTCGGATATGTTCTTGTGCCAGTATCATTCTCAAGAGTCATACCTAATTTCTGCATAAGATTAGATGAAGCGGTATTTCTATAGTCACAATGAGCGACTAATTTTTGAAGCTTCAAAACATTTAAGGCAAAATCTTTTATTGCAAGTGCAGCTTCTATTGCTATTCCTTTTTTCCAATAGCGTTTATTGATAACCCATCCTAGTTCTCCGATGTTTCTTGAATCATTTAATGTAACGGAGATAGCGCCAATTTGCAAACCTTCAAAAACAATAGCAAATTCATAATAATTAGGAACTGCTTTTTTCCATTCATTTGTCACACTGTTTAGAAACTGTTTTGTCTCCTCAATTGTGTCATTGGGTAACCAAAGCATATATGTTGTATTTTCTTCATCACTAGCATACGTATGAACGGTTGCTAAATCGGAAATATCTAAGGGCCTTAGAATTAACCGATCTGTTTTTATTTCATAAAACATATCTTTATACTCCCAAGAAAAGTAATTATTAAGTAAATCTAATCACAAAACGCAAAAGAAGTCAATCACTCTGCAGTGATTGACTTCTTTCGACATTCTTCTGGAAAGGGTGGAGGCTTTAGATGCCGCTTCCAGCGCGAGCACTTTGCCCGGGCAAAAAGAAAAGAGTCCGAACGCGAATTGCGTCCAGACTCAGTTTGGTGGGAGCTGGTGGATTCGAACCACCGAAGCATTACGCAGCAGATTTACAGTCTGTCCCCATTGGCCACTCGGGAAAGCTCCCTTATTCAGTTCAGCTCGCTTGTTGTTGGCTCACTTGCGAGTGCTTGTATATTATAGCAAGCCGAACGGAAAAATGCAAGTCTTTTTGCAAAAATTCTTTTTCGATGCACCGTCATTCTCGAAAAAAGTTTTCTTTCCCTTAAAATCTTGCATACAAAAAGCTGCCGCCGGACAGGAATTGCCCCATCAGCAGGAGCGTGAAGATGGCCCCCTCGTACAGCATCCAGCGCACCGGACGCGGCCGGGCCGCCACCCAGCGGCGCAAACTGACGCCTTTGGCGTGAAGCAGCTCCACCGCCAGAACGATCGCAACCCCGGTCAACAGCAGAAGCAGGTCCAGGCGGCTGATCAGGCCGATCCTCCAGTATTCCGAGAAGACGGCATGCCCCGGGCTGCACAAAATCCCCTGCAGGAACCGGCAGGCGGCGGCCAGGTCCGGAGCGCGGAAAAACACGAAGGCGACGCTGACCAGGAAGAAGACAAACAGGCACCGAAACGCCCGGCAAAGCCGGCTGCGCTCCCACCCGAATCTCCGCACGACCGAGCCGCGCAGGCCGGCCGTTGCATCACCGATGATCTGAAAAACGCCATGCAGCGCCCCCCAGACCAAATAAGTCAGCATCCCCGCGTGCCAGGCCCCGCTGACCAGGAAGGTGGCCAGCAGGTTGCCATACTTTCGCAGCCGTCCGCGTCGGTTGCCCCCCAGCGGTATGTAGACATAATCGCGCAGCCAGGCTGAGAGCGAGATATGCCACCTCTGCCAGAAATCCTTGATGCTGACGGCAAAGAAAGGCTGGCGGAAGTTTTCCGGCAGTTGCAGGCCCAGCATCTCCCCCGTTCCCAGGACAATGTCCGTATAGCCGGAGAAATCCGCATACAGCTGAAGGACGTACAGCGCCATCACAAAAAGAAGCTGGCTGCGGTCAAAGTCAGCCGGTGCGGCAAAAACCGCCGCCACCACCACCGATGCGCGGTCCGCTACCGCCAGCTTTTTGAAGTAGCCCCATGCCATCCGCTGTGCCCCGCCGTAAAAGCGAGCCGGCACGAATGCAGTCGGGGCAGCCAGTTGGGGCATCAGCTGGTCATAGCGGCTGAAGGGCCCCTGTGTGATGGACAGGAAACAGGCCGCATAGCACAGCAGCCGGCTGTAGCGGGGCTCGGGACCGATCTGCCCGCGGTATACATCCACCAGATAGCTGATGAGCTGCAGGCTGAAATACGCAAGGCCCAACGGCTGCCACAACCCGCGGAACGGGGCATACACCACACCGCTGTACTTCAGCGCAAGCAGCGGCCCCAGGGCGGCTGCCAGGCCGACAGCCAGCCAGAAGCGCGGCTTTGCCCGGCCTGCCGGTTCGGGATTCAATCGTTTGGCTGCCAGCCATACAACCGCCGTTGCGGCTGCCAGCAGCGGCAGCCCCGGCGGGTCGATGGACAGGTAGAACACCCCGCTGGCCGCCAGCATGACACACCAGCGGCGGGCCGGCGCCGTGCGGTACCAGAGCGGCACCAGCAGCAGCGCAAACAAGGGGAACCCGATCGAAGTGATTGCAAACATCTTTTCCCCCTCTTTTATTGGCCGGCCGTTTCCGCGGCATAGGTGATCGTCGCATCCGGCGCCTGGGTCAGCTTATCCTCCACCCGGTCAAAGAAGAAGACGTTCATGTCCTCCCCCGCCTCGCTGGCGGCCGCCACACGGCAGAAAACCCGCGTGAACCGCTCCGCCCCCTGCCCGTTCAGGTGGTGGGCGTCGCTGTAATCCTCAAAGCCGGGCGAGAAGGTGCCGGTGTCCCGCCAGAGGGAAAAGTCCCAGTATTCGCTGCCGTTTTTGGCCGCAAACGCCTTCATGTAGTCCACATAATACTGGTAACCCTCGGTATCGGCCAGGTAGGCGCTGGGCAGCGGCGCGGTGAACATCACCAGCCGGATCCCCTGCTGCGCACAGTAATCGGCAATGCGCTGCAGATAGTCTGCCCCGAATTCGCTGACCGGCGCCTGCGGGTCCACATCCGCGATTGAGCCGAAGCCGTAAGGCGGCGTGCCCCAGGTGTAAACAAATCCGCGGCCCTGGTAGGCTTCCTCCCCTTCGTAGGTGACATAGGCATAATTGCCGGGCGTATACCCGTCGGTGAGTTTGGCCCGCCACAGTTCCAGCAATTCGTCGGGGGTGGCGATCATGTGCCTGGCCGGAAAGATCAGGTCGGCAAAGGCAGCCGGCCCGCCCATCTCCCAAAGATATTGGTACCGGTTCATGGAGGTGGGACGCAGATAGTCGGTGATCAGGAAGCAGGCCAGCGGTACGGCCTTGGATTCCGTCTGGGAATAGCCGGTATAAAAGGTTTCCAGATAAACAGTTTTCAGCGGGCTGTTTTCGCCGGCTTCCCGAATCAGGTAATAGCTCCCGTCGGGCAGCTGCTGGGAGGTTCCCAGGTTAAAGCTGTGGGTTCCCAGCGCCTCATCCACAAGGCGCGGGTCAATGCTGCGGTAGCAGTGGGAAGAACCGACAAACACAGTATCCACCGTTTCGCTTTCGGCATAGTATTCCTCCAGCATCACGCGGGAGTACGAGTGGATGTCATCCACCAGCAGAAAATTCAGCAGCAGACACAGCCCCGCCGTAAGCGCCGCAAACAGCAAAGCAAGGCATACCTTGCCCGGTATGCCTGCCTGTTTGCTGTTGGGGCGCTTGTCACGCTCGCGCATCGGCGCTCCTCCTTATCGCTCGACGGTGATATGCGGCTGTCGCGGCCGATAAGTCTCCACCTCCAGCTCCCAAACGGTGCCGCCGTTCTCGTCTGTTTCCAGCTGCGTATAGCCCATCTCGGCATAGAAATCCCGAACCATGCCATTTTTGGCCGTGGGATAATAATACCCCCGGATGGTCTTGATCCCGCGGGAGGCGGCGTCTGCCACGACGGCGTCCATCATGGCATCCTCCATTCCCCGCTTGAGCACGCGGCAGCTCATCAGCCACAGCTGCAGGTGAAGCACATCCCCCTGCTGCCGGCCGGCCACCACCGTCACCACGCCGTTGTCGCCGAACTTGTCCACCAGTTTGCCGTACAGGCACAGGCAGCCGGCATTCTCCGCCATCGCACGGATGTCATCCTCCGAGCAGCGCAGGGTGGTCAGGTTGAATTGGTTGGACTTGTTTGTCAGCTGTGCAATGCGCTGCATGTACAGCGGCTCGAACCGCCGGATGGTCGCTTTCATCTCCAGGCTGTCCAGATAGGCGCCGTAGTCCGAGAAGGCCGCCTGGGCGCGCCGACGCTGGGCGTTGGCGTGGTACAGTTCGGTCTTTTTCAGGTCCTCGCCGGACAGGGCGGTCACCTCGAAATAGCCGCCATGGTCCAGCATTTTGATGTAGTTTTCCGCCCCGTCCAGCACCGGGGTCTCCACGCCGGGGACCTGCGCCGCCACGATGCTGCGCTCGGCTGGGTTGTCGTCGGCAAAGACAAAGCTGTCCGCCCCCAGGTTCAGTTCCTCGGCAATGGCCAGCAGGTTGCGGTCCTTGGGCTCCCAGTTTGCCTTGATGCAGACAAAGTCGTCCGGCCGCAGCACGCCGTCCGGATGATTGAGCCCGGCCAGGGCATTGGCCTCATCGTTTTTGGAATCGACGGCCAGTACGACGCCGATGGACTTCAGCGCCTTGCAGTAGCTCTGGAATTCGGCATAGACCTGCCCTTCGGGCACTTCGGGGCCGATGGCGATGCCGTCCACGCCGTCATCCCCGACGACGCCGCCCCACAGTGTATTGTCCAGATCCAGGACCAGGGCCTTTTTGTTGCGCCCGTAAAGGGATTTGATAATGTTGGCAAGGCTGGACGCCAGCGAAGGGATGGCGTCCAGGCACATGGCATACTTGTACATGTGCCAGTAGAAGGCGTCGCCCCAGGCTGTCAGCCCGTAGTCGGCCGCCAGGTAGTCGATGTCGTTGATGTAAAAATCCTCGTGCGACGCCGCATAGGCATAGAACTTCTGGTTCAGCCGGCTGATGAAGTTGGTTCGGCCATGGATGTCCCACACGTCCCGGTTGCCCATCAGGCGATAGTTGGGACGGTCGAAGTTGTTCTGGATCACCGGGCAGTGATACCGCTGTGCCAGCGCCTGCCACATCGACTCAAAGCGGGCATACTCCGCTTCCAGCATCTCTTCCACCGCCGCAGCCTCCTGGCCGACGGTCGGGAAATCCTGGATGTTGCGCCAGGTGGTGTGAATATAGATCACATCCGGCGCAAAGGCGTCCAGTTCCGGCGTGCCGAACATTGCATCCTGCCAGTACCGCCCGTACTCCGACTGGTAGAACTCCGCCTCGATGCCATAGTTGAGCAGAAACAGCCCCAGCTGATCGGCCACCTCGTTGGTCGTGGAGCCGCCCAGAATGGCGATCTTTTTATGCAGCGGATGGGCAATCTGCGCCTGCAGCTGTTTGCGGATCCGCCGCTTTTTGCGCAGCAGCTGTTCGGTATCCAGTGGATAGTGGAAGCACTCCATAGTCGTCTCCTTTACTTCTGCCGCGCAGGTTCAGCCCAGTTTGGCCAGCGCTTCTTCCAGCGCATGGGAGATCTGATCCGGGCAGCTGGTGGGGCGGCTGCCGCAGGTCGTGCCCTTCATACGGGCGATGGCGTCCTCGGCCTTCATGCCGGCCAGCAGCTTGCAGATCCCCTTCAGGTTGCCGTTGCAGCCGCCCATCACGGCCACGCTCTTGATGGTATGATCTTCGTTGAGGTCCACACGGGTCAGCACCGAGCAGGTGCCCTGATTTCTGCGCTCATATACCATAGTGATTCTCTCCTTTTGTTTTCATGGGTTGGGTTTGCTTTTTCGCAAGCGCGCCACGGCCTCAATGCGGGCAATCTGGGCGTCTTCGGTACAGAAAGCCCCCACCGGGCGGGGGTTGTTTGCATTCATTCCGTGGAAGTCGGTGCCGCCGGTGACGATCAGATCGTTTTCCCTGGCAAGGCGGGTCAGCTCCTCCCGGTCTTCGGGGGTGTTGCGGGGGTGGTCGATCTCCACGCCGTCCAGCCGGCCGGCTGCGATCAGTTCCCGCGCCAGCGGCATACTCTTGTAGACGCTGGGGTGCGCCAGCACCGCCACCCCGCGGCAGGCTTTGATAAGGTCCAGCACCGTGTCCACCGTCTCGTACTTGGGGGTATGGAGGATCTTGCCCCGCACCGGCCGCAGCCCGAACAGCGAGCGATAAACGCTGTTGTACATCCCGTCGGAAAGACCGTACTGCCACAGCACCCGCATCACATGGGCCTTGTACAGGGTACCGCTGTCCTTCGCGTATTCCAGCGCCTCTTCGGTTTTGAACTGCGGGCAGATCTGCTCCAGCTCCCGGCAGCTCTGCAGCACGGCGTTATACCGCCGCTCCGACATCAGGGCAGCAAACTCGGCCAGGGCCGCACAGTCGTCCGGCCAGTAGCAGAGGATGTGGACCCGATGCCCGCGGTCGTAGTCGTAGGCCGTCAGTTCGGTGGCCGGGATCAGATGGACGCCTTGCTGCACGGGGTTGGCATAGGCATACCGCACGCTCCGGATCGAATCATGGTCCGAGACGGCAAGATGGGTCATGCCGGCGCAGCGGGCCAGGAACGGCAGCTTGGCCGCCGGTGTGGAACCGTCCGAAAATGTGGTATGGGTGTGCAGATCCCCGGGCATACTGGGTCCTTCCTTTCCTGGGTACAGACTTTTCGCTCTTTATTATAATCGTTTTCCAACCTTTTGAAAAGAGGGGGCCAGGGTGTATCTGATAAATCGGAAGCACAGAAAAAGCCGCCGGAACACAGCGGGTACAAAGCCCGGGCCCGCAGGCAGACCGTATGCGCTCCAAGGCCCCGCAACACAGCAGCCGCTGCTTTTTAGCAGTCAGGGCGCGCCGGGGCTTCTTTCCGATTTTTTCTAAGGCAGCAGCGTCTGCCCCTGCGGCCGGCCGAACGCCCGCCCCAGCTGCATCTGCTGCCGCCACCGGGGCGCTTCGCCGTCGTCACCCCAGTACTCGTCCAGGGTGAGGATGCGGTCTTGCCGAAGCTGCATGAACGAAGTCACATGGCAGGAGATCCGCCCGTCCCGGGAAAACACCTGCACCGCCGTGATGATCCGGTCCGGCAATGTTTCCACCCGTTCCAGCCGGCCGTTCCACCGACCGGGATAGGCGCAGTTCGCCCGGATGAACTCCTCCGCCGTGAATTGTTCGCCGGTATTGTGCCAGTTGATGGCCGCCTCCGGGTCAAAGAATCGCCGCATCTGCTGCGGCTGCTGGGCGAGGACCGCCTGCCAATACTGTACAATATCCAAAACGACCGCCTCCTTTTCTGGCCGGATAAACAAAAGAGCCCCATCGGTTGTGCAGGCCGATGGAGCCGAAGAGGAAGGAAAATGAAAACAGTAAGACGCACTGTGCAGGTGCCTCTTACAGCCAGGAGTGTGTGCGGCACTCTTGACTTTCTTGTATTATCATAGTACAGTATCTGTGATAAGTAAAATTCATTTTTTTCACACAGTAGATGAATCTTTCTCATGTCATATTTTTCCTGATTCTGACGGGGTCCGGGCGCCGATCCGGACCCCTGCACACTGTATAAGGGGTGTTTTCATCATGACATTGCTGGGCTGCCAGATTTTTTCCACCATCGCCCAGGAGGGCAGTTTTGCCCGCGCCGCCGACCGGCTTCATCTGACGCCGTCCGCCATCAGCCATGCGGTGGCCGGCATGGAAAATGAATGCGGGTTTCCGCTGTTCACCCGCACCAAGACCGGCGTGACCATGACGGCGGCCGCCGAAAGCCTGCTGCCCGCCATACGCCGGGTGCTGGCCAGCAACGAATCGCTGGACCAGTCCATCGCCCAGATCAACGGCCTGCACAAGGGCGTCCTGCGCCTGGGCGTCTTCAACAGCGCCTGTGTGGTCTGGCTGCCCCAGCTGGTGCCGGCTTTCACGGCGGATTACCCCGGCATCGACGTACAGATCTACCAGGGCAGCTACGCAGACATTGCCTCCTGGCTGAAAAGCGGCACGGTGGAGCTGGGCTTTTTGTCCGATTCCTGCGCACAGGATCTGGATTTCACCCCCCTGTACACCGACCCGCTGGTCTGCATCGCACCGCTGAACTTTCCCACCCGGCGCCCCGGCCGCGTGATGGCCGAGGAGCTGCGCGGCCGTCCCTTCGTCAGCCAGCGCTCCGACACCGACGCCGACATCCAGAACTATCTCAAGCACAACGATCTGAACGTACATATTTCCTGCTATGTGATCGACGACGAGTCGATGGTCGAGATGGTGGCCTGCGGGCAGGGGGTCGCCATCATGCCCCAGCTGCTGCTCACCCGGCAGGGGGCGGCCAGCTCGGTCCAGGTGCTGGCGCTGGAGCCGCCGTCCGGCCGCAGCATCGGTCTTGCTTGCCTGGACCGCAACAGTCTGTCTCCTGCGGCCCGCGAATTCGGGCGGCGGATCCGCCTGTTTTCCAAAGAATTGTAAACCCGGCCCGGTCCTTGTGCCGCCCGGCCGCTTGTGGTACACTTTTATTGTGGCCGGCCCCCCGGCCCTCGCATGGAAATAGGAAGAAACGAGGAAGTTCACTTTGCAAAAGATCACAAAAATCCGCGGCGTCAAGGGCGCCGCTTCCTGGTGTGCGCTATCGGCCGTCTGCTATCTGGCCGCGCTGGCCCTGACCGAGACCATCGTCTCCTTTTTTATGGGTCTGCGGGTGGAAGGAGCCACCCTGACCGCCCCGGTCGGTTTTTCCCAGACGGAGGTGGGGCTTCTGACCACCCTGTCCTCCACCGCCGCCATCCTGATCCCGATTTTCCTGCTTCTGCGCCTGACCCGCCTGCGGGCCGACGACCTGCGGCTGCTGTGGCCCATGCCATGGAGCCCGCTGTTCTGCCTGTCCCTGTTTCTGGGCGTCGCCAACGCAGCCAACCTGTTCGGCAGCCTGCTGGCTCGGCTGATCGGCACCGCCGGCGGCAGCATCGCCCTGCCGGCGGGAGGCAGTGCCCTGCTGGTCAGTTTCCTGAACCTTTGCCTGGTGCCGGCCCTGCTGGAGGAAATCTTTTTCCGCGGGGCGCTGCAGGGCCTTTTGCGCCCTTGCGGCAGCGCCGCCGCCATCTTTGGCCCTGCCCTGCTGTTTGCCCTGCTGCATCTGGACCTGGCCCAGGGGATCACCGCCTTTGTCTGCGGGGTCTTCCTCGGCTGGCTGACCGAGCGCACCGGCAGTATCCTGCCGGGCATGCTGCTCCACCTGATCAACAACGCCATCGCTTTCAGCGTCGCCTATCTGCAGCTGTATGCCTCCCGGGAGGTCGCTCTCGGCGTCGAACTCTTCGTTCTGCTGTTCTTCCCGCTGTTCGCCCTGTGGATGCTCTGGCACGCCGTGCGGCAGGGGTTCCATTTTTCGGACGGGCTGCGCCCCGGCGTGGATGCCTGGGACGTGTTTTCCAGCCCGCTGTACACCGTCGCCGTCCTGCTGCTGGCCGCCTTCTGCGTACAGCAGAGCCAGATTCTGTGAGGGAACGCCATGACCGATGAAGAACTGATGCGCGCCGCGCTGGCCGAAGCCCGGATCGCCGCCGAGGCCGGCGAAGTCCCCGTCGGCGCCGTGGTGGCCCGGGACGGCGAGATCGTTGCCCGGGCGCACAATCTGCGCGAGACCGGCAAGAATGCCGTCTACCATGCCGAACTGCTGGCCATCGACGCCGCTTGCCGGGCGCTGGGCGGGTGGCGGCTGTGGCAATGCGAACTCTTTGTCACGCTGGAACCCTGCCCCATGTGCAGCGGCGCCATCATCAACAGCCGCATCCGGCGGGTCGTCTACGGCGCCCCCGACCCCAAGGCAGGTTGCTGCGGTTCCCTGACCGATCTGTTCGCCCTGCCCTTCAACCATCACCCCAAACTGGAAAGCGGCCTGCTGGCTGAAGAGTCCCAGGCGCTGCTGCAGGACTTTTTTGCCCGCCTCCGCGCCAAACGGCTGGCCGCCAAACAGGCCCGGGCCACCGGTCCGGGCGATCAGGAAGGAGCTCCCCAATGAATTTTCCCACACCGCCCCGTCCCCACCACGCCCTGATCGTCGGCGGCAGCCGCGGCATCGGTGCCGCCGCCGTGCTGGCATTTGCGGCGGCCGGGTACGAGGTTGCTTTCACCTGGCACCGCCATGGCGAAGCCGCCGAAGCCGTTCTGCGGCAGACGGAGACCCTGTACCCGGGCCGGCGGTTTCTGGCCCTGCAGGCGGACGCCGCCGACTCCGTCGCCGCCCGGCAGGCCGTGGCGGCGGCTGAGGACGCCTTCGGCCGGTTGGAAGTGCTGGTCTGCAACGCCGGCATCGCCCAGCAGAAACTCTTCACCGATCTGAGCGACGAGGACTGGCGGATGATGATGGCCAATGACCTGGACAGCGTCTTCTATGCATGCCGCGCAGTCCTGCCCGGCATGATCCGCCAAAAGTACGGGCGCATCCTCTGTGTCAGCAGCATGTGGGGCCAGGTCGGCGGCAGCTGCGAAGTCCACTACTCCGCCGCCAAGGCCGGCGTGATCGGGCTGTGCCGCGCCCTGGCCAAGGAAGAAGGCCCCTCGGGCATCACGGTCAACTGCATCGCCCCCGGTGTGATCGACACCGATATGATGGCCGGTTTCTCGGCGCAGGACAAAGCCGACCTGGCCGAAGAGACCCCGGTGGGACGGCTGGGTTCGCCCGAGGAGATTGCCCGCACCCTCGTATTTCTCGCCGCGCCGGAGGCCGGATATATCACCGGCCAGGTGATCGGCCAGAACGGCGGGCTGGTCATCTGACCCGTCAGCGGCGCACCCCTCCCCCTCTTTCTGCATAGGATACGGCAGGAAGAGGGGGATTCGTTATGGCATTGTTTCAGAATGGGATCGACGTATCCCGCTACCAGGGCAGCATCAACTGGCCGCAGGTGGCCGCCGGCGGCCAGCAGTTTGCGATCATTCGGCTGGGTTCCAGCAACAACGGCGGGCTGTATGTGGATCCTTACTTTTTGCAAAATGTCAACGGCGCCCACGCGGCCGGTCTGCGCGTGGGCGCCTATTACTACACCTATGCACGCAGCCAGAGCGCCGTTGCCGATGAGTTGAGCCTGTTTTTGAATGTGCTGGAGGGTCTGCAGCTGGAATATCCCGTCTTTGTGGATGTGGAAGACAGCAGCCTGACCTCGGTCGGGCGTGCCCAGCTGACAAACCTTGTGCGGTATGCCATGGATATTTTGTACCAGCGCGGCTGGTACGCCGGCTGGTACAGCTACACCAACTTCATCCTGAGTTATCTCAACGCCGCCGAACTGGCCGAGTATCCCCTTTGGCTGGCCGACTACCGCTCGCAGCCCGGCTATACCGGCACATACAGCATGTGGCAGTACAGCGCCACCGGAAATGTGAGCGGCGTGACCGGCGCCTGTGACCTGAACTACAGCTACCAGGATTTTCTGCCTGCGATCCGCGCCGGCAACTTCAACGGATACGGCTCATCCGGACCGGACATGGAACCGGTAGACGGAACGCAGCTGATTGTGTTCGGCGCCCAGACCGAGTATTTTTACACCGCCAATTTCAACGATGTCGTGGGTTACCTGCCGGTGGGCCGCTACCCGGTCCTGCAAAAAAGCACCGCCAAGTTCAACGGATACGACTGGGTCATCTTCCGGTATCAGGGCGGCGAGTATTGGACGGCGATTCTGGGGGACCGCAACCGGCTGGAAACCACAGGCACCTGCCAGGTCGAGCTGGCCGAGGCCCGTGCCAAGATCGACGCAGCCAAGGCCGCGCTGGAATAAGGGTCACGGGGTCTGCTTGTCGGCACGGCCCTTGTGCTCCCGGCGGCAGAACGCCAGGACCCGGTCTTTGCAGGTGATCCCCACAATGCCCAGGACGGCTGTGACAAGGAAGACCAGCAGCGTCATTTTCCAGTCCCCGTGCCGCAGCGACGCGCCGATCATGGTGGAGGACAGCACCGAAGGGATGCGGGCAAAGGTGGACAGCAGCAGGAATTTCCCCAGCCGCATTTCGGTCACCCCCACCACATAGGTCAGCATGTCCTTGGGGGTTCCCGGGATCAGAAACAGCAGAAAGACCACCAGGTCCAGCCGTTGGCTGTTGTACAGCCATTTCCAGTCTTTGACCTTATCTGCGCCGAACAGGGTGTCCAGAATGGATTTGCCCAGCCGTTTAGAAAGCAGAAAAATCAGGCTGGAAGCCAAAACGCACCCAACCAGGCAGAGCCCCAGTCCGCCTGCCGAGCCGTACAGCGCCCCGGCGATCAGTTCCACCGGTTCCCCGGGGATAAAGGCGATAACGACCTGCAGCATCTGGGCGCCGAGCATCGCCAGCCATCCCCAAACGCCCACCTGGCGCACCCATTCTTCTACCACCTGCTGCACCTGCGGGTCGCTCAGCTTCTGCACATACGGCAGCAAAAAGGCGGTAAGGCCCGCCACCACCAGAATGAACAACGCCCCCAGCAACAACACACGCTTGTTTTTCATGAACTGTTCTCCTGCTTTGTCGGTCTTTGAATCTTCATTGGGATATTGGTATGGCTTCTATTATAGAATGTCCCCTCCCCGTTCGCAATGCCCTGCCGCGCATTTTACAATTTGGTCATATCCCCGGCGGCGGACTTGCATTTGTCCGGCAAAGACGGTATAATAGTTGCCGCAGATTGAGTTGCCGCCACCCGTTGTCCACTTGATCTCTTCACATCCCCCGCCTTTCGGCCCGTGGGCTCAGGGTTGATCGCGGCTCAAAAATGAAACTGTCCCTGTTTGTCTCAGTAGCTCAGCTGGATAGAGCACGCGCCTCCTAACAATCGAACCGTTCGAACCCCAGAGCCCTTCATAATTGAATATTTTCCGTATATGCCCCCGTACCTCACCGGGATAGAGGGTCCGCCTCCTAAGCGGCAGTTCGTTCGAATCCTGTTGAGCCCGAAAATTGAATATTTGTTGTATAAGCCCCCGTACCTCACCGGGATAGAGGGTCCGCCTCCTAAGCGGAATGTAGTGAGTTCGAGTCTCGCCGGGGGTGCCAAAACAACCGCTGTAAGCCGTTTTTCGCTGGTTTACAGCGGTTTTTGTTTTCGGTAAAAAGCGTATAACAAAGGGAGAGTTTCCATTCAATTTTGTTGTATGCTTGCTAATTGGATTTGAACGGTTTACACGCGCTTGCTAAGGAAAATCGCGTCCTTGCTAATTCGATTTTTTGGATTCATTTGCTGCCGGGTGCTGCCGAGAGCAGCGCCGCCAGAGTGTTTGCCAGTTCCGGCGACTTGCGAAGCTGTTCCACCAGGGCCTCCAAATCCAATGCGGCGGGTGCCGGTTCCTTTTCTTCCTCTGGGGGACGAACCGAACGCAAGTCGGGATTTGCGTAGAAGGCACTCTCAAACTTCTGGGCGTTAATCTTGCGGTCCTCGTCCAGAATATGAGCATACACGCTGGTGATCATGTCGATCTCTGCGTGTCCCGTATCACCCTGAGTGGCCTTCAGGTCGCCATGGTTGAGTTTCAGCTTGTAGGTCGTGCTGGAATGTCGGAGGGAATGAAAAACGACTCTGGGCAGCCCAGCCTTCTCCCGCAGCTTTTCAAATTCCTTCAGGATGATACGATCCTCGCAAGGCCGACCATTGGGCAATGCCACCACTAAATCGTAGTCCTGGTACTCGTCACCGAGAAATCCCCGAAGTTCATCCTGGGAGGCTTTCCATTCTCGCAAAATGTAAGCCAGGGTCTTGGGAAGCCACACCTTGCGGATACTGGAATCGGTCTTTGGCTTTTTCAAGATGACTCTTGTGCTGGTGTTGGGAAATAAAGGCGTGAACACATGGTAGATGTCCTTTTGCCCCAACATCTCAATGGCCCGCTTGGAGGCCCGCGTCAGTTCCTTGTCGATGTAAACATAGGCATTGTCGGCAGCAATTTCTTCATCGGAGATGTGGACGTTGCTCCAGGTCAGCCCCAGAATTTCCCCCATACGCAATGAACAGGCAAAAGAGAGGTTCATAGCCACATAGAGCTTGCTGTCAGTACACTGATCCAAGGCGGTGCGGATCATTCCCGCATCCCAAATGTCCCGCTTTTTATATTCGCTCTTCGGTAGGATAACATTGTCAAAAGGATTTTTGGCAATCAGTTCCCAACGGACAGCTTGCTTAAAAGCACAACGCAGAAGTTTGATGATTTTCTCAATCGTTTGGTTCGTTACATATTGCGTTTTTGCTTTATGCATCTTTGTGGAAACAGCGGGGGTTTTCTGCAAAGTCTGGATGTACTTGTCCACTACTCGCGGCGTGACCTCCTGGACCTTCAAATCTCCAATAATGGGGTTGATGTAGTTGGAGATCAGCGAGTTTTGACTGTCATACATGGATACGCCCCACCGCTTTTCGCCGTATAGGGAAACGAAGTCGGACAGGAACTCCGCAATATTCTGATTGGTGGGCGGCAGGAAGGAGTTGGAGCTTTTCTGGCTCTCAATCTCCGCCTTGCGCTTCAATGCCTCCTGGTAGGAAGTGCGGGTTTCCCATTTCTGCTTGGTTTCGCCATTCTCGTCTACATAGGTATAAACAATAGAATAGTTTTTCTTCCTTTTGATGATGGATGCCATAACGAACCTTCCTTTCTGATGTCACAGATCAAGCGGATCCAGCCACTTGTCAAACGACCGCTTGGGAATTCGTATGGCGTTACCAATTCGTACGCTTTTGAAAAGGCCCTCCTGCACAAGGCGGTATGCCTGTGTCCGGCTGACACCCAATATACGGGCAACCTCGTTGACCGTATAGGTGCGGCACTCCAAAGGCCTTCTCTCCGTACCGTTCTGAATTTCTGACACAGCAGCCTCCTTTCCAGTCAGAAACGGCACACAAAAGGGTGTTCATTCATAACTTCCCCCCTCATTGTACCGCGCCGTTTCGGGTTTGTCTGCTGCTAATGGAAAGTTTACGAATTATCCGTAAACAGAAAAGCAGAAGATTTATCTGAAAATAAAAGAGGCAAAAAACGGATGGCTGCCGGCAGCAGCTCCACGGGAATCTCACCCCGGCCCATGCTGATGGGTGCGCCGCGCAATGCTTTGAGGGCGTTCAACGCGGGAGTCTCATTATCCTGTCTGTGCATCCTCGCCCACAGGCTGCCACACCTGTTTCGCGGCCTGGTTTTGTCGCTCACGTGTTTGGTAGGGGTCCCGTCCTGCGGACTTGCAACAGGATCATGGCGCACTGGCCGACCGGCTCCACACAGACAGATCGTATCCGTCTGCCTTATGCTGCCTGAAGGCTTTCTTTGTCAAGGAACAGGGACTCCGCTGCCGGATCGTCAGGGGCAAGGAAAGGGAGCAAAACTTGCCCCGAACAACTTTAGACCGGCAGCACCTTGAAGCTCGTCACGATGCTATGTATCAACTTCGTTTCCAGCCTGAGCCGCATATCTTCGTCCACATACAGGTATTCGTTCCCATACTCGTCCTTCACCGATCTGGTGGCAAGAGCCCGAATGTACTTCTGATAATGAGCGACGACAGCAGCAAGAGCATTTTCGTCACCGTTCACGGCCGCCAAAATCACAGGCACCGGAATGGACTTTACATGTCCGGCCATTCAAATCCCTCCTTTACCAGATATTCGTACAGTTCTTTCAGCGTAGCGAGCCGCCGCTTGGATACGGTCTGATGAACGATGTGCAGCTTTTCGCTGATTTCTCGATCCGTCATACCCAAGAAGTAGGACAGCAGGATTACATCCCGCTTGCCTTCCGGCAACTGCGCTAACGCATCAGCCAGGATATTCCCGGTCACAACCACTGGAAGTCCCATTACTTCAAAGACATGCTCGTCCATAAAGTAATCGTCCCGCACGGCGGTCTGCTCCAGCTCGGAAGCTGTTAGCTCGTCCAAAGTTTTTTCCTGGTCCAGAAGGCTGGCATAGTCACGTTGGATATGCCGAGCCTCATTCTTCAAAACCCTGACGCAGAAGGCGCCAAACTGATTTTGAATGCGTTGCTCATGGGAGTCTTTCATATTCTCACCTCCCTTCGCGCCGCACAGGTGCGGGGTGGTGATTTCCTCCCTTTCGCCTCAGTAATCCAAGAATTGCGATTTTGGCAACTTGGAAAGGAAAGAAATTTTTATGAAAGGCTCCGTCAGGTGACGAAGGCCCACATAAATGACAAAAAGCGCCCATCCGCAAAATGCGGACAGGCGCAAAGGAATTGGCAAAAGTATTTATATGATTTATCTGTTCATCTTTATGGTCGGAGTATCCCGATAATTGGAACAGACTTTTTTTGATAAGATGGCTCTTGTCGTTTTATGGCGAAAGACTTTGTAGTGCATGGCGGCATCCTCCTATTGCCGCCGTGTCAGATTGCAGGGTGTAGAGGCGTCGTTAGCCTTTGGACAAAAAGAAGCGGCGGCTTTGATTTCTCAAAACCGTCGCTGGGATATGTGGAATGAGCGCACAAAATCAACCTGCCCAGCAACGGTTTTTTCTTTCCCCGCCGGGCGGGGCAGGCTGTCGTTGTTTATTGGATAAAAAGAAGCCGATAACCACAAGGGGTTAGACCTTGTGCGTTATCGGCTCTGCGTCTTAGCGTCTGGCTCTTTTAGAACAGTAATGTGTAATTGTTTTGCATTAATTAGACATTCTTTCTTACATTTGGGACAGTAGAGTGGGAAATTTCTTAATTCTGTATCTTCTCGCATTTGTAATCTCGTTTTATTGCTACAGAAAGGACAGTGTATCCATTGCAATCGTTCCAACTTATTTATCCTCCGCTTTTATATATTGCAGGGTCATTTTTGTCATCAATCTTCCCATTTTGATTGGGAAAAGATAGCACATCATTGTCTGAATTTTTTGCAAAAGGCTATGGCAGATAATAAAGTGTCTGGAGGAAATATGCAGTGCGATTTGGCAGCCTACTTTTTTTGGATCAGCCATAAATTTCTTTGGAACGGGCAACGGTTCTGCCGACTTAGTTCTAGTAAGTGGTGGGTGGACGATATGAAATGTAATCCCATTAGAAGCGTATTCTAAGTTTAGGCATTTGGCTAATGCTTCTAAGGCGCTTTTAGTAGAAGCGTATGGCGAGACTCCAATAAAACCTGTGATTCCAACTCCAGAACTTGTAAAAATGAATTTTCCACTTTTTTGAGCTTGCATATATGGCGAAATAGTTTTCACCAAGCGAAGAGCTCCATAATAATTCACATCGAATACCTGTTTATAGACATCAAAATCCGTATTGGATTCTTTACTGAACGTACAAAGGCAAGCATTATGGATAGCAATATCTATTTTTTGAAAATTCTTAATGACATCCTTAACGGCGTTAACCATTTGGCTTTCATTGCACACATCCACTTTGTAATACAGAAGATAGCTTGGATATGTATGTGCTAAGATTTCCAAATTATTTGTTTCTAAATCCAAAACGGCCACCTTATGACCATTTTTTAGGGCCTGCTCTGTAAAATAGTAGCCAATTCCCTGATTTGCACCTGTAATTACAATATTTGACATGGTTTTTCCTCAATTTCTGCAAAGAAATTTTTAATATGCTGATTGGCATGCGCCCGAAAGTCATTTTTTTTAACTTCCGATAATGTTCCGGTCAGTAACCATTTTTGAGAGAATAAATAAATGGGAGCATAGTATTTAACAGCTAAATACGTACTGTCGGCATGCTTGATTATTCCAATTTTTATTAACGTATCAAACACTTTACTTTGAAACTTAAGTGGCTCTGAAAACATCCAAGTATCATATACCTTGTGAATGTCCTCATTGTTAAATTGTTCAAGGAGAAGAAGTCTCATTACTTTGTTGCAAAAATCATCCATAAGATAATCCTCGAAGAAAGTATCACATACATTCTGATAAAAAAGGCTATCCTCAAAATAAGCAGTATTACCTAACGCCTGTTCCAATTGCGTCATCATACTATTTGCCACCTTCTCAAATTGACGAATCAATTCATCCAAAATGGCCTGCTTATTTTTAAAGTGATAATAAATGGTACTTTCCTTGACCATGACCTGAGCACAAATATCTCTAATGGAGACTGCTGAAAAACCTCTTTTAGAAAAGAGATTTAGAGAAACGTCCAATATCTTTTGCCTTGTATCGTGCATTGTTTTCACGCCCCATCTAACAGTCGTTAGGTAAATTATATCTAACGATTGTTAGGTTGTCAATAATGAAGGTATAAAGCTCAATTGAATATAAATAAAAGCCCGATAATCACAAGGAATCAGATCTTGTGAGTTATCGGTTCTGCGGCTATGTATCTGGCTCTCTGATAACCGAAATATTCAGTGTCGTACATATAGAACGATAATAGAATATGATTTTTCACGGAAACAAACATGTTTATCAGAAGCACATGGGCTATAATGATCCTCGTTGAAGCAATAAAAGATACCAATAAAAACAATTTACACTTATACCCCTTGTCAACGATGCTACGCTGGCACTAATGGATACGTTAAAAAACAGTGAGCAGAGTGTCACTGTAGCGCCCATCAGGGACGATATCCCAAGTGATGCCAGCACTACGATGATCCCTACTACAGAAAGAAGAAGGAAGAGAATTTTTTCATTCCAATAATGTGAATTATATAAGCTAAACATGCGAACTGTATAAACATATTCAGAAAGAGAGGTGAACTGTAGAATGTAATAGGGTGACTCAACATGGCAAAAAGACCAGTACAAAAATATGATTTTACGCCGTTTGGAAAGGCAATCAAATCGGCAAGAAATGAGCAGAAGGAGTCCCGCAACAAAGTCGGGAATGAAATGTATTTGTCTCCCCGTTATCTTGCCAACATTGAAAACAAAGGGCAGCATCCTAGTCTCCAGATTTTCTTTGAACTGGTGACCCGTTACCATATCTCCGTAGACCAGCTTCTCTTTGGGGACTCGACAGAGAGCAAGTCCACGACGCGCAGACAGCTTGATCCCTTGCTTGATGGAATGTCCGAAGCTGAACTGAAAATTGTCATTGCCACCGCACAGGCTATCTTGGATGCCAGAGCGGAGGAAGAAAAATGATGTGGTTGATGCAACTGAATAATGATTAGAGAACGCTATGAACGGATGCCGTTTGTAGCGTTTTTCTTTGCTTTCATGGTTGCCAAAGGCAGGAGTTTCGGATTACTTAGGTACGGAGAGAGAAACGATAGCAAGCACAGCAAGCGAGTACCCGCTTGCGATTTTTGGGTTTAGGGAACCCTCCCCTAAACCCAAAAAATGCTTGTTGGGAACATCCCAAACCCTAATACGAAAAGAGGTGTGACCACGATGGCAAACAGGAAACGGAATATCCAGGTGAAGTTCTATGTCACCGCCGAGGAAAAGAAACTGATAGAACAGAAGATGGCCCAGCTCCGGACAAAGCGGATTGGTGCCTACCTGCGGAAGATGGCGATTGACGGATATATCATTTATGTGGATACCAGTGACATTAAGGAGATGAACAAACTTCTGTCCGCCATTGGCCGGAACATCAATCAAATTGCCAAGCGGGTCAACGCCGGAGGCCCTACTTATCAGGCCGACATGGAGGAAATCCGGGAAAGGCTGGATCAGATATGGCAGTTAC
>ERZ1090878.301-NODE-301-length-27780-cov-9.897205_pt1 | contig 27780 bp, 22 predicted proteins | sample MGYA00478473_ERZ1090878 | MGnify/ENA primary metagenome ERZ1090878 (study PRJEB33644, sample SAMEA5815720) | chicken gut metagenome | biome: Chicken; feature: Gastrointestinal Tract; material: Caecum | place: Ireland | collected 2019-01-01 | study: A study of the... | reverse complement strand
CGGTCTTTAATGCTCTGAAAAATGCGGCAACATTTTGTTGCCGCATTTTTTTGTGCGCAGTTTTGCATGTTTGACTGAACGTTCGGGGAAGTCGGTGCGTGGTTTTGGCTGTCGTGTGGTGTATGTTTGCCGTGTCGGTAAGCGGGAAGGGATATCGTGAGTGTGTGGCGGCGCGCTGTATGATATGCGGTCGGACGGGGCAGTGGCGCAGCGTTGCTTGCTCGGCGGCAAGACGGGCGGCGGCAAGACGGGCGGCGGGTGAGTGTGCAAGGCGGGTGAGTGTGCAAGGCGGGTAATGGTGTCAGGCGGGTAAGGGTGATTGATTGGTTGGTAGCCGAACAGCGTGGGTGAAGCGGTGTGACGGACTAGTTCAAATTGCATAGGTAATTAAAAAAATGCGTGCACCCGCTCAAAGCGGGTGCACGCATAATGTCTCTTATTTATGTCGCCGCGCGTAGTGCACGGCTCATTTTTATTTTTCAGCCTTTCTTTTCTTCGTCCGCGGGAGTTTCCTTTTTATTCTTTCCGCTGCCGCTGGAATAGGCAAGGTAAGCTACGCCCGCTATCACGATTACAACTATTACGATTATAAGCACAACCGTTAAAATGACGTTGTCTTCGGAATAGTTTTCGGGAGTCTGGGGTTCGCCAAAGTCGCCGTCCTCGCCCGAAAAATCGTACGCGGTGAGAAATGACGTGGCTATATATCCCTCAATCTGCTGACCGTCTGCCGCGGTGTAGGTTACTTTGCAGAAGTTTGCCGCCAGCGCGCCCAGTACCGAGGTCTGTTGCGAGGCAACTATCTCTTCAGATACCGTAACTTTTGCGCCCGGCTCAAGCTGTATAAGTTCGGTCGCGTCGCACATGTACGGCGAACTGTATATCCCCGCCGCATAGTTGAGCTGTGCGCCCGTAAATTGCGGAACGGTGGTTATAGCCGTCTGCGGAGAGTCGGTTTTCAGCGTTATATATGACTTTTCGCCTATCGCAACTATGTCGGCGTTGCCCGTGGTGCAGAGTATGAGTGCGGGGGTGTCCTTTTCCAGACGGAACGTTCCGCCCTCGGCTACCTTGAAATATTGTCCGCTCAGGTCGGAGAGGTCTATCTCGGTGACATACTTATTGCTTGCCAGCATTGTGAAAGTTACGTCCCTTGTCTGCTTCAAAAGCTCCGCAGTGTCGCCCGTCGCTATCGTTTCCGAATGGGAGACATCGGTATATCTGAATTTTACGGGCGTTACGCTTACCAGCGAGTCCGTTCCTCTTTCAATGTAGCAAAGGCCGCCGTCCATAATGGCATAAGCGCCGTTCACGGCCTCCTGCAGACAGGAAAAAGTGCTGCCCTGTGCGGGCTTTACGGGAACTGAATCGGCGGACGAGGTGTCCATTGCAAGAAGAGTGCCGTCCGCTATATACAACAGAATGTCGCCGTAAAAAATACGCTCTTTCTGCGCGGCGGGCGCGCTCTCCGATTGCGTGGCCTTGCCGTCAGAATAGCTGTAATCGGCGCCCGTTGCGTCGGTAAACAGCAGACTGCCTTCGGCATAGCCAAGGTTTACTATCGTGCTGGTGTGTCTGTATGCGTAGATGTTATCCTCCGTGGAGTTTGTCATCACGCCGCCTTCAAAGTAGTAAGAAAAGCCGCCCTGACCGTCGGACTGGGGAGTCTTGCTCATACTGCCGCCCGAATATATGAATATATATTCATCGCGCGAGAACGCAAATTCGTTTTCACCTACGGCGTAACAATCTATGCCGCCCGTCTCCAGATCGGATACAAAGTCGGGGTAGATTGTCTGGCTCTCCTCGGCGTTTGCATATTGAGTTTTTATGCCTGTCGCGGCCGCGCATACCGCACAAGTGGTAAATGTTGCGGCGGCGAGAAGTGCAATTGCAAATCTTTTCACGTTATTGATTATAACATACGCGCGTGTGAATGTAAAGATTTTTAAAAGTTTGTTGATAAATAAAAAATCGTATGCGCGCGCATATTGTCGAATGCAAATTTTTTCCTTTTTCAGCTGAAACGGGCGCGGGTGGCCGCCGAAATGGCTGGGTGTGGCCAAAAACTGTGAAAATTGCGAAGATATCAGAAGGAATGGGGAAGGCGTGCGGCTATGGAGGAATGGGTAAAGGGGTGTGTCAGGTTTGAAATGTGCGGCTAAAGACGGCTGAACAGTGACTTTAATGTTTTCAGGGGGGCAATTTTCACAACCGAAAAACTTCTTCAGCAGGGTGAAATGCGGTTCGTACAGAAATAAAATTTCATTATGCTTCCCGAAAAGCTGCTTTCATGTCCACCAAAGTCCCTTCGTACGCAAAAATAACAAATTTTTTCATAAAAAAAGTAAGAAAATTTTTTTAATTATGAGCTTTTTGTCAGGTTTATCGGTTATAATCAAATTGTCAAAAGCAAACATATGTTTGTATGCGGGAATTGCGAGATATGAATGTAAAAAAGGTTTTAAAGTTTTATTTCGGTGCTGACAGGGCGGAGGGGCTTCTGGACAGACTTATTTTAAAAAAGGCTTACAGTGCGGACTGTACGCGCGGGGCGCAGCAATGCGCGGAAGAGGTTGCAAAGCTTGTTCAGGCCAAGTGTGAAATGTGCAGGTTCTACGGCTTTATTGACAGAGTGCTTGCTCGTCTGAACGAAAGAGAGCGCGGCGTGCTTGAAAAGTATGCCACCCGCTCCGCCGCCAGCCTTGCGCCCGAAGAGTGCAGGGAGGCGCACAGACTTTCCGTGGCGTTTGCCCGCCGCATAAAGGGCTGTTCGGAAAAGTTTGCCGCGGGTCTGCGCATAGCGCTCTGTTACAGCTTTCAGGCATGAAGTGAGGCGAGGGTGGGTGGGAGCTTAAGGAGTCTGGTGGGACAATTTGCCGCGGCATTGCAGATTATGTGTTGCCGCGTACAAAATGTTTTGTCGGGTTGGTAAGGTGCGGAAAATCTGAAGTCTGCTTTTCAAGACGTTTCGCTTAAGGCCGACTGCGCTTAAGGCGACAAATTCAATCGATATGTTTTAAGTCAGCTCTGTGTGCGGTTTTTGCTCTTCTTGCCGGAGAGCAAAACTATAGCAGCGGCAAGCACGGCCAGCGCGCCTATCGCGCAGAATGCCACAACCGTGCCCGCCGCGGGAGATTTGCCGGGCGTTTCCTCTTCCTCGTTCTTTTCGGGAAGAATGAGGGGGTAATCTTCATTTGCCCCCGCAATATAGCCGAACGAATCGTTGTAAAGTACGTACGAATACCCCGCCGCGCCACTGTAATATGAACCGTAAAACGCCGCCGTGACGGTAATGTCCTCTATCACGGGCAGATTTCCCGAAGGGGAGTCCTGCGAAAAGGTTACGCTAACCGATTTGTATAAAAACACCGTTTCGGGCGGCTCGGTGAGAAGAGTGAATTCGCTTTTTCGCACATAGCCGTAAAGGGCGCGGTATATGCCGAAATCATCGGCGTATTTTACGCGGTACCAATCGCCCTCCTCGCCAAGAACTTCCACGCAGTAGGTGTACGGCACGGCGAATATTCCCGTGGCCGCATCAGCCGAGGTACAGAAGTATGCCGTGCGCGAATCCGACCGCGCATATGTGGCATTTACCGAGCTCTGCGGTGGCGAAATCGTGCTTTCCGCCGCGGCGTATTCTGTTGTACGCGCCGCATACGGCGCACAAAAAAGCGTTAACGCGGCAATCGCTGCCGCAACCGCAGCCAAACCTTTCATATTAAGTTACAGTGTACGTTGCGGCGGAGCGCAAAAATTATACAAGTATACATTATTTTGTAATAATGTGAGGAATGCAATGAGGGAGGATATTTTAAACGCCGTGGCACGCATTGACCGCGAACTGGAAAAGCGGCGCGCCGATAATAAACTTTCCTGCTACAACGCGGGCAGAAAAAAACATAAAAAACAGCTGGCTTTCCACAAGTGCAAAAAACGCAACCGCTGGGTGTTCGGCGGCAACCGCTCGGGCAAGACGGAGTGCGGCGCGGTGGAGGCAATATGGATGGCCCGCGGAAATCACCCCTACCGCAAGAACAGAAAGGACGTGTTCGGCTGGGTGGTTTCCCTTTCGCAGCAGGTTCAGCGCGATGTGGCTCAGGCCAAAATTTTATACTATCTGCCCAAAAGCTGGATTGCCGATATCGTAATGCTCTCGGGCAGAAAGGACAGCCCCGCCGCGGGCGTCATCGACCAGATAAAGATTAAAAATGTCTTCGGCGGCATATCCACCATAGGTTTTAAAAGTTGCGACCAGGGCAGAGAAAAATTTCAGGGCGCATCGCTCGACTTCGTATGGTTCGACGAGGAACCGCCGCAGGATATCTACGAAGAGTGTCTGATGAGGGTTATGGACAGGCGCGGCGACATATTCGGCACAATGACCCCGCTCAAGGGCCGCACATTCGTGTACGGAGAAATCTACTTAAACCGCAAGCACAATGCCGAGGTGTGGTACGAGTTCATGAACTGGGAGGATAATCCGTTCCTCTCCAAGAGCGAGATAAAACTGCTGGAAGGCGCGCTTGAAGGCTCTTCGCTGGACAGCCGAAAGTATGGCAGATTTTCCGAGGGGTACGGCCTCGTATACCCCGAATTTGACGAGAGCGTACACGTAATTGACCCGTTCGACGTGCCGAAGGAGTGGCAGGAGAACATTTCCATCGACCCAGGGCTGAACAACCCGCTCTCCGCGCACTGGTACTGCGTGGACTGGGACGGCAACATCTACGTAATCGCCGAACACTTTGCCCAGGGCAGGGATATCGACTTCCACGCCGCCGCCATTCAGGAGATAAGCCGAAAACTCGGCTGGAAGAGAGATTCCTGCGGGCGCATTCAGGCGCTTATAGACAGCGCCGCAAATCAGCATACTCTCGCCTCGGTAAGCTCCGTTTCCGAACTCTTTTACGAGCGGGGCATTGCCGTGAATGCCAATGTGGACAAGGATGTGTTCAGCGGCATATCCCGCGTAAAAAGCTACCTTGCGCGGGACAACGGACTGCCGAACATCTACATTTTCAGAAACTGCGAAAATATGATTTCGGAGTTCAAAAGTTACAGCTGGGGCGCGGGCGACAGACCGGTAAAGGTTGACGACCACGCCATGGACGAGCTCAGGTACTTTATAATGAGCCGTCCGCTCCCCGCAAAGGCGCAGGAAAGCGTCGGCGCGGTGAGAAGGGACAAGGAGCGCAGAATAAGGAGGTTACACAGAAAAATTGAGCGATGAAGGAGTGAAAAAAGCGCTCATCCGCTGCGCCGTGGGGTTCGATACCAGCGAGGTGGTCGAAGAGTACACGATGGATGAGGGCGAACTTAAACTTGTGAAGAGAAAGGTCACCCGCCGCGACGTTCCGCCCGATATCAAGGCGGTCAAGATGCTGCTGGACGGGGAGGGCGACATTGACGGAATGAGCGACGAGGAACTTCAGGAGCGCAGAAAAAAACTTATTGAAATGTTAAAGGAGAACAATGATGAACAGGACTGATTTTTCAGACGAAAAGGCCAAGGCGGAGGCGCGGCTTGCGCAGGAGGTGGAGGACGACTTCCTCTCCCGCCGCGCAGACCGCAAAAAGCTTGAACGCGGCTGGGAACTCAATATGGACTTTGTCAGCGGCAGACAGTACTGCGGCATAAACTCCGCGGGCGAGATTGAGGAGGAGGAAAAGGCGTACGGCTGGCAGCCGAGGCGGGTTTTCAACCGGATTGCTCCCACCGTGGAGTTAAGGTGCGCCAAGCTTGCGCGCATCCGTCCCGCGCTATCCGTGAGGGCGGCCTCCGAGGACGAGGCAGACAAGGCCGCCGCGGCGCTCTCTGCGGCAATACTCTCTTCTTCGAGGGAGAGTTCGGGGCTGGAAGAGGCGCTCTCCCGCGCGACTACCTGGTCGGAAACGTGCGGCACGGCCTTTTACAAGGTGGTGTGGGACAACGGCGGCGGCGCCGTGATTGGCCGCACAGAGGACGATATCCCCGTGCACGAGGGCGGCGTTAAGGTTGTGGCGGTGTCGCCGTTCGAAATCTATCCCTACTCCCTCGCCGAGGAGAGCATAGAGGCGCAGCCCTCGATAATTCAGGCGCGCGCCCTGCCCGTGCAGGACATATTCGCCGCGTACGGCGTAAAACTTGCAGGCAGGGACATAGAACAGTACGGCGGCGGCAAGACCGTTCAGCACGGATACGAGATGCTCATCGAACGCTACATGCGGCCGTGCGCCGACCTGCCCGACGGCAGATATACCGTGGTTGCGGGCGGCAGACTGCTATATGACGGGCCTCTGCCCTATAAAAACGGCGAGGACGGTCAGCGCGGTTATCCCTTCGTAAAACAGCAGTGCATGCCGCTTGCGGGCAGCTTTTTCGGCGCGAGCGTGGCCGAGAGAATGATTCCCGTTCAGCGCGCTTACAACGCCGTGCGCAACAGGAAACACGAGTTTCTCAACCGCATATCCATGGGTACCGTGGCCGTGGAGGAGGGCTCGGTGGATACGGAGGACCTGGAAGAGGACGGTCTGCGACCCGGCAAGATAATAGTATACCGTCAGGGCGGCAAGCCGCCCGAAATGCTGACGCTGGGCACGCTGCCCGAATCGTTTGAAAAGGAGGAACAGACCCTCCGCGACGAGTTCGCCGCAATTTCAGGCACGGGCGACCTCACGCAGAACGGCGATTCCTTCTCTTCGGTTACTTCGGCCACGGGATTGCAGCTGCTCGTCGAGCAGGACGACGCCCGACTCAATGTGTGCTACGACAGCATAAAGCAGGCGCTCAGGGCGGTCGGCCGTCAGATACTCCGTCTTTACAGACAGTTTGCCACCGATGTCCGCCTTCTGGAGGGCGCGTGCTTTACGGGCTGCGACATAACGTGCGACGACGTTATTCTGGAGGCGGACAGCGACATCAACCTCACCCCCGCGGAGAGGCGCAACGTGGTGTACGAACTTATCGACAAGGGACTTTTAAGCGACGAGAGCGGCAACGTAAGCCGTTCGGTGAAGAACAGAGTGCTGGAATTCATTGGCTACGGCGCTTTTGCCTCGGGACGCGACCTTGCACGCATGCAGGCCGAACGCGCCGACGAGGAGAACAAAAAGATGTGTTCGGAGGAGGCGGCGGTCAACGAGTATGACGACCACTCCGTTCATATAAGCGAACATACGGCCTTTCTGCTTTCCCGCAAGGCAGACAAAGCTACGGAAGAGCGCGTGTGCGCGCACATAAAAATTCATAAACAAAAAATCAAGGAGGAACAGAATGGATAACCTGACGGAGGAATTACAGGGTACGGCAAACCCCGCGGAGGCGGAAAAAAGTGATTGCGTTGCGGCAGACCTTGGAAAATTCAAAGACGTAAAGGCCCTTTTGAACGCTTATGCCAGCCTGGAGGCCGAATTCACCCGACGCAGTCAGAGGCTGAAGGAGCTGGAAGAGAAGAACAAGGAGCCGCTGCCCGCTGAGCAGTCGGCGCCCTCTTCGGCGGAAAATGACGCGCGCTCGCTGTACGAGCAGGCAAGCGGCGACGAGGCGGTTAAAACCGCCATAATCGCCGACTATCTCAAGGCCGTGCAGTCGGGCAGGGGCGCGCCCGTGGTGGCGGGCGGCATATTCGTGCCGTCGCCCAAAAACAAGCCTGTCAGCATAAGAGAAGCAGGCAGGCTGGCTAAGGAATTTTTAAACAATAATTGAGGAGGAGAAAAATTTGATTACTATTGAAAATGCCGATAAGGCTCTCAAAACTTATTACCTGGACGCGGTAACCGCGCAGCTCGACGCCGTTTCGCCCTTCTATGCCGCCGTTGAAAAGAACAGCGCGGCCGTCTACGGCAAGGAAGTAAAACTGGCCGTAGTGAGAAACGACAACAACCGCGTGGTTGCCGGCACCGAGGACGGCGACCTTCCCGTAGCGGGCAAAAACAGGTACGTCACCCTTACGTCCACGCTCAAAAACATCTATGGCACAATTGAAATTTCAGATAAAGCCATGCGCGCTTCAAAAAATTCCGAAGGCGCGTTCGTCGACCTCGTAAATGCCGAAATGGAGGGCCTTGTCACAAGCGCCAAGGCTAACTTCTCGCGCATGCTCTACGGCGACGGCAACGGCTACATCGGCCTCATCATAAAGACGGAGGACTCCAAGCTCTATGTGGACAACATAGGCAGAATTTACGAGGGCATGGCCGTAGATATCAGAAGCAACACCATGGTGGTCGAAGGCGGCGAAAACGTAACCGTCGCCAGCGTGGACTACGCCAACGGCTGCATCACCCTTTCGCAGACCGTTTCCGGCACGCTTGTGGGTAAGTTCGTCTACATACACGGCGCGTACGGCAACGAAATAACAGGTTTCAAGGCGCTCTTCGGCACCGACGACATCTACGGTCTTTCGCGTGAGGGCGAGGGATATCTCACCCCTTCGACGTTTAATGTGACTTCCATAACCGAGGCGGAAATTGCCGAAAAGATAAGCTTCCTCGAACAGTACTACAACAGTCGCCCCAACATGATTCTCTGCTCCTATAAGACCAGGGCGGCGATTGCCGCGGCCCTTGCAGAATCGCGCATGCAGGTCAACACTACCGTGCTGCAGGGCGGTTATTCCGCCGTTCTGTTCGACGGCATCCCCGTGGTTGCGGACAGGTACTGCGAGGACGACAACATATATCTTCTCAACACCGACGACTTCTGCATAGCGCAGCTGTGCGACTGGTCGTGGCTGGAGGACGAGGACGGCAAAATCTTAAAGCAGGTGCCCGGCAAGGCGGCTTACAGCGCAACGCTTGTAAAGTATGCCGAACTCATCTGCAAAAAACCCTGCGGTCAGGGCATCATAACAGGATATTGATGGCCTTTTAAAGCCGTAAAAACCGCATTCATCAGGCCATATTGCCGCACCTTTTGAATTTTATGCCATTTTTCCCCTTTTCTTCGGCGAACGGGCGGAAATGACGGTCTGAAAGTGCGTTTTTTGCGGAATATTACCGAACCATTTGAGTTATTAACCCCGCCGCGGGGGGCAAGGCCCCGCGCGCAGAATAATAAGGAGGAAAAAACTTTGCTCGTATCCGATATTGTAAAAACCGCGCTCTCGCTGGTCGGCAGAGAGGACGCTGCCGCGGCCATTGACGGCGGGGAATATGAAGCCGATTCGTCCCTTTCGCAGGCTGTGCGCACTATGCTCTACTGCGCCAACGCCGTGGAGGACGAGCTCGCCCGCGGCGCCTTCCCGCTGGAGAGGGAAGAGGTGCTCAACGCGGTGAACGGAAGAATATATTACGTAAACTTTTACCGCACTCCCGTAAAAATACTTTCCGTAAAGAGCGGGGATAAAAAAATTGCATACAAAATGAGCCCCGAATATCTTGAAACCAACGGCCGCAATCTCACCATAAAATACATCTACTGTCCCGAGAAAAAGGAACTTGACGGCGAGAGCGAGTACGACGGTTACCCCGTGGGCGAAAGATTGCTTGCCTACGGCGCGGCGGCCGAATACTGCCTTATTGAGGGCGCGTTCGAGGAGGCGGAAAACTGGGAGAAGAGGTATCGCGAGGAGGTCGAGCGCGTCCGCCCCTTCGATAAGCGCGGGTATATTCCCTCGCGGGTGTGGGAATGAGGTACGTTGAACGCTCCACGCCCTTTGCCTGCGCGGATGTCAAAACTTACGACCTTCTAGGCGGTGGCACGCTCTTCGGACTGAAAAGATGCGGGGAGGAGCTGGTGCCTGCTTTCGCCCTCTCGCCGCTCACCCTTTTAAACATTCCCGCGGCGGCGCAAAGGGCCTATCTTTCGGCAAAAGGCAACCTCTATCTCTACGGCGACGGAGCGGTGTATCGCTCCATGAAGGCGTACGCCAACTTTATTAAACCGGGCGTAACCTTTGCGGGCGTACCCTCGTTTACGGAGGTGAACGGCGGCGAAATGCTCGTCTACGACGGCCAGACTACCCTGCGCGTCACTTCCAATCTGATGGAGCCGATAAACGCTTCGCCCGTGGTGAACGGAGCTTTCCACTATTCCCGCCTTTTCGGTGTGGACAGCTCGGACGAATATACAATCAGATGGTCGGCTCCCGACAATGTAAGACAGTGGACGGAGGAGCTGAACGGCGCGGGACATATGCGCCTGCCTTCCCTCCGCGGCGGCGTGCTCAGACTTATCTCCTATGACGGCAAACTGGTGGCAGTGCGCAGATACGGGCTCACGTTGCTCAGAATTTACGGAGATGTGCAGGACTTCCGCGTGGAGGTTACCGATACCGATACCGATGAAATGGTTGAGGGTACCGCCATCGTATGTGCGGGCAAGCTGATGTTCTTTACCGTCTCGGGGCTGTATGCCTTTGAAAGTAAAGTGAAAGCGTATGCAAAGGAGCAGCTTGGCAGCTTCGTTCCGTCGGGCAGCGTGGCTGCGTGGGGCAATGTGTTGCTCGCATGTGGTCAGCTTGAAGGTCGCGGCGTAATTGCCTGCATCGACTGCGAAAACGAGGAGGTCAGCTACATAGAACTTGCCGCAACCTGCGTATGCGCGGCGGGCAGAGCCTTCTGTTTCTGCCAGGGGACTGTATACGAAATGGTGCGCGGCGCGGGCGGCGGAGCGTGGGAAAGCGGTCCCTGCAATTTCGGCAGCTGTGCCGAAAAATATCTCGAAAGCGTGGATGTGGACGGTACGGCCGAAAGTTTAAGCATTTCAAGCGGCAACAGACAGCGCACCTTCCACGCCGTCAGCGGCCGCGTAAAGGTGGATATGACTGGGCGGGAATTTACCTTCCGCGCCGACTGCGAAAACGGCCTTAAATTTCTGTGCGCACGCTACGCGGTCAGGAGGTGACGTATGCAATTCGATATAATAGATATGACGGAAGAGGAACTTACGGCGCTCTCCACCGTACAGATGCGCCTGCTCCGCTCCGCCCAGCGCGAAAAGGACGAACTTACCGTAAAGCTGGCTGAAGATAAGCAGACCTTTTACAACATTCTCATCTCCAACGGCACGTCAGACTCCTCTCTGTACGAAGACAAGTGTGCGGAGCTTGACGAGGCGTATCAGAGAGAGGTGGAGATAATAAAGGACGATCTGGTGTACAACATGTCGCTCAACGTTCCCACCGCGGACGACGACAACCCCTCGGGCAGCGGCGAGGAAGTGGGGTACATTGTGGACTACTCGCTCAGCTATTTGGACAGATACCAGATTGTGCGCAACTACTATATGTCCATAGCCGACCCCGCGGAGCGCATTGCCGCCTATACCGCGGACGATACCGCAAAGGACTATCTGGGGCAGTACTATACCACGCTTTACAATGTGCTGTACCAGTACATTTAAAAGGCGGTAAATTTTTGGGCGGTCTGTATATAAAGCGCTTTAAGGTTGTGTTTCCGCGAGCGGAATATCCGGTTTTTGGCGTAATGTAAAAAATTTACAGCTATTACAGTAAAAATTTTACACATTATATGGCGGCGTGCGTGTTGCCTGGAGGCGTTTGCGGCGGCGGAAATTGTTTCCGCCGCCGCTTTTTACTTTACAATGCGGCCGTTTTACTATATAATGTTTGATATGAAAATTGCGGACAAGTGGAAGGATTATACAATACTCGCTACCGGCGACGGCATGAAGCTGGAACGCTGGGGGGACGTGGTGCTTCTTCGCCCCGACCCCCAGGTAATATGGCATTCTTCAACCGATCTTTACGCCTGCAAGGAGCTCAACGCCGTATATCGGCGCAGCAACAAGGGCGGCGGCGGTTGGGAATATTTGAAACCCATGCCCGAGGAGTGGCAGATATCCTACCGCGACCTTAAATTCATAGTAAAGCCGATGGGCTTCAAGCATACGGGACTGTTTCCCGAGCAGGCGGCCAACTGGGACAGCATGCGTTCGCTGATAGAACAGCGGATGCAGAAAGACCCTTCGCGCCAGCTCAAAGTTTTAAACCTCTTCGCATACACTGGCGGCGCATCCGTAGCCTGCGCAAAAAGCGGCGCTCTGGTTACCCACGTGGACGCGGCGAAGGGAATGGTGGAGCGCGCCGGTCGCAATGCAAGGCTTTCGGGCGTGGAGAGCGGCATACGCTACATAATCGACGACTGTTTCAAGTTCGTAAGAAAGGAGATACGCCGCGGCAACCGCTACGACGCGATAATCATGGACCCTCCCAGCTACGGGCGCGGCCCGGGCGGCGAGATGTGGAAGATAGAGGACGACATATTCGACTTTATGCTCACCTGCGCCCAGGTGCTCTCCGACGACCCGCTGTTCGTGCTTATAAACAGCTATACCACCGGTCTGCAACCGACGGTGATAAAGAATATTTTAACGCTTTCGCTCAAAGGCAGCGGCGCCTCCGCGGAGGCGTACGAGCTGGGTCTGCCCACCGAAGAAGGCATTTGCCTGCCCTGCGGCGCAAGCGGACTTGCAACCTTTTAAAAAAGCCAATTGCCCCGCACATATGCCGCAACCAACAACATTTTTATGGTGCAACAGATGAATACCGAAGACCTTATAATTTTATACGAAGACAACCACATAATAGTAGTTTTAAAGCCTCAGAATATTGCCTGCTGCCCCGATGAGAGCGGCGACGACAACCTCTTCGACTGCATAAAGCGCTACATCAAGGAAAAGTACGAAAAACCCGGCAATGTCTTTCTGGGACTAGTCCACAGACTGGACAGACCCACGGGCGGCGTAATGGTCTACGCCAAGACTTCCAAGGCGGCTTCAAGGCTCTCCGAACAGCTCAAAAGCGGCGGCTTTGAAAAGAAGTATCTTGCCGTGCTCTGCGGCGTGCTCCAGAAAAAGAGCGGCACGCTGGAAAATTATCTGCGCAAAAACTCCGTGAACAATATGGTTTACGTCTGCACGCAGACGGAGGAGGGCGCAAAGTACGCCGCGCTCGACTACAACATTCTCGAGGAAGTCGGCAACATGAGCCTTGCGGAAATAAAGCTCCGCACGGGCAGAACGCACCAGATAAGGGTGCAGACGGCCGCAATGAACGCGCCCGTCTACGGCGACATGCGCTACGGCGGCGAAAACGCGGTCAAGGGCAAGCTTGCGCTGTGGGCGTACTCGCTTACCTTCCCTCATCCCATAACGGGTGAAAAGCTGAGGTACATTGCCGAACCGCCCCTTTCAGAAAAGCCGTGGAAATTCTTCCATATAGATTTAAAAGCGTAAAAATTGCGTTATTTATGTGAAAAATTCAAAAGTATTTGTCGGGCGCAAACAAAAGCGTTTGACAAATACTTTTTTTAATAGTAAACTTAAACGGTAAGTTTATGCGGAGGGGTGTTTTGCGCGCGTGGTGCGCATTTGCTCCAGCGGAAAAAATTTTTCCGCACGCTTCGCGGCGTCCGCAATTTTAACCAGACAAGCTTTTTTTCGGAGCCGAATTATGACTAAGAAAAGGAAAATATCCATATCTGTCCTTGCGCTTGCTTCCGCGGCATCGCTGTGCGCTGCTGCTGCAATAACAAGCGGTGCGCTTGCGGCAGACGCCGAAAGGGAAGTAACCCTCAACGGCGGCAACTTTTTCTACACAGCAAACCAGGCCCAGGTTCAGGACTACGAAACCGACAACGGCGACTACTACACGTCCTTCACCTTTGCCGACGGCGACAGCGCCGTAACATACCGCAAAAACCTTGCGTATCACTGGTATGCCAGCGTAAGGGACGGTGAAAACAAACCCACCGCAACCGCTCAGGAAGGCTGGCTTTCCACAAAAATAGGCTTTGACGCCGTTACCTTTGAAACTTTCACCATAAAGTTCCAGAGCCAGCAGTATACGCAGACCGACAGTGAAGTTACGGAAAACTACATCACCTTCGTTGCAAACGACGAGGCTGACGGCGTATACGTGAAGATTGGCGAGGCTCTCCCCGCGGACGAGACCGAAAAGGCAGAGGCGCTTGAAGAGATTACTTCCGGCACGCTCCTCTCGCCCGACGAAATCACCATTTCGTTCACCTCCTACGCAAAGGGCAGCTACTCCGTTGAAATTACCGACGGCGAAAATACCGCTGAAGGCAGCTTCGACAACATCGGCGGCAGCTATGTGCGCTACGTATCCTCTTCCAGCGATACGTCGGTCATTCCCGTAACGTACAGCGCGCAGTTCGCGGAGAACGCAACCTCCACCGCAACGATGGTTTTATATGAGTTCAACGACCAGTCCTTCAAGCTTGAAGGCACGGGTTCGCGCCACATAAACGACAACGTTGCCCCCGTAGTATGCCTCAACGAAGACATCACCACGCTTGAATACGGCCGTTCGCTTGACCTCGACTACGCCGTTATAGACATGCTTGCAACTTCGCCCCGCTCTACCGTAAATTATTACGTGCTCAAAAACAGCCAGCAGCAGGCGGGCAACCTCAACAACACGGGTGACGACGGCTACTTCAAAGCCATAGCAAGCGGCGACATCTCCCCCATAATCAAGGGCAGCAGCGCATACCTTCCCGAAGGCGTTGACGCTGATAACGATGCTTACACGACGGAGTGCCTCGTAAAGGTATACATCTCCGTGCAGGATACTTCGGCTTCCAACAACAACTCCGATAATGTGTTCCTCGACTGGTACGTTCCTTCGGAATATCTCTGCAAGGTAACTTCCGCGGGCACCGATTATAACTTCATCCGCGCAACGGACGACGGCGAGGGCGCTCACTACGTTGGCACGACCGAGGCCATTCAGGAGAGCTATCAGAGCCTTGTCGACCAGGCAATAACCGACCAGAAGGCGACGGCGGGCGACGATAACTTCTTCTATCTTCCCGCATTTGAAGATTACGTAAAGGACAACATAACGCTGTATCGCGACCTGTCCTTCTCCGTATATTATATAAGCAGCAGTTCCGGTTCTTCTTCCTCGCTCGACTACAACGAACTTGCAATCGAGCTTAAGGACGAAGGTCTGTACAAGTTTGCCATATATGCAACCGATGTTGCGGGCAACAGCATGTACTACATCGACGAGAACGGCGAGAAGGTTGAGTTTGCGGCAAGCGAACTTACTTCGCTGCTCAGCGACCCTGCAGAGAGCGACCTTGTTGACTACGTTCCCGTGTTCCAGTTCGAAGTAAGTTACGAAGGTCTTTCGGTAACCGCACCCGGCGGCCAGGATATAGGTTTCAAGGGTACGGAATACAGCGTTTCCGACTTCGAGGTAACGGGTCTTTCTTCCCAGTACAATCAGACCTATTCGCTCTATAAGTTCGACAGATACGCATACTACACCGAAAACGGCAACAAGACTATATCCTATGCGCAGTTCCTTGCTCAGCTTGATGAGCTGTTCAACGGCGAGGCAACCAGAAAGTACTTTGTGGAAATAATCCCCATCGACGACATGGAGGAGACCGACCCCGAGTACAAGGAATTTGCCGACTACGAGTGGGATGACAGCGCGCTCACGTTTGTCCCCCAGGATGAAAACGCATTCTATCTTGTAAGAATGGAGGCGGTTGATACCACCTTCCAGACCAAGCCCATAGAGAGCCTTATGGGCATAAGCGTGTCGGCTGCGGCTGACCCCGTATACGGCGAGGATAACTGGGTAGAAGATAACGTTGCGGCAATCGTGCTGTTCTGCGTAGCGGGCGTTGCGCTCATCGGCATAATAGTGCTTGCGGTAATCAAACCCAAGGACAAGGGCGATATCGACGTGATTGCTGAAAAAGATGCAAAGCGTGCGTCCAAAAAGACAAAGTAATCAAATAGTCAGCGGACTATGTTCCCCGCCGCGCGGCAGCGCGGCGGGGATTTTTTTATGCCTTGAATCGCATACTGCTGTTGCGGCATTGTTCAGCGGTATGCGCATTGCCGTGTCGCAGTGACTAAGCGTTAAATAATTTTTGCCGCGGCCAGGCTTTTTTCGCCCTTTGTCTTTTGCCGCGAGTGGCAAAGGCACATTGTCGCGGCAAGTAAATCTTCAGCATATGCCGCGCGGCATAAGGCGCTTTTTCGGCCTCGACTGCGGCCGTTTCCGTCGCCGCCATACGGCCTTTGCGCGGGGCGGAAAATATGCTCAAAGTAAAAAGTTTGGGGTAAGTTTCGGGCATAAAATATGGGTTATGTCTTGCAATTGCACACAAAATATGGTATAATTGATTGAAAGATACTCTTTTTTACAAATGTTTTCATTTACTCGGAGAAAGTATAAAAAATGGCAGTTAAAAAGTCAGGTTCGTACGATGCCGACGACCTTAAAATATTAGAGGGACTGGAAGCCGTCCGCGTTCGTCCGGGCATGTATATAGGTTCAACCGGCGTGCGCGGTCTTCACCATATTCTGTGGGAGATAGTGGATAACGCCATAGACGAGGCGGCCAACGGCTATGCCGACGAAATAAGCGTAAAGCTGTGGAAGGACGGCTCGGCCTCCGTGCAGGATAACGGGCGCGGAATGCCTACTGACATAAACAAAAAGGCGGGCATTTCGGGCGTGGAGCTGATATTCACCAAACTTCACGCGGGCGGCAAGTTCGACTCGGGCAACTATGCCTTTTCGGGCGGACTGCACGGCGTGGGCGCATCTGTAACCAACGCTCTTTCGCGCTGGCTGGAGGTGGAAGTCTGCCGCGGTAAGGTGTATTCCATGCGCTTTACCTCCTCGTACGACGCCAAGAACAAGAAATGGCTGTGCGGCGTGCCTGACGGCCCTCTTAAGGAGACGGGCGCAAAGGCGGGCGTGCGCGGCACGTTCGTGCGGTTTATGCCCGACGACAGAGTTTTTGAAACTGTCGAGTGGAACTACGAAACGATAGCAAAGCGGCTCAAAGAGCTGGCCTTTCTCAACAAGGGCGTCCGCATAAATTTTGAGGACGAGCGCGTTTTATACCGCACGACCGAGGGTGAGGACGGCGAGCAGATAAAGGAAAAGCTGCCCCCGCGCGAAAAGGTCACTTACAAGTATGACGGCGGCCTCATCGACTTTGTAAACTACCTCAACGATGGCAACACAAAGGCGTATGAAAACCCGCTTTACTATTCGGCGATAAAGGATATAACCATAAAGGGATTTGCCCCTTCCAAAATAAAGGTTGAATTTGCCATTCAGCACACCAAGGAGGATACGGAAAATCTGTATTCCTTCGTCAACAACATCTCCACGGTGGAGGGCGGCTATCACGAAACGGGCTTCCGCAACGGCCTACTCAAGGCGGTAAACGAATACGCCCGCGGCAACGGCGTGCTCAGGGCCAAGGACCAGCCGTTCATTGTGGACGACGTAAAGGAGGGCCTGACCGCCGTGCTCACCGTGCAGATGAGCAATGTGGAGTTCGAGGGCCAGACCAAGACCAAACTCGGCAACCCCGAAGTTAAGCCCGTGGTGGAGCAGGTCGTGCTCGAGGGGCTCAAAAAGCTTATGGAGTCGCGCTCCAACAAGGCCACGTTCGACGAAATCGCGCGCAAGGCCAAGTTTGCGGCGGACGACAGAATAAAGCACCGTCACGAGAGGGACGTAGCCAAGGCCGCGTCTGAAAACGACGGGCTCAACCTGGTGGGCAAGCTGGCGGCGTGCTCGGGCAGGGACCCCGAAAAGAACGAGCTGTTCATAGTCGAGGGCGACAGCGCGGGCGGCACGGCAAAACAGGCGCGCGTGCGCCAGTTCCAGTCCATACTTCCCCTCCGCGGCAAGCCGCTCAACGTGCAGAAGAAGAGCGCGCTGCAGGCGCTGCAGAACGAGGAACTCAAAACGCTCATTTCGGCGATAGGCGCGGGCTTCGGCAAGAGCTTCGACGTGGAAAAGACGCGCTACAAAAAGGTTATCATTCTCTCCGATGCCGACCAGGACGGCATGCACATACGCTGCATACTGCTCACGTTCTTTTTCAAGTATATGTGCGACCTCATCAAGGCGGGGTGCGTATACATCGGCATGCCGCCTTTGTACAAGGTGTATAAAAAGGACGTGGCGGAGTACGCTTACGACGACAAGGAACTGGACGAAAAGATTAAAAAAGTGGGCAAGGGGTACCAGATACAGCGCTACAAAGGTCTGGGCGAAATGTCGGCCGACCAGCTGTGGGAAACCACCATGGACCCCGCCACGCGCAACTTAATTCAGGTCACCATAGAGGACATTGCCGAAGCGGGCAGAGTGATAGATATGCTCATGGGCGACAAGGTAGAGGGGCGCAAGGTATTCTTAAACGAAAACGCCAACTTCAACAAGGTTGACGGCTTTATAGAAAAGGTACACTTCAAGGAAGAGGGCAAGAGCACTTCCGCAGATTACTACGATTAAAAGGGCGCAGGCACTATGGCAAAAAAGAACAACGGCAATTTTCAGACATCGATACCGCAGGGCAACGTATTCATCACCCCGATAGAGGACGTAATGCCCCAGTCAATGCTGCCTTACGCCGAATTTGTAATTCTGGACAGGGCGTTGCCCCGCGTGGAGGACGGCCTCAAACCCGTTCAGCGCCGCATACTCTATACAATGATGGAGATGGGGCTCACGCCCGATAAGCCGCACAAAAAGTCTGCGCGCATAGTCGGCGACTGCATGGGCAAGTACCATCCTCACGGCGACAGCTCGGTATACGACGCAATGGTGCGCATGGCGCAGGACTTCAACATGCGCATGACGCTCGTCAACGGACACGGCAACTTCGGTTCTGTGGACGGCGACCCCGCCGCCGCGATGAGGTATACCGAGGCCAGACTGGAGCCGCTCGCGCTCGAACTTTTAAAGGATATCGACAAGGAGACGGTGCCCTTTTCCTTCAACTTCGACGATTCCCTGCTCGAGCCCGACATACTCCCGGGCAGGTTCCCCAATCTGCTTGTAAACGGCGCTAACGGCATAGCGGTAGGCCTTGCAACCAACATACCCACCCACAACCTGGGCGAGGTGATAGACGGCGTCTGCGCCTATATAGACAATCCACGCATCTCGCTCAAGGAGATGATGAAGATAATTCCCGGCCCCGACTTTTCCACGGGCGGCTTTGTAATCGGCAACGAGCTGGAGCAGGCCTACGAAACGGGCAAGGGCAGAATAACGCTGCGCGCAAAGTACTCGGTGGAAACGGGTACGGGCGGCAAAAAGAACATAGTAATAACCGAACTTCCCTACCAGACCAACAAGGCCGAACTTCTGCGCAAGATAATGCTGTTGAAGGAGGCCAAAAAGGACGTCCTCTCCGACATAACGGACATCGTGGACGAATCTGACCGCACGGGCATGCGCGCCGTAATCTCCTGCAAGAAGGAGGCGGACGTGGACGCCATTCTCGCGGTGTTGCTCAAGTATACCGATCTGGAGTGCACGTTCGGCATAAATATGGTCGCCATAGCGGGCGGCAAGCCGCAGCAGCTGGGACTTCTGGACATAATAAGGTACTACGTAAACTATCAGAGGCTTGTGGTTCTGCGCCGCGCCAAGTTCGAGCTCAAGGAGGCGCAGGCCCGCAAACACATACTCGAAGGTCTTATCGTAGGCGTACACAACATTGACGAGGTTGTGCGCATAATCAAAAATGCCGAAAGCACGGCGGACGCGCGCCAGAAACTTATGTCAAAGTTCAGCCTCTCCGAACGCCAGGCGCAGGCCATACTCGATTTAAGGCTTGCACGCCTTGCCAAGCTGGAAGTTTACAAGCTGGAGCAGGAGCTGGAGGAACTCAAAAAGAAGATAGCTCACCTGCAGAAGGTCATCGGCGACAAGAATATGCAGATGTCCATAGTCAAGCAGGAAATTCTTGAAATAAAGAAAAAGTACCCCTGCCCGCGCAAGACGGTCATAAAGGGCGTCACCGAAGAAATTTATGTAAAGCGCGACGACATCAAGCGCGCCGTCACCGAGTGGGCGGTATCGCTTACGGCGGACGGCAAAATCAAGTTTACCGAAAAGGCGGACTTCATTTCAAAGTTCAAAAAGCCGTTGGGCGGCCCCAAACTTTCGGGTATGCACACGCAGGTTATATTTACGGGTTCGGATGCAATGCTTGTATGCTTTACAAACCTGGGCAACTGCGTATACGTCAACCTGGACGACGTTGACCCCACCGACTACCGCGCCGACCCGCTCTCCCTGCACGAACTCTGTCCCGACGCTCTGGAGGGCGAGCGTGCCGTCAAGCTGTTCACCCGCCAGGAGACTTCTGGCGACGTGCTGTTCTTCACGCGGCTTGGCATGGTCAAGCGCACGGCGTGGGCGGAATATAACCTCAAAAAGAGCTACTACCAGGCAATCGTCCTCAAAGAGGGTGACGAGGTAATCAATGCGGAGACGTACGATACGGACGAGTTCTCCACAATGTTCTTCGTAAGCCGCGGCGGCTTTGCTCTCAACGCCGTCAAGGACAATCTGCCCGTTCAGGGCAGGGTAGCGGGCGGCGTGCGCGGCATGGCGCTCGGAAACGGCGACGAATGTATCTTTGCCTCGCAGATAAACGGCGAGGGCGAAATTGTCGTCGTCACCGCCGCAAACGGGTTCAAGAGGGTAATTTCCTCGCTCATAGACCCCATCGGCCGCGCCTGCAAGGGCGTAATCATAGCCGACGTAAAGGACTGCAAGTCGCTGCTGTTCGCCGACTACGTGACAATTCCCTACACGCTTGCCATAATCAACAAGGACGGCAGCGTCGTTGAGCTGAACACCGAGGAAATCTCCATAGAAAACCGCGTAACCAAGGGCAAAAAGCTCAAACGCAATCCTCCGCTCGACCCCGCAAAAATAGTTGCGCTCAAACAGAAGTCGGACTACTCCGACGGCAACGTGCAGATGAGAATGTGACAGAGCCTTCTCAATGCGCGCGCCTTGAAAAAATAAGGAACGCGCGCAAACGTGCGCACGCGCGTATATATAATATGGTATATGAAACGGCCGACCGCAATTTTTGCGGTCGGCCTTTTTTCCGTGCAATATATTTTGGCGAAGTCTGCAAAATTTTTTGTGATTTTTTGGTTAAAGGCGGGCGTCGTTGTTTATATTATTACTGTAAACAAAATGGCAGGATAAATAAGATGTCAGAAAAGCATAACAAACATAAACATGCGACCGATGCCGCAGAAAATTCCGAAGAGCTGCCCGAAGAGGAGCTCCCCGAGGCGGAGGAACCCGAAAAGGAACTTCCCGAAACGGAGGAGCAGCCCGCTGAAAAGCAGCCCGAGGAAAAACAGCCCACCGAGCTGGAAAAAGCTCAGGCGCTGGCCGAAGATTACAAGCGTAAATGGTATATGGTAGCCGCCGAATACGATAACTACCGCAAGCGTACGGCAACGCAGGCTTCGCAGTCGTATGAAGCAGGCAAGGCGGAGGCCATTTTAAAACTTCTGCCCGTAGCCGATACCTTCGGTTACGCTCTCGATGCGGCAAAGGATGAGGCCACAAGGGCCGGCATTGATAAGATAATAAAGAATTTTGTAAATATACTCGCCTCTCTCGGCGTGGAGGAAGCGGACATAAAGCCCGGCGACAAATTCGATGAAAGCGTTGCCGAAGCAATAATGAACGTTCCCTGCGGCGACGGCGAACAGCCCAATACCGTAAAGCTGGTACTCAAAAAGGGGTACAGACAGAACGGCAAGGTAATACGTTTTGCACAGGTTTCCGTAACGGTCTGAAAGGGCTGCAAAGAGAAATCTGAGGCGCGAGGGCAATTCCCTCATATGCGGAAATCTTTCCGCTGACTGAATTAAGGTAATTATAAGGAGTTTGAATATTATGGGAAAAGTAATCGGTATCGACCTTGGCACGACCAACTCGTGCGTAGCGGTCATGGAAGGCGGTGAACCCGTCGTAATAGCAAACAGCGAAGGCAGCAGAACTACCCCTTCGGTAGTATCTTTCAAAGCGGACGGCTCCCGTATAGTAGGCCAGGCGGCTAAACGTCTTGCGGTAGCCCAGCCCGACAGAACGGTCATCTCCATAAAGAGACACATGGGCGAAGCCTATAAAGTAGATGTTGACGGCAAGAGCTATTCTCCCCAGGAAATTTCGGCAATGATTCTTTCCAAGCTCAAGGCTGATGCGGAAAGCTATCTCGGCGGCAAGGTAACGGACGCCGTTATCACCTGCCCTGCATACTTCAACGACTCTCAGCGTCAGGCCACCAAGGATGCGGGCAAGATTGCAGGCCTCAACGTTCTTCGTATAATCAACGAACCCACTGCGGCAGCGCTTGCATACGGCCTCGATAAGCAGGAAGGCAGCCAGAAGGTCATGATTTACGACCTCGGCGGCGGCACGTTCGATGTATCCATTCTTGAAATAGGCGACGGCGTGTTCGAAGTTCTTGCAACCAACGGCGATACCCACCTCGGCGGCGATGACTTCGATAACAAGATAATCGACTGGCTCGTCGATAACTTCAAAAAGGATACCGGCGTAGACCTCTCCAAGGACAGAATGGCTATGCAGAGACTCAAGGAAGCCGCAGAAAAGGCCAAGATTGAACTCTCGGGCATGACCAACACCAACATCAACCTGCCCTTCATAACGGTTGTGGACGGCGCTCCTCAGCACCTCGACTACGACCTGTCCAGGCAGAAGTTCGACAGCCTCACTTCCGAACTTGTAGACCGCACGGTTGAACCCATGCGCAAGGCTATGCAGGATGCAGGCCTCACCTACAAGGATATATCCAAGGTTATAATGGTCGGCGGTTCTACTCGTATCCCCGCCGTATTCGATAAAGTTAAGTCCATCACGGGCAAGGACCCCTTCAAGGGCATCAACCCCGATGAATGCGTTGCAATCGGCGCGGCAATTCAGGGCGGCGTGCTTTCGGGCGAAGTAAAGGATGTGCTCCTTCTCGATGTAATGCCCCTTACCCTCGGCATTGAAACGCTCGGCGGCGTATCCACGCCCCTCATCGAGCGCAACACCACCATCCCCGTAAAGAAGAGCCAGGTATTCTCCACCGCGGCCGATAACCAGCCCGGCGTTGAAATCAACGTGCTTCAGGGCGAGAGGAAGTTCGCAAAGGACAACAAGTCCCTCGGCAGATTCATGCTCACCGATATACCTCCCGCACCCCGCGGCGTACCTCAGATTGAGGTTACCTTCGATGTCGATGCAAACGGCATTGTAAACGTTACCGCAAAGGACCTCGGCACAGGCAAGAGCACCAACATCACCATAACCGCATCTACCAACCTCTCCGAAGACGAGATTGACAAGGCGGTAAAGGATGCGGAGCGCTATGCCGAAGAGGATAAGAAGCGCAAGGAAGCCGTTGATAACAAGAACAACCTCGAGGCCATGATAGACAGCCTTGAAAAGACCGTCAAAGAGGCAGGCGACAAGCTCACCGAGGCCGACAAGACCACGGTTGAAAACGCAATTGCCAAGGCCAAGACCGAGCTTGAATCGGGCGACGCTGACAGAATCAAGGCGGCAAGCGAAGAGCTCTCCCGCGAGATTCAGCCGATAGTTGCAAAAATCTATCAGCAGGCACAGGGCGCGGCAAACGGCGCAAACGGTGCAAGCGGTTCAAACGGTGACGACACCGAGTTCAACCAGCACGGCAACTGATTAAAGGTTTCACCTCCTAAAAATAAATAGAACGCTGGCGCACGGGGGAAGCAGAAAGCCTCCGTGCGCCGTGCGGCATTAAACGAAAGCGCATCCGGCGCTGTAAAATAATACAACAAAAAAGGGCATTGGTTGCGGCATATATGCGGTCCTATCACAAATTTCGGGGACGGCCGCAGGCCCGTTTCAGGGTAAACTATGGCAGAGAAAAAGAACTATTATGAAATTCTGGGCGTATCGAGAACGGCCACGCAGGACGAAATAAAGTCGGCGTACCGTAAGCTCGCCAAGCAGTATCATCCCGATTTCCACCCGGGCGACAAAGAGGCGGCGGATAAGTTCAAGGAAGTGAACGAAGCCAACGCCGTACTTTCCGATGAGCAGAAGCGCAAGCAGTACGACTTTGAGCTGGACCATCCCAACATGGGCGGCTTCAGCGGCGGCGCAGGCGGCTTTTCGGGCTTCTCGGAGGGCGGATTCGGCGGTTTCGAAGATATAATAAGCTCCATGTTCGGCGGCGGATTCGGCGGTGCAAGCCGTCAGTCAAGACCCGCGCGCGGCGCTGATATCGAACAGACAATATCGCTCTCCTTCCTGGATGCCATAAAGGGCTGCACCAAGGAAATCAGCTATTTCAGGAACGAACCTTGCCGTTCGTGCAACGGCACCGGTGCGCGCGGCGGTACGGAATACACAAAATGTACGCGCTGCGGCGGTACGGGCCGCGTAAAATTCCAGCAGGATACGCTGTTCGGCCGCACCATTCAGGTGGGTGCCTGCCCCGATTGCGGCGGTACGGGCCGTAAAATCACCGAAAAGTGCCCCGACTGCAAGGGCAAGGGCTACAAACGCGTTGAAACGCGCTTTACGGTAAACATTCCCGCGGGCGTGGATAAGGACAGCTCCCTGAGAAAACGCGGTTTCGGTCAGGCTGCACCCAACGGCGGCGAGCCCGGCGATCTGTACATCTATTTCCGCATAGAGCCTCACAAATTGCTCCGCAGGGAGGATAAGGACCTGTTCGTAACGGTGCCCATCTCATACAAGACGGCCGTCTGCGGCGGCAAAATCATGGTGCCCGGAATAGACGATATGATTGAATATACCGTACCCGAAGGCACTCCCTCGGGCACAAGGTTCTGTCTGCGCGGCAAGGGCGTAAAAACGGTCAACGGCACGGGCAATCTGTACGTCACCGTGGAGATAGAAGTTCCCACCCGCCTTACCCGCGACCAGGAGAAAAAGGTTGCGGAAAGCGAGGACAATATCGCGCTCAAATCGTGCGACAATATGTCCAGGTTTGCCAACACCGTTTCGGCAGTCTACGGCAAAACTTTGGGCAAACAGTAAGCAGTCATTTGCAAAACTTAATCAGATTATAAATAATCAGATTATAAAAAAGCTCCGCTTATGCGGAGCTTTTTTTGTGTGTTTTAAGCTATATCTGCGTGCCTTGCGTGTCGCAAAATTGCGGCCGTATTTTTTGCGTCGGCAGTCTGTTTTCTTTGATAGTTGCGGCATATATGGCGGTCAATCGCCTTTTGTGCCCTTTTTAAAGTATTCCTTCCAGTAGCCGAGAGCGGCGGAGGGAGTGGCATTTCGCGTGGCCGTTGCCGAGTATGTTGCGGCAATTTCTTCATAAGTGGCGGAGGAGAGGTCCACGGGCGGTATTTCCAGTTCGTACAGCCCCCAGTTCAGCTGTCCGCTGCCGCGGTGGGTGCGCACATAAAGATTGCGGTATTTTTTCTCGCGGCGGTATATTGCGGCGTTAGTCTTGTATGTCCAGGAAGTGAACGACCACCCCAGCGTGTCAAAGTAATCAAAGTAAGTCTGCCAGTCCTTTTTTCTGCCGTATGCGTTCCATTCGCCTATATATACGGGCGTATTGTAGCGCATAAGGTTGTGCAGAGCCTTGTACGTTTTAAGACACGTCTTCTGCGAAAAGGGTGTTAGGTTGTAAATGTGATACTCTATGCATATGTTTTTCCAGCCGAAAGGCTTTATCCTTGCGCCGTTGAAGGGGAAGGAAAAACATTCAATGAATATAAGGTGGAACGGGTCAGCTTCGCGCACGGCGCGATATAGCCTGTCATAGTATTCAAAATTGATGTTTCCGCCGTAGCGGTGCGGCCGTCTGCGCGGTTCGTTAAGCAGGTCATAGCCTGCAACCGTCTTGTTGTCGCGGAAGTGCGCCGCTATTTCACGCCACAGCCTTTCGCAGTTTGCCTCATTCTGTGCGTTGCCGTAAAGCTCAAAGTGATTGTCGTCGCCCGAGTGGTGGTCCATATTCTGCGAACCGTGTCCGCCGTGCATATCAAGTATGGCGTACAGTCCGTATTTTCCGCACATATCCACCGCGTGGTCAAGCCGCGCAAAGGCGTTCTCCTTCAGCTTGCCGTCCCGTTCAAGGTTCATGTAGCAAAACGGTATGCGCACGGCGTTCATTCCTGTGCTCGCAATATTTTCAAAGTCCTCTTCGCGTATGTAGGTGTCAAGGTACAGCTCTTCCAGCTCCTCGGCCTGCCTCGGCGTAAGGTTGGGGTTTGAAAGCATTGCCGCTCTGCCGCGGCGCAGGGTATATACGCCCGTTTCAAAGTTGTTTACTTTTGTTACGCTCATCCACGGTTCGGGTATGAACCAGTTGCCAACATTCACGCCTTTAAGTTGCAGTATGTTGCCCTCGCCGTCGTAAAGATTTGTCCCCACGGCCTGCACATATCCGTTTGAATCGGCTATATGTGCGGGTCTTTTACTGTTCGGGTCTGTATTTAAAAGAATAATTGCCGCAATCGCCGCGGCTATTAGTATGGCTGCAATAATGCAACCGATAATAATTCCTGCCATTTTTTCTCCCTTATCTTAATGGCGCAACTGGCTGATTCAAGGTTTTAAAGTAAAGCACATCGGCTTTTTTACGTTTCTGAACTGTCGTTCCCGCCGCCTTGCTCCTTGTTGCCTCTGCGCCTTTTTACGCATTCGGTCAGCAGATACTCTATCTGCCCGTTTACCGAGCGGAAGTCGTCCTCCGCCCAGGCGGCAATTTCGGCGTAAAGCTTGGCCGAAAGCCTTAAAGGTATCTGTTTTTTGCCTTTTTCCTTTTCCATCATTTCACCTTTAATGCCGCTTTATTTTTTCGCACCCTCCCGCAAAAAGCGGGAGGGTGCAAGGCTTATTTGTGCGTTATTTATGGCATATATGCGGGGCAATTGCCCTTTAATCAGTACAGAGAGCCGCTGTTGACTATCGGCTGGGCGTCCTTGTTGCCGCAGAGTACGACTAAAAGATTGGATACCATTGCCGCCTTGCGCTCTTCGTCCAGTTCCACGGTGTGCTTTTCGCTGAGCCTTTCAAGCGCCATTTCAACCATTCCGACCGCGCCGTCCACAATCATTTTGCGCGCGTCGATAATGGCGGAGGCCTGCTGACGCTGCAACATTGCCGCCGCAATTTCGGGTGCGTAGGCAAGGTAGGTTATGCGCGCTTCAATTATCTCAAGTCCCGCATCGGCCACTTTTTCCTGTATTTTGTCGCGTATGCGCTTTACAACAACTTCGCTTGAACCGCGCAGACTGCCGTCGTCTGCCATTCCGTCACCCGTGGTATCCACGTTGGGCGCCACGTCGTAGGGGTATATGCGCACAATGTCCCTCAGCGCGGTGTCGCATTGCAGGGATAAGAATTCCTTGTAGTTATCCACGTTGAACACCGCCTTTGCCGTATCCACAACGCGCCAGGTTACGGCAATGCCTATCTCAACGGGGTTGCCCAGGCAGTCGTTAATCTTCTGCTTTGCGTTGGAAAGCGTCATAACCTTAAGCGAAATTTTCATGTTGCTGGAAAAGCCCTGTGCGGCGGAGGCAATAGGCTTTTCGGTGGTTACATCGCCGCTCTGCCCCAGTTTTGTCTTTGCGGCGGGGTTGAACGACTGGCAGAAGGGGTTTACATAATAAAATCCGTCTCCGCGCAGCGTGCCGTAGTACTTTCCGAACAGCGTTAAAACAAGCGCCTCCTGCGGCTTTATAACTTTCAGACCGCCGAAAAGTATCCACCCGAATATAAGGTAGACAACGCATATAATCGTGCCTGCAATATAGCCCGTGTTGTTCGCGCCCTCCTCAAAGTGCAGCGAGCACGCAATCGCGCCGGCAATGGCCGCTATGTAAAGAATAGCAAGCACAATCAGTGCCGCCATGCCGTTCGGCTTTTTGTTGAGTGTTTTTTCAGTCATTTTTCATATCCTCCTCATTTTGGATATTTATTTGGTATCATTATGATATCA
>ERZ1090878.299-NODE-299-length-27800-cov-9.198739_pt1 | contig 27800 bp, 26 predicted proteins | sample MGYA00478473_ERZ1090878 | MGnify/ENA primary metagenome ERZ1090878 (study PRJEB33644, sample SAMEA5815720) | chicken gut metagenome | biome: Chicken; feature: Gastrointestinal Tract; material: Caecum | place: Ireland | collected 2019-01-01 | study: A study of the... | reverse complement strand
CCTCGCAGCAGGTCTACGTTCCACTCCGGTCGTTGCCCGCGGAAATAAAATAATCTCAGTGGTACTGGAACTTCTCTCCAAAATCATGTATGCTTAAATACAGAAAAACAGAAAGGAAGGCATAACGGCTTATGGAAATACGTGTACTGAAATACTTTTTAATGGTTGCAAGAGAAGAAAACATCACAAAAGCCGCCAATCTCCTTCATATCACCCAGCCTACTCTTTCCAGACAGCTTATACAGCTGGAAGAGGAGCTGGGAACAACTTTGTTTCACAGGAGCAAACATCGTGTGGTCCTTACAGAAGATGGAATGCTGCTGAAACGGCGGGCCCAGGAGATTATTGAACTGGCGGATAAAGCGCAAAAAGAATTGACTCATAAAGCGGAAAAGCTTTCCGGTGAAATTTCTTTCGGCTGTGCCGAGACCCAGAATATGACCTTTCTCTCTCAAAAAATGGCAGCCTTTCGGAAAAAATATCCCCTGGTTCACTATAATGTTTACAGCGCCACGGCTGATGATCTGAAAGACCGGATGGAAAAGGGGCTTCTTGATATCTGTCTGTTTACAGAACCTGTAGATATCGGAAAATATGAATTCCTGCGGCTAAAACGCAAGGAGGTATGGGGAGTACTGGTACGCAGGGATTCTCCTCTTGCCGCTATGGAAAAGGTAACTCCCGAAGATCTGGTGAAGTTTCCTCTCCTTATGTCCCGCCGGGAAATGGTCCAGAACGAACTGGCCAACTGGTTCGGAGATCTTTTCGATAAAATAGAGATCGCTTCAAATTATAATCTGATCTTAAATGCCGCGGATATGGTAAAAAACAACGTAGGAATCGCTCTGTGCTTCTATATTGAAAATATTTCTAACGATCTTCGGTTTATTCCCTTTTCTCCGGCTTTAGAGACCGGTGCTGTTCTGGCATGGAAGAAAAACTTTGTATTTTCACCTGCCGCTACAGAATTTATACACTACATAAAAATCGCTGCTTCCTAATCGTTTCATGTATATTTAATAAATTTTACAGATGTTTATTGTCTTTATTTGGCATATTTTTTAATTTTTTTATAATTTTCTTCAGATCCTTGATACTATTCCTGTTTTTCTCAGTGAATCTGTATTTTTTTATGTCAAAAAATCTTTTCTGCAGTTTTAAGAAAGAATCTCTTATCATTTGACATCTTTCTTTTCTCATGCTACTATTTCTGTCATAAGGGCAAAGACGCCAAACAAGGCGTCTTTGTCTTTTTTTATTTTTATGCGCAAGGAGGAAGAAAGTATGAGACTGACACCTAAGGAACAGGAAAAACTCCTGCTTCATCTGGCCGGAAATCTGGCAAAAGAACGGAAAGCCAGAGGACTGAAATTGAATTACCCGGAAGCGGTAGCCTATATCAGTTCAGAATTAATGGAAATGGCCAGAGATGGAAAAGAGGTCACAGAGCTTATGCGTCTGGGGACAAAACTTCTTACCAGAGATGACGTAATGGAAGGAGTCGGGGATATGGTCACAGAGGTGCAGGTGGAAGCCACCTTCCCTGACGGCACCAAAATGGTCACTGTCCACAATCCTATTCAGTAATCCAATCAGGAGGTAACGCAATGAAAATCGGAGAAATCATGCCCTTGGAAAGGGAAATCACATTAAATGAAGGAAAGCCTTCTCTTACGCTGATGGTCACAAATACCGGAGACCGTCCTGTACAGGTAGGGTCTCATTTTCATTTTTTTGAAGTAAACCGCTGTCTGTCTTTTGACAGGGAAAAAGCCTACGGCTTCCATCTGGACATTCCTTCAGGAACTTCTGTCCGCTTTGAGCCGGGAGAGGAAAAAGAGGTTGCCCTCACTGCCATGGGAGGCACCAAGCGGATCTTCGGACTGAATGATCTGACCTGCGCCCAGGCTGTGGAAGGAACAAAAGCCGCTTCCATGGAAAAGGCAAAACAGAAAGGATTCCTTTAAAATACACAAACTAATCTTGGAGGTATGAATATGAGCACAAAAATATCCGGAGAGAAATATGCCATGATGTACGGCCCCACTACCGGGGATAAGGTACGGCTGGCAGATACAGACCTGGTCATTGAAGTAGAAAAAGATTACACCACCTACGGGGACGAGTGCAAATTCGGCGGCGGCAAGACCCTCCGTGACGGCATGGGCCAGTCTGTAAAGACCACCAGCGCCGACGGAGATCTGGATCTGGTGATCACCAACGCCCTGGTCCTGGATTATACAGGGATCTACAAAGCAGATATCGGAATTAAAGACGGAAAGATCGCAGGCATCGGCAAGGCCGGAAACCCTGCAGTTATGGACGGGGTAACTCCCGGAATGACCGTAGGCGCTTCCACAGAAGCCCTGGCCGGTGAAGGCCTGATCCTTACCGCCGGCGGACTGGATACCCATATCCATTTCATTTCCCCGCAGCAGGTAGAATGCGCTCTGTACAGCGGCGTCACCACGATGATCGGCGGCGGTACAGGTCCGGCAGACGGAACCAATGCCACCACCTGTACTCCAGGCCCCTGGAACATGGAAATGATGTTAAAGGCCTGTGAAGAATATCCTATGAACATCGGACTTTTAGGCAAAGGAAACTGTTCTGACGAGAAAGCTCTGGTGGAGCAGATCAAAGCCGGAGCCATGGGACTGAAACTTCACGAAGACTGGGGTTCTACTCCTGCCGCCATTGATCACTGTCTCAATGTGGCAGATGACTATGATGTACAGGTAGCCATTCATACAGATACCCTTAACGAAGGCGGCTGTGTGGAAGATACTCTGGCAGCCATTGCGGGAAGGACTATCCATACATACCATACAGAGGGCGCCGGCGGCGGCCATGCTCCTGACATTATCCGGGCAGCGGCAGCTCCCAATGTACTTCCCTCTTCTACCAACCCCACTATGCCTTATACAGTAAATACTCTGGACGAGCATCTGGATATGCTGATGGTATGCCACCATCTGGATAAGAGGATCCCTGAGGACGTAGCCTTTGCAGATTCCAGGATCCGTCCGGAAACCATTGCCGCGGAAGATGTCCTCCATGATATGGGCGTTTTCAGCATGATGAGTTCTGACTCTCAGGCTATGGGACGTGTGGGCGAAGTTATCACCCGTACCTGGCAGACAGCCAGCAAAATGAAAGGGGAGCGGGGACCTCTTCCTGAGGACGAAGGCCATGGAAACGACAACTTCCGGGCAAAACGTTATATTTCCAAATATACCATCAACCCGGCTATTACCCATGGTGTGGCTGACTATGTAGGCTCAGTGGAAAAAGGAAAATTCGCCGATCTGGTATTGTGGAATCCTGCATTCTTCGGTATCAAACCAGACCTGATCATCAAAGGCGGCATGATCATTGCCGGAAAGATGGGCGACGCCAACGCTTCCATTCCTACCTGTGAACCGGTGATGTATAAACCTATGTTTGCCGCTCACGGAAAGGCAAAATACGCTTCCTGCCTGACTTTTGTATCCAAAGCAGCCATGGAAGAAGACGTAAAGACAAAATATCATCTGGAAAAAACCGTGGTTCCTGTATCCGGCTGCCGCAATATCGGCAAAAAGGATATGAAATTCAACAGTGAAACACCCCAGATCACAGTAAACCCGGAAACCTATGAAGTAAAAGTAGACGGAGAACATATTACCTCCAAACCTGCTGACAAGCTTCCTCTGACACAGCTTTACAGCTTATTCTAAGGAGGTGCTCCATGTTAGGCGTATGTTTATTATTTGTAGGGATCGTCCTGATCAATAACGGTATGTGTACCTTATACAAGGTAGACGGAAGATCAGCGGCGGTGATGAATATCCTTACCGGAGGACTTTCCATTTTTATTAATGCGGTAAACCTGGTAATGGGAAATTATTATGCTGCGGGAACCGGACTGCTCTTCGGCTTCACTTATATTTTTGTAGCTTTTTCCAAACTGTGGAACTTAAGCCCTATTCCCTTTGCGTGGTTTTCCACCTTCGTTGCAGTAAATGCCGTAGTCTTCGGAACCATTGAAGGCGTTACAGGAAGCTCTGCCTTAAATGTAACCGCAGACTGGCGGTGGGCTGCTATCTGGTACCTCTGGGCCATTCTCTGGGGAACTTCCTTTGTGGAAGATATCTGCGGGAAAAAGCTGGGGAAATTCGTCCCCTGTCTCCAGGTATTTGAAGGAGTAGTCACTGCCTGGATACCGGGACTTCTTATGTTAATCGGTCAATGGTAGGAGAAAAATTTTATGATTTGTGAAAAAATACTGGGAAAACTGGAAGATATGGATCTTCAGGGAAAAAAACTGGAATATGTCACCGTGGAATGGCATGAAGCCTTTAAAAAGATCCACCGGAAGGTTACAGATACCGGACGGGAAGTAGGGATCCGTCTGGATGACTCGGTGCTGAAAACCGGCCTGTTAGAAGGCGATGTACTCTACGCAGATCCGGAGCTGGTCATTGCCGTTCACACCCCGCCCTGTGAAGTAGTCAAAGCAAAGGTATCTCCCCATCATCCGGAGATGATCCCTAAAGTCTGCTATGAGATCGGGAACCGGCATGCTCCTCTTTTCTTTGGTGAGGATCCCAGCACCTTTGTAACTCCCTATAATGAGCCTATGCTCCGTCTCCTCTCCTCTTTTCATGGCGTAGAGGTATGGAAAACTGTAGAACCTCTGAACTTTAAAGGTCAGATTTCCTCTCAGATCGGCCATTCCCACCACCACGATCATGGAAACCAGGAAGGAGCCACGCCATGAACCGCCAGGATATGGAGGCCCGTTTTCTCCTCCTTCAGATAAATGATTCTCTCTTTCCCATAGGAGGTTATTCCCACTCCTATGGGCTGGAGACTTATATACAGAAAGGCCTGGTAAACGACGGAAGCACTGCCAGGCTTTACATAGAAAACCGGCTGCGCTACAGCCTTCTCTATACGGATCTTCTGGCTGTCCGGCTGGCCTATGAGGCAGCAGCCAAAGAAGATCTGGAAAAGCTTGAGGAACTGGAGGACGTCCTGGACGCCTCCAAGATCCCCATGGAGCTGCGGGAAGCCTCCAGAAAACTGGGCAGCCGTTTTGTGAAAACTCTAAGGCACATGGAGATTTCCTGGAAGAAAGATATTTTTCAGAAATATCAGGAACTCCGCCGGGGAAAAGTAACCAGTCATCCCTGTGCTTACGGAGTTTTCTGCTGTGCCGCCGGGATCCCTCTGGAGGATTCTATGGCAGCCTTTCTTTATGCCCAGACCTCTGCTATGGTCACAAACTGTGTAAAGACCATTCCTCTGAGCCAGTCAGAGGGACAGAAGATCCTTCTCTCCCTCCACCAGGTTCTGGAAGAAGTTCTTTTTCTTGTGACTACAGCGGGAGAAGAAATGTTCTGCGCTTCTGCCCCCGGCTTTGACCTGCGGGCGATCCAGCATGAAAGTCTGTATTCCCGGCTGTATATGTCCTGATACAGGGATATTCCTGTGTCAGACTTTCCTGTCCGCCTCTGCGGACTCCTTTATGCATGAAAGACCCGGACCTCTTCTCCTTTCGGCCGGGCTCTCATAGTAAACATAGAAAGAAGGAACGCAATTATGTCTTATGTAAAAATCGGCGTAGCCGGCCCTGTCGGTTCCGGTAAGACCGCTCTCATAGAAGCCCTTACCCGGCGCATGGCCAAAGATTACAGTATCGGTGTTATCACCAATGATATCTATACCAAAGAGGATGCGGAATTCCTGGCGAAAAATAGTATCATGCCTCTGGAAAGGATCACCGGCGTGGAGACCGGCGGCTGTCCTCACACAGCGATCCGGGAAGACGCTTCCATGAATCTGGAAGCTGTAGAAGAAATGGCGGAAAAATTTCCGGATATTGAGCTGTTTTTCATAGAAAGCGGCGGAGACAATCTTTCCGCTACCTTCTCCCCGGAACTGGCTGACGCCACCATCTTTGTCATTGATGTGGCAGAAGGCGACAAGATCCCCAGAAAAGGAGGTCCCGGGATCACCCGTTCCGATCTGCTGGTGATCAATAAGATCGACCTGGCTCCCTATGTAGGGGCAAGCCTGGAAGTTATGGAAAGAGATTCCAAAAAAATGCGTGGCGACCGTCCTTTCCTGTTCACGAACATCCGCAGCGGCGAACATGTGGATCAGGTAGTGGAATGGATCAAGAAAAACGTACTTTTGGAGGGAATGTAATGCCAGAAGAAAAAAATCCCTATGGAAAAGTCTCCCGCTTTTCCATTACCGCCGGTACCCGGGAGGGCCAGACCATACTGGAAGACTTTTCCTATACTTCTCCCTTTAAGATCATGCAGCCCTTTCCCCTGAAAGGCGGCGGGATCCAGGTCATGATGCTGGCTGCTTCTCCCGGGATCATGGCGGGAGATCTCCAGGAATTTTCTTTTCATATAAAAGAAGGCGCCAGGACCGAATTTATCTCCCAGTCCTACGATAAGGTCCATTATATGGAAGAAGGAAAGGCCGGCAGACATACCTCTGTTTTCGTAGAGAAAGGGGGCACCTTTTTCTTCCATCCTCAGCCTATGATCCCTTTTAAAGGCTCTGCCTTTGAAAATACCATGGAGATCCGGCTGGAGGATGAAAGCTCCCGGTTCTTTATGAGTGAGATCCTTTCCTGCGGACGATACGCCAGAGGAGAAAAATTTGCCTATCGTTTCTACCACAATCTGGTCCGGATCTACAGAAAAGGAAAACTGATCTACCGGGACAATACCCGGTATGATCCTGTACTTTTCTCTATGGACAGTATGGGAATGTATGAGTCCTATACTCATCTGGCCTGTATCTTCCTTACTCCGCCTGAAGATCCTGAAAACTTTGTATCCAAAGTTACAGATCTTCTGGAAAATACTTCGGATATCACCGGAGGTATTACCCGGCTGCCCCAGGGAGACCTGGTAGTCCGCATCCTGGGAAGACGTGGACAGGTGCTGGAAGAATTATCTCAAAAAATCCTGCTGTGCAGCGGCCTGTAAAGGCTGAGGCACAGCAGTTTTTCTTTTTCTCTTGACATCTCTTCTATACCTTCATATAATTACCTCAAATAATTACTAAAGATAATTATTTATAGTAATCAAATTCAGAAAGGAGGAATAACACATGGAAATATCTGATGTAAAGGAGTTTCTCTCTGCCTGCCAGGAAGCCAAGCGCATTACGGAACTGATGCCCCCTCTTCCCAAAGGGATGTCTCCCAGGCATATCTATGTGATCGACGCAGTGTTTCAGTTAAGTCAGTGCCAGGAACAGGTGATGGTCAGCGATGTAAGTAAACTGCTGGGCGTTACCAGGCCAAGTATCACCAAAGTGATCCAGGAACTGGAAAAGCTGAAGGTTCTCACCAAAATTCCTGACCAGGAAGACAAAAGGATCGTTCACATAGCTCTGACGCCTTTAGGGCAGAAATACTATGATTTTTATGTAGGAGGATATCACTCCTGGCTGGCGAGTAATTTCCAGGACATTTCTCCGGAAGATCTCTCTGCAGCCGCAAATACCATTCACCGGGTACTGGAGATCATGAAAAATCTGGATATTACCGCCCACAAGGAAAAAAGAAAGGAAATAGAAGAAAATGAATGAATCAGAAAAGAAAATTGATGCGAAGCTGATCTTTTCCATCATTGCCGCAGGGATCATGTCCTTCTCCGGCGTAGTAGTGGAAACTGCCATGAATGTTACCTTCCCTACTCTGATGGAAGAATTCGGCATCGGAACTTCTACCGTGCAGTGGATCACTACCGGATACCTTCTTATTCTGGCTATGATCATACCTGCATCTTCTTATTTGAAAAAACGCTTTACTTTAAAGAAATTATTTGTCACTGCCATCTGCCTGTTCCTGATCGGAACCATAATGGCCGCTGTTACCCCGGTATTTTCCCTCCTGCTTCTGGGCCGTCTGATCCAGGGTGTGGGAACAGGTATCGCCCTGCCTCTGATGTTTAATATCGTACTGGAACAGGTTCCTGCCGAAAAACTGGGACTGATGATGGGAATTGCCTCCCTGATCACAGCCATGGCTCCTGCTGTAGGACCTTCCGTTGGAGGTATGTTAGTAAGCAATTTCGGATGGAGAATGATCTTCATCTCTCTGATCCCATTGCTCCTGCTCTCCTTTTTCCTGGGAGTTTTTTCTATCCGTCAGGTAACAGAAACAGAAAAAATTTCTTTCCAGTGGCTGGACTACATATTTCTGGCTGCAGGCTTCGCCTGCTTTATCTTTGCCACCAGTACAGCCTCAGGCGCAGGATGGATCAGCGTCCAGGTACTGGGACTTCTGGCAGCCAGCATTATCTGTATCGCGATATTCTGTCTGAAATGTAAAAAAAGCGAAACACCCCTGATCGATATCCGGGTATTTTGCTGCGTTCCTTTCAGCCTCAGTGTACTGGTCCTTGTTTTCATTCAGTTTATCTGTCTGGGACTTGGATTCCTGATCCCCAACTACGCCCAGCTTGTACTTGGTGAAGAAGCCTTCCTGGCAGGGTGCCTTCTCCTTCCCGGCTGTATCATCGGCGCTATCCTCTCTCCTATAAGCGGCAGGATCCTGGACCGTTTCGGAGCAAAGAAGCCCATCCTTTCCGGTAACTTCTGCATTATCCTGGCAACAGTATGCTTCAGTATCTTTGCTTTACGGCTGAACATTGGAACCTTTATCGTATTCTATATATTCTTTGCCTTCGGTCAGGGCTTCTCTGTAGGAAACACCATGACCAACGGCTTAAAACAGCTGACTCCGGAGTTAAATCCTGACGGAAACGCAGTGATCAATACCCTTCAGCAGCTGGCAGGCGCCATTGGCACCTCCATTATCACCACCATAGTGGCAGCCTCCCAGGCAAAACTTCCTGACGATCTGGCAACAGCCACTGCTCAGGGTACTCAGTATTCCTTCTATCTTCTGGCAGTGCTGGCTGTAGTTGTAATCTGCTGTTCTTTAGGCGTCTTCGCACTTACCGGAAAAAAGAAGAAGCTGTCGCATTAATCATGATTGAGAATATTTATACATTTTATTGCTCAGTCTGCGCCGCTTTGAGCCTATGGTCTCAAAGCTATACTCGACAAATTCGCATAAAATGTATAAATATTCCTGACATGTTTGATGCAACAGCTCCGTAGCTTTGTCTGATCATTCTGAGATTACAGAAAGAATGAAGACAATAAGATACAGATTCCCATAAGAATGGGCTGATGAAGTACATATACCCAGATGGTTTTCCTTCCGATAACTGACAGTAAAGGGATCCGGACGCTTAGTAAGCTCCGGATTCCTTTGCTTTTCATAAGAACAGGATACAAAAACCATCCTGTCCAGTACAGGAAGATCCAGGGCAGCACAGGAAAGTAATCACTGGAATAAAATCCCGGTCCCGGAAATCCCAGAATTGTGAAAATACCGGAGTACAATCTATCCGGTAGACGTAAGATTTCTCCCCCTATCTGCAGATAGCCGTTCTGAATATGATAAGTCAGAGCAAATAGTATCAGACAGACCACGGCTCCCAGAAGGGTCGGGATCTTTTCTCCTAATTTTGAAAAAGGAATGGTCAGCAATACCCCGCAGCCAATGAAATTCAGGATACCGAAAAAGATCACTTCGTCCGGGATGACCAGCCAGGTCACAGCAGTGATCAGCAGGCCCAGACCATTAAGGAACAGACCTCTTTTCAGACTGTTGACAGCTCCGAATCTCCAGGAAAAACCGGAGATCAGGATAAAACTCCAGCAGATCCCCTGCTGCCAGAGAAAAGCAGCGGTCGATCCCAGCCAGTCAGGGTTCTGCCCGTATATCACAAAAACGTCATAGGAAAAATGATAAAGGACCATGTTGATCAAGGCAAGACCCCGCAGTGCATCTACAAAATAATATCTCTTCTTTGTTTTTTCTATTGCAGTTTCAGTCATTTCTTTGCTTTTTACCCTCCTGTCCTTCCAAAAGATCTCCAATCTGTTGATCCGCTTTCCTGATCATCTAGTATATATAAATCATCAGATAAAATCAACCGTCATTTGAAAGCTGCATTAATTTCGCAGGCACTCCTTTCAAGGAGACCTTATAGCAGACCAGCCCTTCCCCTTCCAGGTCTTCTTTGGCCAGCTCCACCGCCTGAATACTGCTGTTTTCATAGGTTTTATAGTAATAAACCCCTCTCTTTCCATTAACACAGCAGGAATAAGTTGTCATGTCGCAGGTTCCTTCTTCTGTGAGTACCGCCCCTTTCACCATACTCACCTGATCCAGGATATGAAAAACCTGAGAGACATTGGCATTTTCCTCTTTTTCACATCTGGAATTCCACAGCAGAAAGGCCGCTCTTACAAATCTGGAAGCTGAGGATGCATCTCCCGGAAGCCCTATTCCTCCCATCCCCTGACAATAAGGTTCCAGATGCAGCTTTCTGGAAAAAGTGTTTTCTCCCTGCCCTGGTGACAATGTCCGAAAATGAGACAGATAATTTTTATGAAAAGGAAAGGGAGGATTGTTTGTCAGGACCTTTATGGGATTTTCATAAATCTTCAGTCCTTCCTCCACCGCCTCCAGAACCAGGCATTCTCTTCCGTCGCCCAGCATCCAGTGAAGCGGCGCAAGAGGCAGCTCCCGGGCAAAAGGAATCTCTACGATCCTGGCCTGAGAAAGGAGCTTTCTGACTTCTTGCACAGAAGAACAAGAGCCCAGGATCCAGGGGATCAGCTCAAAAGGAGCAATATTTTTCCATCCCTTTTCCGCCTTCTGATATACTGCGTTTTCTGGAAAATTCAGGCCTGCCATAAACAAGCCTTTTTCATTCACTGCTTCTGCATATAATGGAAATTTATCCTCAGAAGCAGCCATTCCCGCCATAGCGTAATGACGGGCTGCAGGATCCAGTTTTCGGAATTTCAGCAGATAGTTTCTGGGAGTAATGATGATCTGTTCTCCTATAGAATAGTCCAGATCCATATTCCTTCCAAAATAGAAATCTCCGTTTTCATAAGCAATACATGTGCACATTTTTACTCTCCTGTTCTGACAAAAAATGGAGCCGCCTATGAAATACTTTTATCTCACAGGACAGCTCCGTCTCTGATATGCTATATGCTATTATTTCCCGAAAACCTTCTTTTATTCTGAACCCTTTATTATCCCGGGCAAGAATTTAATTTTTCCACACATTTTTCATCTCAGATAAACCGCCGCCTCCCAGGGAGCAAAAGTCCTGCTCTGCAAAGGTTTCTCCGGATAATTGCTGATCAGCGGCCTGGCCTCTTCTTTTTCCCACTCCTTTGGCATTGTAAAAGAAGCTTCCTGATCTGAAAAGTTTAATACCACGAACATTTTCTGATCCTGGCAGTTCCTTTCATAAATATAAAGCTGCTGGTTGTCCGGCTCATATTCCTTAAAGTCTCCGTACACTGCAATAGGATTCTCCTTCCTCATACGGATCAGCTTCTGCATATAATGGAAGATGGAATCTTCGTCTGCCAGGGCCTCTTTTACATTGATTTCTTTATAGTTAGGATTTACCTTCAGCCAGGGAGTTCCGTCAGTAAATCCGCCGTTCTTCTCATCGCTCCACTGCATAGGAGTTCTGGCATTGTCTCTGGCCCGGTAGCGGATGCCGTCCAGAAGCTTCTTGGGATCTTCTCCCCCTTTGATAACTCTTTCTTTCCAGCAGTTATGGATCTCTACATCGTCATAATCCTCAATAGAATCAAAGTAAACATTTGTCATCCCGATTTCTTCCCCCTGATAGATATAGGGAGTTCCCTGCATAGTCATCAGCATGGTATAAAGGAGCTTCTGGCTTTCTTTACGGTATTCTTTATCATTTCCTCTTCTGGAAACAGTTCTCGGCTGGTCATGGTTGGTCCAGTAAAGACTGTTCCATGCCTTTCCATTCATAGCTATCTGCCATTTACTCAGCACTGCCTTTAATTCCGGCAGAGGCACCTTCCGGTAAGCCCATCTCTCGCCGTCTACAGTATCCAGGTCATCATGTTCAAACTGGAAAACCATATTCAGTTCATGGCGGTCATTTCCAGCATATTTCAGCGCTTCTTCCAGAGGCACATCAGACATTTCCCCTACCGTCATAATATCATATTTGGAAAGGACTTCCCGGTTCATCTCATGGAAAAACTCATGGATCCTTGGACCGTTCTGATAATTTTCCGCTCCGATCCTTCCCTTTCTGGGAATTCCGTCAGGAAGTCCCGGAACCTTAGAGTAAAGATTGGCCACATCCATCCGGAATCCGTCGCAGCCCATATCCAGCCAGAACTTCATCATATCATAGATTTCATAGCGTACCTTTTCATTTTCCCAGTTCAGATCCGGCTGTTTTCTGGTAAACAGATGAAGGTAATACTGTCCTGTAGCTTCGTCAAATTCCCAGGCCGGACCGGAAAAATAAGAAGTCCAGTTATTAGGTTCTTTTCCGTCCTTTGGATCTCTCCATATGTAATAATCTCTGTAGGGATTGTCTTTGGATTTTCTGGACTCCACAAACCAGGGATGTTCATCTGAAGTGTGGTTCACCACCAGATCCATGACCAGCTTCATACCTCTTTCATGAATACCTGCCAGCATAGTCTTAAAATCTTCCATGGTGCCGAATTCGTCCATAATATCCCGGTAATCTGAAATATCATATCCATTGTCATCATTTGGGGATTTGTAGCAGGGAGACAGCCAGATTACATCAATTCCCAGTTCCTTTAAATAATCCAGTTTGCTGATGATTCCCGGCAGATCTCCGATCCCGTCTCCATTAGAATCCATAAAGCTGCGGGGATAAATCTGATATACCACCGCTTCTTTCCACCATGCTTTTTCCATAGCGTATACCTCCGTTTAATTCTGATAGATTCATTTTACCGAAATATATATCTGTTTGGCAAGTCCATACTTGTTTTTCTCTTGAAAAAGAAATTTTTCCATAGTATGATAAAAATAATCAAACTTTTTAGACATCAGGAAGGAGTCTTGCTATGCCAAAAGAACCGGAACGTCTGGAAATCGACATTCAGAAAATTTTTTTAACTCCCCCTACCTCTATGAGGGAAAAAATCACATTATTTTTAATGATGCTGGTCATTTTTATTATGTGCTTCGGTCCCACGATCTTTACGGATATCTCTCCTGTAAGAGCGGTCATCGTCTCTGCCCTTCCGGCATTCACTGTCTCCTGGGGCTGGATGGTCCTGCTGAGAAGCCTCTTCAGAAAAAGAGATTTTTCCAAAAATCCCGGAAGCAAAAAGAAATCCTAAACAGCACAAAGGGCTGCCCTATGAATCATATGTCTGGATATCCTCGATTTTGATTCATGGAACAGCCCTTTTATAGGTTAATCTATGGCTTTTTTTGCAGTGTCCAGCATTCCGCCTTTATGTATCCACTCTTTGATCCATTGGATCCAGGGATAGATATACATATCTTTTTCCATTGCAGGAATATTTTTCTTCATCTCTTGGTATACAGCAGAAGTGCCCTTTCCTCTTTTCAGGTCCTCTTCTATAAAAAACTGTGCCTGGTATGCAGACAAAGCTTCTATAGCCAGGATATACTCCAGCTTATCTGCAGTCTCCACTGCTTTTTTGCAGGCATTGTAGCCCATGGTCACATAGTCTTCCTGGCCTGCGCTGGTAGATACGCTGTCAGCTGTAGCCGGCACCGCCAGCATCCGCATAGTGTTCAGCAGACCTGCCTGGGCGTACTGAGGAATCATCAGTCCGGAATTCAGCCCTGGATTCTTAACCAGGAAGGAGGGCAAGCCGGAAAGATTCTCATCCAGAAAGCGGGCATTTCTCCGCTCAGACATCTTCGCCAGATTCGCCGCTGCTATACAGGCTGCATCCATTTCCATCCCCACATAGGAGGCATCGGGATTGCCGTTGGAATAGATATCAGGCTCGTCTTCCGAGCCATAGACTACCGGGTTATCCCCGCAGGAGTTGATCTCACAGGAAACTACCTCCCAGGCGTCTTTCAATATCCGCTTCGCGGCCCCGTGAAGCTGGGGGATGCACCTTAAAGACAAAGGATCCTGCAGATGGCTGCCTTCCCATTTTTTCACAACTTCTGAGTCCATTAAATAGCTTTTCAGTTTTTCTGCTGTTTCTTCCAGTTCAGTCTGAGGCCGGCAGGCAGTCACATGACTGTCAAAAGCCCGGAGCTGGCCCTTCAGCCCTTCCAGAGACATTGCAGCCACCACATCGGCAGTCTCTGCAGCCTGGGTCAGTCTGTATACTGCCAGAGCAGCCAGGGCTGTGGGAGAAGTGGTGCCGTTAATAAGGGCCAGACCTTCTTTATAACTGAGGGTCAGAGGCTCCATACCGGCTTTTTTCAAGGCTTCTTCCGCCGACAGCAATTCTCCCTGGTACCAGGCCTTTCCTTCTCCTATAAGCACTGCGGCAATATGAGCCTCCACACACAGATAGCCCACAGAGCCTTCTCCCGGCACATGAGGGATCAGATTCTTGTTCAGAAAATCCCGGTATCTTTCCAGGACTTCCATCCGGACTCCGCTGACGCCTCTGCCAAGGCTCTGGAGAACCATCAGCATCACTGCCCGCACTTCTTCCTCTGCTAGAGGCTCTCCCACAGATACGGAATGGGTCAGGATAATATTTTTCTGAAGAAGTTCCGCTTCATCCTTAGTGATAAACTGAGAAACAAGAGCGCCGAATCCTGTAGTGGTCCCATAGACTGCTTTTTCTTTTTCCACACAGGCTTCAATGATCCCTCTGGATTTTTCCACCCTTTCTCTGTATTCCTGTGAAAATTCTACTTCACCGTGAAAAACAGCGATTTCCATAAATTTTTCTATCGTAAGCTTTTCGCCTAATACCACTGTCCCCATAACCTCTGCCTCCTACTGATTTTTTGATTATTTTAACTCTCCCGCCATATCTTCCGCCAGTTTCAGGATCGTTCCTGAATGGATCAGATCCCGAAGATATTCTATGTGAGGATAAAGAAGCATATCCTTTTCCATTACCGGTATCTGTTCCTTTAATGTATCATAGATGTTTCTGGACACAGAGCTCACCTCTGCATCCTGATCCTGAAACTGCTGGGCCTGGTAATCAGAGAGCAGTTCGATAGCCAGGATATACTCCAGCTTTTCCGCCACTGTTACAGCCTTTCTGCAGGCAAAATATCCCATAGCCACATAGTCTTCCTGGTTGCCGCAGGTAGGCGTGTTATCGATGGTGGCAGGTGAAGCCAGCACCCGCATTTCATTTAACAGTCCGGCCTGGGTATACTGAGGGATCATCAGTCCGGAGTTAAGTCCCGGCTCTTTAATACAGAAAAACGGATAACCGGAAAGGCTTTCATCAATAATCCTGTTATTTCTTCTCTCGGACATTTTTCCCAGAGTGCAGGCGGCAATACAGGCGCTGTCCATTTCAATCCCTACATAGGAAGAATCCGCGTTGCAGGCGGAAATCACTTCCTGTCTTCCCTCTTCTCTCCATATGATAGGATTGTCGCAGCAAGAATTTATCTCGGTCTCTATAGTCTTCCTGGCATCCTCCAGAGTTTTCTTTGCGGCTCCGTGAAGCTGAGGGATACATCTCAGGGACAGGGCGTCCTGTACCCTGGAACCCTGATATTTTTTAATGACTCCCGAATCTTTTAAAATCTTTCTTACATTTTCCGCAGTATCTCCCTGTTCCTTGTGAGGCCGTACCTGCATGACCCTTTCATCAAAAGCATTCATTACGCCTTTCAAAGTCTCCAGGGACAGGGCGCCGATCACGTCTGCGGTTTTGCCGGCCTGAAGAAGATCATACAATGCCAGAGCTGCCATAGCCGTAGGAGAGGTTGTACCTGACACAAGAGCGAGCCCTTCTTTGGAGCTAAGTGTCAGAGGAGTCATCCCCGCCCTTTCCAGAGCTTCTTTTCCATCCAACAGCTCTCCTTTATACCAGGCTTTTCCTTTTCCCATAAGCACCAGAGCCACATGACCTTCCAGAGCCAGATATCCTACGCTTCCGCTTTGAGGAACTACCGGCACGATTCCTTTATTCAGGAAATCCCGGCAGGCCTCCAACACTTCCAGACGCACCCCGCTGTATCCCTGTCCCAGATTCTGGAGGATCATCAGGAGGATTCCTCTTACTCCTTCTTCTTTCAGAGCCTCTCCCACTGAAACCGCATGGGTAAGAATGATGTTTTCCTGAAGCTGCTCCGTATCTTCTTTACCGATAGCCTGGGTACATAATGCTCCAAAGCCTGTGGTAACGCCATACATGACTTTTTCCTCATCCACCCATTTTTCCACAAGCTCCCTGCTTTTTTTCACTCTTTCACAGTATTCAGCGGAAAAATCTACTTCTGCTTTGAATCTGGCGATCTCTACAAATTCTTCAAGGCTGAGATGTCCTCCTAAAAGAATTTTTCCATTATTTCCTTCTTTATGCATTGGTTTCCTCCTGTACTTCCACAAAGTCCGGATCCTCCAGGGCCGCCATGCTTGCCTCTATATCTTTCTTAGTTTCTTTATCCAGGAAAAACACCTTAAAGGCTGCAGCGATCTGGAGTATAAAGATGATCAGCACCACAAAACCGCCGCAGGCCGCCAGATATTTTACTCCGTCTACACCCTGCTCTCCTCCTCCAAAGGCAACCATAACGCAGGCGATCAGACCAATGCTGACTCCCCATACGATTTTCTGCCATATCGCAGGTTCTTCATCATGTCTGCCGCCTTTGGTGCAGAGCACGGATATGGTGGTAGACATGGTATCAGCAGTTGTTGCAAAAGCTGCGATAAGGGTGACGATCAGCACAGGAATGATAATAAATCCCAAAGGTATATGCTGCAGGAACTCCCATATTCCTGCTACGGCTCCTTCTTCCTGGATCACAGATACAATATCTGCCTGTCCGGTGATCTGCCAGTTTAAGGCTGTGCCGCCCCAGATGGCAAACCATACTAATCCAAAAGAAGCAGGCAGGATCCAGTTGATGATCAGGAACTGACGGATGGTTCTTCCATATGCGATCATAGCGAAGAAAATACCCATCAGCGGAGCGTAGGCGATCCAGATCGCCCAGTCATACATGGTCCACCAGGTAACCAGAGCTTCTCCGCCTACTGTGTAGGGATCCAGTCCCCAGGTCCAGAAACGGTCCAGCCAGTAGCCAAGTCCTACATTGGCCATGTTCAGAATGTAAATGGTGGGTCCGATAACGATCAGTACGATCAAAAGTACATAGAAAATTTTTGAAGTCATATTCGCCAGCCATTTAATACCTTTATCAATACCTGTAACAGAAGCAATGGTAAAAGTAGCCGTAATGATAGCTGTCAGAATAAACCATACCACCGGTCCCTGGGCGATGCCGTACACCGCGGAAAGACCTGTTCCGATCAGAGCCAGACCTGCTCCCAAAGAAGAAGCCAGGCCAAGAGCAATAGCCAGCACGGAAAGCACATCAATGAGAGCTTTCCAGAAACCCTTTGTGATTCTGTCGCCAAAGATAGGGATGAGAGAAGCCGCTACAGAAAGCTCCTTGTTTCTGTTAAAATACATATAGGCAATGACGACTCCTGAAAGAGCATACATTGCATAAGGGATATAAGTCCAGTTATAAAATCCTCTTCCAAGGGCAAAGTAGGCGGCCTCATCTGTAAAAGCCTCTATTCCGTAGCCGTCCAGTTCCCCGTAAATATTGCCGTAGTAAACCATGATCTCATTTACACCGTAGGTGATCAGTCCGGTAGCGATACCTCCTGTCAAGGTCATGGCAAACCAGGAACCAAAGGAATACTTCGCTTTGGCATTTGGGCCTCCAAAACGGATCTTTCCGATTTTGGAAAATAACAAGATGGCCACTAATATCAGAGTTACCAATGCAACGATCTGATAAAGCCAGCCAAAAGATGTCAGAGACCAGGTAAAAATATCCCTTGTCACTTCTGTCAGCCACTGGTTATTCACCAGTCCCAGAATGGCTGCCCCTCCGATCACCAGAAAGCAGGGAATAAATACACTCCACCGGGTAGCTTTTTTGTTTGCTGTGTTGTTTTCCATTCTTTCTTTGTCCGATTAAAAATCGGCTCTCTCCTTTCTTGATTTTTTCTTATACTTATTATTACTGCAATTTCCGTGCCAACTCTTTTTCTTTCGAAAAAGCTGTTTTTTCCGGAATTTTTTCTCCCTATGTGCATAGATTTTTTGCACTATGCAAAACATTTATGCACATAGAGTAATAATATAGTAAAAAAGCAAAAGCGTTTTGGGATTTTCTCCTAAAACGCCTTTGCTTATTTTGGTAGTATAAACGTAATATCAGCTAATGTCAATGGTCAATTTAAAAAATAAAATGCAAAATTATTTTGCACTTCTCTTTATCCTATGATACAGTAAAGAAAAATACAGGAGGTCCGCAACAATGTCAGGAAAAACTTTTTTTCATATTTTATTTTACACAGACCGGGATTATCAGTGCAGAGAAGTTTTCTACGGAGATCAGGGAAGCGAAAAGATCTATTCCCTTCTCTTCAATAACTGGATCCAGGAAAAAAGACATATCAACACAGTTCTTCCTATTTCCCCGGAAGATACTGAGGGAAACTTTTTATGGGACGGAGATGCTTTTTCATTTAAAAAACTTCCTGCGCCGAAAAACGGATTCTATTATCTTTTGCTGAAAGATGATTATCAGATCGAACTATACCGCCAGTCCCTAAACCATCTCACCCAGGGTGTGCAGATCTATGACCGTAACGGCTGCGCTGTGTTCTTTAACCGCACAAGCCGGCAGATTTCCCAGATTCCTTCTTCTCTGGACGTTCAGGGAAAGCACCTCTTAGACCTTTTTGCCATTGACGAGGATATCAGCACCACCATGACTACTCTGCGGACGCAGGCCCCTGTGATCAACCGGGTAGACCACTTCCGGACCTCCGCCGGTGCTTCTATCCTCTCCACAAACACTGCCTATCCATTAAAGAAAGGAAAGCAGGTTATAGGGGCCGTGGCTTTTGAACAGACAAAAGAGATCGTAGGCGCCATAAAAGAAAAAATGATTGCAGCGGAACAGGCGTTGGACAACTTCAAAAAAGCTTCTCCCGAAACTCGTTTTTCCGGTTATACCTTTGACAACGTCATAGGACACGGAAAGGCCCTCCAGGAGGCGGTAACCATAGCGAAAAAAATTGCTTCTCAGAACAGTTCTGTACTGCTGGTAGGAGAAACCGGCACAGGAAAAGAAATATTTGCCCAGAGCATCCACAGAAGCAGCAAAAGAAGCCAGAAAAAATTTGTGGCCTTAAACTGCGCCGCAATCCCCGACTCCTTGATCGAAAGCATGCTTTTCGGTACTCAAAAAGGCAGTTTCACAGGGAGTGAAAACCGTCCCGGCTTTTTTGAAGAAGCACAGGGAGGAACCTTATTTTTAGATGAGCTGAATTCCATGAGTCTTTCCATGCAGTCTAAAATCCTCCGGGCTCTTCAGGAAAACTCTTTTCGCCGGGTTGGAGGGCAGAAGGATATTTCCATGGATGTCCGTATCATCTCTTCCTGCAACAAAGACCCCTTCCAGTGTATCGCAGACAATCAGCTCCGGAAGGATCTCTTCTACCGTCTCTCTACTGTTATGATCGAGCTTCCTTCTCTCAGCATGCACATGGAGGATCTGGATGAACTGGTCCAGTACCACCTGTCGGCTACTGCCTATCAGTATGTCCACAGCGCCACTTCCCTGGACGATCAGGTAATGGAACTCTTCCAAAGCTATTCCTGGCCGGGAAATGTCCGGGAACTGTTCCATGTTCTGGACTATGCCCAGAATCTGGCTGACGGAGATACCATAAGGCTGGAGCACCTTCCCTCCTATCTTTTGAAAGAAAAGAAGAGCGCAAAAAAAGCTCCCGGAGGATCTCTCTCTCCAGAAGCATCTTTTGACTGGAATAACAGTTCCCTTCAAAGTCTGATGGATGATTATGAAAGCAAGATCATCTGCCAGGCTCTGGAACATTTCGGCTACAATATCACCCAGACTGCCCAGGCCCTGGGACTGAGAAGACAAAGCCTTCAATATAGGATCCATAAATACGGGATTCAGATATAACCTTTATCAATACTCTTTTCTTCCCAGGGCATCTTTGATATGCATGGAATCTCTATACTTCGCCACGGTCCTGCGGGAAATGGAAATCCCCATTTTCTGCAGTTTCTCGGCGATCAGTCTGTCGCTGAAAGGCTTTTTCTTTTCTTCCTGATCTATGATGCTGCCGATGCAGCTTTTTATGTAATCTGCGGAATCCTCTTTTCTGCCCTCGCCCTGGATCCCCACAGAAAAAAAGAAGGAAAGAGGATAAGTCCCCCAGGGACACTGAAGGTATTTTCCCTTAATGCCGCGGCTCACAGTGGAAGGATGAACCCCCATTTCCTCTGCAATTTCCCGCTGGGTCAGAGGCTCCAGAAATCCTTTCCCGTTTCTAAAAAAGTTCTGCTGCCTCTCTACGATCTTCTCTCCAAGGTTCAGGAGAGTTGTCTTTCTCTGCTCCAGACATTGACTCAGCCACTCTGCCTGCTTTATTTTTTCCCGGATATACTCTGCCGCTTCTTTATCTTCTACCTTTTTCCCCATTTCTCTGTAAAAACCGCTGATATGAAACCTGGCATTCTGAGCGTCATTTATCAACACCTCAAAGCAATCCTTCAGTTTCACAACAATAATGTCCGGTACAAGATATTCTTTAAATCTGCCTGTGGGAAAATAGTTGGAAGGTCTGGGATTCAGCCCTTTGATCCTTTCTTTTGCCTCCTTGACCTCTTGCAGACTCCTTCCTGTCTGTTCCGCGATCCGGGACAGCTGATTTTTCCCCAGTTCTTTTAAATATTTTCCAAGGATTTCTTCTTCCAGCTGTGTATCCGGTTTCTCTCGAAGCTGAAGAAGAAGACATTCCTGAAGATTTTTTGCTCCTACCCCCAAAGGCTCCATGGAATGGAGGATCTTAACCGCCTCCTTGACAGTTTCCAGATCTGTTTTCAGAGTGCAGGAAATTTTTTCCGGTTCCTCTGTGAGATATCCCCTCTCATCCAGATCATAGATCAGATATTTCAAAGCAGGAACATATCTCTCTTCTATGTCCATATACAGTATCTGTTCCAAAAGAAATTCCTCTAAGGTAAAACGCTCTTCTTCTCCCCGAAGCTCCTCTTTTTCTGCCCTTTCATCGCTGTAGGCTCTGTTCTGATAATCCTCATAAGACTTTCTGGAAATCTTCCGCTCTCCGTTCTGCTCCATATCGGATAACATAGATTTTTCCTCTGGTTCTATTACCGGATTCTCTAAAGCCATTGTCTCCAGATATTCTTCCAGTTCCTGATTCCCCATCTGCAGTATAGAAACCGCCTGTATGGTATTCTGAGAAATTTTCTGCTGAAGTTCTGTTTCCTGTCTTAATTCCATGGCGTCCTCTTTCTGTAAACTGCTGCTGTATCTGCCTGTGTCTATTTCAAAAACTCACGGATCTCCTGTTCCTTTCCTTTTAAGGATCCCTGTATCATAGGGGGCCTGCCTCCGCCCTTTCCCTGAAAACGGGCGTTGAGCTTTTTCCCTGTCTCCTGTATGTCTGGTCTCCTGCTGCCCAGGACATACTGGTATCCGGAATCATCGGTGCCTACAAAGACGCCGGCAAATCCCCAGGTCATCTCCATAGCCTTATTTACAAAATTTCTTCTGGCTCCCGGATCCAATTCCTCTGCGAAAAGAAAAATATTTTCTTTCGGCTCTGCCTGTTTTTCTGCATTCTCCAGGCAAAGCGCCACATATCGTTCCTGAAGAGCTTTATTCTTTTCCTTCTGACGGTTAAGTTCCTCTCCCAGATGTTCTACTGCCCGCGCAGTATCCTCCTGCTTCGCGGAAAGCAGATTAGAGATCTTCACCACATTTTTTTCCTTCATCCGGTAATCCTCAAGAGCCCGGAATCCACAGAGTATAGACACCCGCATTCCGCCTTTATAGTGGATCGCGCCCACAATCTTGATCAGCCCTACGCTGCCGGTCTCCTTCACATGAGGCGCACAGCAGGCGCAGCTGTCATATCCCGGGATCTGAACGATCCGTATCTGTCCTTCAATTTCTATTTTGCTTCGGTAGGTAATGTTCTTTAATTCTTCTTCACTGGGATAAAGAACTTTGACCGGTATATTTTCCGCCACCGCTTCATTGGCTTCATATTCGATCTGCCTCAGGTCTTCTTCTGTCAGAACCCCGTCATAGTCCATAGTAACCTCCTGAGTTCCAAGATGAAAGCCCACATTCCGATAACCAAAACGGCGGTTTACCAGCCCTGAAAGGATATGTTCTCCTGTATGCTGCTGCATTTTTGAAAAACGCTCCTGAAAGTCCAGCTTTCCCTGTACCTCTGTCCCTTCCCGGACAGGCTGAGAGATATAATGGTACACAACCCCCTCTTTTTCCTGCACATCCGTCACTCTTATCTCTGTGCCTTCTTCTGTATATAAGAATCCTGTATCTGCGCTCTGTCCCCCTCCTTCAGGGAAAAAGGCAGTTCTTGTCAGAACTGCCTGATATCCTCCGCCGCTTTCCCTGCAGGATAAGACCCTGGCCTGGAATTCTTTAATATAGCTGTCTTCATAAAAAAGCTTTTCTGTCATCTTTCGCCTCCATATACTCTGATCACTGAAGATACTTTATGTACTGCATTCAGCCCTTCTACGATCAGCATGGCGTCATTGAAATTTCCTTCCTTTACTTTGGAAGTAACCACCACGATCTCCGCAAGATCCCCGTCTTTATGCTTCTGGATCACCTGGGCGATACTCACGTTGTTATTTCCCAGCACGCTGGCGATCCCTGCCAGAACGCCCGGACGGTCATCTACATGAAGCCTCATAAAGAAACGGCTTTCGATATTCTCTGCTTCTTTTACGGGAATATTTTTATAACAGGTACAGCTGATCCTTCCCGTACATTGGAAAAGAATGTTTCTTACAATGTCGAACACATCTCCCACAATAGCGCTGGCTGTAGGCATTTCTCCGGCGCCTCTTCCGTAGAACATCGCGTCTCCCACAGCATCTCCTTTTACAAAAACCGCATTGTAGGAATCATTTACTGTTGCCAGAGGATGATCCTGAGGAACCAGCATAGGCTGTACCCGCACTTCAATCCCAGTATCCGTATTTCTTGCCAGGCCCATAAGCTTGATCACACAGCCCAGCTCTCTGGCATACCGGATATCCTTTGCTGAAATGTGAGTGATCCCCTCTGTGATCACATCTTCAAAAGTCACCCTGGAATTAAAAGCAATAGAAGCCAGGATCGCCATTTTTCTTCCTGCGTCCAGTCCCTGGATATCTGCAGTGGGATCTGCCTCTGCATAGCCCAGCCTGGTAGCCAGTGCCAGAGCTTCGGCAAACTCCATCCCCTCCTGGGTCATCTTCGTAAGAATAAAATTAGTGGTCCCATTGACGATCCCCACCACCTCTGACAGATGATTTCCTGCCAGGCACTGCTTCAAAGGACGGATAATAGGAATTCCGCCTCCTACTGCCGCTTCAAAGAGAAAATCCCGGTTGTTTTCCGCCGCGCAGTCCAGCACTTCCTGTCCATAGGAAGCCACCAGATCTTTGTTGGCGGTCACCACATGCTTGCCTGCTTTTAATGCTTCCATCATATAAGTTTTGGCAGGTTCTATTCCGCCCATGACTTCTATCACAATCTCAATGGATTCATCTTCCAGGATTTCTTTCCAGTCATTGGTCAGAAGCTCAGGCTCCTGGATCTTGGACGCCGCCTTTTTCAGATTCCGCACCAGGATCTTTTTAATCTCTACCTGGGCGCCGATCTTATCTTCCATCTCATCCTGCTGCATTTTTAAAACCTTATAAACACCGGTTCCCACAGTTCCCAGGCCCAGGAGGGCCACATTAATCACTTTTTTGCTCATTCTTTTCTTCCTTTTTGATCTCTACTCTTTCTACATATCCCTTCTTCATTTTATTGCTCCTGCTCAGGGCTTTGCTCCAACCGCCTACTTTGTTATATACCCAGAAAGACCGGGAAAAAAGTCCCTTTGCTTTCCCCATCTTTTCCTTTGTGGTATTAGTATAAATGGAACCTCCGCATTCCATAGGTGTTCCCTTTATAATATGGGCGATCAGATCCGACTCGCAGGTCACATCATCCGGGATCTCTGTATAAGCCAGACCGATACAGTCTGCCTTATGGGCATCACTTCCTCCTGTCCCCGGAAGTCCATACTGTTCAGCGATAGCTCTGGCTTTGTCATTGACTTCCTGGGGTTCACAGGCATTAAAAATTTCCATAAAATCGAATTCTTTCAGAATATCCGGATTTCTCTGATAAGCCTTGGCATTCATAAAACTCATATATTTTTCTCCGCAGGGATGGGCAGGACCCAGGATTCCTCCGTAATTATGAACGATAGGAATCAGCATCTGCACCGGGATCCCCCGAAGTTCCAGCAAACGCAGCTTAATAGTTTCCGGCATGATCACCAGGATATGTCCTGCGTCCAGAGTATCATATTCAATGCCCTTTAACACTAGAAAATCCTGGTACTTATCCCCCTTTATATTATTTTTCCAATAACGATATCCTCCATAAGAATCATGGTCGGTCACCAGCATGCCGCCGAATCCCTGATTCCGCAGCATACGGATATATTGCTCAATAGGTACTTTTCCATCCGGGGATCCCTCCCTCGTATGGCAATGCATATCAATCTTCACGACAACCTCTCCTTTCCTGATCTATGCTCAGAAAGTCCTTTTCTCTCTGCCATCCTCTGCGCAGAGTCCTTATTTCCGGCTGTCCTGAGGAGCAGCGCCAAAACGCTGTCTCAGTCCTTGGATCTTCTCTTTCGGAATGATCAGATTAAATCCCTGGGGATTAATGATAACTCCCTTTGCCACTGGAATCAGCACTTTCTCCAGATTGTCAAATCCTACCAGAAGGGCCTGAAGCTTTTTCTCTTTATTAAATTTCCGGAACTCCTCAGCATCTGAAAATAAAGGCTGATACACCTCTCCTTTATTATTTTTGATATAAGGCACCTGTACACTTTTCGGATCCTGATCCTTTGCCGGTTTCTGAACAGCCATCAGGAAACGGCTTTTCACTACATTGGCAGCTACTTCTTCCTCCAGCTCCGGCAGATTTTCTTTCTCTTCATTAGCTCCTCCTCTGCGCAGCTCCTGCATAAAATAAATTCCGGAAAGCTGGAGCTGAGGATTGAATAAAGGCTGTTTTTCCTTAGGCAGGGAAGAAAAATCCGGCTTCTTTACGATTTCTTCCAGGTCCAGTTCTGTGGCCTTCTCTTTCTCATAAAACACCAGGGAATTAACCCCGAGAGTATAAAGGGTGGTATAGAAACTCAGGTAGCTCTTGTTCTCCACTTTAATCGCAGCCACAGGATTTTTCTTATCTGTTAAAGGCTTTGCCGCTTTTTCCAGATCCTCTTTATTTTCAAAGATCCACACCTGGTCGTTGAAGGACTCCGGATCGCAGATCACATAAGGCAGCCTTGTAGCTCTGGAAAAGATCGTATAAACCTCTCCTAAAGTCTGTATTTTTCTGATCAGTTCTTTTCTAATATCATCCATTTTATTTCTCCTGTTGTGTTCATTCTTTCTCTGTCTCTAGTATACACCTTTTTCTTTTATTTGTCCCCGGGAATCAGGAAAAAAACAGAAGGCTGAAAAAGGCCACCTCTCCCTGACACCAGTAAGGAAGTCCGCATTCTTCCGCCAGTTTGTCCACCTGGATGCAGTAGGCGGAAAGGCAGGATGCGATTCTTTCAGAGAACCGGCAGGGCCTTCCTTCCTTTTTCTCACACTCTTTACAAATCTGGCAGGGACCTGCCATTGCAGGCAGAAACTCCCCCAGCTTCTCTGAGACATTGTCGATCAGACCCCAGGTCATCTGGTTATGCCGGTGCTTAATTTTTCTTGTCTCTTCGTCATCTGTAATATCCTTCACAGGAGTAACGGTCTGAAGCACCAGAACTCTGCTGAATTTTCTGGTCTTCTCCTCCATCTCCTGGGGCGTCCCGCATGCCGGAGGACATGAATAGTTATTCCCATAATTACCGCAATAATTAATCTCGCAATATTTTCTCAGAGAATGGTCAAAGGTGAGCTTTTCCGCAGAAATAATCCTGCAGTTATCAAAGCCTGCCTCTTTTGCCTTTCTCAGCAGTTCTTCTTCCTGTATCATCTTACTTCCTCCCGTTTTTTCTGTCTAAAGCAGCCCATGGCAGGCTGCAGCAATTTAAATTTTTAATCTTTACTCATAGGGTACCCAGAATCCATATTCTGCAGTTCCCTGGTCCCACTGGGCTTTTACCAGATATACAGAACCAGGCTGGGCAGTAAATTCCAGATTTCCATTGTCATTTTCTTTTACTTCTGCAGTACTTCCCTCGGGAACCTGTGCTGCACTGTCCTGACCCAGAAGGGAATCCTCCCAGAAAAGGAGCTCTACGCTCTCAGGCTTCTTACTAAACTGCAGTTCCATAGTCATAGGTTCTGAAAGCTTCTTCACTTCAACAGGATCGGACTGAAAAAGAGAATAGGCCGCGGAAGTGGTAATAGTCCGATTCTCTCCATCGTCAGCTTCATAAGTCCAGGTATAGTTGAGAGGCTCCGGGATCATCACCGCTGCGGCTGCCAGTTCATCGGTATAGCATACGTTCAGATGGGGAATCTCCGACGGATCTTCCTCTGCAAAAAGTTCATCCAGATAGTGTCCGTATTTATCAATATATTCCCGGCTGGCCTGCTCTGTTCTTTCCATTTTTGTGATCCCGTTATACTGGGCGGGATAAGACTCTGCAATAACTCCGTTCCCCCAGATATTCAGCACATCTCCGTTGTTTAGATCTTCTTCTGTGATCTTTTCTCCCTCTTCGTCATAGAGTTCCCCTTCCGGTATAGTTCCGGTAAAAGGATATTCATCAGTTACATTTACAAAAATACTGTTCCCATCATCTTTCTTCAGATAAACAGCCTTCAGGGCATATTCCCCCTGGATCTGCTCTTCCTCCTGGGGCTCCTCCGGTGAAAAATGAGTTCTTAAAGCATTCGCCGCTGCCAGAATGATCAACGTTACCAACAGCACGCCGATATAAACCATAGGGCTTGTTTTATTATCTCTCATAAGACCTCCTGCTTCTTTTCTCTGCCTTTAAGGATACCATAATCTTCTGCCCGACACAACGGGAAGAATTCTTTAAAGAAATCAGATACACATACAAAAAAGAACAGCTAAATTCCCTAAATCCTAAATTCAGCTGTATGTTTTCAGTAAAGTGATACGGTTCATTTCTGATTTTCTAAATTTTAACTGTTCTTTTTGGTGTTTCTACCGCCTATTCTGTGATTCCTTGATTTTCTGCCGTAGTTATCTGGCTGTATCTACCCCCTATTTAGCGATTTCTTGATTTCCTGCCGTAGTCGCCTGGCTGTATCTACCCCCTATTTAGCGTTTCCTTGGTTTTCTGCCGTAGTCATCTGGCTGTATCTACCCCCTATTTAGCGATTTCTTGATTTCCTGCCGTAGTCGCCTGGCTGTATCTACCCCCTATTTAGCGTTTCCTTGGTTTTCTGCCGTAGTCATCTGGCTGTATCTACCCCTTATTTAGCGATTTCTGTTTATAACCGTACAAGGATCTCCGATGCAAGCATCGGGGTATTAGACCCTTGCGGCAATCGCTTGCCGGGCTATCACAAAATCAACACCACCCGTCTAACGGGTGGTTTGCTCTGAGGCTATAAGCCTCTGT
>ERZ1090878.296-NODE-296-length-27877-cov-8.313133_pt1 | contig 27877 bp, 23 predicted proteins | sample MGYA00478473_ERZ1090878 | MGnify/ENA primary metagenome ERZ1090878 (study PRJEB33644, sample SAMEA5815720) | chicken gut metagenome | biome: Chicken; feature: Gastrointestinal Tract; material: Caecum | place: Ireland | collected 2019-01-01 | study: A study of the... | reverse complement strand
ACATCAAACAGGTCCGGTTTGTGCGCGAATGGATCGAGTTCAAGGGCAACGGCAATCCGTACATTCTCTTTTTGTGCCGCCTGATCCCGACGATCCCGCTTGGCATGGTCTCCAAGCTTTACGGTTCCATGCATTATGATTTTCTTTACTATATGGTTTTGAGCCTTTTGGGCTTTTTCCCGCGCACCTATGTGTATACCAGCATCGGCGGCGAGTTGTTCAACCCCTTCTCGGCGCGGTTCATTATTTACGTTATGCTGGCGGTCGTGTTTACCGGCTTTGGTGCGCTGGTGATGAATTTGATCTATGGCAAAAAATCCAAGCAAATGACGCAGACACTTCTGATTTACAGTCAGAAAGAAAAATATAAAATTGTTTTTTAGGAGAATCTGTTATGAAAACAAAAGAGCTGATCGCCGCGATCGACCGCGGCGTGTTTGACGAAAACTTCCGCCGTGTCTATGTGCAGCCGGACGAGGTCGCACGCCAGAAGCGCAGGTGTATTGAAACGGTGGAAACGTTCATGGAAACGTTTGGCGAGGACCGCGATGTGATCGTCTGCAGCGCGCCCGGGCGCACGGAAGTCTGCGGCAACCATACCGACCATAACCACGGTAAGGTGCTGGCCGCTTCCGTCAATCTGGATGCGATCGCCGTGGCTGCGGTGAATCATGATGGCATCATCCGCGTGAAATCAAAGGGCCATGCCATGAATGTGACCGACCTTTCCGACATGCAGCCCGACCCGGCGCAGTTCGGCCATTCCACTTCCATGGTCACCGGTGTTGCCGCCGGTCTGCGCGAGTGGGGCTATAACGTTTCCGGCTTCGACGCCTGCACCGATTCAAACGTAATGGGCGGTTCCGGTCTTTCGTCTTCGGCGGCGTTCGAGGTGCTGGTGGCCACCTGCATCTCGGCACTTTTTAACGATGAAAAGATCGACCCCGTCACGCTTGGCCGTGTGGCGCAGTACAGCGAAAACAAATTCTTTGGCAAGCCCTGCGGGCTGCTTGACCAGATGACTTCGGCCGTCGGCACTTTTGTGACGATCGATTTTAAAGATACCGAATCGCCCGAGATCCGCAAGATCGATGTGGATTTTGACTCGTTCGGGCACAGTCTTTGCATTGTGGACACCGGCGGCAGTCACTCGGATTTGACCGACGATTATGCGGCCGTGCGCGGCGAAATGGAGTCTGTGGCGCAGGCAATGGGCTGCAGCGTGCTGCGCGAAACGACGTTTGCAGCGTTTTTGGAAAAGCTGCCCGAACTTTACCGTTCGGATGCGGTGAACGACCGCGCCCTGCTTCGTGCCTACCATTTTTACGAGGAAAACGCACGCGTAGACGATGCGGTCAAAGCGCTGGAAGAGAAAGATTTTGACGCATTTAAGCAAATCATCATCGACTCCGGCCGTTCTTCCTATATGTACAATCAAAACGTGTTTACGCCGAAGGATCCGCTGGATCAGAAACTGTCTTTGGCGCTGGCGCTCAGCGAATACCTGCTGGCCGGTAAGGGCGCCTGGCGTGTGCACGGCGGCGGCTTTGCCGGTACGATTCAGGCTTTTGTGCCAAACGATATGCTGCAGACATATAAAACAGAAATGGAGCGTGTCTTCGGTGCGGGCAGCTGCCATGTTTTGTCTATTCGTCCCTGCGGCGGCGTAAGGGTTTTATAAGGGTGTGTTGATTTTAGGAAGTCCTGTTTGTGCAGGAAGTCCTTTGATTTAAGAAAGAGGGGAGCATATGAAGTACATATTCGTTGAAAATCCGATTGCCGGTAACAAGAAAAAGCAGCTGCTTTTCCGGCAGGTACAGTCTGCTTTTCGCCTGAGCAATGATGAAATGATCATTGAACCAACGAAAGGTCCGAAGCATGCTGTGCAGATCGCACGGCAGTATGCTGAACAGTACGGCGACCAGGCCGTGATCGTTTCATGCGGCGGCGACGGCACCGTGCACGAGCTGGCCAATGGCCTGGCCGGCACGGACACGCCGCTGATGATCATTCCGCTTGGCACCGGCAACGATTTTGCCAAAAAGATCTACGGCAGCAAAAAATTGAATATGGAAAATGTGGTCAAGTCTTTCGGCCTGCACGACGGCAATCTGCGCTACGATGTGCGCCCGATCGATCTGATCGACTATAACGGTGAAAAGTGCATCAATATTATGAGCTTTGGCGCTGACACGCTGGTGGAAACGATCGGCCGCAAAATTGCGGCAAAAGTACCGCTTCTGGGGCAGTCGGCCTATACGGCGGCTGTACTGCCGGTCATTGCAAAATCGCTGCGCTACCGCATGAATATCGACCTGAACTGTATCGATAAGGACGGGCACGCGTTTAAGCTGACGGCTGAGCCGCACGAGTATGCGCTGATGGCCATTTGCAACGCCTCCTACTACGGCGGCGGTTTTTGCCCTGCGCCGGATTCCGTGCTGGACGACGGTTTGCTGGATATGGCCTATATTGACAGCATCAGTGTGCTGGAGGCGGCGCCGTTGATCCCGAAATACGCCGACGGCTCTCTTGCGCATGATGGTCATGTGCACCTGCACACCTGTTATGTTACCTCCGGCCGTGTCTGGAGCTATGAGGGCGCGCCGCTGCTCGGCAACTGCGACGGTGAAAATTTTGATTATTCCGAAGTGCATTTTAAAGTGGAACCGAAAGCGCTTAAGCTTTGCTTTATAAAGGAGTAACCGCCTATGAGGCCGCATGCACTGAAACGGCCGGTTAAAATTTTTCTGGCGGTTCTGGGCGTTTTGCTTGCCGTTTTGACCGCTGCAGCCGTTTACCTGTTTGGCGTTTACAAGCCGTCGCTGACGGTTGATTTTTCGCAGCCGCTCGGTGCTGTCTCTTCCAAGGCTTCCGGCTACCTTTACGGTATTGCGCAAAGGGAAGTGCCGTCCTCCAACATGACCGAGAGCGTGGATATTTCGTCTGCCTCGGTCAAGGTCATGGACGGCCTGCAGCACCCGGTCGGCGATGTGAGCAACGTGTACACGCAGCTGGAAAATGCCGACTATATCGTCGTTTACCTGCAGGACATTTACGACACCTGGTACTATGAGAACGACACGATCCTCTCGCAGCGAAGCGAGGGCAGCTATGACTGGCGCACGTTTGTGGAAGATGACTATTTCCCGCGCATCCGCGACAAGATCACGGCCATGGCCGAGCTGCCCTGTGCCGGCCAGCTTGTGTTTTGCCCGTACAATGAGTGCGACAACGGTGTTTGGTTCGGCAGCTGGGTCGAAGACGCGAACAACGAAAACGGTTTTGGCGGCTACTGCACCTATGACGAGGCCGGGGCTGAAAACTTTTTTGCCGCGTGGAAAATGACCTATGACTTTCTGCGCGAGCTGGCGCCGGACATCCTGATCGGCGGGCCCGGCTTTGCCGGTTACGACAGCGGCAATATCCGTGCTTTTATGGAGTATTGCGCCCAAAACGACTGCCTGCCCGATGTGATGATCTATCACGAGCTGGGCTCCAACTCTGTCTACAACTGGCAGAAAAATGCGGCGGACTGCCGCGGGATCATGCAGGAAACGGCCGGGCGTGAGCTGGACATCATCGTCAGCGAATATGGCCAAATGCGCGACAACGGCCTGCCCGGCAAAATGCTGCAGTATATTACGCAAATTGAAAATTCCGGCACCTGGGGCGACAACGCTTTCTGGCGTCTGGCCAATAATCTCTGCGATGTGGCGGCCGATTACAACAGCCCCAATGCCAACTGGTGGCTTTACCGCTGGTATGCAGACCTGGAGGGCGACGTGTATCCGTCTGATTACCAGGATCTGTTCAAATCAAATTTCGCCGTCTCTTTGCGCAGCGGCACCAAGCTTTCTTCCAAGGGTTTTATGGGCCTCGGCACCTATGATGCCGAGGCAGACCAGATCACGCTTTTGGCCGGCGGCCGTGACGGCGACGGCGACATTTACCTGACCTCGCTCGATCAAACGGCGCTGGCCGGGCAAAAGGTGCGCATCACGGTCGAAGAGACGGTTTACAAGGGTCTTTCCGGCATTGTGAACAGCCCGATCACGCTGCGTTCCTACACGGCCGAGGTGTCGGACGAACTGAAGATCGAAATGCGCGGTATGGACGCAAGCTCCGCCTACCGCATTACGGTCGTACCGGATGACGGCAGCGGCAAGGACGTGGCGCAGGGTACGCCGTATGTGCGCTATGAGTTTGAAGACGGAAAGCTCCTCGGCGACGCCTATACTTACGAGAGCGCCTACGCCTCCACCGGTGACAAAAAAGGTCTGGTCGGCGGCATCGAAAAAGACGGCGACGGCGTGGAAGTTACGGTAGAAGTGCCCGAGGGCGGCGCTTATGCTCTTAACTTGATTTTCGGCAACAGCAACGACGGCGATACGCCCGATGACCGCACGGACACGGCGGTGGGCTTTGCGATCGATGGCCAGGAACAGGATCCGCTGGTATTTGAAAATACGATCAAAAGTGAATATACTTCCTGTAAAAACCTGGGCTTCAGTTTGGCGCCGGGCGTGCATACGCTGACTTTTACGCATGATACCGGCACCATTGTGTTCGACAGCCTTTTGCTTACGGAAAAAGAGGCCTTCCCCTCTAACGCTGTACTGCCCGATGCTGACCGCACGGGGAACGGCGTGGTGTCGTACCTGTGCGTGGCGGAAAGCGACGGCTACTATGACCTTGCCTTCGCCGGCGAGGGAGGGGACTATGCCTTTTCAGTGGACGGCGCAGCGTGCCGGAGCAATAACGGCAAGGCGTGCGTTTATCTGCGCCGCGGGCTTAATTATGTGGATGTTCAGTCGAATTCCCCGGTTTCGTTCACTCTGGCTGTTTCTGCCGAGACGCAGACTGACCGCGTTTTCACGCTGCTGCCTGAAGATGCGGTGCTGAACGGCAGTGCATCGGTTGCGCAGGATAAAAGTCAGCAGACCTATCTGACCGGCATCTCTTCTGCGGGTGGCGGTGCGCGGTGGAACGTGGCTTGCGACATTCCCGGCACTTACCGTGTGACCGTTACTTATGCCAACAATGACGAGGGCGGCGCACACGATTACAACGTTGACCTGGTCGAACGGTATTTTACTTTTTCCGTTAACGGCCGTGCCCAAAACGTTTACTGCCGCAACACCTACAGCTGGGACACCTACAAAACGGTCACATTCAATGTGGAACTGAATGCCGGGGAAAATGAAATCGTGCTCACCAACAGCGGCGACGAGAAGTTTAACGGGCAGGAAACGTTCATTCCGAACATCCATCGGCTTTCTCTGAATCCCGTACAATCTTAAAACCGAACACTTTTGCATAACCTTCATAGAATATAGAGAAATCCCTGATTTCAAATATTCTATGGAGGTTTTTTTATGGCTGATGTTAACAATGCCGGCACATCCCGGATCTCAGAGGCTGTGTGCATCGACACCAAACGCATCTACGATTCCTGCGTCAGCAAGGACTGTCTGGAAGACCTGCGCGTCACGTTCTTCTCCCGCAGCCAGCGCCTTGTAGACGACGCTGTGACCGTAAAATGCAGAGACGCCGTGATCGACGCGGTCAGCATTGATGTGGAAGAGGTGCCCTTTAACCGCGGCTTTTACAGCGTGGACATCACGTTCTACTTCAAGCTTTGCTTTGATACTTATGCATCGCCCTGCACCACGCCGCAGACGGCTGTCGGCTATGCCAAATTCAACAAAAAGTGCATTTTGTACGGTTCAGACGGCAAGGTAAAGATCTTCACATCCAACCCAACGTCTGAGTCGCTCGATTGCCCGGAGGCGCCGCAGACCAGCAACCCAACGGCTAAGGTGCAGGCCGTTGACCCGGTCATCCTTTCTACAAACGTGGTCAACGCCTGCGACTGCTGCATCCCGCTTTGCACGTCGTTCCCGCAGTCCATTCTGAACAATGCAGACGACAGCTTCGTAAACGGCAGCTCCAACCGCGCCGTGCTCGTTACGCTGGGATTGTTCTCTATTGTGCAGATGGAGCGCGACGTGCAGATGACGGTGCCGGCCTATGACTTCTGCATTCCGGACCGCGAGTGCGACTGCAACACCGACAGCCCGTGCGAAACGTTCAGCAAGATCGATTTCCCGGTCGACGAATTTTTCCCCAGGGAAAAAGAATGCAGCTGCGACCCGTGCGATAACAGCAACTGACGAAAAAGAGGGTTTCGCCCTCTTTTTTGTTTTTTGTATTGACAATGCCGGGCGCTTGTGTTAATACTAAAATGAAAAAATTCGGAGGTATTTCTATTATGCCGTACATTAATGTGCAAACCAATGTAACCGTTACACCTGCGCAGGCAGATGCGCTCAAAACCCGCCTTGGCAAGGATATTGCGGCCATTCCCGGCAAAAGCGAGTCCTGGCTGATGGTCAGCATTTCCGGCGGACAGGCTATGTATTTTCAGGGCAGCGCCGCGCCCTGCGCCATGGCGGATATCAGCATTTTCGGCCACGCATCGGCCGAGGCGTTTGAAAAACTGACGCAGGCTGTTACGGCCTCGCTCAAAGCGGAACTGAATCTGGAGCCCGCGCGTATTTATACCAAATACAGCGAAGTGGAAAACTGGGGCTGGAACGGCGGTAATTTCTGATGGCAAAAGTAAAACTTACGGCTGAAAACGGCCGCTTTCAAATGAACGGTGCGGATTTTCATATCTATTCCGGCGCCATGCACTATTTTCGTATCCCGCAGGCCTACTGGCACGACCGGCTGTTAAAGCTGAAACTGGCCGGTTTTAATACGGTGGAAACGTATGTGTGCTGGAACCTGCACGAGCCGTCGCCCGGCAAGTTCGATTTCTCCGGCATGCTCGATATTGAAAAATACATACAGGCGGCCGCTGCGCTCGGGCTTTACGTCATTGTCCGCCCCGGGCCGTATATCTGCGCCGAGTGGGATTTCGGCGGCCTGCCGGCCTGGCTTTTGCAGGACAAGAACATGCGCGTGCGCTGCTATTGGCGGCCGTATCTGGACGCGGTGGAACGCTTTTTCCGCGTGCTGTTTGAAAAGCTGAAGCCCTACCTTTCCACAAACGGCGGCCCGGTCATTGCCATGCAGATCGAAAATGAATACGGCAGCTACGGCAACGACAAAAAGTACCTGAACTACCTGAAAAACCTTTATGAAAAGCTTGGCATGGACGTTTTGCTGTTTACGTCAGACGGCAATAACGACACCATGCTTTCCGGCGGCGCGCTGCCCGGCGTGCTCAAAACGTTCAATTTCGGTTCGGGTTCGCGCGTGGCGTTTTCTTTCCTGAAAAAGTACGATGAAGTTCTGCCGAAAATGTGCATGGAGTTCTGGTGCGGCTGGTTCGATTACTGGGGCGGCAAACACCACACGCGCGGCGCAGAGCAGACGGCGTTTGAGATCAAGGGCTTTTTGGAGCAGGACGCCAGCTTTAATATCTACATGTTCCACGGCGGCACGAATTTTGGCTTCACATCCGGCTCCAATTACCACAAAACGTTCCAGCCCACGGTCACCAGCTATGACTATTCGGCGCTTTTGAACGAACACGGCGGCTATACGCCGGCCTACCACAAGGTGCGCGAACTGCTGTTAAAAAAGCAGGGCATTGCGCCCCAGCCGCTGCCTGCCGAGATCCCGTGCCAGCATATCGGCACAGTGCAGCTGAAAGAGTCGGCTTCGCTTTTTGACAACCTCGAAAACATTGCCGAAAAGCACTTTTCACCGCTGCCCGAAAGTATGGAGCATTACGGCCAGAATTTCGGCCTTATTTATTACAAAACCGTTGTCCGCGGCCGCTATCCGCGCACGACTTATCATGTGGCCGACGTGCACGACCGCGCCTTTGTCTATGTAAACGGCAAAAAGTCGGCCACCATCGACCGCGTTCTGGAAAACAAAAAGAAGTTCTGGAGGCCGCTTTATTCCGACACTTTTGAAGTGCCGGGCTTTAACGGTGCATGTGAAGTCGGCGTTTTGGTCGACACGCTTGGCCGCGTCAATTATGGCCGCAAAATGTATGACCGCAAGGGCATTTCATCCATTTATTCCTCTACCCAGGCGCTGATGGATTTTGACGTTTATACGATCCCGCTTGACAATCTTGACCGGCTCGACTGGTCGAAATCGGCCAGAAGCGGACCGCTGTTTTTGCGCGGGCATTTTGACGCTGCGCCCGGCAAAGACGCGTTTGTCAACGTCAGCGGCTTTACGAAGGGCGCTGTCTGGGTCAACGGCTTTAATCTGGGCCGTTACTGGAACATCGGCCCCAGCAAAACGCTTTATCTGCCCGCGCCGTTATTGAAAGAGAATGGCAATGAACTGATCATTCTGGAAATGGAGGACACGGGCGCAAGAAGCCTTGTGATCACCGACAAGCCGGATCTTGGCTGATCTTCGGCCGGAAAGGGAAATATGATTCTTTGGATCGTTTTTGCACTTTTCCTTGTGCTCTCTTTGCTTTTTTTAAGCGGCCACGGCGCTTTTCTGATCGGCGGCTACAACACGGCAAGCGATGAAGAAAAAGGAAAGTACGACGAGAAAAGGCTTTGCCGTCTGATGGGCGCCTGCACGTCGTTTGGCACGCTGTCTTTTCTGGTACTTGCGCTTTTGCAGGACAAGCTCCCGGCCTGGGCGCTTGGCGTGTGGATCTTTGCAACGGTTTTGATCATGGTGCCGGTTGCGTGGGTGCTTTTAAACGCTTTTGGAACCAAAAACGACTGAAACGGTATATTCAACAAAAATCACCCGATACTAGTATCGGGTGATTTTTTATGGAACTTGCAAATTTACTGAAAAATGTAAAAATTTTTGCGGGCTTTGCCAATGTCGTGCGCGTCCTTTCGGTCATGATCCGCATCGTGCAGGCTCTGGCCATCTGCTTCATTGCGCTGCAGGCTGTGCTGATCTTAAAAGACCACAACCGTTACGACTGGAAACTCAAGGGGTAAGTGCGCCGGTACAGGCTGTTGATTTTCTGAAAATAGGCAAAGTCGATCTGGTCGATCGTTTCCCGCGTGGTGCGAAAGCACCAGTTCTTTTCCGGCACGCCGGGAATGTTCATTCTGGCGTCGCTGCCAAAGCCGCAAAGATCCTGAAATGCAATGATGGTGGTGTTGGCGCTCGATCTCCAAACGGTTTCAATAATTTTCCGGCAGCTTGGGCTTTGGTAACCGCCGTCGCCCCAGTTGCTGCCTGTAAAGCCGCAGTAATCGAGGGCGAAGCGCCGGTCCTCTTCGCTGGCTTCCCACAGCCAGCCCAGCAAGGTGTTGTTGTCGTGCGTGCCCAGGTAAAACACACAGTTTTCCACAGCGTGGTGCGGCAGATGCAGCGAATCGGTGTGCGCATCAAAGCCGAACTGCACGACCTTGATGCCCGGAAAGCCGCTGTCTTTTAAAAGCTTTACCACGTCTTCGCCAAACGTGCCAAGGTCTTCGGCAATGATCGGCTTACGCCCGACTGCACGCAATACCGTCTGGAACAGATCCATGCCGGGGCCTTTGCGCCAGCGCCCCTCCCGCGCCGTTTCGCTTTCGGCCGGCACGGCCCAGTAGCTTGCAAATGCGCGGAAATGGTCAATGCGCACCACGTCATAAAGGGTAAGCGCGTTTTGCAGGCGGGAGATCCACCAGCTGTAGCCGTCTTTTTGCATGGCGCGCCAGTTGTAAAGCGGGTTGCCCCAAAGCTGGCCGTCGGCGCTGAAATAGTCGGGCGGCACGCCGGCGATCTCGGTCGGCGCAAGCGTTTTCTGGTCGATCTCAAAAAGCGCGGTGTTTGCCCAGACGTCGGCGCTGTCCATGGCTACATAAACCGGCATGTCCCCGATCACGGCAACGCCTTTTTCATTCGCGTAGGATTTGATTTTTTTCCACTGCTTAAAAAACAGATACTGCACAAATTCCCAAAAACGGCAGCCGTCCTGCAGGCGGCCGTCTTTTTTTTGCACGGCATCTTCAAAACGTGCGTCGCCGCCCCACTGCCACCACGGTTTTTCGCCGTGCACGTCTTTGAGCGCCATGTAAAGCGCAAAGGGCGCCAGCCACGCGTTTTCAGCCTTAAATGCTTCGATCTTGTCTTTTAAATCTGCGTAGCTGTTTTGAAAGCATATTTTTAAAAGCGCCATGCGCTTTTCGGCGGCAAACGCATAGTCGGCTGTGTAGGGCGAGCCGGTGTAACGGTTCGTCTCGGCGTCTGCTTTGGTGCAAAGGCCGTCGGCCGCCAGTCCCGCCGGGTCAATGAACAGAAAATTGCCGGCAAATGCGCTGGCGCTGCAGTAGGGCGAACCGGCCTGGTCCACCGGATGAAACGGCAGCACCTGCCAGTAGGCAAAGCCGGCAGCGCTGATCTTGTCTATAAAATGCAGGCAGTTTTCGTCAAACACACCAATGCCCCAGGCGGACGGCATGGAGCTGATGTGCATCAGAACACCGCTGTTTCGTTTGTCTAACATCAAAACACCTCCATAAAAGGTTAGCATGAATCCACAAAAAAATCAATCTTAAAGAGTGAGATTTATATATTATTTAAATATTATATAAAATAAATTGTTGAATACGCTGCCGGTTTGGGCTATAATATCTAAATAAAAATATTTTATGCCGGCTTATTTTGCGGCATATTTTCAGGAGAGAGCCATGCCAAATACTACCAAGACTGTATCCAAAGAAGAACTGCTTCGGCAAAGTGAATACGAGGTCAAGCTCTCTTCTGTGCTGGCACGCCGCTACGGCGCGCATGTGCCGGTTTGCGTTGTCACGTTCGGCTGCCAGCAGAACGTGGCCGACAGCGAGAAGATCAAGGGCATGTTAAAGCAGGCCGGCTGCACGTTTACCGACGACCCGCTTTCAGCCAAGATCATTTTGTTCAACACCTGCGCCGTGCGCGAGCATGCGGAGCAGCGCGTGTTCGGCAACGTCGGCGCACTCAAGCAGTATAAGCAGCAAAACCGCGATGTGGTCATTGGCCTTTGCGGCTGCATGATGCAGCAGCCCCATATTGCCGAAAAAGTTAAAAAAAGCTTCCCGTTTGTGGATCTTGTGTTTGGCACGCATGTCATTTACCGGCTGCCGGAGCTGCTGTTTAAAACGCTGACCGGGGGCAAGCGCGTGTTTGAATTGCCCGATTCGGACGGCGTCATCGCCGAGGGCGTACCCGTTGTGCGCGATGACGACAAAAAGGCGTGGATCCCGATCATGTACGGTTGCAACAATTTCTGCTCTTACTGCATCGTGCCGTATGTGCGCGGGCGCGAGCGCAGCCGCAGCGCCGAAGCGGTGCTTTGCGAGGCGCAGGAACTGATCCAAAAAGGCTATAAAGAGATCACGCTGCTTGGCCAAAACGTCAACTCCTACGGCAAGGACCTGCAGCCGCAGGTCAGCTTTTCCGAGCTGCTGCGGCGCATCAACGCACTGCCCGGCGATTTCCGCATCCGGTTCATGACGAGCCACCCGAAGGACTGTACGCACGAACTGCTCGACACCATGGCCGCGTGCGACAAGGTCGCCAAGCACCTGCACCTGCCGTTTCAAAGCGGCAATGACCGCGTGTTAAAAGCAATGAACCGCGGTTATACGCGTGAAAAGTACATAGAACTGATCGACTATGCCCGCGAAAAAATGGGCGACGCACTGTCGCTGACGAGCGACGTGATCGTCGGCTTTCCGGGCGAGACACACGAGGAGTTCCTCGACACGCTGTCGCTTGTAGAACGTGTGGAGCCGACGTCGCTTTTCACGTTTATCTACTCGCCGCGCAGGGGCACGCCGGCGGCCGAAATGCCGGACCCGGTCGACCACCGGGAAAAGACGCGCTGGTTCAAAGAGCTGACCGACCTGCAGGAAAAGATCTCGGCCAAAAAGATGGCCTCCTGCGCCGGCAAGGCGTTCAAGTGCTTCGTCACCGGCCGCGGCAAGCTCGGCGACACTTATTTGGCCGCCCGTACGGACGGCAACCTGATCGTTGAATTTGAGGGGGACGATTCACTGATCGGCACCTTTCAAAATATAAAAGTCACACAGCCGCTGACGTTCGTCTTAAAAGGCGAGCTTCTCGGCGAAAGAAAGGAATTATCACTATGAGTTTGGAATCCGCACTCCGGCAGCTTGGCAAAGAGATCCAGCAGGATGAGCGTTTCGTCCGCCTGCAGGCCGCTGCCAAAGCCAACGATGAAGACAAGGAACTGCAGGACAAGATGGGCGAGATGCAGCTGATCTCACTCAACTACCAGCAGGAGCAGGAAAAGGGCGAGGCTGCCGACCAGGATAAGCTTTCCCAGCTGCAGAAAGATTATGAGTCGCTTTATAACGAGATCATGTCCATGCAGACGATGGTGGAGTACTCCGGCGTTGCCCACGAGATGGAGCACATGGCGCAGTATATCAGCCGCATGATCGGCCTGTTCTTCGACGGCGAAGACCCCGACACCTGCGAGCTGGCGTCTGAGGATGCCTGCACGCACGACTGCTCGACCTGCGGCGGCTGCCACTAAGCTTTAGATTTTGTGTGAAAGAGGAGGAAAACGTGTGGCACAGGAAAAGCTGAGCCCCATGATGGAGCAGTATCTGCAAATCAAAAATGACTACCCGGACACGATCCTGTTTTTCCGCCTCGGCGACTTTTACGAAATGTTCTTCGACGACGCGAAGATCGCGTCGGAGGAGCTGGATCTTGTCCTGACGGGCAAGCTCTGCGGACTGGAGGAAAGGGCGCCGATGTGCGGCGTGCCTTTCCACAGCTGCGAAGGGTACATCGCCAAACTGGTCTCGCGCGGCTACAAAGTCGCCATCTGTGAGCAGATGGAAAATCCTGCGCTCGCCAAAGGCATCGTAAAGCGTGAAGTCATCCGTGTGATCACGCCCGGCACCGTTATTGAAAGCAGCATGCTGGAGGACGGGCAGAACAACTACCTCTGCAGCATCCATGCCTGTGAAAACGAGACCGGCGTCTGCTTTGCAGATGTGTCGACCGGCGAGTTTTATGTGACGGCCATCAGCGGCAGCGATGTGCCGGCGAAAATCAACAACCAACTGGCCACTTTTCAGCCGAAAGAAATTTTGCTCAATCCCTCTGCTGCGGCGATGGATCTGGTCGTGCGGTTTATAAAGGCGCGCCTCGGCGCGTTTACGGAGACGGCCGACGACCTGACCGATTACAGCGACGCCGCCGCGCTGGTGGAACAGACCCTGAACCCGGCGGAGCTGCAGAACCTGGTCAGCCAGAACAGTCCGGCCAGCGTGTTTGCCGTGGCCGCTGTGATCCGCCGCCTGCAGGACACGCGCAAACAGACGGCCATCGAAACGCCGACGGCGGTGGAGGTTTACAGCGAAAACCAGTACATGGCGCTTGACATGAGCGCCCGCCGCAATCTGGAACTGACCCGTTCCATGATGACCGGCGACAAAAAGCATTCCCTTTTATGGGTCATCGACAAAACGAAAACACCAATGGGCAAGCGCCTGATTCGCAGGTGGCTTGAAAACCCGCTTCTTTCCATTCCGAAAATCACACGCCGCCAGAACGCCGTCGCCGAAATGACGGATGCTGTGGTCAAGCGTGACAAAATACGCCAGGCGCTGACCGGTGTGACCGACATGGAGCGTCTGGTCACCCGCATCGTTTACGGCGCCGCCAATGCGCGCGAGCTGCGCACGCTGTGCGCGGCCATCGGCCACCTGCCGGGGATCAAAGCCCTTTTGGCCGGTGCATCGTCGGCTTTTGTGCAGCAGATCGAAGCCGACATAGACGAACTGCAGGACATTGCCGAACAGATCGACTGCGCCATCGAGGAGGAGCCGCCGTTCACCCTGCGCGAGGGTGGTCTCATCAAAGCCGGTTATAATGCCGAACTGGACGAGCTGCGCAGCATCATGAACGACACGGCCGGCCTGATCGCCGAGATCGAAGAGCGCGAAAAGGCGGCGACCGGCATCCCGAAGCTGAAGGTCGGCTACAACAAGGTCTTTGGCTATTATATTGAAGTTACCAACAGCTACAAAGAACTTGTGCCGGATACATATATCCGCAAGCAGACGCTTGTGAATGCCGAACGCTATATTACCGACGAGCTTAAAAAGCTGGAAAGCCGCATCATCGGCGCCAAGGACCGCAGCACGGCGCTTGAATATGAACTTTTCTGCGCGGTGCGCAAATCGGTTGCGGATTCGAGCGAACGCATCCAGTCCACAGCCCGCGCGCTCGCCCGGCTGGACACGGTCTGCTCGCTGGCCGAGGTCGCCGAAAAGCGCGGTTATGTCTGCCCGCGTGTGGACGATTCCGGCGAGATCCGTATCACCGACGGCCGTCACCCGGTCGTGGAAGCGCTGCTCGACGGCGGCGTGTTCGTGCCGAACGACACGCTGCTTGACAAAAATGACAACCGCTGCGCCATCATTACCGGGCCGAACATGGCCGGTAAATCCACTTACATGCGCCAGATCGCGCTGATCGTGATTTTGGCGCAGATGGGCTCGTTCGTACCGGCTTCGTCGGCGCAGATCGGCGTGTGCGACGCGATTTTCACGCGCGTCGGTGCTTCCGACGATCTGGCGACCGGCCAGTCCACCTTTATGGTCGAGATGAACGAGGTCGCCACCATTTTGAAAAACGCAACGGCATCCAGCCTGATCGTGCTCGACGAGATCGGCCGCGGCACTTCCACTTTTGACGGCATGAGCATTGCGCGCGCCGTGCTGGAATATGTGTGCAAAAAACGCACGCTCGGCGCCAAAACGCTTTTTGCCACCCATTACCACGAACTGACCGCTATGGAAGGCATGCTGGACGGCGTCAAAAACTATTCGATCGCCGTCAAAAAGCGCGGCGACGACATTACGTTCCTGCGCCGCATCGTGCGCGGCGGTGCGGATGAGAGCTTCGGCATCGAGGTGGCCAAGCTGGCCGGCGTGCCTGATTCGGTCGTGCGCCGCGCCAAAGCAATCCTGAAAGAGCTGGAGGCCAACAAGATCGAGATCGATTTCAAGGCCGAAGAGGCGGTGCAGGAGGAACCGGAGGAGATCCAGTACAATTTCGCCTCCGAAGCCCGCGAGGAACTGATTCGCATTCTGCAGGCGACCGACGTCAACACCTTAACGCCGATCGAGGCTATGCAGACCCTGAACGACCTGGTGCAGAAAAGCCGCCGGCTGCAGGATTGATTTTAACGCATTGAATTTTATTTAGAACGAATAGAACCAAAAATACGCACTGTGCAAAGAGGTGAGAATTACGGCAGAGATCCATGTGCTTTCCAAAGATGTTTACCAGCTGATCGCCGCCGGCGAGGTCGTAGAACGGCCGGCCAGCGCGGTAAAAGAGATGGTGGAGAATTCCGTGGACGCAGGCGCTAAGTCCGTCACGGTCGAAATCAAAAACGGCGGTTCGTCCTACATCCGCATCACGGACAACGGCAGCGGCATTGAAAAAAGCGAGGTGGCGAAGGTGTTTGTTTCGCACGCCACCAGCAAGATCGCCCAGAAAGAGGATCTGGAAGCGATCGGCACGCTGGGCTTTCGCGGCGAGGCGATGAGCTCCATCGGCGCCGTCGCCAAAGTCGAACTGCTCACCCGCGCCAAGGGCGCCGAGACCGGCAGCCGCTATGTGATCCACGGCGGCAGCGAGGTCTCGTTTGATGACGCCGGCTGCCCTGCGGGCACCACCATCGTGGTGCGCGATTTGTTTTACAATGTGCCGGCGCGTATGAAGTTCCTGAAAAAAGACGTGACCGAGGGCAACGCCGTTTCGGCTGTTGTGGAGCGCATGGCGCTGTCGCACCCGGAGGTGTCGTTCCGCTTTATCCGCGACGGCAAGCAGGCGCTTTTTACCAGCGGCAACGGCGTTCTGGCCGACACGATCTACAGCGTGCTCGGCGGCGAATTTTCCGAAACGCTTGTGCCGGTCGATTACACATACGGCGGCGTGCAGGTGCAGGGCTTTGTCAGCAGTCCGCTTTTTACGCGCAAAAGCCGTGCTATGCAGTTTTTCTTTATCAACGGCCGCATCGTGCGCTCCAAAACCATGCTCGCCGCACTCGAACAGGCTTATAAAAATATGATCATGGTCGGCAAATTTCCGGCCTGCGTGCTGAATGTGCAGCTGAACACCTCTCTTGTAGATGTCAATGTGCACCCGGCTAAAACAGAAGTGCGCTTTACGAACGAAAAGCCGGTGTTTGACGCTGTCTATTACGGTGTGCGTTCTGCTGTGGAGCAAAACCGCGATGTGCGCCGGGCACATGTGCCGCCGGCGCAAAAGGATGTGCAGGATTTTTTGGTGCAGCCGCAGCCGCCGCGTCAGTTTCACTTTAAAGCGGCTGTGCGCAGCGAGGCGGAAACGCCGTCTTTCACGGTGCAGGCACCGCAGACCTATGTTGCGCCGGCCGAAGCGGTTTCGGCGCAGGCCACACAGTCGGTGGCACAGGAGGGCACGCAAACGAAGGCGAACACAGCCGCCTCGTCACCTGCCGGCGCAGGCACTGCACCGCCGGCGCAGCCGCCAAAGGCCGACGCTGTACCGCAGACGGTGCAAATGCCGGTTTCGGCCGGGCGTATGCCCAAAGACGCCACCGGTGCAGAAACGCTGACCGACCGTGAGACGCCGCCGGCGTTTCGGGTGATCGGTGAAGCGTTTAAAACGTATATTCTTGTGGAGCAGGAAAACACGCTCCTTTTGATCGACAAACACGCCGCGCATGAGCGCATGAATTATGAGCGGCTGAAAGCGGGCGACGATGTTTATGCCCAGGTGCTGCTTTCGCCGGTGGCCGTAAAGCTTTCGCCCGACGAATACATGGCTGTGGTAGACAATCTGGATGTGCTTGGCGCTGCCGGCTTTGCGGCAGAGGACTTCGGCAATTCCACTATTTTGGTGCGCGAATGTCCGTCGCTGCTTTCCGGCGAGGATGTGGCGGCTGTGATTGTGGAGGTCGCCGGCAAGCTGCTGGAAAACAAAACCGACATCACGCCGGATAAGATCGAGTGGATCTATCACTCCACAGCCTGCCGCAGTGCCGTAAAGGCCGGTGATTTCACAAGCACATTTGAAATGCAGCGTTTCGTGGAAAAACTTTTTTCCATGCCGCAGATCCGTTTTTGTCCCCACGGCCGGCCGATCTTTATCCGCTTTTCACGCTATGAGCTGGAAAAGCAGTTCGGGCGAATCCAATGAGCCGCATGAAAGTTATTGCGGTGGTCGGACCCACGGCCAGCGGCAAAACGGCGCTTGCCGTGCAGCTTGCCCGTATGCTCGGCGGCGAGGTGATCGGCGCCGATTCCATGCAGATCTACCGCGGCATGCCGGTCGCAACGGCTGCGCCGACGGCGCAGGAGTGTATGGGCGTGCCGTACCATCTGGTCGGCTTTTTGCCGCAGACGGCTGCGTTCAGCGCCGCTGATTTTTCCAGGCTGGCCGCTGAAAAAGTGACTGAGATCACGGCGCGCGGCCATGTGCCGATTTTGGCCGGCGGCACCGGGCTTTTTATCGACAGCTTTTTGAAAAATATCGTCTTTTCGCCCGTACAGGCCGATGCACAGCTGCGTGCCCGTCTGGCCGGGCAGGATAAGGAAACGCTTTATGAGACCCTGCGTCGCATCGACCCGCAGGCGGCGGAAAAGATCCATCCGAATAACGTGCGGCGTGTGATCCGTGCACTGGAAATGTATTACACCAGCGGCGAAACAAAATCGGCTCTGGATGCGCGTGCCGCTGCGCAGCCGTCGCCGTATTCGCCGTGTTATATCGGCATCGATTACCGCGACCGCAGACGGCTTTATGCGCGCATTGACCGCCGGGTGGACGAAATGGCGGCGAACGGTCTTGTGGAAGAGGCGCGCCGCGTGCTGGCTTCCCCGGCCAAAACGTCTGCGCAGGCCATTGGGCATAAAGAACTTGCGCCGTATTTCAGCGGGGAAATCACCTTGGAGGCGGCGCTTGAAAATATCCGGCGCGAAACACGCCGTTACGCCAAGCGGCAGCAGACCTGGTTTCGCCGCAATGCCGGCATCCACTGGTTTTATGCCGATGATTATGCCGACGTGGCCGAACTTTACCGTGCTGCTGGTGCAACAGCAAAGGAATTTTTAAATGAAAAAGAAACGGATTAAACTGCAAAAGGATGTCATCGCCATTTTGGCCGTTGCCGCAGTGGTGCTGATCTATATTGTTGCAGAGCTGGTTTCGGCCGTTCATGTGCGTGTCGTTACCCAGACGGCGACCGAGATCACGGCTTACGATTCGGTCGATGCTACGGCGCTTGCTGTGCGCAACGAGGCGCTTTACAACGCCGGCGCACAGGGCGTTGTCGTGCCGTCTGTGGCAGACGGCGGCAAAATCAGCGTCGGCGGCGAAGTGGCCAAAGTTTTTGATTCGCAGGAAACGGCCGCCCGCTACAGCGAGGTGCGCGATCTGGAAACGCAGCTTCAGGCGATCCAGGCTCTGGAAAGCAGCGCCGGCGGCCTTGTGACGGACGTGGAGTCGGCGAACGAGAGCATTGCGCTGGCACTCAATACATATATCCGCGCCATGGCAGACGGCAGTTGGGGCAGGGCAGACGAATTGCTGGCAGACCTCAACGGCGAGATCGTGGAACGCCAGCTGATCATCGGGGAAGATGTGGACTTCTCGGCTGAAACGCAAAGCATCAATGCGCGTCTGAACGAACTGAAGGCGCAGGCGTACCAGCCGTCAGATACGCTGACCACCGACACTTCCGGTGTGTTCTCGGGTTATACGGACGGTCTGGAAAACCTGGTGGATTATGACACGGTCACTTCGGTAACTTCCGACCAGCTTGCGGCTTATCTGGAAAAGGCAAAGTCTTCGGAAACGACCGGCGCCCTCGGCAAGATGATTTACAGCTACGACTGGTATTTCCTGTGTGCGGTCGACCGCGATGCGCTGGACGGCCTGGAAAACGGCGACACGGTCGAGGTTTGCTTGAAAAGCGATGCCGACACGGTGATCGACATGCGCGTCGTCAGCGGCGCGGACACTTCCGCGCAGGCACAAACGGCAGTTCTTGTTCTGCAGTCGAACCAGATGACCGGCGCCATGACCTCTTACCGTACGGAGGAGATCGAGATCCGGCTGAAAAGCTACAAGGGTCTGCGCGTGCCGAAGGAAGCGGTCCGTGAGGTGGACGGTGTGACCGGCGTTTATACGCTTGTTTCGCAGAAGATCGAATTCCGTCCGATCGAGGTGCTCTATACCGGCGACACTTATGTGGTCGCAAAGTATGACTCGGGTGATGACGACGGACTTCGTTTGTATGATCAGGTAATTACGGAAGGGAAGGATCTGTATGACGGAAAAGTTTATACCTAAAGATGAAAAGGTGGCGTCGTGCATAGACGGCTACAACCGTGTGCGCGAGGCCGTGGCCGAGGCAGCTGTCAAAAGCGGCCGGCAGCCGGATTCCGTCAGGCTGATGGCAGTCACCAAAACGGTGGAGCCGGTCTACATTAATGCCGTGCTGGATGCCGGCGCCGGTCTGATCGGCGAAAATAAAGTGCAGGAGTATATGGGCAAGCGCGACGAGCTGCACCTGGACGGTGTGGAAAAGCACCTGATCGGCCATCTGCAGACCAATAAGGCCAAGTATATTGTCGGCGAGGTCGACATGATCGAATCGGTCGATTCTTTCAAGCTTGCGCGGGAGATCGAAAAAGCGTGTGTGAAAAAAGGCTGCACCCAAAAGGTTTTGATCGAAGTCAACATCGGCGGGGAAGAGAGCAAAAGCGGCATTTCGCCCGATACGCTTGAAACGCTGCTTGGCCAGGTGGCGCAGTTGCCCCATGTGCGCATCTGCGGCCTGATGACCATACCGCCCGTTTGCGACACGCAGGCGCAGGCCGGCGCATATTTTGAGGCAATGTACAAATCTTTCATTGACATAAAGGCAAAAAAATTAGATAATGTAAATATGGACATTTTAAGTATGGGCATGAGCGGCGATTACGAAACGGCCGTCTTGTGCGGGTCCAATCTTGTCCGAGTAGGTTCGGCGATTTTCGGCGCCAGAAAATATTATTGATTTGTGGAGGACGAATATGGGTTTTTTTGAAAAATGGAAAGAGATCATCAGCGACAACGATGATGACGAACTTTACGGCCGCGACACAAACGATTTCGTTGACCCGCCGGCTGAACCAAGGCGGCATGAGCGCACGGCGCAGCGTGAAAGGGAGCGTGAATATGACCGCGCTGCAGAAAAAGCGCCCCGGCGCCGCCGCAGTGACGACAGCGACAAGGTCGTCAACATCCATACAACGGCGCAGCTGCAGGTCGTGCTGGTCAAACCTGAAAAGTTTGACGAGGCGCCGCAGATCGCTGACAATTTGAACGAGCGCCGCACGGTCGTGCTGAATCTGGAAAGCGCCAACCGCGACATCGCGCGCCGCCTGCTCGACTTTTTAAGCGGCGTTGCCTATGCAAACGGCGGCAAGATCAAGCGTGTCGCCAACAGCACTTACATCATCACGCCTTATAATGTGGATGTAATGGGCGACCTTTTAGACGAACTGGAAAACAACGGCATGTTTATGTAAGCCGTGTATTTATAGAGAAATGAGCAGAGGAGAATTTTTATGATTACACCGAGCGATATCCGTGATAAAAGCTTTTCCACCACGCGCGACGGGGGCTATGATGTAAAAGAGGTCAATGCGTTTTTGGATTCGGTCACAGATTCTTATTCTGCCGTGATCGGCGAAAACAAAGAACTGTTCCGTAAAATGGAGATTTTGGCCAACAAGATCGAAGAGTACCGCGAGGAGGAGGACTCCATTAAATCCGCGCTGATCACGGCGCAGAAAGCGGCCGATTCGATCTCGAAGCAGGCTAAGGACGGCGCCGAAAGCCTGATCGCTGAGGCCACGCAGAAAGCGCAGCAGATCGTGACAGACGCCAATGAAAAGGCGCACCAGGTCACGTCCGAGGCCGACCAGTATGCCCACGGCGTGCGTGACGAAAATTTCCACGAGGCGCAAAAGCTGATCGATGAAGCCGAAGCAAAGGCAAACGAGGCCATCAGTGCTGCCAAGATCGTGGCACAAAGCATCGTGCAGGAGGCGAAGACGCTGGCTTCTGAATTGCTGGCGCAGGCCAAAGCGCGTAAGGACGAATATGAAAAATTGCTTGCCGGCGTACAAAGTGAAACGCTTACCCTGAAGGCCGACCTTTTGGCGCTTTACCAGAATCAGATCGACAGCCTGAACAAATCGGTCGATTTTGATGTGCACCAGGCGGCGGACGAGGCCGACAAGGCTTATGACGGCGTTCTGGCTAAAGTCAGTGCGTTTGAACAAAAAGAATTGGATGCACAAGCTGAAGACGCTGACGAAGCCGCAGAACCCGAGGAACTGGCAGACACGGCAGAACCTGCCGAGGAGGAGACGGCGCAGCAACTGTTAGAGCCGGTACAGGATGCGCCGGAAGCTGCCCAGGCGCCCGATGCACCCGAGGCTGAAAGCACAGCACCGGCAGCCGACACGGCGGAGCCGGAAGAGGAAGTGCAGCCCGCGCCAAAGGCACAGGCACAGCCGCAGGCTGAGGAAACGGCGGCAGAGACACCGGTGGAAGATGCTGCACCGAAGCATGTGGGGAAGCATGGCTCAGATGCCGACTTGTTCACTTTCTCTATGCCGGACAGTGCAGAACAGGAGCAGACGGTTTTGTCTGACATGCCGCAGGAGACGCCGGCGCCGAAAGTCAGCCCGGATGTAAAAAGCGCGATCGATGCGTTTTCCGGCAGCGACCTGACGCCGATCGAAAACCAGAAAACAGCCATCGGCATTTTGGATGACGAGGATGACGATGATATGCTGGACACGGGCGATTTCACCTCGCTTTTCGCGTCTGACAACGACATCCCGGCGCGTCCTACGGAAAAGCTTTCGCTGATTCCGCCGGATGATGACGATGATGAAGAGGATGAGCCGAAGTTCAAAGGCTTTTTCAAAAAGAAAAGATAAACCTAAACGTTAGGAGCTTTTAACAAATGGACTATAACAAAACACTGAATTTACCGAAAACCGACTTCCCGATGCGCGCGTCTTTGCCGCAGCGCGAGCCGCAGATGCTGGAGTCGTGGGAAAAGCACCAGCTTTACAAGCGTCTGATGCAGGTCAACGAAAGCAAACCGCTTTTTGTGCTGCATGACGGCCCGCCCTACGCAAACGGCGACATCCATATCGGCCACGCCATGAACAAAACGCTCAAGGATTTTATTGTGCGCTATAAAAACATGACCGGCTTTCAGTCGCCGTATGTGCCCGGCTGGGATACGCACGGCTTGCCGACAGAACTTAAAGCGCGCAAAATTGCCGGCATTACGGCTGACTCCACCATTAGCGATGTGGAGCTGCGCAAGATCTGCCGCGACACGGCCATGAAATATGTGGATCTGCAGCGCGAGTCGTTCAAACGCCTTGGCGTGATCGGCGAGTGGGAAAACCCCTATATCACGCTGACGAAAGATTTTGAGGCGGCGCAGATCAAAATTTTTGATTCCATGGCTTCGCAGGGCTATATTTATAAAGGATTGAAGCCGGTCTACTGGTGCCCGGACTGCAAAACGGCGCTGGCTGAGGCAGAGATCGAGTATGCCACCGACCCTTGCCATTCCATTTATGTAAAGTTCCACGTTACAAAAGATTTCGGCAAGCTCGCCGCTATGGGCGCGGATCTTGCCAAGACATATTTTGTCATTTGGACCACGACCACCTGGACCCTGCCGGCCAACGTGGCTATTTGTGTTGGTCCGCAGTTTGAATATTCGCTCGTACATTGCGGCGATGCGTATTATGTCATGGCGACCGATCTGGTTTCGTCCGCTATGGAGGATGCCGGCAAGACCGAGTCAGACTATGAGATCGTCGGCACCATCGCCGGCAGTGAGCTGGAATTCATGGAGACCGAGCACCCGTTTATGGAGCGTATCTCGCTCGTTATTGTCGGCGACCATGTTACGCTTGAAAGCGGTACCGGCTGCGTCCACACGGCGCCGGCACACGGTGTGGACGACTTTGTCGTCTGCCAGAAGTATGCCGACAAACTGCCGCCTATCGTCGTACCTGTAGATGAAAACGGCGTGCTGACCAAGGACGCCGGCATGTTCGCGGGGCTGAAGACGGACGACGCCAACAAACCGATCGCCGAATACCTTGAAAAAACAGGCGCGCTTTTTGCCCTGAAGAAGATCGAGCACCAGTATCCGCACTGCTGGCGCTGCCATAATCCGATTTTGTTCCGTGCCACCAGCCAGTGGTTCTGCTCAGTCGATGCGTTCAAAAAGGATGCGCTGGCCGAAACGGAAAAAATCGAGTGGTTCCCGCAGTGGGGCAAGGACCGCATGCAGTCCATGCTGATGGAACGCGCCGACTGGTGCATTTCGCGCCAGCGCAAGTGGGGCGTGCCGATCCCGGTGTTCTACTGCAAATCCTGCGGCCGCGAGATCATCGACCACGATGCCATGATGAAAGTCTCTGAAGTTTTTGGGCGTGAGGGTTCGGACGCCTGGTTCCTGCGCCCGGCAGAGGATTTCCTGCCGGAGGGCTTTAAGTGCCCGCACTGCGGTGAGGCGCACGGCTTTGAAAAAGAAAAAGATATTATGGACGTCTGGTTCGATTCCGGCTCTTCGCACGAAGCGGTGCTGTCGGCCAGACCTTACCTGAAATACCCGGCCGATGTTTATCTGGAGGGTGCCGACCAGTACCGCGGCTGGTTCCAGTCGTCGCTGCTCACGGCCGTTGCGGCCGGTAAGGGCGCGCCTTACCGCCAGATCATCACCCACGGCTGGACGGTAGACGGCGAGGGCCGCAAAATGAGCAAATCGCTCGGCAACGGCATTGACCCACAGGAGATCATCGCCCAGTACGGCGCCGACATCCTGCGCCTTTGGGTCGCTTCGTCCGATTATCATGCCGATGTGCGCATCAGCCGCGAGATTTTGAAGCAGCTGTCCGACAACTACCGCAAGATCCGCAATACCGCGCGTTACTGCATCGGCAATCTGTACGATTTCGACCCGGATAAAGACATGGTCGGCAACGACAAACTCGAAGAACTGGACAAGTATGCGCTGATGAAGCTGGACGCGCTGCTGGAAACGGCGCGCGCCGCCTATGAGCGCTACGAGTACCACACTGCCTCCCACGCCATCCACAACTTCTGCGTGGTGGACATGAGCAACTTCTATTTCGACGTTCTTAAAGACCGTCTGTACACCTCAGCGCCAAACAGTGTGTCGCGCCGCGCCGCGCAGACCGTGCTCTATAAGGTTCTTGATGCGCTGACGCTGCTTTTGACACCCATCCTTGCCTTTACCGGCGACGAGATCTGGAAGAGCATGCCGCACGATGCGTCGCGCAACCCGGAATCTCCGTTGTTCAATGAGATCCCGAAGCCCGGCTTTATCGAGACGGACGCGGCATTTATGGAAAAATGGGAAAAGATCCACGCTGTACGCAACGACGTGCAAAAAGCGCTGGAGCTTGCCAGAAACGACAAGGTCATCGGCAAGTCGCTGGAGGCAAAAGTTACGCTGTGTGCAGCCGGCGATCTGTATGACTTCCTGAAAGACCTGGAATCGGCTCTGCCGGAAATCTTCATTACCAGTGCCGTAGAGGTGGTAAACGGCGGCGACGGCGGTTTCCAGGGCAGCGTAGAGGGTCTGTCTGTGCGCATCAGCCGTGCAGAGGGCGAAAAGTGTGAGCGCTGCTGGAGCTACAGCACAACGGTCGGCAGCTGTGCTGAACATCCGACTCTTTGCGCAAAGTGCGCTTCTGTGATCAAAACGATGGAGTGATTTTTTCGGGGACAGAGCTTTCTGCCCCCGAAACGTCTCTTATTGGAGGAATACTGTGAACAAAAAAGTGGGGGCGGTGATCGCCCTGGTTCTTTTGGTCGGCGCCGATCAGCTGACCAAGCAGCTGGCCGCCGCGTATCTGTATCTGGACAAGATCGCAACGGCTATTCCGGGTTTTATTCAGTTTCACTATGCGGAAAACACCGGCATGGCCTTCAGTCTGCTTGAAAATGCGCGCTGGTTGTTCGTGGCGGTAACGGGTGTTGCCTGCGCGGCCATTTTGATCTATCTGTTTTTCTTTAAATGCCGCTCTTACTGGCTGTTTTGGAGCCTGGTGGTCGTGGCGGCCGGCGGCATCGGCAACCTGATCGACCGTGTGCTCTTTGGCTATGTCATCGATTTTATTGAACCGGTCTTTGTGGATTTCGCCATATTTAATTTTGCCGACTGTCTTATTAATGTCGGCGCGGCCAGTCTGATCCTTTATTTGATTGCAGATCTGGTTCGGGAATCGCGCCGCAGCAAAAAGGAAAAGGGTGCTCCCGATGCGTGAGGAACTGAACTTCACCGTTTCGCAGGCGGAAGACGGCGAACGGCTCGACAAGGCCGTTTTGCAGCTTTCCGGCCGTTTTACACGCAGTGCGGTCGTGAAGTGGATCGAGGACGGCAATGTGTTGGTCGGCGGCGTCGGTAAGGCCAAGAACTACCGTGTCAAAACCGGCGATGAAATCGATGTTTATGTGCCGGAGCCGGTCATGCTGCGCCTGCAGCCGCAGAACATCCCGCTCGATATCGTGTATGAAGATAATGATCTTCTGGTCGTCAATAAACCAAAGGGCATGGTCGTGCACCCGGCGCCCGGGCATTATGACGGCACGCTCGTCAATGCGCTTTTGTACCACTGCGGCAGCAGCCTTTCGGGCATCAACGGCGTGATCCGGCCCGGCATTGTACACCGGCTGGACCGCAACACCAGCGGTCTGCTGATCGTTGCCAAAAACGATGAGGCGCACCTGAAACTGGCACAGCAGATCCAGGTGCACAGCTTTACACGTTGCTATGAAGCGGTCGTGCACGGTAATATCCGTGAAGATACCGGCACGATCAGCCAGCCGATCGGCCGCGACCCGTCAGACCGTAAAAAAATGGCGGTCACGGCAAAAAATTCCCGAAATGCGGTGACGCATTTTGAAGTAAAAGAGCGCTTTGGACCGTTTACTTATGTACGTTTAAAGCTTGAAACGGGGCGCACGCACCAGATCCGTGTGCATATGGCCTGGCGCGGCAACCCGGTCGCCGGTGACGATGTGTACGGCCCCCGCAAGCCGGTGGGCGGGCTGAACGGGCAGTGCCTGCACGCCAAAATGATCGGCTTTGTACATCCGCGCACAGGGCAGTATATGGAATTTGAAAGCCCGCTTCCGCCGTATTTTACGGAGTTTCTGGATAAACTGAGAAAGAATTATACTTGAAAGGGGAATCGTTATGTTTGTGATCGGTGCGCATCTGTCGGCCTCCAAGGGCTATAAGGCGATGCTTGACCAGGCGCTGGCCATCGGCGCCAACACGTTTCAGTTTTTTACGCGCAACCCGCGCGGCGGCGCCGCCAAGGCGATCGACGAGGCGGACGTTGCCGCATTTTTACAGGGTGCTAAGGAAAATGGGGTAAGTGTCATCCTGGCGCATGCGCCCTATACGCTGAACTGCTGTTCGGCAACCGAAAAAACGCGCGAGTTCGCCATAAACACATTTGCGGATGATCTGCAGCGCATGGAATATACGCCCGGCAACCTTTACAACTTTCACCCCGGTTCGCATGTCGGCCAGGGCGCTGAAAAGGGAATTGAGCTGATCGCAGACGCGCTCAACACCGTTTTGTTCCCCGAAATGACCACCACGGTCCTGCTTGAGACGATGGCCGGCAAAGGTTCTGAGGTCGGCAAAACGTTTGAAGAACTGCGCGCCATCATCGACCGCACGGCGCTTTCTAACAAGCTGGGCGTATGCCTGGACACCTGCCACATCAGCGACGGCGGCTACGATGTGGTGAACGATCTGGACGGTGTTTTGGAGCAGTTTGACCGTGTCATCGGCCTGGACCGGCTGAAAGCTGTGCATCTGAACGATTCTAAAAACCCGCTCGGCGCCCATAAGGACCGCCATGAAAAAATCGGCGAGGGCTACATCGGCCTGGAGGCGATGGAACGCATCATCAACCATCCGGCGCTGCGGAATCTGCCGTTTTTCCTGGAAACGCCGAATGAGATCGACGGTTACGCCAAGGAAATTGCGCTGTTGCGCTCACTTTATCACGACGAATAAGGTGTATAAGCATGCAAAATTACGATTTTTACCTGTTTGACCTGGACGGCACGCTGACCGATTCGGCCGAAGGCATTTTTAATTCCGTTTCTTATGCCTTGGAAAAAATGCAGCAGCCTGTGCCGCCCCGGGAGGTGCTGGCGCAGTTTTTGGGGCCGCCGCTGGTGCAGTCGTTTGCACAGTTCTGCGGCTTTTCACCCGAGCAATCTGAAGAGGCGGTCAAACTTTACCGCGTTTATTTTACACAGCACGGCATGTGGGAAAACCGCGTGTACCCGGGCGTGGAGAATGTTTTGCAGGCACTTTTGCACCGGGGCAAACGGCTGGCCGTGGCGACTTCCAAGCCAGAGCAGTTTGCCAAACAGATTTTGGCACATTTCGGCCTTTCTGATTATTTTGCGCTGATCGCCGGCGCCACAATGGACAATGCGCGCAGCGCCAAGGCGGATGTGATCCGTTACGCGCTGGATGCGCTGCACGCTTCACCGGGGCAGGCTGTTATGGTTGGTGACCGCCGTCATGACGTGCAGGGTGCGGCTGCATGCGGGGTAGACTGTGTCGGCGTGCTTTACGGTTACGGCAGTGAGGAGGAGCTGCGCACGGCCGGCGCAAAGTACTTGGCGCCCACGGTGCAGTCTCTTCAAACGCTGCTTTGCGGTACGGAAGCAAAATGATTTTAGGCAAAAGAAAAAGCAGGATCATCAGATCCTGCTTCAGCGTGTCAAAAAAGGTGTGCTTGCAACAAATTATACAGCCTGACACGCT
>ERZ1090878.292-NODE-292-length-28093-cov-5.108567_pt1 | contig 28093 bp, 12 predicted proteins | sample MGYA00478473_ERZ1090878 | MGnify/ENA primary metagenome ERZ1090878 (study PRJEB33644, sample SAMEA5815720) | chicken gut metagenome | biome: Chicken; feature: Gastrointestinal Tract; material: Caecum | place: Ireland | collected 2019-01-01 | study: A study of the... | reverse complement strand
GACGCACAGATGGCCTGCTCACAGGATTTATAGGAGCGGCCCCGGAAGGAGCGCTGCTGGTCGTAACGGTCTGTCCGCCGGATATGTCAGGCGCAGCAGGAAGTACGCCAGAAGAAGCGGGAACAGCTCCGGATGGTGTAGCATAGGGACGCACAGATGGCCTGCTCACAGGATTTATAGGAGCGGCCCCGGAAGGAGCGCTACTGGTCGTAACGGTTTGTGCGCCGGATATGTCAGGCGCAGCAGGAAGTACGCTGGCTGAAACTGGGACAGCTCCAGAAGGCGCAGAGAAAGCCCGGGCTGCCACATGATTTATACCATTTACAGGAGCAGCGGCAGAGGGAACAGGAAGCACGTTTGGAGTGCCAGGCACTGAGGGAACAGCCGTAGAAGAAACGGGTGAAGTTAGAACACTGGACGGTCGAGTGACGCTCGCCGCACTACTCGGTGAGACAGGAGCAGCTGGAGAAGCTACTGTTGCACCAAAAGGAGCAGGACGCGGTGCATCCAGGTTCCCAGTGCTACGTGCGTTTGCGCCGAATGGAGATGGTGCACCGGGCGTATTTGGCATATTGGAGTTTTGGCCAGGACGGTCTGGGTACAAACCGTTTCCGGTTGACATATCAGAAGAATTTATGCCAGCGCCTCCAATAGGGCTAGGACGAGAATTAGATGTAGCGTTGCCAGTGCCATTTGAACCAGATGCATTATTTCCTGCATGACCGGGCCGATTATTCGTTGCAGCGTTACGATCACTGAGGGTACCCATGCTAGCGCCAGAAGAATTTTTACCCAAAGGTCCAGGGCGATCGTTAATCGCAGTACCGCCATTTCCGACTGTCATATCAGCAGCATTTGTGCTGGCCATAGGACTGGGCCGATTATTGGTTGCGGCGTTACGATCACCGATGGTACCTATGCTAGTGCCAGAAGGATTTTTACCCAAAGGCCCAGGGCGGGTACCGGGCGCAGTGTTGTTATTTTCTGCTGTCAAATCAGCAGCATTTGCACCGGAGACATTGCTCCCCATGGGACCGGGACGACCAGATGCAGCGTTAGATCCGAGAGAAGGAACCGGAGCGCCCGTGGCGGAACCGTTGCTGCCCGTAGGTCCGGGACGAGTGTTGGGAAGAGCGTTGTTATCCCCGGCTGTTTGAGTAGCAGCGTTAGCACCAGGAGTATTGCTTCCTACAGAACCGCGTTGGACATTGTTAGCAGCAGCGCTGCCAATTGCGGCTGCCTCGGCCGCAGCAATTGCACCCGATTCTCCTGCGGGGCCGGGCCGAGCGCTGGATGCAGAACTACTACTCATGGGCGCTGGAACAGCAGCGCCAGTGCCAGGAGCGTTGTTGGCTGTAGGTCCTGGACGAGCGTTGGAAGATGCATTTTCACTTCCGGCTGCCTGCGTAGCTGTACTTGCTCTACGTCCATCGCTTCCTGTTTGACTGGGCTGCGTGTTGGAAGCGGCACTGCCACCTGATGAAGGTGGTGGGGTAGTAGGGCCGGGACGGGTACTAAAGCCAGCACCGCTGCCGGAACTAGAGGTAGGCAAAGCCGCACCGCCAGCGCCACTGCTAGCGGTTTGACCAGCACGTCCACTTTTCTTCTGGCCAGAGTTACCTTTATTTTTAGATACCCTGGATGCAAAGAAACGGCCTATTGATCCTGCAGTGCCAACAATACCACCGTGGCGATGGCCATCTGCCCCTACAGTGCCCATAATGCCACGTTTTGCGCCGCCAGCCATGTGAGCAGCCGTTTGGAAGGCAAAGAGCGTTCGAAGAGGATTGTTCAGACCAACATCAATACCAAACAATTTTTCAAAGATGGCTGGACCGTCAATAACAGCCCAGGCAAGCGCAATCTGTATAATGACGGTTAAAAAGCCTCTGAGAACTGCTTGATCTATCCCGGGAAAATTTTCATTCATTAAGCGCATAATTAGGCTGTTGCACCTTGTATACAGCAAAAGCATAAAATTGCATCCAAATAGGGTTACAAGTGAAGCCAAGAAAGATTGCAAAGCTTGTTTTAGCTTTTGTCCGCTTACCATGTCAGTTAGGCTCAACACCTGCACCAAGAATTGCTTGATAATTAGCTCAAAGAGAATACGGGCAATTTTAATTGCTGTAAACAGTAACGCAAAGGCGAGTGCCAACATACTGACAATCATAGGGAACCAGTCTATTTTCCAACGATAATACTGTTCAGATAGAAATGGAATATGCAAGTTAATTAGTGGGATAGTGCCATTCCATAGTTTGTCGGAAAGGGCTAATTTTCCATCTCTTATAATTACCTTTTTCCCAAAAACATCTTTGTTTTGAATGTTATAAGACGAATCATCCGGATCAATCGTCTCAGTAGGATCCAGCGTCTCAATGAGCTGTTTCTGCTGATCTGCTGAAGATGAGTCGGCAAGCGTTTGAATACCGGTCAGGTTTGGGTATGTTTTATCGTACTGAAGTATATCGACGGTATATCCGGCCATGTTGGTTGTGCCAAGATCTGTATTTGCATTGCCGGAATCATTTTCGCCTGTGATAACCCCCATCGCAGCATCCGGCAGCTTATAAAGGTTATCCAAAATTGCAGAAGAACCTGCAAAAATTGAAAAAACGCATAATCCGATCAGAAGATTAATAGCGACGTTCTTGAGTTCAGCTCTATGAGCCATGATTAGAAGTGCTGCCATCAGGAGGACTAACGTTAAGAGCACAAATGTAATAGTTGTTAGATTACTCTGCAAGCCGAGCTTCTTGATGATGGTGCTGACATCGATAACCTGTCCTATTTTTTGACATGCGTAGCTGATGCCATTTACGAGATATGCAAGACCTTTGCAGATCGTCCATCCGAGAGAACGGCCAATGTATGATAAGAAATTGCTTTGAGGAAAGTTTGCATCCATCAAAAAGTTGACAATTTGTGTTTCATCATCGTCAGCAGCATAGGAAGTCACAATAAAAAGAGAGATAAGCCCTAAAATCAAACATCCGATCGCAAACAACATATAGCAGGTCCGCCGCCTGGATCTGGATCGTTGTGGTGTTTCCAGAACTGCGATTGGCGGCTGGTCAGTATGCTTACGAGTTGTTTTCCTCATTCTCAAAATCATCTCCTTTATCCATGGGATTGAGCAGCTCATAAATGACACCATAGTTTTCGTCCGTCAGAAGGCCCTCATCTGCCTGCGTTTGCAGATAATCGTCCAGCTGGGCCAACGTCCAGTTTTTTATTTCGTTGAGAATTTCGTTAGGAATTCCAAATAGGATTAGCCGACGAAGCAATTCTTTCTGCGTAGAATTGGAAAGTTGCGCCACAGTTTCAGGTTCTAAATTCTGAGACTGTGCAGACGACGAAGAACTTTCAATCTGATTTTCCGAATTCTCAAAAGTAAAGTTTTGCAGAAAATCTGGAACGTAGATTAAACTTTCAATATCAGTCGAAAGATACGTGCAGGACTGCGCCAGATGCAGATCAGCGTAAGAACGATTTGGAAAGGTGTCGCTTAAATACTGATACCGATATTTCATTTCGTTTCTTCCGGTGTTGAAAATCGGGTATTGTGTGATAGGCTGCCCTTTCAGATCGGTTCTGTGAACAGTGCGCACAAGCACCGTTTCGCCTTCTCCCAGCTCTTTGAGCTGGTTAGCGTCCAGCAAGGGCAGCTTTTTTAAAGATTCTGTAATCTGCTTTTGTGTAGAAAGAGGGCTTTGTCCATAACGGGAAATTGTGGGTACTTCATAATACCCGATTTCTTCAGAAAACATCTTCGCACTGTCCTGATTGGCCAAAAGATAGAAGTGGTTACCGCAGTTATCCTTAATTTTCGTTGCATCATCCTTGCCATACACGGAATCCAGTTGGGCATAGGATTGAATGAACAGATTATAGCGGATGCCGAGGCTCAGATCCATGGAAACCCGCGCCCCCATAGAGGGGAGGGCAGGCATATTTCCAAACTCATCTAAAATGAAAATCACATCCCGCGGCAAACGAGATTTGTGTGAACGACGCACTTCATTTTCCAATATCTGGCTCATTTGTGTCATGAGCATGGTCACGACAAAGTAGTTGCTCTGGTCTTTTGGTGGCAGGCAGACAAAAAGGGCAGTCGGTTTTTCGCCAAAACCAATTTCTTTGAAGTCAATTTCATTTTTAGACATCATTCGAGCGATAGGCGTAAGCATCAGTTGATTCAGCCGAGCCTGCGTAGAACCAGTGATATTTCCTTTGGTTCTGTAATCATTCGATTCAATTGATGCGTATTGCACACGTACATTGCGAGGAAGTGTATTCATATAAGCGTCCAGCGGTGTTTGGCCGGTTTTTGGATTTGGCTTCGTATAATCCACCATCAGAGACGCGACGGAGTAAAGATTGATCTTCTGATAGTGCTGTTTGGCACCTTCCATATCACCGTGCTTTTCACAGTCATGACCAGCTTTGCAGCAATCGATCACGACCGCCAAAATTAGCGCAGTGACCATTGCGGTTGCCCATTGTGACCATATCTTCTGCTGTTCGGTCGGGTCATACGCGATAATATACGCAAGCGATCTTGCCATTGTTTCGGCAAAGGCTTCATCTGTTGAGGCGGTGGCGAGAAGATCATTTTTCTCAGCTCCGTCCGGCATAGTTGCAGTTTTATCAAGTGCATCCAGATAACGGAGATAAGCGTCCGAGATCGGCGTTAAAGGATTGTAGCCGATGCCATCCATAGGGGGGATCAGCGTGAAAATTTTCACGTTGTAGCCGCGCTTCTTTAAAATATCGATGGAGCTAGCAGACAGTTCTCCTTTGAGATCCGCAATTACCATGCTCGCTTTGTCTTCTATTTTGATGGGACGGCTGTAAATGTCGATGAGTGGGAAAACGTAAAGTTCGCCTTTACCGGAACGCGTCATTCCGAGAAAGAGATTATTAACGGCGTCTCTGTCAATGTACAATCTGTCCTTTTTCGAATTCTTCGCGTCATTGTACCGACTGACCGGGACACCGCCACGGCCAGAAATATCGCCGAGAGGCTCTTTCTTGTTAGAACTTGGGGGCGCTGCCGCAGGAATTGAAACATACTGCGCTTCGATTTCTTCTGGTAGTGCCCAACGTTGAGAGTCGGCCTGCCCTTCTTCTTTCAATGGCTCATAAGCAACCTTCAGACGGAAAGCCAGTTTCACGCCCCAAAAGACTGCAAAGCAGGCAGCAAGCAGATAAAACCATTTGTACTCAGCCCTGATGATAAAGGGATTTGGCATTGAAAGGCCGGTAGATGTACCGGAAAGGATCGAAGGAAATGTGGTAAACAGGAACTCCAGCGCCCATACCAGAACAAAGAACCAGAGAATAGATGTCGCAACGCTGATACTAGCGGTAACGTTTGTTTTTGAAAGAAAGCGCTGTATACGATATCTGAATTTCTCGTTTGGTCTCATATTTGTTTTCTGTTTGTTTTTACGTTTCATCCAGCAACCTCCTCGTAAAATAGAACAGTGCCTCAAAAAGGAGGCACTGTTCGTCTGAACTTTTCTTTTTTAGGATCGTCGTATCATTTCATCATAAGAGCGCCAGACAAGCCTCCTTCTGGTTCAGTTGTTCTGGGCTTGAAAAACGGCACAGCCAACTACGAGCTGTGCCGTCGGCTCAAACCCGGAACATATTACATCTGTGCTGCTTCAAGCGTGAACCCATCCACATGCGCAGTTTTTGGCGCTTGTCGTTTGTTAGGTGGTTGTTTTTTCTTTTGTATCACCTCCATGGGGGATTTTGCGGACCGTTTGTATGGGTATTCCGCGACTGTGATGTTAGGATACCTTTTTCTTAGGATAGAAGCGGCTACACCCTTGTCGGTTTGTCCGGGCTTGTCATGGTTTAGAGCAAACGCAATATGCTGTATATCCGGATTTGCATCTAGACACCGGAACAGAATCGGTAATTTAGCTGGCCCGTCGAGTGCAAGATAATCATAGGTTTTGGGAGAAACACCATGGCTCTTTTCAAGCGTCATGATTGCCAGCACATCCATTGGCGTATCTGAAACGAGCAGCGTATTGGAAGCGTTGGACACGTACCATCCTATAGGACGGCTGCCGGGGACAAGGTAATGATTTCCGGAAGCTGGCAGAGTGGAGTACCGTTTGGCCCATGTTGCTTCATCAGACGCACCGTTGGCGAAAACCGCATAATGACGTTTATCTTCATAAAGAAGATGCCGGTTTAAACAGTACTGTACGACGGACGGATCAATATTCTGTTTCGTCAAAAAGCGCATGACACGGCTTGCGTCCGTGTTTGCCGCCGGTAATGAGAAAGCAGCCGGTTCGGATTGGCGCTGTATGGCGGCGAGCATTGTCTGAGGTTCCATATGGATGTCAATCGTTCGAGGACCGTCCGGATAATAAGCACTGCTTGCCCAGCTCCCGTGCTGTCCGTTGATGCCGTTCATAACCTTGATGCCAAGCCCGCCGGCTTCTACCCACTCGTGAAGGTTGTGGCTGTAGTCGTCCAGCAGGATGTCATTTTCCCGAACTCCGCCAGGAACGCATAGGGATTTTACACTCCCGTTTGCTACAAAGAGGCGGTGCGGGCCGTCCACTTCCGGTAAGTAGCGATCCAGCCATGCATCCTTTTCGAGAATGGCGGTCGGTGTATCAAGCGCAGCGGAGAGGATGTATACCTCATATTTCTGTTGTGCAACGGCTAGTTTGACTGCATCCACAACGTTTTGCTGCGGAGGCAGAGCTTCAAAATATCCTGGCTGCAACAATGCATCGGGGTTTTTACTCTGATCGATAAATTTTGTTAAGGTGCCGTCCATATCAACGAACAGGCGCTGCTTCGGTGCAGGAGGCTTGCTCGTCTCCACGACGGGAGTTGTGGAGACAGATGCATTTTCTTGCCTATCTGAAAGCTTTACATTTTCGACGGTCGGCGGTATACTATCCCTAACTATTGAGCCATCAGGAGTTTTACCCTCGTGGTTCAAGGAGCCGGTGCTTGCTAAGCCCCTGGGCACTTGTAGCCCAGCGTCCCTGGTAGGCTGCTGGCTCTTTTCTTTTGTGTCTGTATGGTTTACTTGCTGATTCTCACCTAATTTCGGGGCTGCTTGTACAGACGGCGTTGCGTTTTTATGAGCGGATTTTTTCTGCAAAAATTCATTTACGTCCTTACCGATCGGAATTGTGTACACTTGAACATGAATGTCAGGATGTTTTTCACTAATGTACTTTGTCGCGACTTCACTTGCCTTGCGGCCAGCGTCGTCGTTATCAAATGCCAGGACGACGTTTTTGATTTGTGGGTTTTCGTCCAGGCGGCGGCTGAGAACATTCATTTTTCCGGTTCCGGTTGTGGCCAGATAGCTTGTATCTTTCAGGTCTTTGCCGGCCTGTTTGCGCAGCGTCATGATGGACATGGCATCGATGGGCGCTTCGGTTACGTACAGTGTTTTTGCTTGATTGTCCACAAACCAGCCAGACGTTTGATCGCTGCCGGGAACATCCCGTTTCCATTTGGTATTTGGCATTGTAGTCTGACGGGTTGCAAAAATCGTATTGCCATCTTTATCCTGTCCTACGAACACAGCGTTATGTCTTTCGTCCTCGTACAGCAGGCCGCGGCTTACGCAATCTCGCACAACGCCAATGTCAATAGCGCGCGTTTGAGAGAGATAAGGATACATGTGGAAAGAGCTACCTTTCGGAAGCTTTTCCGGCAAGATAAATGGTTTCTTTTCTATAGGCTGATGCGTGGTAGTCTGCTTGATAGGAGAAAGGTCTGGACTTGAGGACAAGTAATGCGATTTCAAATATTGAATTGCGTCCTTTTCAGAATGGATAGAAAGGCCCAAACCATCCGCCTCATTGAAATGCAGGACGAAGTCGATTGGACTGCCGCCAGCCGGACGCCCGTCAGGAGACGCCTGTGCCGTGGAAAAACGGCAGAATGTATTTGTCGATTCGTAGAAAACAACAGAATCGTGCTCTTCCAGCGAATGATGTGTGCCACGTTTTGTAACGTGGTAGCCGAGAGAGGTGGCCAAATCTAAAATGTTTACATTGTGTTTTATGTAGTCAATTTCATCGCGGTCACGTTCCTTTAAAGCACGGATTCGTTTTGCACGCTGTTGTTCCCAATTGCTATTGCGGTCTGGCACAGTGGACACGGGCGCAGCAGTGGAGAGCGTTGCAGGCATTTCGGACACCTGACGCGGCTGTTCTCTATTCTGTTCCACGACCTTATCCAGATAAGGCTTAAGCGCATTCAGTGTCTCTGCGTAAACCGTGCTGATATGTCCCAGAAAATCGTCCATATTGAAACCAGGCTGTACCATGCACGCTTTGAAGTTATCGTGTGCATGCATTTTACGGGCTTCGGGTATTTCAAGATGCAGATAATCATGAAGAAGAATGCTTACAGCGTCTGCTTCAGCCTCCCGGTATGCAGGCGGCATGGCCATCTCACGCTTTTGGCAAAGGAAACGGCATGGCCAAGTTCATGCGTAAGGGTAGAAAGCCGTTCTGTATCGTTAAGCTTATCGCTAATAGTAATTTCATTTCGTTCTGGAGAGAAGTTGCCGCGCAAGGAAATGGAATGCAGATCTTTTAGAGCAACATGAATCCCCTGTGAGACAGCAAAATCGCGGACAGACTGATACAAGGCAGCATGCTGTGCAGAGGGATACCCCATATGGAACAGTTTCGGATAATCCTCTGGCGGACAGGTTGTCTGTGAGATGTCAAATACGACATGAGGTGCAAAATATACACGCGTCTCCAGTTCAATTTCACCGGACCGAATTTTTTCTTTTTCTTCTGGAGTCGCGTCCTTGAAACGCTTCATGGTGATCGTTCCGTCAGGCGCTTCTGAAGCAAAGTAGGAGACTTTTCGCGGCATCAGAATACGAATCCCATGCTCACCACGCTTGACGGAATAACCGAGCTCTTTCCATTTTTGATAGCTCCCGACGAACTCAGCATGTGGATTGCTAGCCCGAATCAAGAGGGTGTTATTGAGCGAGTAGTTATAAAATTTAGCCTTGAACGCTAGAACTTCTTCAAACATCTCCGGGTGTTCCACGAAAGAGTCCAGGGTTGACTGGATCACATTGTATAGTGCTTGTGTGGACTGTTCCGAATGAACCCGTTTGACGGGGCCGTCTGCCTTTGCAGCCTGTTTTCCAGATTCGTTCGATGTCCTGTCTGGAAATGCGATAGCGTCTTCTAAAACATCGGGTGTGCCCGACGGCTCGGTAGGAGTATCCGGTTTATTCAGGCTCAAAAGAGTGTTCAGTTCGGCAAGGCGTGAGGATTTCTGTTGCAGTTCTTCTTCCTGTGGGAACGGCTTCTTCACCTCCTCCTGTGCGGCAGCCTGTTCTGCTAATGTCTCCTGTAAAGAGGACCTGGCGTCTGAAAGGCGCTGCGGCAGGCTAGCCAAAGCGTTGTTAATACGGATATAGTTGCCAGCATCACTTTCCCCAAGTTCGACATATACAGAAGCGCTCCTATTCAGAATGAGTTCGTGGACACGTGTCAAAGGATTAAAGAACATGCGCATAGTAAAGCCACGGTATGAACCCACGGTTTGTTGCTCTGAGCCAAAGACCTTTCTTGCGGCCTTTGACAATGCGTCCAGTGCTTCTTCTTTTTTTGTATACGAGACGCCGAGCACATCCATGCCAGGGAAGTAATCCTGGTCATTCTTTTCCACAGCCGGCTGTGTCTTTAAAAAGGCAACATCATCGGCAAGATTAGCAATCAACTCCTTACACTGTTTGATCTGTTTGGGATATGCTTGCAGCAGGCGATCCTCCAGCGCATAATGCTGAGAATCAAAGTTTGCCTTACTGATACGAAGTTTGGCGACATCCACGTCCAGCTCCATGCGCTCTTTGATACGCGGGTCACCAGCACAGATTGCCTTGATTTCCGCGTAGGAGAGCGTGGTCAGGTCCGTATCTTCAAATTCACGAGCAGGCATCTTACTGGTCATGATCTGCGAAATGAAGCGTTGTTTGTTTTCAACGCCCTGCCACAAATAGGCATCAAATGTACCTTCAGTAACGTAACGGTAGACACGTACCTTCTTGTTTCTGTTTCCTTGCCGTATAAGACGGCCAGCGCGCTGTTCCAGATCGCCGGGCCGCCACGGGCAGTCAAGGTCATGAATGCAGATCATGCGGTCCTGCACGTTTGTGCCAGCGCCCATCTTGTCGGTACTTCCCAACAGAACACGCACATCGCCGGCACGAACACGTGCAAAAAGAGCCTCTTTTTGCTTATCAGTCTTGGCATCGTGGATGAATGCAATTTCGTCTGCGGGTATCCCGCGGGCGATCAGCTTCCTGCGAATATCCTGATAGACATTGAAAGGTTGATTTTGATCGCCCTGCGCAACGCCAGAGCTGTCTGCATGCTTGTGCGTTGGCTTTGGGGTGGAAATATCGCAGAAAATCAGCTGCGTGAGTTTATCCGCAGCACCGTCCTGCCATTCACGAAATACATTGTCCACACATTGATTTACTTTTGTGCCGGGTTCATCCGGCAGCAGCGGGTCAAGGATACGCTGGTCAAGGCCGAGCTTTCGGCCATCCGAAGTCACCGTCAGCATGTTGTCCTCACTTGGATTAACCGCATGATTGTGGATAGCTTCAGCGCGCTTGGAAAGCGATTGTACCATTTTCTTCTGCGCTTCGGTAGGCTTTGCGCGGACAACGATGTATTCTGCTTCCGGAACATCCGGCAAATTCAATTCGTCAGCTGTTTTGATATCCGCAAATTCATTAAACAGCGCCTTCAATTCCGGGACGTTGCTGTATTTCGAGAGGCGTTTGCGCATACGGAACCCTGTGCCTTCCGGCGCAAGCTCCAGTGCAGTGCTCACTTCGCCGAATCGGCTGACCCAGGAATCAAAATGCTGGATGCCGGCCTGTACCAGCGCATCGTATTGCAAATATCGCTGCATGGTATAGATTTCGACGAGGCTGTTGGACACGGGTGTTCCAGTCGCGAAGATAACGCCATGCCCGTTGGTCTGCCTATCCAGCAGCCGGCACTTCATGAATATATCCATCGATTTTTGCGCGTTGGTTGTAGAGACACCGGCTACATTGGACAGCTTTGTTACGACGGCAAGGTTTTTATAGTAATGCGCTTCGTCAACGAACAACCGGTCAACGCCGAGCTGTTCAAATGTGACAACGTCATCTTTTTCGCCCCCTTCTTGCAGATGTTGTAATTTCACTTGCAGTGCCTTGCGGCTTTTCTCCATTTGTTTGATGGAAAAACTATGGTCAGAGGTATTATGCAATTCTTCAATGCCAGCTTCTAGGTCATCGATCTGCTCCTTAAGAAACTGAACTTGATGTTCCTGGCTGACCGGAATGCGCTCAAATTGAGTTTGCCCAATGATGATTGCGTCATAGTCGCCGGTCGCAATACGAGCCAGAAACTTTTTGCGGTTCTCTTTTTGAAAGTCAGTGGCGTCGGCAACAAGAATATTTGCGGACGGGTACAGGCGCAGAAACTCTGACCCCCACTGGCGGGTCAAGTGCTTCGGCACGACAAACAATGATTTCTTTGCCAAGCCCAGACGCCGCAACTCCATGGCAGCTGCCGCCATTTCAAAGGTTTTGCCAGCACCTACGGAATGTGCGAGCAGCGTATTGCCTCCATAAAGGATACGAGCGATGGCATTCTTCTGGTGCGGCCGCAGCTCTATATCGGATGACATGCCGGGGAAAACCAAATGGCTGCCGTCATATTCGCGCGGCCGGATGTTATTCATTTCTTCATTATATTTTGCAGCGAGTTTCTGGCGGCGTTCGGGATCTTTCCAGATCCACGTACTGAACGCCTGCTGGATCAGCTGCTGTTTTTGCTGCGCAATGGCGGTCTCCTCACCGTTGAGCACACGGCTGTCACCGTCTGCTGTGTGGATGACATCATACACCTTCACATCCCGCAGATTGAGTGTGTTTTCGAGAATTTTATAGGCGTTCATTCGCGCACTGCCATAGTTTATGTATGCGGCAACATTAGAAATAGGAACGGCGTTTTTGTTAGAGATAAACCATGTAGCCGTATGGGCTGCATACTCAACTGTCATGCTTCTTTGCGCATACCGCGGAGTTTCGAAAGTTTCAAACATGAACTGCTGAATCACTTCCGGCGGAACCCAGGATGCCCCCAGATTCACCTTGATCTCCGATGCATCCAAATCCTTCGGCTGTGCTTTTTCCAGCGCTTTCACATTTACGTCATACCGGTGGTCTTTTGCGGCCGCCGCCTGCGCCTCATGGAGCTTTTTGCGGACATTTCCAGAGAGATATTCATCCGCAGTCTGCCAGCCGGTTAAAATATCTTCCGGGTTAGAAAGCGGATCTTTGAAGATGATGCCTTGTAGATCGGCCAGAATGGTGTCTGTGTCCTTGCCAGTCAGCTCAGCCATATAGGGAATATCGACGTGGGCTTTCTCATTCAGGGAAACAGTGAGTGCTTCCATGGCACTGTCTGCGTGTGTGACCGGTGTATATGGCATGACGGTTCGATGATTAAAAATCTCCGCCTTGCTTTTGAGCTTTCCTGTCTTTTCGTCGATGTTTTCGAGTGAACATAGAAGATAGTAGCCAGAATCCTTTGAAAAGGCGTTGCTGTTTACACGGCTGTTGATAAGGCCGAACTTTTTGGTGAACTGAACGTACAGCGTATTCAACTTTGTGCGTTCGGCTCCGAGTCCATCGTTTGTAACTGCCGGGTCTATTTGCATGTCAATGAGATGCTGTGTACAGTCACGCAGGGCAATCATGCCGCGGATACGGTGGCTCGCTGTTTCAGAAAGATTGGTTTCTCTAACTGCCGTATTCGCATCCTGAAAGTACACTTCGCCGTCGATCAGCAAATAAGAATATGGTTTTACGGAAGGATCTGCCGGAAGAACGTCGGCAGGTTCGGTGGATTCCTGTGCGTTCGGCTGCGCTTCCAGAGCGGCAGTCGGAGTCCATGAACCATGAATCTTTTGAATGGCTGTATGCAGCTGCTCCGCGAGAGACAATCCTTCAATGGGCTCTACGGTGCATGCTTCTTTGCCATATTGTGTGTTTTCGGCACTCCATTTGCCCAACACCATATCGGGGTGGTCAATAAAATACTGGTTGACTGCAAAGCCTTCCGGCGTATATCCGAGATGCACCCAGTCCGGTTCGTCCGCGACAGGGTGCTCTCGCTTTTGCAAGAATAGAATGTCGGTGACAACTTTCGTGTTTGCGTTTTCCTGAAACGCAGTGTTTGGTAGACGGATAGCGCCCAGCAGTTCCGCACGCTCTGCTAAGTATTTGCGCACGGATGGGTTTTTCTGATCCATCGTGTAACGGCTGGTGACGAACGCCAGGATTCCGCCGGGATGCAGCTGGTCAAGTGTTTTTGCGAAAAAATAGTTATGAATAGAAAAACCGAGCTTGTTATAAGCTCGGTCGTTGACCTGATAATTGCCGAACGGCACGTTGCCGACGGCCAGATCGAAAAATTCGGGCCGGTTAAAGGTTTCAAAACCGGCCACAGTAATATTTGCTTGCGGATAAAGCTGTTTTGCGATACGGCCAGTGATACTGTCCAGCTCTACGCCGTACAGCTTGGAGGCTGCCATGTTTTCCGGCAAAAGGCCGAGAAAGTTTCCGACGCCGCAGGACGGTTCGAGAATATTGCCAGCCGTGAAGCCCATATTGCCGACTGCCTCGTAGATTGCCTTGATAACGGTGGGGGAGGTGTAGTGTGCGTTGAGCACCGAAGAACGCGCCGCCTCGTATTCTTCCGGCGTCAAAACACGCTGTAGAGCTTTATATTCCGATGCCCAATTTGCTTTGCGGCTGTCAAAGGCTTCCGGAATACCGCCCCAGCCAACATAACGGGAAAGAATGTCCTGTTCCTCATGCGTTGCGCTGCGGTTTTCCTGTTCAATCTTCTTTAAAGTTTGTATGGCCGCAAAGTTTGCCTGGAATTTGGCCTTTGGGCCGCCCGCGCCCAGGTGGTCGTCTGTAATGTGAAAATTCTGTGTGAACTGGCTTGACGTTGGTGTTTCCCGCGCTTGTACCGGAGCCGTTTCGGCATCTGCCGTGGGCGTACTTTCTGCGGTATGCGTGGTAGGGTCGCTATCAACTATTGGTGTAGATGCCGGTCCCTTTGGTTGAGCACTATCTGGATTCAGTAGAGCGGTGTAGGTTTCGTTCAGAACTTTCTTATTGAAGTCAGTGTGAAAGCGGGAAAGGTTATAATATGAGTTCAGAAAATTGGCATCCTGGATGGTAATCACGGCACGTTTTATGGCAGCGTTACCTTCTATCATGGCGTTTTCCCGGTCTGAGTTCCTACAGGCATTTTGATACGGTACATCCGCCAGAACTTTTTCTTGTACGATAGCAAGATAGTGATCGAAGATTTCTCGCACTGTAGGTGATGAGCCAGGAGCTGGTTTCGGCGAATCCTGTCCGATAGGGAGCTGTATTACTTCCTGGGCATCTGATCTGTGTGCCCGTACTGTCTGCTTTGCCTCATCCAAAGTGTCAAATGGTCCCGCAGTGCTGGCTCCCATCTGGGTCTTTTCGTCGTATCCGTAATGATTATAAAATTTACCGTTTGGATAACGTAGGACGGCAATATTCTCAACATAGCCATCCTGCATGGCACTTGTAGACTGATATCGTGCCATAACCTCGGGGCGTTCCTCTTCTTGCTCGGATTGCGCTTCAGCAGTAATTATCGAACGATTGTTGGAAGACTTCTCCGGGGAAACAAGTTTTGCAGTCTGTGCAATAGTCTGGTGGGTGAATCCATCCAGACTACGGACGTAGAGACCACGAAGAATAGGCGGCATCTCCTCCCAGCGTAGAAACGTAAGGCCAAGCTTTTTTTCATCACTGTCCAGGATTTCTATCTCGATGCCTTCGGCCATTGTACGGTAGTCGGCTATATCGCCGGTCTTCAGTTTTATTGTCTCCACTATTCCGCGAAAGTTCTGACTCAGCCATTGGGCAAGTTCGCTGTTGCTCTTGCCAGTCTGAAACTGTCCTGAGATGATCGCCTTATCCGGAGGGCCTATTAGGCCATGTGTCAATACATACCGCAGGTCCGAATTTACCTGTTCTGGATCAACAGGAAGATATTCGGTGATAGCCACATTGCGGGTATCTTCCCGCAGAAGCTGTTCGAACCTTTCTCTGCGCTCAGTCCGGTAGATTGGATATGTCGTACTAGGAGGCAGAAGCTGTACCGATTCGTCGTGTAGTTCAATAATCTGGTACTGCTGATTTTCAAGATAGACTGTGTCGCCAACTTTGTAAGGTAATTGAGCAGGGTCATAACCGGGGGAGGCAGCCGCCTCCGGGACGGCCTGCTGAATTGCGGCGTATTCCTCATTAGACACAGAAATATCAATTTCGTGGGAAGTCTCGCCATTTCCGACGGTGATGGTGCTCCCCTCGCGGGAGATTGGCTGGTTGGATAGGTCTAGCGGCACAGACCGGTTTGCCGATCCTTCATGAGATATTTCCGGCTGGACTTTCGGTTCGGGAAACGCACTGCGCGGAGTGGGATAAGGAACCCCGCCAGAACCAGCATACTGTTGTTCTAATTCGGCATATTGGGCTTTTTCCGAATCGGTCAAGTAGACGTCGTCCTGAATCAGCTGCCGCAGACGGCGTTCCACAACAGGCCATTTTAAAAGGATTTCCTGCCTTTCAGGCTCATAACGGTTAAAGTGCAAGCCTCGGCTATTGTAGTTTAGAAAGCCGGAGCTGCCGTTTAAAAAGGTAAAGCTGCTGCCACCTATACCATACTCTTTTTTTAAATAATCAGCAGCGTCCTTGCTGTCTGCGTTGTGCTGATAGAGCGCATAGATACGCAGTTTGCCGTCTTTATAGCCGCTTCCGGCCATAAGGGCATTATCTACATCAGCCTGAGATATAGAAAAAGGACCAGACGATTGAACGTCCGGCCCTTCCTGTTCGATTCTTTTTTCTCCATCCGGGAAGAAACTTAGCTGTAGATCAGCTCCCGGAAGATTACTTGATTGATTTCTTCCTTCGCTGTGTTCATCAGGCGAACCCATCTCATCGGGTCCTTCTCCTTGAGTTCCTCCGTGATGCCCCAGTTCTTCTTGTATGCCTCCATCATTTCCTCGAACCGTTTCTTCGCCTGCTGTTCGATTTCGTAGCAGCTGGTCCACAGTTTCTCGTGTAGGAAGAGAATTTCGGCTTCGATTGGCTTGTGTTTGTTGAGAAACTCGAGACGCTTCATTCCGTAATACGTCAGCGGTTCCGGTGGAACGTCGCCAAGCGTCATTTCGGGGATTTTGTTCCCGTTCTCGTCCACTGTGTAATCCAGATCCGCCTGCGGGCCGTACCTCAGATTCTCCGTTGCGGGCAGCCCGCCGACCATTTTCATTTCTTTCATTCCGACTCATCCTTTCTGCATAGCGCTGCCGATCTTCTCGTTTTACTTCTGTTTCCACTGTGCGCAAAATGCGGCCAGCAGTTGTGTAAATCAATTTCCCAATTGCGGCCAGTGCGTCCTCGTCGTGGGGGATTGCGGCAAAGTCTGCTGTTGTATATACGGAATCCGGCTGCAGACCGCAGCGTATAGCTGCCATATAGCCTGCGCTCACCGTCAAAAAGTGCCGTAATTCTTGTCTCCTATTATATGTCAAATTTCCATCAGTTTCAAGATACTGAATGACGCTTTCTGAATCTTCTTGCCATGTTTCTGCGCCAATATCTTCTGAAAGGGCGTACAGTTGTTCTGGCAGCGTATTTGCCTGGAGATCTTCAAACGTGTCTTGCAGATACCGTTCGATACCGGCTGTGTTATCGTGTGTGACCTGCCAGAGGTAAGGGCTGCGCGCATGCTGTAGCGGCACGGTATCAGAGACATCAAACACATACTGCAAGTAAGGTTGTACTTTGTCCCTTTTTATAAGAGCAATACCTGTGCCAGACCGCGGATAACGCCCAAACCGGTCATGCCAGACGCCATACTGGGCGCAGGCAGTCGCTTCAGCTTTTTGTGCGTAGATCATGACCTGATCGGAAAATTCATACTTGTACATACGCGCCGCAGTATTCAGAAAGCTCATCCATTCCTGCGGGCTGTTCATCAGATGTGTCAGTGTATCATGATACACTTCCTGATAGTGTTTCAATTTTGACTGAGATGCCATTTGAGATCACTCCCCTCATTACTTTTTATCCGTCTTTACGGCGTCTCTTTTTCCGGATCAAAGATCAGCTTCATATCTGGGCCGTCAGCGTCTTCTACAACGCCAATATCAAAAATGTGCGGATCTTCCATACGCAGGGTGTACTGGCGTCCAAAGTCATCCTCAAAGAGTACAGCGTTTTCAAGATACCCAATCACATATGCCGGATGTTCGATGACACGCTCGTTTTCATACAGGGACATATCTTCCTGAATCATGGCAAACTCACCTCCTCACTTTTCTGTTTATTCGCTCGTACCTTCATACTGAAACGGGAAGAAGTAGGGAGATCCATTGCTGTCCAACAGTGGCGTTACACTTTGTGTAATGCCAATTCTGCTGATTAAGTAGTTGACTCCTGTTTCTTTATCCTGCCAGACTTCAAAGCGAATCTCTCCGTCTTTTTCCTCAAGCATAAACGCAAAACGACGTTTCTTCATTTTTAAAATGTCGCCTCCTTAAAAACATCTGTTGGATTATGTACTTCGGCATAGGCACGCTCGCCGGAGCGACCGTGCCCATGGTCGAAACACAGAACCGTAGTTTCTTTAAAAACCAGACAGGCCCTTAACGTAGTTCACAATGTTGGAAGCATTGAACAGGATGATGATGCAGACAACTGCAACAATAATCTGCCCCTTTAATTCATGGAGCGCCTGCGGGCCGCCGCCTTGAACTACAACTTTAATGACGATCCAGATCAGCATGATAACTGCCAGACCGATTGCCGCCCCCTGTACAGACCCAACAATCTTGTCAACTGTACTGGATAGGCCGTCCGCATACGCGAATACAGGCGACGCCAAAAAAGTCATGTAAAGCATTGACAAAATCCGGCTGCCCTGTAAAAAGAACAGTCGGAAGCGGTCAGCCTTTTGTAAAGGCGATTTCAGTAACACTCGATTCACTTTTGTCCCTCCATCTCTTTTTCTGGTGATGTTTCGATGAGCTCAATGAGGTCATCGCTGTACGTGGTCATCAGCTGGACCAGCATTTTTTTGCGCTGCTCGGCAGCCCATTCTTCATAGGAGGATCCTTGCTTTTTCAGCCACGTGTCCAGTAGCTTGATTTCCTGTGCTGCTGTGTCGTCTCCTTTCTTTCTTCCTGCCATTGGCTTTCCTCACCTCCCTTCACAGTGAAACGGCCTCTGGAACGGTTGCAGGGCCATGCGAAGGCGGTGCCTGCTTATTTACAGAGACAGTTTGTGTTGTAGGATTTTGCCCTGAAATGCCAAGCTTGTTCTTCAGCATTTCATTTGGTGTACTGCCTTGTGCATCATACACATAAGTAAAGAGCTGAAGATTTGGATTCTGTTTGCCCAGTTCCTGTATCGCTTCACCTTGCAGCTTTTGCCCCTGCTCATTATTGTCCATAGCCAGCACAACGGTATCGATCTGCGGATGTTTCTGAAGATAATTATAAAGGGCTGACAAGTTTGATTTGCTATTGAGCGCAAGGTAACTGGCTTGATTTATGTCTGCGCCTTTTTTCTGTTCCATTGTGACGATACTCAAAGCATCAAGTGGTGTGTTTGCGACATACAGGACATTTGAAGGATTTTCATAACACCATCCTATATTTTTGCTGCCCGCCACTGTATATGCTTTGGATGTCCCTCGTCCGGTTGGTAACTTGATCGCCCAAACTGGTTCACCGTTGCTGTCGCGTTGCACAAAGACGGCATTAAACCGTTTGTCCTGATAAAGCTGCTGCTTTTCAACACAGCTCTGTGCCACATCGTAGCTGATTCCGTGCCGTGTTGTCAGGTAGCCAAACAGCTGACTAAACTTGCCGTCTGCCGCGGGCGGCAAAGTGACGGTACGTTCAGACGCCGGGGGCGGGGTCGAGGTCGCAGTAGCTTGTGAGGAAACAGATTGTGGTTGTGAGGGGATGCTTTCAACCATTGTGCTTTGAGGCTTCTGCGCCGGCTTTTGATTAGTTTCCGCGTTTCGTGCGTGCTTGCGAACCAAATCAGAAAGCGAGGGCAGATCGCTTTGAGACACCAGACATACAATTTCTCCATTTGCTGCGGCTGTGCGTGCCGTTTCAGCAAGCATAGGTTCAAGTTGTTCAGGTGTTGGCGACAACCATGTTTTTTGTGGTGCTAACCGCCCGTCTGCCATTGAGACGGCAACCAATGCTCTGCTTCCGGGATGCACATTGTCATCTCCAAACGCGATGAAGCGAACCGGAATATTGGCATCCAGCAGTTCACGGGCCTTTTCAACGCTGGGAAGTTCATAACATCCATTCATCTGACGTACCATTCCAGCGAGAGGATCGGAGTGTTCGGGCGTAGAACTCGTCTGTTCTGAAACGGTGGCAGGGGAATCCTCCAGGTGTGTCAGATCAGGCCCTAAGTTGTCGGACAGTGCGTCCGGTGTCGTGTTCTGTGGGTTTTGGGGCGTACTCGCGGGAGCAGACACAGAAGAGGTCGTTTCGGCTGCTGCTGTTGCCGGGGTCAGATTTATGTCGGTAGGTTGCGCAAGCTCTTGCAGGGCAGGGGCCATAGCGTCGTAAGAAGCGGGGGACTCGTAGGTGCCGTTTGTGACATTGGTAATCATTTTGCGTGCCCACGCTTGTCGTTCTGCCTGAACTTCCGCAGAATTTTCGGCCGCACGTGTAAATGAACGTACCTCTGTCTCTCTGTACAGTTTGTTTTCGGCGGGGTCCTGTGCATTTCGCGCCAGGAACCGCACATTTTCTACACCTTGGGCGGCACCCTCTATAAGATTAAATTTCGTATTTGCCGCGCGCGCTCCGTTAAACTGGGTGGCATCCACGGAAGCAGCTGTCAGTACGGAGTTATCAAGTGCCGCATCACCAAAATTGGCGTGTATAAGTGTAGAGAGGGTCAAGTCTACGTTTCTCAATTGTGTGTGACGCAGATTGGCGTTTCGTAAATCCGCAGCAACGAAACTGGAATTGATGATTGAGGCATGTGAAAAATCCGCATTCTGGATTGTTGCATTGTCAAAGTTGCAGTTTTCCAGATGCCATCCTGAAAAGTCTATATCAGATAAATTTTGCCCTGAAAAATCTCGGCCATATAAAGTTTTGTTTTTTACTTCGACTTGTGTTAGTTTAAGCGAGCCGCGTCCTGTAGAAGCCGGCTGTTCTTGCGGGATAGAAGCCGCCGGCTTCGCAAGACTTTTGAGCAGGACAGCAGCCTGTGCTCTGACTGCTTCGTCCATTGTGCCGGATGTGGTTAGCTGCCGGAGAAAGGCATCCACAGCTGGTGGTATATTCTGATTCGTATTTGCCGGTTGTGTTAACTCGCGCAACTTAGGCTCGAGTACCTTATAGGCGTCGCTTGTGTTGCCCTCGGCCGCCATTGTATCCAGAAGATTCTGTGCATAGGCGCGCTGCTGGAGCAAAACTTCGTCAGGGTGCGTTGCATGCTCAAAAGCTTCTTGCGCAGATATATCGGCAGGAACACATGTCAATGTATTGAGTCCTTTCGCAGCGCCGGTGCTTAGATTGAAAATATTGTTACGTAGGACGCCGAAATCGAAATTTGTCTGGTCAATTGAAGTGCAGTCAACCTGATTGCTTTTCCAGTACGTGTTTTGAAGATCGGCACGATCAAAAATTGCAAACCGCATATCATTTTCCATAAGACTTGCGTCCTGGATACTGGCATCAGCCAGATTGGCTGATAGGAAACTGGAATTCAAAATGGTCGCATGATCGAATTTGCTTCGTGTCAAGTTGCAGCCATCAAACCGGCAATTTTTGATTTGCCAGCCGGAAAAATCCGCATTGGATAAATCTACACCTGAAAAATTTCTACCTTGCAGCGTATGCGTGCGCATTTCTTCCGGGGAAAGTGCAATGGCAGCGGCGAGAGCAGCTGCGCCAGCTGTAGCGGCTACTGTTGTTGCGGTTTCAACTCTTTGCTGCCTCTTTTCATTTTCTTCTTGCGCGTGCTCTGCTGTAATAACCTCCTCGGTTTGTCTTTCTTGTGTCGCTTCCTGTCGGCTTTCAGCAAGGTCACGTTCCGGAAGCCTCACACGAACAGTGTCCATGATTCTATCAATCCTGGGCCGGATTTGCGCAGCAAGCGCTATATATCTTTCATGCAGTCGATGTAAGAGATTCCTCAAACTAAATGTTTTTTGCTCAAGACAAGCAGCGTAAGCGTTATTTAATCGTTTGATGCTTTCACTGTCCGGTTGCAGACCAACAGAAGATTGCAGCATAACGCCCAGCGCGGATGCCTCAAAGGTATTCTCTTCAGTGGTTTGCGTATGTACTCTATCGTTCTGTGCCTTGGATGCGTCAACAACAGCTGTGCCAATTTCTCGCAAAAGGACATTTAGATTTTTCTCGTCTGGTATTTTCCGATTCAGCACAATGGAGTGTCTGCCGGTATCGTAGTAGCCCTGCTCGGTATCTTCAAATAGCACGGGAAAACCACATTCCTGTGCCCATTGTCGCACACCGTTAAATATGGGGGTGTACATTTCCGGTGTGAGCGTATCTCTGGCAATTGCAGAGTAAGCATCCGGAGGACAATTGGTTTGCGTAATGTCATACACGATTCGGGGAATAAAATAAATGGCCTTTCGTGTAGGAATTTCACCAGCAGCGATCCGGTCGCGTATCGCTTGCGTTGCTCTACGGATGGAGCGCCACTTTGGTTCGCCGTCCCTTGTTGTGCCGTCCTGGTAAAATGTGCGTTCAACAGGGGATAAGATTCGCAAGGCTTTGGCGGTCTTATTTACGGAATAGCCGCGAGTATGCCAACCTTGTGGTGTATCGGCATAACGTGATCGGGAGTCTTGCGCCTGAAGAAGGAGGCTGTTACGTATGGAATCCTGGCGGATACGAGCGGCAAATTGCAACGCCTCGGTCAATGCCTGCGGATTTCCCTGGATTGTGTCATAAGTCTCATTGAGTAGTTGATATAATTTTTTTGTTTCCATCAGGTTGCCTCCTCTCACGATACCAGTGCTTTCTGCTTTACGTCGGTCCAGGCGTTGAGGTTGATATTTTGCCCAACTGAAAAGTCGTCAACATGTTCCATTGGCTGGAAGAACTCTTTGCCGTCATTATTCAGTAAGACCAGGCCATTATCTTCAATTCGCACAACAAAAGCTGTATTCTCTTCAGAAATCGTCTGTTCATGTTCTTCCGGCTGCAAAAATGGTTCCGAGTCATCCGCCACGATCCCAAGATCTTCTTGTACATCTATTTCTGTGTCTGCATCTTCCTCTGAAGGAGAAGCTTCTTCTGGTGGTTGAGTGGGTTCATCAGCGGGGGAAGCTTTGTCAAGAGCAGAGGATGTGTCAGGAGCAGGCGGAATAGGAGGTGGGGTTGGATTTCTTTCTGCGGCTTTTGGCGGGGTAGGGGAGGCTGTGGCCGGAACGGCTCCACTAGGCATGTTGGTGTGTTTGCTTGACGAAGCCGAGAAGGGTTCCAGCAGTTCAACCTTTCCATTTCTGTTTACGAAGATGCGTGTACAGGTAATTTGATCGATGGGACTTTCATAGGTAGACTGTGCGCCGAAACAGACCACAGACTTTCCAATTGTCAAATCTTTCGGTACACCAGAACTATCATCCGATAAGACAAGATCAATCGGCTCTCCTGTATCAGTCACGATGCGGTATACCTGAATTGACTTTTTTTCTCCTGTTTCAGGAATGATGAAGGATCGCGTGTATGGTTCGGCGGCGATACGCCCTGTAGCGAACGTAAAGAACATATTTTTGACCTCCTTAATTTCATAAATCAAAACATTATCCGATGGTGTAACGCCCGATACGGGCCGCCACCCGTTATAAAGAGGCATAGCCCATTGGAATCACTCACTTTCGTAAAACCCATGACAAAAGCCGCCTTGCGGCGGCTAAGGATTTATAAGTTACCAAGGGCTTTTGGCCTCTGGATTTTTTGCTATTGACACGGTTTCGGATTCCCCTGCGCGCATTTGTCGAGCAACGACAACCGTGCGTTCGTTCTTATGCGAATAAGAGCAAGTACACAAGACGATCAGCCGGTCGCCGTACTGTACATCCGCAGCACGATACCAGGAATACTCCGAAAGCATCTGCCACTGCGCGGTAAAAGTTTCTTCTACCAGCGGCTCCACTACGTTTACATGCAGAGGGTCGCTTTGCGCTTCCGTGAAGACGGCAGCCAATTTGTACCGGCTTTCGCCGCCTTTGATGGATTCAAAGTTAATAATCGGATGCTGCCGGGCAAAGTCAAGTGATTGGTATTTGACAAGCGCGTTGGTTATGTTATCATACGGGTACCGTGGAAAAAGAATCGGAAGATAGGCTGCGGATGTCATAACTCTGCTATCAATATGGATGCATCCCGCCAAGTCAGGACGATTCCAGCAGTCATACTTTTCAAAATGAGTGGGAGAAAATGGCGATCTGCTTTGCATGACTGGATGGTCTGAAGATATTCCGGCAATTGACAGCCATCCTGCAATGTAAGTACCCATTTGATGCACCAGTTGCTTTTTAAAATAAGCGGGAAGCTCTTTACAATCCAGAAACTTGCTTTCATATCCAGTAAAACAAGTTATAGTCATGCCTGTACCAAAAGAGCCTAATACGAATGGTTGAGTATTTTGCTTCATATTCACCTCGGAGGGATTATCAATGAATGAAGAATTGATGGAAAACATAATGGATGTGAATTGCGAGTACGCAATTCTTTTACACAATCGACGTCTTCCAATTCCGCAAGACATGCAATCGAAGGAGATACTGTATTGGTATCGAAATATGATTTTTCAGCTTACTGAGGAATTGAATGTTATTGAACGCAGACATGAAGTGAAATGTATTTGCCGAAAAGGTTGTGCTCATTGCTGCAAACAAATTATTTATATATCATCTTGGAATAACGAAATACTAAAGAGCTATCTAGAAATACAGCCGCAACGCTGGAAAAATAGAATTTTCAAAAAGTCACAAGTCATTCTAGATAAAATTAGTAAGACAGATATTCCCTTGATGATTACTGCTGATGATGCTCCCGACCTCAATCAAATTGTTAGGGAAAGCAATGAGAAATATTTTAATTTGAATCTAGCATGTCCCATGCTTACAAATTCCAGAAGCTGTGGAATGTACTTTGTACGCCCAATTAGCTGCTGGGACTATAGATGCTATGGGGACAAACGCGATTGTAAAAGACATGCCTTTGTTGATTATTCGATGATTTACCCACAAGCTGATTTTGTTATAAATGAAGCCTTTTTTTCGTATTTTCCGTACTCCACAGTTTCCATTTTATTTGCTACCATTTACAATATATAAACACTTAGAGGTAACAGAATCTGATTAGCCCATTGGAATCACTCCCTTTCGTAAAACCCATGACAAAAGCCGCCTTGCGGCGGCTAAGGATTTATAAGTTACCAAGGGCTTTTGGCCTCTGGATTTTTTGCTATTGACACGGTTTCGGATTCCCCTGCGCGCATTTGTCGAGCAACGACAACCGTGCGTTCGTTCTTATGCGAATAAGAGCAAGTACACAAGACGATCAGCCGGTCGCCGTACTGTACATCCGCAGCACGATACCAGGAATACTCCGAAAGCATCTGCCACTGCGCGGTAAAAGTTTCTTCTACCAGCGGCTCCACTACGTTTACATGCAGAGGGTCGCTTTGCGCTTCCGTGAAGACGGCAGCCAATTTGTACCGGCTTTCGCCGCCTTTGATGGATTCAAAGTTAATAATCGGATGCTGCCGCGCAAAATCAAGCGTTTGATATTTGACCAACGCGCCGAACATACTACCGTTATTCATGTGATGCCCATAAATCGGTAAGTAGTTGCGGTCGATTGGCGTATTCGCATTTAAGTAAATGCTGCCTGCCGTGCTGGAACGTCCCCAGACGTTGTGATGCAGATAAAAGTCGGGGTTATCCTTTGTGCTCTGGACAACGGGGTAGTCTACTTGTGTGCCAGAAATCGAAATCCAGCCAACCAGGTTTTGAATGCCCAGAGAGGACAGGCTTTTATCACCTCCGGTTTCCTTATTTGACGTGCCGCCACCTGTGCTTGATGCGGTTTCATCCTTCTGCAGCTGCGTGTGCAGCTGTCGAATAGGAGTCAGTTCCCGATTATCGATGAGTGGCTCCGCAACATATGTCACGAGAAGCCACGCAGCGCAGATCGCGACAATGATTACTGCAATGACTTTGCCAATTCTATGCTTACGCATATTACTAGGCGTCCTGTTCTTTGCGTTTGCGCGACCGGATCAGATAGATCGTTGCACCGGCAGCACAGGCAAGAACCACGGCCAGAACAAAGGGACTTTGACCGGTTTTTGGAATGATGTTGCTGAGTGGATTATTCGGGGTCGGCGTTGTTGGCGTCTGAGCCTGTGGCTTATTGGGAGTTGCAGGCGTAGTCGGTGTATTTGGCACTGTTACTACGGCCACTGCGTTGTTGGACGCATCAAGTTTGACTTCGATTACATTGTTATTTGCCTGATAGCCAGATGGGGCTTTTAGTTCACGCAGATAATACGTAGTCGAAACAGACGTATCAGTCGCCGCCGCGCCTTCCTGTACGCCAGCTTTTTCGGAGAGCGTAGCTTTCGGGCCGTATGCTAGGCCATAGAAGTAGGCTTTGCCGGACTTATCGGTTACGACTTCTTTTTGCTTTTTACCGTCTTTGCTGAGTAGCTCTAACGGGTTTTTGTTGGCTGCGGCATCTTCCTTCGAGGCATATACTGCAAATGTTGCACCTTCCAATACGGTCTTTGCATCTGATGAAGAAACCTTGGAAACCTCAATTGCCCCGGTATGGACCTCCGGTGTTTCGGAATCCATGGTAATGGTGTTGCCGTAAAAGTTGGTGTAGTGCAGCTGCGCCTTATTCGGAATTGCTGTGCCAAAGTTCTTGTCGATGACGCTGGTGTTGATAACGGTGGTGTAAGAAATGTACACACGTTTTGCACCGGCGTCAGACAATGCTTTTCGGCCTGCTTCCGAGAAAGAAATCGAAAGCGTGGCATCATTGGAATCATCCGGTTCCGTTACGGTGTAATCCGTTCCGGCTGTCAATGCTAGCGCACCGTCAATCGGAGATCCATCGGTCCCGGCCGGCTTTACAACAACCTCCTGGCCTTTTGTATAAGTCAGACGGCTGTCAATCGGATCTGTTATGGCGTATTCCTTTGCGCGCGCGATGTCATGCGGGACAGAAGGAGAGATGATCCAGGTTTCGTTTTCACCAATGGCCGCCGTATGGTCCTGGTTGCCAAGGTGCTGTACAGCCTTGTGAATGTCCAGTGTCCCATTTTTCGGATACACGTTCACGTTGTAGTTATAAGAATACGTACCATCATCATTTTTGTATTGCGTCGGCAGATTGATAAGGAACGGATCTGCCGGGTCGGCAATAACATCATTTGCTGAAGCCGTAGAAGCGGCTTCAGTATTTTGTGAGGAGGATTCATCAGAGGTAGATGTAGTCGTTTCCTCGCTATTTGCGCTGCCTCCTTTTTGGATGGTGGCCATTTCTGCCATCAGGTATTTACCAGTAGGAAGATCGTTGAATGTGTAAGTACCGTCTGAACCAGTTGTTCCAGTCCAGGTAGTCGTTTCAGCGTGCGGGTCCAATTGCAAATTATCATTTGCAAGGACTTCTGTATCCAGTTCAGCTGGGGGTTGGTCAATATCATTTACTTTCGTCGATTGGAACAACTTTAAACAGCTTAAAAGTAACATTAGGCCAGGGTTTAAGGCCATCCATGCCACTATCCAGCGCCGTTCCGGAATCATTTTCCTGCGTCGTCCAGTCGGCAGATGTAGGCACCTGATACTTGTGGACAGTGATAGAACAGTCTGTCCGCGTAAGATCAGGCGGCTGCGTAGATGCGCTTTCACCGCCGTCCGCAGCAAAAGCAGTTGCGCAGCTGCTGATTGCAAGGAAAGCAGACAAGGAAATGGCTGCCACCTTGCGAAACAGCTTTTTCATAATAAGACACCTTCTTTCTCAATGTACTTTTATTAGGGTTGGTCATCGCGCAGCATGCGCAGGCTGATAAAGTATCCCGCAAATACAGCAAGGAACATGACACAGAGCAGTACGGTTTCCGCAAACGACAGCTTGATCTGATTAGCATCTGGATCGGCTGCCTGCTCTGGTGTGGCGTCTGACGTGCGGACGCCGCGAACAAGCAGCCGGTGGTCGTTGATGCCATAGGGCGTGCAGGTCAACAGCGTAACGTAGTCCTTCCCGTCTTCAATCTGGATATCGGATGTATCGTCGGGCAGAACCGTGCGAATTTGATCTACCTTGTACTGCAACGTTCTGTTCAGTATGTGTATGGTGAAGGTATCGCCTACAACCAACTTGTCGAGGTTTGTAAACAATTCAGCGCTGGGCAGGCCGGAATGGCCGGTTAATACTGCATGCGTGCTTGCCCCGCCGACTGGAAGGCTTGTGCCTTCCATGTGGCCCGCACCCTTTTGCAGCACGGTGTCTGATGTGCCATGATAGATGGGCAATGAAATGTTGATTTTTGGAATCGTGAGCGATCCCATAACGCCGTCCTTCTGTGGGTTGAGCAAATCGTTATAAGCGGGGATTGTGCTTGTCCCGCCGGATGGCGGGACCGTTCCCTGTGCAAGCAATGCGTTGTACTTTTGCGCAGCATCCAATTCTTGTTGTATCTGCGCTTCTGAAAGCTGCCCCGCAGCCTGATTATAGCCGTCGATCACCTGGGCCTGCTGGTGCGTAGCAATTGTATTGCGGATAAACGGATAAGCAAGCAATCCAATGCTCAGGACTGCCAGAAGGACAACGGCAATTCTTTTTTTATAATTTGGATGTGTTTTCTTATGCAGCCGCGCGGCCATTCTTCGAC
>ERZ1090878.283-NODE-283-length-28558-cov-5.571659_pt1 | contig 28558 bp, 29 predicted proteins | sample MGYA00478473_ERZ1090878 | MGnify/ENA primary metagenome ERZ1090878 (study PRJEB33644, sample SAMEA5815720) | chicken gut metagenome | biome: Chicken; feature: Gastrointestinal Tract; material: Caecum | place: Ireland | collected 2019-01-01 | study: A study of the... | reverse complement strand
GTTGGATAGCGCGTGATTGAGGCTGTTGATTTTCTCGTTTAAAACCTCGATCTGATCTTGCGCCCGGACGAGTTCCTGCAACTTGTTTTTCAGGTTGCTTTCGGTGTCCATCAATTGCTGTTCCAGTGCGCGCTTGTCTGCATCGCGTGCGCTGTTTTGCGGACGATAGTCATAAAATGCCACTAAATAATACCAGCGCTTTTCGGCTAAAGCCCCGGCCATGCGCATATACATGGTGCGGTTGGTTTCGTTTAGGCGGATCAGCGTCTGGTTGACTCGTTTGGGATCGGCAGCGACCTGAAGACGATGGGCGGAAAGCTGGATGCGCTGCATCAAATCGCCGCTGACATGATCGACCAGACGCCCCGAATAGCCTTGCTGATCCAGATGGAACCGATGGAAGATATCTTCTCCGACGAACACGATGCGGAAATTTTCATCGATTAGAAGCGCATTCGGATAGTGCATAACGAAAAATTGCTGTAGGATGCGATGAATCGGCACGCCGAGCGGATAACCATCGGATTGGTGGGAGGACACCAGGCAGGAGCCGTATTCCCAACAGATATCGTCCTCGTCGTCCAGCTTATGCCAGATGCCCGGACAGTCACGGTTGGCGGAGAAATGCATATGCCCATCGGTGAGCGGGTGGGAACTGGGCAAAAGCAGGCAGCCGGAGGGAATGAGACTGTGATAGAGTGTCTGGATCAGTCGGGCTTGACAGCTGGGACACAAAATGGAGACCAATCTGCGACAGCATACCAGTTCGATCGTGGAGAAAGGCGGGTCAATCAGCGGATCGTATGGGGAAAAGACCACCATTTTGCGTATATCTGCGCAGATCTGAAAGCCGCCCTCCACCGGAATCAAATATTTTTCCAGCAGGGCTTGCGGAATGGACGCAACCTGACGCGGGGTGAAAAAGCCGTCTGTTCCCTCTTTGTGCGCCTCTAAATAGGCAGCATCGGTTGCGAAAATGCGCACGCTGTCGGAACAGTTGCTCTGCTCCTGAAATTCGGCGATTGCCATGGCCAGAGAAAAAGCCTCCTGCCCATCGGCGGCGCTGAGCGCCCATACGCGGATGGGGGTGCCGGGCGTGTGGATGCGGGGCAAAAGCTCCTCCTGGATGTAACGGTAAAATGCGGGATCGTCAAAAAAAGTGGGTGCAGGCGGCTGGATCGCATGCAGAAACTCCATTCGTCGTTCTTTGGATGCGGACATCAGTCGGACAAAGGAGGAAACCGAGCGCAAATCATGCTGCTGCATATAATTTTGTACGGTTTGGCGGATATGCTCCGGCGCGTAGCGGGACAGATCCACACCCATGGTGCGTTGGAACAGATCGGTCCAGCTTTCCATCAGATCGTCGGTCAGCGTACCGGCATTGGCAGGAGCGGGAACAGGAGGTTCCAGCGGTGCAGCGCCGGTGAGCTGGTCCACTGAGACATTCAGCAAGGCGGCAATTTTGACCATATTGCGGGCGGAAGGCTGGGCCTGTCCGTTTTCCCAGCGGGAGATAGCCTGTCGGCTGACGCCGATGTTTTCCGCCAGATATTCCTGCGTCAAGTGCAGCTGAGTTCTGGCAAGCTGGATATAGTTTGCAACTTTCATGGTCAATGTCACCTCATAAATTTATTATATCACTTGAATTTGCGTTGACAAGCGGGGATAAGGTGCTGCTTTTGTTGAAATGGGACAATAGGGTGTAAAGTTCGATTTACATGGTTGATAAAATATTTGCAAAATGGAAAGTTTCACACGTGAAAATGCCTCAACATAAGAACAGGAAAACATGAAATTGTGCAATCAGTGAAATCAAGGGTTGCATGGATACGACTACCCAATATCAGAACGAAATCCTGTCGTTGGCTGCCAGCTTTGCACAAGAGGATCAGGACAGCGCCTATGTCGTTTATCGGGATCACTACGCGCCTGCGTTTGATGAGATGGATGCGCTGGTCACGCAGCTGATGGAGCAGGTGAATACTGCGGTAAATGACGCGCAGCAGAGCGCGGTTCGGGTCAAGTCAACCGCAGAGGTGCTGTTATCCGTGGTGCTGGTGCTGGCTATTTTGATTGCCATCATTGCCAGCTGAATGCTGACCAAAGCCATTGTATCCCCCTTGAAAGAGATCGACATCGCCATGCAGAATGTGGCGGAGGGCGAGTTTGATCGGGCGGTAGTTCGGTATCAGTCGAAAGACGAGTTAGGGCGTTTGGCAGACAGCATCCGACTGACCATTCAGAAGCTGTCCTTCATCATTGACGATCTGGATCGGGGTCTGGCGGCCATTGCCGAGGGCGATTTCACCAGGCACAGTGATAATGACAACATCTATACCGGCAGTTACAGCAAGCTGGCCGGATATACTTATAAGACCATACACGATCTCAATGCGACGCTGTGGAAGATCAACACGGTGGCGGATGATGTGGCGACCGGCGGCGAGCAGGTAGCCAGCGGCGCGCAAGCGCTCAGCGATGGCGCTACCCAGCAGGCAAGCGCCGTGCAGCAGTTGACCGCCACCATCGACGAGATCGCCCGCCACATCAACAAAAATGCCGAAAGCGCGGCCAAAGCGCGTGCGCAGGCGGACAGCGCCAACCATGAAGTGGCAAAGAGCAACCTGCAGATGAAGGAAATGATTCAGGCGATGGACAGTATCAATATCGCCTCCGACAAGATCGGCAAAATTATCAAGACCATTGAGGACATTGCTTTCCAGACCAACATTCTGGCACTCAATGCCGCGGTAGAAGCGGCGCGGGCCGGTGTGGCCGGCAAAGGCTTTGCTGTGGTGGCCGATGAGGTGCGCAATTTGGCGCATAAGTCCTCGGAGGCGGCGCAGAGCACGACAGAACTCATTCAGGAATCGATCCAGACGGTGGAGAACGGCACGAACATTGCGCATATGACCGCACAGAACATGGAGCATGTGGTGGCAGATGTGGCGCAGGCGGTGCACCGGATTGACGAAATCACACAGGCTACGCAGGAGCAGGCGGCCACGCTGTCGCAGGTGACGACCGGCGTGGATCAGATTGCCAATGTGGTGCAGACTACTTCTGCGACGGCGCAGCAGTCCGCGGCGGCCAGCGAGCAGCTTTTCGGGCAGGCCAGTATGCTCAAGCAGTTGCTGTCCGTATTCAAGTTCAATAACGATGCGGGCAATGAAAAACAAGCGCATACCTGAGCCAGGTACAGTGCATAAAGCAAAGGGAGGCAGCTTCTGTGAGAAGCGCCTCCCTTTTTGGTGCGGAAAATCCCAATAAAAAGCGTTTATAAAGTGCCGAGCGCGGGAATAAATCGCGCAAGGAAAAAGAAAAGGATCGGGAAAATCACTGCAGGCAGTAGGTTGCCGACCTTGACCTTTTTGTCGAACATCAGGTTAAAGCCGATGGCGAAAATGAGTACCGAGCCGATGCAGGACACCTGACTGATGAGTGCATCAGTCAGCCACGGACGGATGAAGCGCGCCAGAAGCGTGATGCCGCCCTGATAGATAAGCAGCGGCAGGATAGATAGATAAACGCCTTTGCCGAGCGAGGCGGCAAAGATCACCGAGGATACGCCGTCGAGCACAGCTTTGGCGATCAAGATGGACGGATCACCGTTGAGCCCGTCCTCCAGCGCGCCGACAATCGCCATTGCGCCCACGCAGAACAGAAGAGAGGCGGCCACAAAGCCCTGCACGAACTTTCCGTCCTCGCTGCTGCCGGAAAAACGGGTTTGACACCATGAACCAAAGTCATTGAGCCGTGTTTCGATATCCAGCGCTTCACCAACTACTGCTCCCAGCACCAGACTAAGCACCAGCAGCATGGTGTGTTGCGTGGAAAGCGCGCCGTCCTCGATGGTCAGCAGACCGCTCGCCGCGCCGCCGATGCCGATGAAGAATGTGCACAGGCCGAGCGCCTGCATGATGGTGGTTTCAAAACGCCGCGGCAGTCCGCCCTTGAGAAAAACGCCGAGCGTGGTGCCCGCAGCGATGGTGGCGCAGTTGACAATGGTGCCCAGTCCGATCATGTTGTGTATTACCCCTCTTTTGCTTTAGTGTACTAAAATTGATTGTACGGCAAATTGGGGGCAAAGTCAAATGTTTTCGCGGTGAGCAGACGTCAGGTGCGGTGCCGGTATTCTTCCCATGCAGCGATGGCTGCGGTAATGGCTGAGCAGGCGAGGAAGATCACCCAGCCCGGATGCCACAGACCGAAGAACACGCCGATGCACACATATACGGCTGCCGCAACCGGAAATGCAACCGAGGCGAACAGTGTACTGACCGGATGTTTCCGGTCGTCATCGGCTTCGGCATCCGCATCGTCATCGCGGCCAAGACCGTACAGTTCGCGGTAGTAGTCATCTTTGCGGCCGGACAGAATGCACAAAGCCACGCCTGCCGCGATCATGGCGAACATCACAAAGGTGCCGGGTGTTTCGCGGGGCAGCGCATCATTAAAAAAGAGCGGGTGAATGGCGACAGGATGAACAGCGCGACCGCGATTGCAATCATAATGTGCTTGCGCGTTTGGTAGCGGCCATACTCCTGTACAACGGCAGGGTCGGGCTGTGCGCTTTCCGCGTGCGGTACAGCGCTCGGCTCTGCGGGCGCTGGTTCATCGGCAAAGCCGAATGTCGCGCGCAGCTCGTCTGCTGAGCCTATGGATGCAATGACAATGCCGGTCGCCTCGGCTTCGTTTTTGCCCTCTTCCAACAGGGCGTGATACTTTTCTTCCAAATTCGACAGCATATCGGCTTTGATGCGCTGCGTATCCGCGTTCTGCGGCAGTGTGGCGAACAATGCTTCTATATAGTTACGAATCGTTTCCATTTCCCGTATCCTCCTTTGTAAAACGGTCGATCACAGTTTGAAGTACGCGCCATTCCGCACATTTGGCGGCATAAGCACGGCGGCCTTCATCTGTGATAGTGTAATAGGTGCGCGGCCTGCCCTGCGTTTCGCTGCCTTGATAGGGCACAATGTAGCCCTGCTTTTCCAGCCGCCCGAACGCGGAATACAGCGTGGTTTCCTTGATCGGGTATTCGCCGCCGCTGCGCCGCTCAATTTCGCGGGAGATTGCGTAGCCGTAGGAGTCGCCTTCGCACAGCAGGCACAGGATCAGCATGTCGTTGTAGCCGCGCATCACGTCGCTTCCCAGCATGGCGCGCCTCCTTTCTACTTCATCTGATGGAGTAATAGTAACATGATTACTACGACAGGTCAAGTAGTTTATGCAAAACAACACCAAAAAGAAAAGCGGCCCGTTCAGGGCCGCTTTGCGCGTTTTTCAGCAGTTTTCCAGATCAATAATCAGCTTTTTGCAGTAGGAACAGTGCCACGCACGCGCTTCGGCGCGCTGCGTGGGTGTGTGGGAGCCGACGGTCAGTCCCCCGCAGGCCCACAGGCCGAACAGCATCTTTTTGTCCTGCGGCTGCCAGCGCAGCGCCTTGTGATCGCCCAGCAGTTTGCCGTCGAGCATTTCTTTTCCGCAGTAAGGACATTGCATCATCGGTCATACCTCCCTGAAAAACATGTCGGTGGGTGGAATAAGTCATGGCAGGCAGAAAGGGGTTTTGCGGAAGTGGTCGCCGCCCACGCGCAGCATCGGGTCAGGATAGGCGAGGGCATACAGATCATCCGCAAGCGCATCGTGCGCAAGAACAGGCTGCAATACATCCGGCAGGGCGCGTTCGGTGACCGGCTTGACGATAACCGGCAGCGTGCAAGTGTCCTTCATGCGTCGCAGGACCTCGCGGCCGCGCGCACCAACCGCCAGCACACGGACATACTCCGCCGTCGGTGGGATATCGGTCGGCAGGTCGAGCCACGTCCGCATGAGCGCGCGGCGCACCCGGGCGAGCGGGTAGCGGCGGGTCTGGGCAGCAGTACAGACTGCGGCAACACTGGTGTTGTCGCGGATGGCTGCCCAAAGGCGGTTTTCCAGTCCGTCGCTCCCGCAATAGCGGGCAAGGTCGGCGGGGGAGAGCCGCCGCAGATGCGCGAGTATGGCCTGATCGACCACGTTTCGCGTGACGGGAGCTGCACCTTGCTGGATTACCTGCGCGAGCACGGCAAAAGACGCCTCCGGCATCAGCGGACGGCAGGCATCCACATCGCCTTGTGCAATCAGCCCCCGCAGATAGGACGCCGAGGGCAGGCCGTCTGCCGGGCGATCGCTGTCATGTGCGCCGCCCGCGCGCAAAATGGCAAGCGGCTGGATCGGGCTGCCCAGCGTGTCCAGCGCGCACAGATACTCGACCGCGAGCGTGTTGTTCGGGGTGGCAAGCAGCGCACCGGCTTCGGGGTCGGCAGCGCTGACCGCCTGCTGCACGGCGGCGGCATAGGGCAGCCCGGCGGCGAGCGCTTGCCGCAATGCGTCTGCGTGTTCGCCTTCCGCACGGGACAGGTCGGCTGCGCGGCGCAGCAGCGCGAGATCAGCCTGCTCCGCACCGAAAGAGAGGTGCGTGACGCATCCAAGCGCATCCAGCAGCGAAACCGCGCCGAACGCAAAGCCGGACGCCGACCACAAACAGGCGGAAAGCGGCGTTTCCAGCACCAGATCTGCGCCGCACCGCACAGCGGCTTCCGCGCGGCGGTACTTTTCTATGACCGCAAGGTCGCCGCGCTGGACGAAATTGCCGCTCATCGCGCACACAATGGCCGTATCCGCGCCCAGCGCGCGGCGGGTTTCGGCAAGGTGATGCGCGTGTCCCGCGTGAAACGGATTATATTCGGCCACAACGCCGCAGACGGTCATAAACAGGCTCCTTTAAATTGCAAATGCACAGGCGCACGGTATAAAATTTGGCTTGTACATTTACGCTAAATCGTGTAATATAAGAGTGTAACATTATTATATCGGCTTCCGCGGCTTTGTGCAAGCCGCCAAATACGGCACAAGGGAGTTTTGCAAATGAAAGTTCTGGTTATCAATGCCGGCAGCTCTTCGCTCAAGTATCAGCTGCTCGACACCGAGTCCGGCGAGGTTATGGCCAAGGGCCTGTGCGAGCGCATCGGCATCGACGGCGTATTGACCCACACCGGCAACAAGTCGGATGAGAAATTTAAGTTTGATATTGCAATGCCGACGCATAAGGAAGCAATCCAGTCGGTTATCAATGTACTGCTCGATCCCGAAAAGGGCGTCATCTCCTCGATGAGCGAGATCGACGCGGTCGGTCACCGCGTGGTACACGGCGGCGAGTTCTTCTCGGACAGCGTCATCATCACCGAAAAGGTTATCAAGGCGATCGAGGATTGCGTACCGCTCGCACCGCTGCACAATCCGCCCAACCTGATCGGCATTCAGGCTTGCCGCGACGTTATGGGCCCGGATGTTCCGATGGTTGCTGTGTTCGACACCGCGTTCCATCAGACCATGCCGCAGTCGCACTACATGTATGCGATTCCGTATGAATACTATGAGAAGTATAAGATCCGCCGCTACGGCTTCCACGGCACCAGCCACAAGTATGTTTCCCAGCAGGCTGCTGAGATGCTCGGCCGTCCGCTCGAGGAATTGCGCCTGATTACCTGCCATCTGGGCAACGGCTCTTCCATCTGCGCGATCAACCGCGGCAAGAGCTATGATACCTCGATGGGCTTCACCCCGCTGGACGGTCTGCCGATGGGCACCCGCGCGGGCAACCTAGACCCGGCTATCATCGAATTCCTGGCCGAGCATGAGAACATCTCTGCGGCAGATGTAATCAATATCCTCAACAAGAAGTCCGGTATGCTGGGCATTTCGGGTGTTTCGTCCGACTTCCGCGATCTGGACGCTGCCATTGCCGACGGCAATGCGCGTGCGGCGCTGGCCAAGGAAATGTTCAACCTGTCGGTTAAGAAGATCATCGGCTCGTACATCGCGGAGATGGGCGGCGTAGATGCCATCATCTTCACCGCCGGCGTGGGCGAGAACGACCGTTCGGTTCGCGGGGACGTTTGCGAGCACATGGAGTATCTCGGCATCAAGATCGACCCGGAGAAGAACAAGTACCGCGGCAAGCAGATGGATATTTCCATCGACTGGGCGCGCGTGCGTGTGCTGGTCATCCCCACCAATGAGGAACTGATGATCGCCATGGACACCGAGCGTCTGGTAAACGAAGCAAAGTAACAAAGAAAAACAGAAAAACGGGGCGGGGCAACAAGGCTTTGCCCTGTTTTTCTGCCGTCAGGGAGGATAATATGCAGCAAACCGATCTCCGTCAGGAGAGAAAATACTGTGCGCGGCTGGGGTGGGCCTTGACGCTGACAATGATATGTGCGCTTGTGTGGCAGGTGGGGCTGATGGGGTTGATGCTCGCTGGACGGCTGGCGGGTGGCATGAGCACCTATATGCTGCTGGCGCTGGTGGGATATTATCTGCCTGCGCTGCCGCTGTCCTATTGGCTGTGCCGCCGGATACCAGTGACAGCGCCTGTGCGGCGGCCGCTGACCGTGCGCTTGCTGGTGCGCTGGTTTGTCATCGGCATCGGGCTGATGTGGGTCGGGTCGCTCACCGGCTCGTGGCTGAACGATCTGGTCTATCAGGTGGCGCATTTGGAAACCGTCGATCTGGTGACTGAAACCTTTAACGAAATGCCGCTGTCGGTTGTCCTAGTGGGGGCTTGCGTGCTCGGCCCGCTGTGCGAAGAACTGCTGTTCCGCGGCCTGCTGGCCGGACGGCTGGCACGGTATGGTCAGAAGCCGGCGGCGTTCGTATCCGCGCTGCTTTTTGGATTGTACCATGCCAACCTGTCGCAGTTTTTCTATGCGTTTTTGCTGGGTCTGCTGCTCGCCTATGCGTATTTTTACACTGGAAAGCTCAAAACATCGGTCGTGCTGCACATGCTGTTTAATTTTTATGGGTCGTTTATCGTGTTCCTGCTGCCCGAGGACGGCGTGCTGCCTGTGCTGTACGGGCTGAGCTGGCCGGTGCTGACCATTGTGGGCGCGGTGCTGCTGGTGCGTGGTCGCACGCGGCAGGTGTGGGAGCACGGCCCGTGCGAGCCGTCCATGTGGGTGGTGTTCGGCAGCGTCGGCATGACGCTGGCAATCATCCTCTGTTTTGTGCAGACGGCAACCATGTATGTATTTTAGAAAGGCGGAAGAAATAGACAATGCGAGTGGATTTGCATATGCACACCGGGTATTCAGCGGATGCTGCATCTCCGCAGACAGTGGCGGATAAGGTGCGCGCTTGCCGTGCGGCGGGGCTGAATATCATCGGCATCACCGATCATCTGGATTTTTACCGCACTCGCGGTCCGGCGGAAAACCGGGATGCGGAAGCCTGCCTGCGTGATGTGCGGGCGGCCAAAGAAGCGGCTGAGGGGATTGAGGTGCTGGTTGGGATTGAGATCGGCCAGATCCACGTGGACCCCGCGGCAGATGATTTCGTGCGCGGGCACAAACTGGACATGGTGATCGGCTCGCTGCACGCCATGCCCAATGATCTGGATATCTACTTTCATGACTACGAGCATCTGGACTGCGATGCATTCTTGCAGGAATATTTTGATCAGGTGCTGGAAATGGAGGCGCACGGCGGCTTTGATGTGCTGGCGCACATCGACTATCCGCTGCGCGTGATGAAGCACGGCGATTATGTGCCGTCGTTCGATCAGTACATGGACCGTGTCGAGCAGGTGCTGCGCGCGTGCATCGATCATGGTTACGCGCTCGAGCTGAATGCCGCGGGACTCGCTGGATGGCAGAAAAAGGTCGGCCCGCCGCAGAACATCCTGTATGAATACCGCCGCATGGGCGGCGAGCGCATTTCCATCGGTTCGGATTCGCACACGCTGGACACGGTCGGCCGTGGCGTGGCGGACTGCACAGCCAACGCGCTGGACGCGGGCTTCACGACCGTCACCGTGTTCCGCGGCCGCAAGCCGGAAGCGGTGTCATTAACAGAATAAGCAGGGAGAAATCATGTTATTTCACAATAAAACCGAAATCACGCACGCCGAAGCCATCGTGCAGGGGCGCGCGAAGATCAATCTGACGCTGGATGTGACCGGCCGCCGCGACGACGGCTATCATACGGTTAAAATGGTGATGCAGTCGGTTACGCTGCACGATACGGTCAAGGTGGAGATCACCCATGGCGAGAAAAAGCCGCGCGGCATTGTGCTCAGCTGCAATCTGCCCTATCTGCCGCTGGACGAGCACAATCTGGCTTACCGCGCAGCCGACCTGTTCTATCAGCAGACGGGTACGCTGCTGGAAACGTGCGAAATCCATATCGAAAAGCGCATTCCGGTGGCTGCGGGGCTGGCCGGCGGTTCGACCGACGCTGCGGCGGTGCTGCGTGCGCTCAACACGCTGCATGAAACCGGTTTGACCGATGATGAGCTGTGCGAGATGGGTCTGAAACTCGGTGCGGATGTGCCGTATTGTTTACTCGGCGGCACGATGCTGGCCGAGGGCATCGGGGAAGAACTGACCGCCCTGTCACCCATGCCGCATTGCTGGGTTGTGCTGTGCAAGCCGCCGTTCGGGGTCTCCACCAAGGAGGTTTATACCGAAATCGATGCGATCGAGCTCAAACATCGGCCGGATACAGCGGGTATGATTCGCGCGCTGGAAAACAGCGACTTCGCAGGGGTGTGTAAACGTCTGAGCAACGTGATGGAGCTGGTGACCGCCACCAAGCGCCGCCAGATCGGTGAGATCAAGGCGTGCCTCGAGGAAAACGGCGCGGACGGTACGCTGATGAGCGGCTCCGGGCCGACCGTATACGGTCTGTTTTCGGATGAGGGCCGCGCCAAAACCGCGGCGAAAATGTTGTCCCGCCGCTTTGCGGACACTTTCCTGACCGAAACCGTATAACAAACCCGCCTTCCGGGCATACTGGGGACACCAGATGACGGAAGGCGGCATTTTTTATGACAGAACAGAACAAACGGGCGATTATAGCGGTGGCAACCGCGTGCAGCGTGCTGCTGGCAGGGGCGTTTGCGCCGCCGCAGCCCAAAAGCGCATGGTGGTGCACGGCGTTTTCTGTCACCTGCGACGAGGCGGCGGCGCCGTCGGAAAACAGCGATACGGTTACGTTTCGGTGCAAATTGGCCGATTGGTGGCAGGAGATCATGGGATAAAACTTGCCGCGCCTGTCCCTCTGTGGTATAATAGCCGCAAAGCGGCATTGCTGTTTTCTACCGGAAATCGGCCGCAAACCTACCAACGGAGGAAAAACATGAAGATTATCAATGAAAAGGGCAAGCTGTTCGGCGTGATTAACATTGTCGATCTGCTTGTGCTGGTGGCGGCGATCGCCGTCATTGCGGGCGTAGGCTATAAGCTGTTTGCACCGCAGATTGCAAATGCAGCCGCAAAACAGGTCCCCATGACCGTCACCATCCGCGTGCGCGGCGCAACACCCTTCCTGGTGCAGGAGGTGCAGCGCAACAGCCAGATCGGCAAGAAGATCGTCAGCGGCAGCTCGTATACCGATGCGGTCATCACGGACATGCAGATTCAGGACTATGTGCAGCAGGTAACCACGGCGGATGGCAGCATTGTCGATGCGCTGGACCCGAGCAAGAAGGATCTGGTATTTACGATTGAAACCACGGTGGCAGAGGGCACAGCAGCGCCTTCCATCGGCACGCAGGAGGTGCGCGCGGGCCGTACGTTTATTGTAAAGACCAACGACTTTGAGACGACCGGCAACATCGACATGGTCGATATCGCGGATTCAGCGGAATAAGCCTATGAAAGCGATTTTTCAAAACAGCCTGCTGGTGCGGGCAGTGCTGCGCTTGCGTGAGTGGTATCACGAGGGCGCAATCGCGGGATTTTTCCGGAAAGTCGCGGACGCATATCCGGATTCCCGGTTCCGTCGGCTGTGGGATGGCTTTTGCGCCGCGCCCATCTGTACGGCGGCCAACAGCCGCTATGCGCGTGTGATCGCCGCGCTGCGGCGTTTTGTCGAGCATTTGGGTGACGCAGCCGCGCAAAGCCTGATTTATCGGCTTTGCCTTGCCATCTGGAAGCCGGTTTCGACCTTCCTCGGTGGTGGCGTAGTCGGTCGGGTGTTCCGGTTCTTCGGGGTGCGGGGCCTGCTGCTCGTATGTTTGGCGATGTATCTGCCGCTCGATTATTTCATCCGTAACTTTATCCCCATCGCTGTGATCGGCTCAGTATGGGACGAATGCCTGATGCTCGCGGCGTTTGCCTACATCCTGTGGCACACCGCGATGCGCCGCGCGCCGCTCCAGTCGCGCGCAACGCCTGTGGACGCTTATCTGCTGCTGTTCATCGGCGTGGGCTTTTTCCTGATGTGTGCGGTTTCGCCCTATCCGTCCATTGCGCTGGACGGCTTGCGCGCGGTGGTGCAGTATCTGTTCTGGTTCTTCCTCGTCACGCGCCTGATCGAGGATGACCGTGATTTCGCCATCTTTTACGGCGCGCTGCTTGCGATGGTGATTCCGATCACGCTGCACGGCATTTATCAGTATATTGTCGCCGCGCCCATTCCGGCGGGCTGGGTGTCCCAGACCGAGGAAAGCGTGCGCACGCGCGTCTACTCGCTCACCGGCAGCCCGAATATCATGGGCAGCCTGCTGGTGCTGTTTGCACCCATGGCAGCGGGCCTTGCGTATTACTGTAAAAAAATGTGGGTCAAGGTGTTGGCGATCGGCGTGACCGGCATGATGTGCCTGTGCTGCATCTTCACGTTCTCCAAGGGCGCGTGGGGCGGCTTGGCGGTTGCCGTGATCGTGTTTGCGATCTTCCTCGACCGCCGTCTGATTGCGCTGATGGCTGTGGCCGGTGCGGGTGCGCTGATTGCCATCCCGTCGATTGCAAACCGCATCACCTATATGTTCACCGCGGACTATATGGAGGCCAGCCAGCGAGCGGGCCGTATGGTGCGCTGGGAGACCGGCCTCAACCTGCTGCATGAGTCCAACCCGTGGCTGGGCTTCGGACTCGGCCGCTTTGGCGGCGCGGTTGCCATGCAGAACAAGATCATCGAAGAGACGGACACCTTTGAGTATTTCTACATGGATAACTATTATCTGAAAACGCTGGTGGAGATGGGCTATCTCGGCCTGATCTTCTTCATCATCCTGCTGATCGGCATGGTGCTCTGGTGCCTGCGCGCAGTCGGCCGGACGAATTTCAACCAGACCGACCGCACCCGTGTGCTTGCGGTTTCCATGTTTGCAGGCATGTGCGGCGTGCTGGTGCACTGCTATTTCGAGAATATCTTCGAGGTGCCGTACATGATGGCCTACTTCTGGAGCATGGCGGCGGCAATATTGTATCTGGGATATTTTCGCAAAAAGCACAATGGATAGTGCAGCGAATCCTTGACTGGTCTATACCACTTTGGACGAATTACACCAAAAACACATCAAAAGGACGGCAAAACATACGTTTTGCCGTCCTTTTTTGCGCACTTTACACAATCCTTTTTGCTTAACATGGATTTTACAAACACGGGCTTTTGGATTTTACATTGCCCCCGTAATATATGCTTGTAACGAAAAACAAGATCTGAATGAAAAGGAGAAATTCAAGTTATGAAAAAGAGTGTATCCCTGCTTCTGGCAGGCCTGATGCTGTGCGGTGCGCTGGCTGGCTGCGGCGGCAACGGTTCCAATGGCGCAAGCGAGAGCGGCACGGACGATAGCGCTGCTTCCACCGGCACTTCCGGCGCGATCACGGTCATCTCCCGTGAGGACGGTTCTGGCACGCGCAGCGCATTTGTAGAGCTGACCGGCGTGGAAGACGACAACGGCGACAACACCACGGTTGATGCGGAAATCGCCAACAAGACCGATGTTGTGCTGACCAGCGTGGCTGGCAACGAGAGCGCGATCGGCTATGTTTCGCTCGGCTCCCTCAATGATACCGTCAAGGCCGTTCAGGTAGACGGCGTAGACGCTACGGTAGAAAACGTCAAGAGTGGCAGCTACACGCTGTCCCGTCCGTTCAACATTGCCACCAAGGGTGAGCCGACCGGCGTTGCCAAGGACTTCATCAACTTCATCCTGAGCGCTGATGGTCAGGCGATCGTAGAAGAAGAGGGATACATTAAGGTTAACGATGAAGCCGCAGCCTTCACTACGGACGGCTCGGAAGGCCAGATCGCTGTTGGCGGTTCCTCCTCGGTTTCCCCGGTGATGGAAAAGCTGATCGAGGCTTACAAGGCTGTCAACCCGAAGGCACAGATCGATCTGCAGACCTCTGACTCCACCTCCGGCATGACCGGCGCAATGGACGGCACCTTTGCCATCGGCATGGCTTCGCGTGAGCTCAAGGACGAGGAGAAGGCTGAACTGACCGGCACCTCCATCGCACTGGACGGCATCGCGGTTGTTGTCAACCCGGCAAACACCGTTAGCAATCTGACGATGGATCAGATCAAGACCATCTACACCGGCGAGACCACCGACTGGGCCGACGTAGCTGCGTAAGAAATAACCGAACAAGGGAAAGCAGGGCGAAATCCGTTTCGCCCTTTCCCACTGTCTATGGGGTGAAAACATGAACGAATCCGCAACCAGGCAGAAGAGCGACATGAAAAACCTGCTCGAAATCGTGATGCACGGCGTGTTTTTTGTCTGCGCGCTTGCGTCCATTCTTGCGGTAGCTCTGATCTGCGTTTTCCTGTTTGCCAACGGCATCCCCGCCATCCGCGAGATCGGCGTGCTGGACTTCCTGACCGGCACGACCTGGAAGCCGGGCAATGACGTTTACGGCATCCTGCCGATGATTGTCGGCAGCATTTACATCACGGCTGGCGCCATCGTCATCGGCGTGCCGATCGGCCTGCTGACCGCGGTCTTTATGGCATTCTATTGTCCCAAGCGCATCTACGGTGTGCTCAAGCCCTGCACCGAGCTGTTGGCCGGTATTCCGTCCATCGTGTACGGCTTTTTCGGCATGGTGGTCATTGCACCGACGGTGCTCGATGTAGCGAAGTTTTTCGGCTCGAAGATCTCCTCTGGCTCAACCATCCTGTCCGCGTCCATCCTGCTGGGCATCATGATCCTGCCGACCATCATCGGTGTGTCCGAAGCGGCGCTGCGCGCCGTGCCGAACGCATATTATGAGGGTGCGGTCGCCATGGGTGCGACCCATGAGCGCGCGATCTTCTCGGTCATGCTGCCGGCAGCGAAATCCGGCGTGCTTGCCGGTATCGTGCTGGGCATCGGCCGTGCGATCGGTGAGACGATGGCGGTCATCATGGTCGCGGGCAACCAGCCGCGCCTGACGGGCAGTCTGCTCAAGGGCATTCGCACGATGACGGCGAACATCGTCATCGAAATGGGCTACGCGACCGGCCTGCACCGCGAGGCACTGATTGCCACGGGTGTGGTTTTGTTCGTGTTCATTCTACTCATTAACCTGACGTTCTCGGTGCTGAAAAGGAGGAAGGACGCATGACAACCGAAGCGACTTCTGCCGCGAAGAAAACGGCGGTTCAGGCGGCGGAAAAGAAGCCGCGCGTCTATGGCCGCGGCAAAGCACGCCTGCAAAAGGGCTTGGTTTATGGCGCGGCAATCCTCACCTTTGCCGTGCTGCTGTTCCTGATCGCGTACATCCTCATTAACGGCGTGCCGCATCTCAAGCCGTCCCTGTTCGAGTGGACGTATAACTCGGATAACGTATCCATGATGCCGGCCATCATCACGACCGTGGAGATGACTCTGCTCGCGCTGCTGCTGGCGGTGCCGTTCGGTCTGTTCACTGCGGTGTACCTCAATGAATATGCGTCCCGCGGCAACAAGCTGGTAAACGTCATCCGCATTACCACCGAGACGCTGTCCGGCATCCCGTCGATCGTTTACGGCCTGTTCGGTATGCTGTTCTTTGTCACTCAGCTGCATTGGGGCTATTCGCTGCTGGCGGGCGCCATGACGCTGGCAATTATGATTCTGCCGCTTATCATGCGCACGGCGGAAGAGGCGCTCATCTCGGTGCCGGACACCTACCGCGAAGGCTCATTCGGCCTGGGCGCGGGCCGTCTGCGCACGGTGTTCCGTATCGTGCTGCCCAGCGCCATGCCGGGCATCCTGTCCGGTATCATTCTGGCGATCGGCCGTATCGTGGGCGAGACCGCGGCGCTGATCTTCACCGCCGGCACGATGGCGCAGATTCCGGGACTGTTCCAGTCCGGCCGTACGCTGGCCATTCATATGTATGTCCTGTCCGGCGAGGGCCTGAATATGAACGAAGCCTATGCCACCGCGGTGGTTCTGCTGGTGGTTGTACTGCTGATGAACACGATTTCGGCCCTTGTTGCCAAAAAGCTGACCAAAAAGTAATCGGAGGAAGCTATGGAACAGAATAAAATTGAGATTCGGGACATGAACCTCTATTATGGGGACTTCCATGCCCTGCATGATATAGATCTGGATATCAAAGCCAACGAGATCACGGCGTTCATCGGGCCGTCCGGCTGCGGCAAATCGACGCTTCTGCGCTCGCTCAACCGCATGAACGATCTGGTGGAGGGCTGCAAGATCACGGGCGACATCCGGCTCGACGGCGAGGACATTTATCACGACTGCGACGTCAATATTCTGCGCCGCCGTGTGGGCATGGTGTTCCAAAAGCCCAATCCGTTCCCGATGTCCATTTACGACAATATTGCCTACGGCCCGCGCACGCATGGCATCAAGAGCCGCGTCAAGCTGGATGAGATCGTTGAGACCTCGCTGCGTCACGCCGCAATCTGGGACGAGACCAAAGACTGCCTGAAAAAATCCGCGCTGTCCATGTCGGGCGGCCAGCAGCAGCGTATCTGCATCGCCCGCGCGCTTGCGGCCAATCCGGAAGTGCTGCTGATGGACGAGCCGACCTCCGCGCTCGATCCGATTTCTACCGCAAAGATCGAAGACCTTGTACTCGAGCTGAAAAAAGATTATACTATCGTTATGGTCACGCACAACATGCAGCAGGCCACCCGCGTATCTGATACGACCGCGTTTTTCCTGCTCGGCGATATGATCGAGGTCGGGGAAACCGAAAAGTTGTTCTCCATGCCGGCGGATAAGCGCACTGAGGACTACATCACGGGGAGGTTTGGCTGATGAGAAACCGTTTCGATTCGCAGCTTTTGGAGCTGAACAACGAGCTGATCGCCATGGGCGCACTGTGCGAAAACGCGATTGCAAGCTCGGTCAAGGCGCTGCTTGGCGGCGACACCAAGCTGGCCGCATCTGCCATCCGCATCGATCAGGAGATCGACCGCAAGGAGCGCGAGATCGAGTCCATGTGCTTAAAGCTCCTGCTGCAGCAGCAGCCGGTGGCAAGCGACCTGCGTCTGATCTCTTCCGTTCTCAAGATGATTACGGATATCGAGCGCATCGGCGATCAGGCGAGCGACATCGCGGAGATCGTCACGTATCTGTCCGGCGCGTGCGGCCATAACGCGCATATCGAGCAGATGGCGCAGGCGACCATTAAAATGGTCACCGACAGTCTGGATGCCTTTGTGCGCCGTGACCTGACGCTCGCGTGGAGCGTCATTGAGTATGACGATGTGGTTGACAACCTGTTTGCCGAGTGTAAGAAGGATCTGATTGCAGAGATTGCGCAGAATGCGGCTGACGGCGAGCGCGTGCTGGATATCCTGATGATTGCCAAGTATCTGGAGCGTATCGGGGATCACGCGACCAATATTGCCGAGTGGGTGGAGTTTTCCATCACCGGCACGCACAAGACTCCGGCAAACAGAGATACAAAATAAAAGGTTCGGAACTGGCTGCGCAAAGCAGCTTTGAGGAGGAAACGCAATGATCTATTGCGTGGAGGACGATGCAGGCATTCGGGAACTGGTCGTCTATACGCTGCAAAACACGGGCATGGAAGCCCGTGGACTGGAGGACGGCGGCGCGCTGTTTGCAGCGCTGCGCGAGAAAAAGCCGCAGCTGATTCTGCTGGATATCATGCTGCCGGGGGAGGATGGCATCAGCATCCTGCGTCGCCTGCGCGATACACAGGAGACAGCGGATATTCCGGTCATCCTGTTGACGTCGAAAAATACTGAGTATGACAAGGTGGTCGGGCTGGACAGCGGCGCGGATGATTATGTCGCCAAGCCCTTCGGCATGATGGAGCTGGTGGCGCGCATCCGCGCGGTGTTGCGTCGCACGCAGGCCGAACCGGGCAGCGAAGAACAAGCCCGGCTGCTGGTGGCAGGAGAGATCTGCGTGGACGAGCGCGCGCACAGTGTATTCGTCGGCGAGCGCGAAGTGCAGCTGACGCTCAAGGAGTATCAGCTGCTGTGCCTGCTGATGAAAAATCGTGGTGCGGTGCTTACGCGCGATGTGCTGCTCGAAAATATCTGGGGCTACGGCAACGAGAGCGAAACCAGAACGGTGGACGTGCACATCCGCACCCTGCGGCAAAAGCTGGGCACGGCAGGGGCGATGATTGAAACCGTGCGCGGCGTTGGCTACCGCATGGGAGAGCATGCATGAGAAAGCGCGTTTTCGGCAGTATTTTTCTCACTGCGCTGGTCACGCTTGTCGTGACCGTGTCTCTGCTGCTCGTGGCGGTGCATTCCGGTCTGTCGCAGGATCTGCGGGACCGCTTGAGCGAGGAATGCAACCATATTGCCGCGGCGATGGATACGCAGGGCGAGCAGGCATTGGCGCAGATTGGCAGCGTATATGCCGATCGCATCACGCTGGTCGATGCGAATGGTACGGTGCTGTATGATAATAAGGGCGACGTGCAGGCCATGGAAAATCATGCGTCGCGTCCTGAAATTGCCGCAGCGCTGGAAAAAGGCGTGGGCGAGTCCAGCCGTCTGTCCGGCGCGCTGTCCGAACAGACTTATTATTATGCGATCCGACTGGCAGATGGTACGGCGCTGCGCGTCTCCTCCACGGCGGACAGCGCCTTCGGCGCATTATCGTCTGCGTCGCCGTGGATCGTGCTGGTCGTGCTGCTGGCGCTGCTGGTGGCTGCGCTGCTGGCAAGCTGGCTGACCCATGTTTTTCTGGCGCCCATTGTTACGCTTGAACTGCATGAGCCGCTCAAAAACGATGCATATGACGAGCTGTCGCCACTGCTGCACCGTATGGACAAACAGAACCACAAGATCGAGTCGCAGCTGAATGAACTCAAGCGGCGGCAGGCGGAATTTGACGATATCACCGCCCGGATGGATGAAGGACTGGTGTTGTTTTCCGCGCAGGGCGACATCCTGTTTGCCAACCGCGCGGTGCGCGCGCTGTTCCCCAAGGACAGCGCGACCGGCGGCTATATGACGCTGTGCCGCGATGCGGAGTATATCCGCGTGGTGGAGGAGGCGCTCGGCGGCGAAAGCGCCCATGGACGTATGGAAAAGGACGGGCGCGTGTTTTCGCTGACGGCAAGCTCGGTCGCCGGAGAGGGGCAGGGCCACGCAGCGGTGCTGTTTGTGGTGGATATCACCGAGCGCGATCAGGCCGAGCGTCAGCGGCAGGAATTTACGGCGAACGTGTCGCATGAGCTTAAAACCCCGCTCACCAGCATCATGGGCTTTGCGGAGATCATGGAAAACGGTATCGTCCGACCGGAGGATATCGGCCGTTTTGCCGGGAAGATTCGGAGTGAGGCCATGCGTCTGCTGACGCTGATCGAGGATATCATCCGCCTGTCGCGGCTGGACGAGGGCGCGCCGGTGCCGTTTGAGCCGGTGGAACTGTCCGGTTTGTGTGGCACGGTGCGCGACCGGCTTGCGCATAAGGCGGCGGAACATAAGATCACGCTGCATGTGACGGGAACACCGGTCACGGTGTCCGGCCAGCGGCGCACCCTTGAGCAGATGGTGTTCAATCTGGCGGACAACGCGATTGCCTATAACAAGCCGCATGGCTCAGTGACGCTCACGACGGGTGAGGAAAACGGCACGCCGTTTGTGCGCGTGTCGGATACCGGCATCGGCATTGCGCCCGCCGACCAGCAGCGCGTGTTTGAACGATTTTACCGCGTGGACAAGAGTCACAGCAAGCAGACCGGCGGCACAGGACTTGGTCTGTCGATCGTCAAGCACGGCGCAGCGCTGCACCGCGCGCAGATCGACTTGCGCAGCACGCTGGGCGAGGGCACGGAGATCACGCTGCGCTTTCCAAAAGCAGAATAAAAAAGCAAATCCCGCAGGGAGCTTCCCTGCGGGATATTTTTATGCGTTAGGACAGGCGGTTTTTGAAATCCTCGTAGCCAAACATGCGCACGGCTTCGTCCGTGCCGTCCGCGCGGCGCACTGCAATCAGCGGCAACGGCACGCCGTTAAAGGTGTTGGTTTTGACCATAGTGTACAGCGCCATGTCCTCAAATACGACCTGATCGCCCGGGCGCAGCGTGTTGTCGAACGAGTATTCCCCGATCACATCGCCCGCAAGGCAGGAGCGGCCGGTCAGCAGGTAGGTGAACGCCTTTTTGCCCGGCTCGTCCGCACGGAACACCGGCGGGCGGTAGGGCATTTCGAGCACATCCGGCATGTGGCAGGCCGCCGAGGTGTCCAGAATGGCGATCTCCTTGCCGTTTTTCATCACTTCAAGCACGGTGGAGATTAGATATCCTGCGTTGAGCACAACCGCTTCGCCCGGCTCGAGGTAAATCTGCACATGATACTTTTCGCGCAGGTAATTAACGCACTGGACGAGCGTTTCCACATCGTAGTCGTCGCGCGTGATATGGTGGCCGCCGCCGAGGTTGAGCCACTTCATTCCTTCCATATACTTGCCAAAGCGTTCCTCGAACGCCTCAACCGTGCGCACCAGATCGTCCGCATTCTGCTCGCACAGGGTATGGAAGTGCAGGCCGTCAATACCATTGAGCAATTCAGGCTGAAAATTTTCCTCCGTGATGCCCAGGCGCGAACCGGGGCTGCACGGGTCGTAAATGGCGTGTTCCGCCGGCTGGGTCGAGCACTCCGGGTTGACGCGCAGACCGCAGCTCTTGCCCGCCGCGCGCGCAAGGCTGCCGTAGGCCTTCCACTGGGTAAACGAGTTGAACACGATGTGATCGGCATAATGCAGGATTTCCTGAAATTCGCCCTCGGCATAGGCGGGTGAGTAGACATGCGTCTCGCCGCCGAACTCCTCATGACCGAGGCGCGCTTCATACAGGCCGGACGCGGTCGTGCCCGCCAAATATTCGCGCAGCAGCGGATAGACCGAGAACATGGAAAACGCCTTCTGCGCCAGCAGGATCTTTGCGCCCGTGCGTTCGGCTACGTCACGCAGGACGGCCAGATTCTGCACCAGACGGTTTTCATCCACAAGGAAGCAGGGCGTAGGCAGTTCGGTAAATTTCATATCAGTCCACCAATACCGGATTTTCGTTGATCTGCCACGGCAGACCCCACTTGTTCAGCGCTTCCATGTACGGATCGGGATCGAACTCCTCGACCGTATACACGCCGGGCTTGTTCCACTTGCCGGTCATCAGCATCGCCGCGCCGATCATCGCGGGCACACCGGTCGTGTAGCTGATGGCCTGCGAGCCAACTTCGCGGTAGCATTCTTCGTGGTCGCAGACATTGTAAATATAGGCGGTCTTTTCCTTGCCGTCCTTCTTGCCGGTAAAGATGCAGCCGATGTTGGTCTTGCCCTTAGTGCGCGGGCCAAGGGTTGCGGGGTCGGGCAGCAGCGCCTTGAGGAACTGGATCGGCACGATCTGGTGCCCCTCGAACTCGATCGGGGTGGTGGACAGCATACCCACGTTTTCCAGACACTTCATGTGGGTGAGATAGGACTGGCCGAAGGTCATGAAGAAACGGATGCGCTTAACGCCCGGGATGTTCTTGGCCAGCGACTCGATCTCCTCATGGTGCAGCAGGTACATGTCCTTGTGGCCGACCTGATCGAAGTCATACTCGCGCTTGATGGACATGGCCGGAATTTCCACCCAATGGCCGTTTTCCCAGTAAGAGCCGGGCGCGGAAACCTCGCGCAGGTTGATTTCCGGGTTGAAGTTGGTGGCAAACGGATAGCCGTGGTCGCCGCCGTTGCAGTCGAGGATGTCGATGGTGTCGATCTGGTCAAACAGGTGCTTCTGGGCATACGCGCAGTACGCCTGCGTCACGCCTGGGTCGAAGCCCGAACCGAGCAGCGCGGTCAGACCAGCCTTTTCAAACTTTTCCTTGTATGCCCACTGCCACGAGTAGTCAAAGTAAGCGGTGAAGCCCTCTTCCTTGCAGCGCTTTTCGTAGATTTCGCGCCACTGGGGGTCGTCCGTGTCCTCCGGCTCGTAGTTCGCCGTGTCCATATAGTTGACGCCGCACTTGAGGCACGCATCCATGATGGTCAAATCCTGATAGGGCAGGGCGATGTTCATGACGATATCCGGCTTGTATTCGTCGATCAGCGCCACCAGCTCGTCTACATTGTCCGCATCGACCTTGGCAGTGCGGATCTTGGTGGGCGTCGTGCCCTCCAGCTTTTCCTTGATTGCGTCGCACTTCGACTTGGTGCGCGAGGCAATCATGATTTCCTCAAATACGCTGCTGTTCTGGCAGCACTTGTGAATGACAACCGAGGCTACGCCGCCGCAGCCGATAATGAGTGCTTTTCCCATGAGTTATTCCTCCACTTTTTCCAGTAGTTTTTGAACGTAATTCGGTAAATAAAATGCGCCTTTGTGCAGGTTGGTGTTATAATACTTGGTTTCGATGCCGCGGGCGTTCCATGTGTCCGCATCGAGGTCGTGCACCGGATGCACGCCGCGCGAGGAGAAGCCGAACAGCCAGTGACCGGACGGATAGGTCGGGATGTGGGCCTGAAACAGGCGGGACAGCTCGAACGAGTGGACGATGTTGCGGTGCGCGCGCTGGCAGGCGAGCGCGTCGCCCTTGTAGAACGGGCTTTCGTGCTGGTTGACCAGCACGCCGTGCTCTTTGAGCGCTTTGTAGCAGTTGCCGTAGAACTCCATCGTGAACAGCCCCTCGCCCGGACCAAATGGGTCGGTCGAGTCGATGATGATAAGATCGTACTCGTCCTCGATGCGGCGGATGTATTTCAGTCCGTCCTGATAGAGAATGTGCACGCGCGGATCGTCGAGCGAGCATGACACGGTCGGCAGGAATTGCTTGCACACCGCGACCACACGCTCGTCGATCTCGACGAGGTCAATGTGTTCGATGTGCGGATAGCGGCACAGTTCGCGCACGCAGCCGCCGTCACCGCCGCCGATGACCAGCACTTTTTTGATCGCGTCGCCGCGCACGGCAAGCGGGACATGCACCATCATCTCATGATAGATGAATTCGTCGCGTTCGGTCAGCATCATGTAGCCATCGAGCGTCAGAAAACGGCCGAATTCTTCACACTCGAATACGTCGATGCGCTGAAAGTCGCTCTGCTCGGTATAAAGCTGCCGATCGACCTGAATTTGCAGGCCGACGGTCGGCGTGTGCATTTCGGTAAAGGTTAATCGCATGAATCAAGACTCCTTGTTCAGTCGGTGGGGCTGATCACGCCCCGGATCACCTGTAAGTTGTTCACCTCCGGGTCCTCCGTGCCCAGCAGCATACAGTTTTTGTCCTTGGCATAGCGGATATAATCGAGGATTTCGCGGGTGATGCGCTCGCCCGGGGCGAGGATCGGGATGCCGGGCGGATAGCACATGACGAACTCCGCGCAGATGCGCCCGGCAGCGTCATCCAGCGGCACGGTCTGCTTGTCCGCATAGAAGGCTTCCTGCGGGGCGGCGACCACCTGCGGCGAGATGTATTCCTGCCGCATGAGCGTTGCTTTGTCCCGCTTGTAGCGGCGGCGGATATCGGCCAGCGCGGCCACCAGTCGTTCGAGGTCGCGTTCGCGGTCACCGACCGAGACATAGGCGAGCAGGTTGCCCAGATCGCCGAACTCAGTCTGGATATCGTAAAAGTCGCGCAGTACGTCGTATACCTCGATGCCGGCAAGACCGACGTCCAGCGTGTTGACGGCAAGCTTGGTCACGTCGAAATCGTAGACCGTGTCGCCGTTAATCAGCTCGCGGCCGTAGGCGTAGTAGTCACCGATCTGGTTGATCTCGTGGCGGGCGTATTCGGTCAGGTTTGTGACCTTGCGGAAAATCTCTTTGCCGAAAAGCGCAAGATTTTTGCGCGAAATATCCAGACTGACCATCAAAAGGTACGAGCCGGATGTGGTTTGCGTCAGGTTGATGATCTGACGGACGTATTCGGCGTTCATGGACGGGCCGCACAGCAGAAAGCTCGACTGTGTCAGGCTGCCGCCCGATTTGTGCATCGAGACCGACGCCATATCCGCGCCCGCGGCCATCGCGGACACCGGCATATTTTCCCCAAAATAGAAGTGCGTGCCATGTGCTTCATCGGCCAGCACCTTCATGCCTGCCGCGTGCGCGAGCCGCACGATTTCCTTGAGGTCCGAGCAGATGCCGTAATAGGTCGGGTTGTTGACCAGCACCGCCTTAGCGGACGGGTGCTTTTCAATCGCTTTCTTGACGTCCGCGACCGACATGCCCAGCGAAATGCCCAGACGGTCGTTCATCTGCGGGTTGACATAGATCGGGATTGCGCCGGTCAGCACCAGTGCGTTGATGACGCTGCGGTGCACGTTGCGGGGCAGGATGATTTCATCGCCGCGGGCGACGACGCTCAAAACCATTGACTGCACCGACGAGGTGGTGCCGCCGACCATCAGAAAAGCGTGCGCCGCGCCAAAGGCTTCGGCAGCCAGTTCTTCCGCTTCGCGGATGACGCTGACCGGGTGGCACAGGTTGTCAAGCGGCTTCATGGAGTTGACATCCACGGTCATGCACTGTTCGCCCAAAAAGCGCGTCAGTTCGGGGTTGCCGCGGCCGCGTTTGTGTCCGGGGACATCAAACGGCACAATGCGCATATCTTTAAAGTGTTCGAGCGCCTCTTTGATGGGCGCACGGGACTGGTCCATAGTCATGCCTTCTTTCGAGAACATTTCGATCGAAACCACGCTTTCGATCGAATCAGAGGTATCGAAAAGTCGGGCGAAGCTCGACTTTTCGATGCCGCTCGCAGAGCGGCTGAATGATTGCGCTGCGGCGCAGGATGATTTTCGTTCAACTGCCGCGAAGCATCAGTAGACGTTTTTGCCCGAGAAAATTTCGATCATCTCGCGCCGCAGGTCGGAGTGAATCTTGAGGCGCGTCTTGGGCGGCAGCTCGTAGATGTCGGTGTTGAACAGATAGTTCTGCAAATCGACTTCCTTGAGCAGCATGCGTGTGTGGAACAGGTTGGACTGATAGACGTTAATGTCGTAAGCGTCGTAGCGGTCGAGGGTAGCGGGGTCGATAAAGTCCTGAATTGAGGTGATATGATGATCCATGAACAACTTTTTTCCCTCGATATCGCGCGTAAAACCGCGCACGCGGTAGTCCATGGTGATGATATCCGAATCAAACGAGCCGATCAGATAGTCGAGCGTGGACAGCGGTGTAATCTCGCCGCAGGTCGCTACGTCGATATCCACGCGGAAGGTCGCCAGACAGGTGTCCGGGTGGTATTCAGGATAGGTGTGCACGGTGACATGGCTTTTGTCCAGATGCGCCACGATCGTATCCGGCTCGAGCGCAGGCTTCATGTGCTCTTCCGCGATTAGGAACGTGACCGACGCGCCTTGCGGGTCGTAGTCCTGCTTGGAGATATGCAGCACATGCGCGCCGATCATCTCGGTAACGCGCTCTAAAATGCCGGTCAGACGCTCGGAATTGTACTGCTGGTCGATATAGGCGATATAGTCGCGCTGCTCGCGTTCGGTTTTGGCGTAGCACACATCGTAAATATTGAAGGAAAGCGCCTTGGTCAGGTTGTTGAAGCCGTAGAGTCTGAGTTTGTTCTGCATATCTGATATCCTCACAATAAATAAAAAAATCCTCAAGCAAAAGAAAAGCCCCGCGATCGGCGGGACGTACTTTTCCACTTGAGGAAGGCAATCTCTCTCTTTGTCCGGGCGGTTCCGGACAGTCTGTATCTGGAAGAGGAAAGAGTCTATATAGCAAGAATCTACTTTTACTACTCTTATTGATTGTTTCACAAGTGTGATGCGCCCGCGGCACACGGCTTTTAGTCAGCCAACTTATAAAATTCAATAAGGCAACAAAGTTGCCAAGTGCGGCATTTGACCCGGCTGTCCGTATGGCCTTGGCGCCTTCCTGAGAAAGAAGGGCGGTCAAAGAATTCTGCTGAAAGGCTTTGCCTCTCCGAGTAAATATTATTATATCGTACAAAACGCAGGTTTGCAAGGTTTTCTTACAGGTTTTACACACCGCAGACAGGCATTTTGCTTGGAAACAAAAAGTTTACAGTCGAACCTTTGAAAAAAAGCGCGAAACGTAGTACAATAAAACAAACACAGTTCATAATGGGGAGTTTATGCACCGTGAAGATAACAGGGTTTCATACAAAGAAAAAGGGAAAACGCACAGGCGGGGGCCGTGCGCTGCTGGTGGTTGGGCTGGTGATCGTCTCGTTCCTGGCAGGCATGTTCACCCATAGTGCGCTCAATCGTCCGCCGCAGCCGGATGCAGGGCTGTCGTATATTGAGGACATTCCGGTTTACACGGATTATCTGCCCGAGGGCAGCCGGGCGCGGCCCGGGGAGATCCGAGAGATCAAATATCTGGTTATCCATGAAACGGATAACTTTTCCGCCGGGGCGGATGCGGCGGCGCACAATTCCTTTATCCATCAGAACGCAAACGCGGAATCCGGTATCGTATCGTGGCACTACACGGTGGACGATCACGAGATCTACCACCATCTGCCGGACAACGAAACCGCCTATCACGCGGGCGACCAGATGGAAAAAAACGGCGGCAATATGAACGGCGTGGGCATTGAAATGTGCGTCAACGAGGATGGCAACTATGAGCAGACGCTCATCAACGCCGAAAAGCTGTGCGCACGGCTGCTGCTCGAATACGACCTCAACCCGGATAAGGCGCTGAAAAAGCATCAGGATTTTTCCGGCAAGGTCTGCCCGGCAAAACTGATTAACGATGGCCGGTGGGATGAGTTCTGCGCGGCGGTCAAGCAGAAGTATGAAGAGCTGAAGGCGGCACAGGCAAACGGTTAGTGCTGTGCAACTGTGCGCAAAATACCACCAAAAAGAAAGGGCGATTTGTTGTAAATCGCCCTTTTCTTTTGGGTAATTTGGTGGTATACTGGCAGAGCTTATATTTTCAACTGATAAAGGAGTGAATTATCGTGATCGTTGTACTCAAGCAAAACAGCGACAAGGAACGTGTGGAACGTCTGATGCAGCATTTTACGGATATGGGGCTCAGAATTAACTATTCCGAGGGCGCCAATACCACTATTCTTGGTCTGATGGGCGATACCACCAAGCTCGATGAAGGGGACATTATGGCCTATGACGTGGTCGAGCGCGTGCAGCGTGTGACCGAGCCGTTCAAGGCTGTCAACCGCAAATTCCATCCCGAGGACACGATCATCGAGGTCGCAGGGCGCAAGATCGGCGCGGGATACTTCAACGTCATGGCAGGCCCGTGTTCGGTCGAGAGCGAAGCGCAGATCGTCGAGGTGGCCGAAGCGGTTAAAAAGGCGGGCGCGTCCTTCCTGCGCGGCGGCGCATTCAAGCCGCGTACCTCGCCCTACTCCTTCCAGGGGCTGGAGGCCGAGGGCCTCAAGCTGCTGCTCGAGGCCAAGCGCCAGACCGGCCTCCCGATCGTGACCGAGATCATGAGCGAAAAGCATCTCGACCTGTTCGCGGATGTGGATATCATCCAGCTTGGCGCGCGCAATATGCAGAATTTCATGCTGCTCAAGGAGCTGGGCCGCTCGAATAAGCCCATTCTGCTCAAGCGCGGCCTGTCCGCCACGATGGAGGAATTCCTCATGGCGGCGGAATACATCTTCGCGGGCGGCAATACCAACGTCATCTTGTGCGAGCGCGGCATCCGCACGTTTGAGAACCTGATCCGTAACAATCTGGATATTTCAGCCGTGCCGCTGGTCAAAATGTTCAGCCACCTTCCGATTATCATTGACCCGAGCCACGCTGCCGGCCGGCGCGACATGGTGCAGCCACTCTCGCGTGCGGCGATTGCCGCGGGCGCGGACGGTCTGATTATCGAGGTGCACAACGATCCCAAGCATGCACTGTGCGACGGCGCGCAGTCGCTCGACATCCCGCAGTTTGATGCGGTGATGGAGGATATCAAGCGCCGTGCGGCGTTTGAAGGAAGAGCGATGATGCAGCAGTGAACAATTTTATCCGGTTTGGTGTGATTTTGCACCATACTGCAACGATTGCGGGCTGGGTTTTCTGCCTGATTTTGCTTGGACATCCTGAGGAGCGGTCGGTGGTCGGCTTTGTGCTGCTTCTGGCATGGACATTTTTGCAGAGCATCGGGGCGCTGGAACTGATTGCGCGCTTTCTGCTCGGCCGTTTGGATGAAAAGGCGGAACGGATGCAGCAAAGCTTTGTGCAATGGCAGACACTGTTTGGGGAGAAAAAAGCCAAACGTGCGTTTATAGCTTTGCTGGTTGCTATGGTTGCAAGCAAACTGGTGCTGCCTATGGGGTTGAACCAGATCTAAAAGAAAGGGCCTGTTGCAAAATAGGCCAAAGAAAAAAAGACAGGCAGGGCAGC
>ERZ1090878.278-NODE-278-length-28691-cov-5.935396_pt1 | contig 28691 bp, 25 predicted proteins | sample MGYA00478473_ERZ1090878 | MGnify/ENA primary metagenome ERZ1090878 (study PRJEB33644, sample SAMEA5815720) | chicken gut metagenome | biome: Chicken; feature: Gastrointestinal Tract; material: Caecum | place: Ireland | collected 2019-01-01 | study: A study of the... | reverse complement strand
TTTGGCAAAAAAACCCCCCCTCCTACCCGCGGCGCGCAGGGCGGCGCGTATATCATTGTCAATCCGTCCGCTTCGGATGAAATTATTGGCAAAGCAGCCTACCGCCGCGACCTCGTGCGGCAGCAGTCCGGCCGTCTGCTGTGCGCCTATCTGTATGCAGACGCGGGCTTTGGCGAATCGACGCAAGACTTAGTATTCGCCGGACACAACCTGATTGCAGAAAACGGCGCGCTGCTGGCGGAAAGCCGCATGTTCACCCACGGCATCACCTATGCCGACATTGATTTGCAGCGTCTGGCGCACGAGCGGCAGCGCATGAACACCTTCCAGAGCGTGCCGACGGGCGAATTTTCCTTCCGTCTGCCTGCGACTGACTGTGACCTCACCGACCGCAGTTTCCCGCGCACCCCGTTCGTGCCTGCGAATAAAGCCCTGCGCGACGAGCGCTGCGAAGAAATCCTGACCTTGCAGGCCACCGGCCTTGCCACCCGCCTGCGCCACACGCACGCGAAAACCGCGGTGATCGGCCTGTCGGGCGGGCTGGATTCCACGCTTGCGCTGATCGTCGCCGTACACGCCTTTGACATGCTGGGCCTTGACCGCAAGGGCATCCTCGCGGTGACCATGCCCTGCTTCGGCACGACCGCGCGCACGCGCGGCAACGCGGAAAAGCTGGCGGATGCCTACGGGGTAACGCTCCAAACCGTGGATATCAAGGCCGCAGTCGATCAGCACTTTGCCGACATCGGCCAGAGCAAAGAAGATTTGTCCGTCACCTTTGAAAACGGACAGGCGCGCATGCGCACGCTGGTGCTGATGAACCTTGCCAACAAACACGGCGGCATGGTAGTCGGCACGGGCGACCTGTCCGAGTTGGCGCTCGGCTGGGCAACCTACAACGGCGACCATATGAGCATGTACGGCGTCAACGCCTCCATCCCCAAGACGCTGGTGCGCTATCTGGTAGCCTACGAGGCCGACCGCACGCTCGGCGAGCTGAGTGACGTGCTGTGCGATGTGCTGGACACCCCTGTCTCCCCCGAGCTGCTGCCGCCCAAGGACGGCGAAATCAGCCAGAAAACCGAGGATTTGGTCGGCCCGTACGAGCTGCATGACTTTTTCCTCTATTATATGCTGCGCTTTGGCTACCCACCGCGCAAAATCTACCGCATTGCACGCAAGGCCTTCGCGGGCGCATATGACGACGCGACCATCAAGAAATGGCTGACCACCTTCCTGCGCCGTTTCTTCTCGCAGCAGTTCAAGCGCTCCTGCCTGCCGGACGGCCCCAAGGTCGGCACCATTACACTGTCGCCCCGCGGCGACTGGCGTATGCCGTCCGATGCGTGCGCCGCGCTCTGGCTGGCGCAGGCCGAAAACCTGTAAGAAAGGGAATAACCTGTTTTGAAAACCCTGATCCGCAGGCTGGCGGCCGTTGCGACCGCCGCCCTGCTTTGCTTTAACCTGTATTACGAACTGGCGCCGGAATATATCGTCGGGCCGGAGCAGAAATTCGCGTTCGCTGCGGCATTTGTCGTGCTGCTGGGCGTGGCACTGTTTTTCGGCGTACCCAAGGGCGCGCGCGCGAAACGGCGGCACGACTATATGCTGCTGCTGTTCTGGTACTACCTTTGGGTGCTGGCGAATGTTCTGTTTTTCGACAACGCGTTCGGCCGCGGTCTGTCGATGCACGCGACGTTGGAAAAAGTCAATCTGGAACCGCTGCGCACGATCAAAAACTATCTGATCGCCTACGGCTATGGCAATATCTCGCTGCGGCTGGTGATTCTCAATCTGCTGGGCAATCTGGTTGCGTTCGCGCCGATGGGCGTGTTCCTGCCCGCGCTGTTCCGCTGGCAGCGCAGCATCTTTTTCTTTGCGGCAACGCTGACGCTCGGCATCACGACGGTCGAGGTAGCGCAGGTCTATACAGGCGCGGGCTCGTGCGATGTGGACGACCTGATTTTAAACCTTGCCGGCGCGCTGATCGTGTTCATCATCTGCCGCATTACCCCGATTTGGCGGCATATCTGCCGCGTAAACCCCAGAAATAAGGAGTGACCCCCTAATGTTCGACACTGTACTCGTCGCCGGTCTCGGCCTGATGGGCGGCTCGATGGCGAAGGCTATCAAGGCGCGCACGCTCAGCCGGGTACTCGGCTGGAACCGTACCCGCCGCACCGCAGAGCAGGCGCTCGCAGATGGCTCGATCGACGCAATCGCCACCGAAGCGCTCTATAAAGAGGCCGATCTGGTCATCATCGGCCTGTATCCACAGGCCACGGTGGACTGGCTGCTGGAAAATATGCCGAAGCTCAAGAAGGGCTGCGTCGTGGTCGATATGGTCGGCGTCAAGCAGTTTATGGTCGATCATCTCGAGCAGGCCGCGCTGGATGCGGGCGTGCATTTTGTCGGCGGGCACCCGATGGCGGGCCGCGAGTTCTCCGGCTTGGATTTTGCGCTGCCGACGCTGTTTGACGGCGCAAGCATGATTTTTGTACCGACCAAAAGCAGCACCGAGCGCGTGCTTGAGCAGCTGGAAGCGTACTTTATGTCGCTCGGCTTCGGACAGACCGTGCGCTGCACCGCCGCTCAGCACGACAAAATGATCGCGTTCACCTCGCAGCTGGCGCATGTCGTATCCTCGGCCTACATCAAAAGCCCGGAGGCGGACAAGCACAACGGCTATTCCGCGGGCAGCTACAAGGATTTGACGCGCGTGGCAAAGCTCAACGAAACCATGTGGAGCGAGCTGTTTCTGTGCAACGCCGAGCCGCTTGCACAGGAAATCGACGAGATCATCACGCATCTGGACGAATACCGCCGCGCCATCCGCGCGGGCGACCGCGAAACCCTGACCGCGCTGCTGCGCGATGGCCGCGAGCGCAAAGAAAGATTAGGATAACAGAAAAACCGCCCCTCGGGGGCGGTTTTTTCTTGCTGTCAAACGCGATGCTATCACAGAAATGCCCGCATCTGATCTGCGAGCTGCTCCTCCAGATGAATCAGCCGCTTGGTGATATCCTTGGTTTTCTCGCTGGCAGCTTCGTATTGATTGAGGTAGCGATTGAGTGATTTAACGCCCATATTGCAGCCGTCTGTCATCAGATCGGCAACGGTGTGGTCGGACTGGTCCATGCCCAGCTTGACGTTTGTTTTCATCCACGACATGCCCTTGGCGATCGGATTGGGCTCCTTGCCGTCATCGTGATATTCGTCCAGCAGCACCTGAATCTCATCCTGCAATTTGACATGCTCATTTCTGCACTGCTCCAAATCCTTCCGCAGCGTGTCGCTCTTGATATATTCCAGCACCTCGTCAATCGAAGACACGCCCATTTTGATGCCCGCGTCGCACTCCCGCAGCAGTTTGATGGTATCCTGCTCGACCATGATTTGCTCTCTCCTTTGCTCTCCTGAGATAGGGTCAGTATGCGCAGTTGTGTGAAAATCATGCTTGCGCACAAACTTTTGCGTGCAATGGATAGTTTTTTGTCTGTTGCGCAAAATAGCAGAAAAACCCGGAAGGAGCATGATTATGAAGCTGGATAAGCAGAGCTATCAACGCCTGCTGGAACAGAAAAGCCCGCCTTCCCCGCTGCCGCTCGACTGCCTGAAGGCGTTTCTGTTCGGCGGCGCGATCTGCACGGTAGGCGAAGCGGTGAGCAATTTCTGGCAGTGGCGCGGACTGGACACCACGGACGCGGCCGCCGCGACCTCGATCACCATGGTATTCCTCGGCGCGCTGCTGACCTGCCTGCACTTGTATGAAAAGCTGGCCAAGCACGCGGGCGCGGGTACGATCGTGCCGATCACCGGCTTTGCCAACTCGATTGTCTCGCCCGCGATGGAGTTCAAAAGCGAGGGACTGGTGCTGGGCGTTGGCGCAAAGCTGTTCGTGATCGCCGGACCGGTGCTGGCCTACGGCATTTCGGCGAGCGTTATCTACGGGCTTGTCCTTGTGCTGCTGGGAGGGGGCGGCGGCGCATGATCGAACACATCGGGCAGCGCACGCTGCGCCTGACGGGCCGCCCCTATCTGATCGCGCATGCGGCAGCCGTCGGCAAAAAAGAGGGCGAAGGCCCGCTCGGCGCGTATTTCGATTTTGTCACCGAGGATGACCGCATGAAGCAGAAATCGTGGGAGCTGGCGGAAAGTGTGCTGCAAAAGACCGCGATCAATCTGGCGCTGCACAAGGCCGGGCTGCAAAAGGGCGATCTGGACGTGATTCTCGCGGGCGATCTGCTCAACCAGTGCACCGGCTCGTTCCTCGCCTCAGTCGATTCGGACACGCCTTATCTCGGCCAATATGGCGCGTGCTCGACCATGGCGCAGGGGCTGGCGCTGGGCGGCTGTCTGGTCGAAGGCGGAGCGGCCCGCCGCCTGCTGGCTGCGGCCTCCTCGCATTTCTGCTCGGCGGAGCGGCAGTACCGTTTCCCGCTCGCCTACGGCGGCCAGCGCACCCCGACTGCCCAATGGACCGCGACCGCCGCAGGCGCAGCCGTACTGGGTGCACAGGGCACCGGCCGCATCCGGGTGACGCATGTGCTGTTCGGCAAAATGATCGAGCTGGGCATCAAGGACGCGAACAACATGGGCGCTGCAATGGCTCCCGCGGCCTATGACACGCTCTCTACCCTGCTGTCCGACCTCGGCGCGCAGCCGACCGACTTTGACTGCATTGTAACCGGCGATCTCGGTCACGTCGGCGCAGACCTGCTGCTCACGCTCCTGCGCACGGATGGTATCGACCTCTCCCCGGTTTACTCGGACTGCGGCAGTTTGCTCTTTGGCGACGAACAGGACGCGCACGCAGGCGGATCGGGCTGCGGCTGCTCGGCGGCGGTGCTGTGCGGGCCGCTGCTGCGCGACATGCAGGCCGGCAAGATCCGACGGCTGGTGTTCGCGGGCACGGGCGCGATGATGAGCCCGACCTCGGTGCAGCAGGGGCAGCCGATCGCAGGCATCTGCCATGCGGTCGTGATCGAAAGGAGCGACGCATGAACTGGATGGAATATGTAAACGCCTTCTGGGTGGGCGGTGCAATCTGCGCAATCTGTCAGATTTTCATTGACAAAACCAAGCTGACCCCCGCGCGCATTCTGGTCAGTCTGGTCGTGCTGGGCGTGGCACTGCAAGCCTTTGGGCTGTACCAACCGGTTGTGGACTATGCGGGCGCGGGCGCAACTGTTCCCCTTTTGGGCTTCGGCTATTCGCTGGCCAAAGGCGTTGCCAAAGCTGTGGCGGAAAGCGGACTGCTGGGCGCGTTCACCGGCGGCGTGACGGGCGCGGCGGGCGGTATCGCGGCCGCGATCGTGTTCGGCTGCCTGTTTGCGTTGCTGGCAAAGCCTAAATCGCGCTCCTGACCCACTCTTGCGAACGCGCGCAAACCCCGGTATAATAGACAGCAGAACAAAAAGAACGAGGTTTGCCCATGCGTTACTATTTTGCCCCGATGGAGGGCGTGACCGGCGCGGTCTACCGCCGCACGCACCACGAATATTTCCCGGGGATTGACAAATATTTTATGCCGTTTATCACCCCGACCACCACCGAGCGCTTCACCCCGCGCCAAAAGCGCGACATTGCACCCGAGGTCAATGCGGGCGTGCCTGCGGTGCCGCAGCTGCTGACCAAATCCGCTGCGGACTGCATCTGGGCGGCAAACGCGCTGGCCAATATGGGCTACGCGGAGGTCAACCTCAACCTCGGCTGTCCGTCTGGCACGGTGACGGCCAAGGGTAAGGGCGCAGGTTTTCTCAGTGACCCGGACGCGCTCGATCGTTTCCTTGACGCGGTATTTTCCGCCACGCACGCGCGTATTTCCATCAAAACACGGCTGGGAATGCACGACGCAGCGGAGTTTGACCGCCTGCTCGAAATTTACAACCGTTATCCGATTGCAGAACTGACCATCCATCCGCGCGTGCGGCAGGATTTCTATAAGGGCACGGTGCGCGAAGCGGACTTCGCCTCTGCCCTGCCCCGCTGCCGCATGCCGGTGTGCTATAACGGAGATGTGGTGACGGAAGCCGACGCGCAGGCGGTCGCCGCGCGTTATCCTGACCTGCCCGCCGTGATGATCGGGCGCGGGCTGATCGGAGACCCATCGCTCGTCACGCGCCTGCGGGGCGGCCCGCGCGCGGACCGCGACACGCTGCGCGCCTTTCACGATGCGCTGTATGCGCGCTACTGCGAAGCCTTTGGCGACGCGCGCATCGCCATGCTGCGCATGAAAGAGATCTGGTTCTATCATCTGAACCTGTTTGAAAACAGCGAAAAGCACGGCAAACAGCTCCGGAAAGCCACCACGCCGCGCGCCTATGAGGACGCGGCGGCAGCTGTTTTCCGCGACCTTGCGGTGAGGGACGACATCGTCCCCGGCTGGTTCCGCCCGGCATGACCATACGCAAAACGACTCCCTTCCGAAAAGGAAGGAAGCCGTTTTTTTATCAGTATGCTTTTTCGACCGCCGCGGTCAGCACCTTGGAGGCTACCGTACCCGCGACCGACGAACCGCCGCCGCCGTTCTCCACCAGAACGATGAAAGCGTAGGGCGTGGCCTCGTCGCGCAAAAAGCCGGTGAACCAGGCGTTCGGCGTCTGGTCCGCGCCGACTTCTGCCGTGCCGGACTTCGCGCAGATGTCCATACCCGGGAAACGGTCCTGACCGTAGGTTTCAATGACGTTGTTGTGCATCATATCCGCAATGGTCGAAGCCGTGTCCTCCTCGATCAGCTTGGAGGACTTATGCGCGAAATACAGGCCGGTCGGCAGACCGTAATCCGTGGTCGTTTTCTCAATCAGGCGCGGCATTGCAGCCTTGCCGCCGTTGGCGATCGCGCCCATATACAGCATCATGTTGATCGGGCACATGGTATCTTCGCCCTGACCAACACCCGCCCATGCAAGCTGGTTATCGTTTCCATCAAAGTTGAAATGGCCCTCGGATGTGTTGATGCCGTCCACCTTGATCGACTCGGTCAGGCCCGCAGCGTCGGTGTATTTCTGCATGGTGTCGCCGCCCAGCTCGACCGCGAGCTGACCGAACACGCCGTTGCAGGAGTTGGCGAGCGCGTCCTCAATGTCCTGCTCGCCGTGCGCATACGGACAGGTGACTACGTCGCCGCCGATCTCGACCGAACCCGTGCAGGTCCATGTGCGGCTGAACAGGTCGGACAGGTTTTCGATCGCCGCGTTGAGCGTCACGACCTTGAAGATCGAGCCGGGGATCGAGTTTGCCAGCAGCAGGCGGTTGACGTATACGCCTTCCCAAGCCGGGTCATCCGGGTCGATGGTGGGCGGGTCGGCGGGGTCAAAGGTCGGGGTCGAGACCATGCACAGGATCTCACCCGTTTTGTAGTTATACACACCCACCGTGCCGCGCATCCCGCCCAGCGCCTGATAGGCAATATTGTTGAGGTAAGCGTCAATGGTCAAATACAGGTTGTTGCCCGTGCCGAGCGGCGAATATACGCCGGTCAGCAGGTTATAGCCGGACAGCTTATCCGCGAATGCGGTCAGCGCACCCGCGCCGATGTTGCCCGCCGGGTCGCCCACCGCGTGCAGCGTCGCGCGACGAATGTCGCCGTCCGGATAATAGGTGCGGTTGCCGTCCTCGTCCAGCGTGGAGAGCACATCGCCGTCCCGGTCAAGGATGGTGCCGCCCTTGAGCTGGCCGGAATTGCTGTACAGATGCCGGTTATAGGGATAGGAGGCCCAGTCGCCGCCGTCCACGACAAACTGGAAGCAGAAAACAGCCAGTCCGAGGCCGAGCAGCGCCGCCAAGATCAGGCAGAACACACCGCGTTTTTCGATTTTCCGCATTTAGTCCACCTCCCCGCGCAGTTCGCGCCGCGAGGGCAGCTTGACCGCAAAGGACGCATTCTGCCGCGTATCGGTCGCCTTGAGGAAGGCGAGCATGCCCCATGCCGACAGCATAGACGAGCCGCCGTTCGAGACAAAGGGCAGGGTCACGCCTGTAAACGGCAGGATATCGACCGCGCCGAACACGTTCAGGCAGGTCTGGAACACGAGCAGACTGGTCGCGGCACAGGCCGCGATCGTATAGAAGCTCGACCGGCCCGCGCGACATGCGCGCACCGCGAACACAGCCAGCGTGATGATGCACAGGATGGTCAGCACCGCGATAATCAGGCCCCATTCCTCGCACAGCATACCGAACACGATATCGGTGTCCGCCGCGGGCAGGCCGCTCAGCCAGCCCTTGCCCGCGCCCACGCCGATCATGCCGCCCGATGCGGCTGCGGTCAGCGTATGGGTCTGCTGGAAACCTGCGTCATACACATCTTCCCAGATGTGACCCCACGAAGCGAAACGCGCGGCAACGTGCGGCTTGACGGTCAGCATGACCATGCCGCCGCCGAAGCAGCCCGCACAGATCAGGCCGAGCACAGCAAAATCGCCCGATCGCAGGAATGCAATGACAAGGAAGGTCACAAAGAACACCAGCGCGGTACCGAAGTCGTTTTGCAGCGCAAGGCAGCCGCCGCAGATGCCGGTCAGACCAATGAACATCCACAGGTTGCGCTTGTTGAACAGGCGGTCAAGCGTCGCCGCACCCGCGAAGATGTAGCATATCTTGGCGATCTCTGAGGTTTGCAGGGACAACGGCCCAAGCCGCAGCCACGCCTTTGCGCCGCCCTGACTCGAACCGATCAGCAGCGTGATGACCAGCAGGCCGACCGCCGCCGCGCCCATGAAAACGCGCACCTTCTGTGCGCGCGTCAAGTCGCGCAGGAAAAAGCCGAGGATAAGGAAGATCGCAAGGCCCATCAAAATCGCAATCAACTGTTTTCGCATCTCCTCCGGCACCTTGGAGCCGGTGACAGCCAGCGACAGCGTACATAGGAAAAACGCAATCGTTTCCATCTCAAAGCCGATGCGCCGGAACGAGCGCAGGATGATAAAATAGCCCCAGCACACAAGCGTCAGCACCAGAAAGGTCATCGGAATGGTGACGGTTGCCTCGTCCCCTGCCGCAATAATCAGCTGCAAAGAGGTCAGCACCTGAAACAGCGTCAGCAGCACCAGCGAACCCCACATGCCCGCCGGACGGCCCTCCATGCGGCGCTCCACCATCTGTTCGCGCTTTTCCTCCACCGAGATGGGTACCAGCATGGTCGGGATACCGCCGAAGGCGACCGTGTCTCCGTCCTCGACCACCGCATACTCGTCCACCGGCAGGTCGTTGACCGTCACGCCTCCCTTGGAGCCGAGGTCATACACCGTCCAGCTGCCGTCATCCTCGCGGATCAGGGCGGCATGCTGCCGCGAGACCGAAGGATACTCGATCTGCACATCGCACGAGGGCGCGCGGCCGATGATGTTTTCCCAGTGGGTGATGGGCAGGCGCACGCCGTTTGCCATCGCCAGATAGCCCCACACCTCGTCCGGGTGCTTGACCTTCCAGAGCGAGTGGATCGCACCGACCAGAATCATCAGCGCAAGGATCGGGAACACAAACCGCACCACGGTTGTGTACCATGCGCCGACCAGCGGATTTTCCGCCAGGAAAGCCGTCAGCGTATCCAGCAGACGCTGCAAGGCATCGTTCATGTTGATGTTCCTCCTTTCGGAAATCAATTCTTTAACCTTTATATTATAGCATAGCTTGTCAAGAAACAGATGAACTGTCGGTAAACGACGAAAATGGATACTACTTGACAGCATCCGTGCGGGATGATACACTAGTATTCTAAAGAGCATACAGCGACAAACGAAGTTTGCAGGAAAAAGCCGTCTGGCTTGCCGAAGGAGCAAAACTCTCAGGCGTCCGGTTCTTCCGGATGGGGACTGTAAATGGATGTGACTCTGGAGAACGCTCCGAAGGGAGCTGCCGAAGGTGCAAAGCGTGGCGGAGGGGAACCGCGCGCCAATCTCTCAGGCAAAAGGACAGAGTGCGAACCACAGCGCAGGGCGGGCGCTTTTTTCGTTTTCCGCCGCGTTGTCCGGCCGTTCTTTCAGAGTCAGACCTCAAAAGGGGTTCTGGCTCTTTTTGTTTGCCGCAAACACAGAAAAGGGGTAAAGAAAACAATGTCAATGGATCAACTGGCCGATCTTGTTTCCAAGATCAGCGACATCGTGTGGAACAGCGTACTGCTGTATCTGCTGGTAGGCACGGGCATCATCTTCACCATCCGCACGCGCTTTGTGCAGGTGCGCAAGTTTGGTGCAGGCTGGAAGCGGCTGTTCGGCCACTTCTCGCTCAATGGTGAAAAAGCGGGCAAAGACGGCATGAGTCCGTTTCAGGCGCTGACCACCGCCATCGCGGCGCAGGTCGGCACGGGCAACATTGCAGGCGCGGCGACCGCGCTCTATTCCGGCGGCCCGGGCGCCATCTTCTGGATGTGGCTTTCTGCATTCTTCGGCATGTCCACCATCTACGGCGAGGCGGTGCTGGCGCAGAAGTATAAGACCGTGGACCAGTCGGGCCATGTGACCGGCGGCCCGATCTACTACATCCGTGCACGCTTTACCGGCGGCTTCGGCAAGTTCCTCGCGGTTTTCTTCTCGATTGCGATTATCTTTGCGCTCGGCTTCACCGGCAACATGGTACAGGCCAACTCGATCAGCGAAGCATTCCAGAACGCCTTCGGCGTGGACAAGCGCATCATCGGCGTGATCTGCGCAATCATCGCGGCGTTCATTTTCCTCGGCGGCGTTGGCCGCATCGCGGCATTCTCCGAGAAGATTGTGCCCATTATGGCGGGCTTTTACATGCTCGGCTGCATTATCATCCTGTGCATCAACCATGCGGCGATTATCCCCGCATTCCGCTCGATCTTTGTTGCGGCGTTTGACCCGCAGGCCATCCTCGGCGGCGCAGTCGGCATTACAGTACGCGAGGCCATGCGTTACGGCGTGGCGCGCGGCCTGTTCTCCAACGAAGCCGGCATGGGCTCGACCCCGCACGCACACGCGCTGGCAAAGGTCGAAAAGCCGCAGGATCAGGGCGAAATCGCCATTATTTCCGTATTTATCGACACCTTTATCGTGCTGACGCTGACCGCGCTGGTTATCCTGACCTCCGGCCAGCTGCAGGCGGGCGTACCCGGTGCGCTGCAAGGCACGGCGCTGGCGCAGGCGGCATTCAACTTCGCGCTCGGCTCATTCGGCAACGCCTTTGTTGCGATCTGCATGCTGTTCTTCGCGTTCTCGACCATCATCGGCTGGTATTTCTTTGGTGAGACCAACGTCAAGGCCCTGTTTGGTCAGGGTGCCACCAAGATCTATGCCGCGATTGTTGTTGTGTGCATCGTCATTGGCTCGGCGCTCAAGGTCGATCTGGTCTGGAACCTGTCCGACCTGTTTAACGGCCTGATGGTATTCCCCAACCTGATCGCGCTGCTGTTCCTGTCCGGCATTGTGGCACGCGCCGCACACGACGAGGACATCATGAAAAAGTAAGTTTTCACAAAAAAGACCGCTTTATGCGGTCTTTTTTGCGTTTTACTCGGTTTGGTTTGACAAAGCCCACCCATCGGGTATAATAAGGATGAGTTACATAAGGGAGGACTTTTTATGCAAAAGCTGCACGGCAAAAACCTGCTTCTGGTCGGGTTTACGCTGTTTTCCATGTTCTTCGGGGCGGGCAATCTGATCTTCCCGCCGTTCCTCGGCGCGCAGGCAGGCACGGCCACCTGGCCCGCGTTTGCCGGCTTCGCCATGAGCGCCATCGGCCTGCCCGTGCTGGGCGTGATTGCGGTGGCGCGGTCGGGCGGGCTGTCCGCCCTCGCCGGACGGGTGCATCCGCGCTTTGCCGCGGTGTTCACGCTGCTCATTTACCTGTCGATCGGCCCGTGCCTTGCCATCCCGCGCACGGCCAGCACCTCGTTTGAGATGTTCGCGCCGATCATCGGCGGCGGCACGGCAAAGCAGGCGATCTATTCCGTGCTGTTTTTCGCAGTTGCATTTGTTGTCGCGCTGCGGCCGGATAAGCTGACCGACCGCTTGGGCAAGATCCTGTGCCCGACGCTGATTGTGCTGATTGTCGTCCTGTTTGCGGGCTGCCTGATTACGCCGGTTGCAGCGCACTACGGCGCCGTGCAGCCGACTTATGCTTCCCTGCCTGCCGCGGCGGGCTTTCTGGGCGGCTATCAGACGATGGACACCATTGCGGCGCTCAACTTTGGCGCGATCATTGCGCTCAATATCCGCGCCAAGGGCATCGAAGAAGATCAACAGGTTGTGCGCGGCACCATCCGCGCAGGCTGGATCGCGGGGGCGCTGCTGCTGGTGATTTATGCCATGCTGACGCACGCGGGCGCGCTGGCGGGCGGTGCTTTCCCCCTCGGCGAATCCGGAGCAGACACTCTTTCCTCGCTCGCTTATGCCTTGTTCGGTACGCCCGGCCGCATACTGCTTGCGGCGATCTTCCTGATTGCATGCCTGAACACCTGCATCGGCTTGATCTCCTGCGTAAGCGAATATTTTCATGGTCTGGTTCCGCGCGTATCCTATCGCGCCTTTGCCGCGTTTTTCTCGGTGGCCAGCATGGTCGTGTCCAATATTGGCCTTGCGGGTATCATTCGCCTGTCCACACCTGTGCTGAACGCCATCTATCCGGCGGCAATCGTGCTGATCGCGCTCTCTTTTGTACCGCAGCTTGCCTCGTTCCGGTTGGTCTATCCGCTGGCGGTCGGTCTGACCTGCGTGCAGAGCGTGACCGAGGCGCTTGCGCACAGCGGGGCGGTCATCCCGATCTGGACGGATGCGGTCTCGGCACTGCCGCTGACCACAGCAGGCTTTGGCTGGGTGCTGCCCGCGCTGGTAGGACTACTGCTCGGCCTTGTACTTTCCCGCCGTTCAAATGTAGCTGCCTGATGCGGCAATCATCCACAGGCCTGTGGATGATTGCCGTTTTTCCTCCCCAAATCAAAAAAAGGACGCTTAACAGCGTCCTTTTTCGCGCTATGCGCGCATAGAACAGAAAAGAACCGCCAAAAGGCGGTTCTTTTCATAAAAGCCGAGGACATGCGCCTCGGCTTTTATACCAGTATGGAGCAAAGTTTCGTTTTTCGGAACTTTGCGCAATCCGGGCTGTGTCCGCGCTCCCGCGCGGCGCAGCCCTTCTCGATGAAAGCTGCACGCTTTCATCGACGAATGTTATATTGTGTTGATGTCTACCATCTCGCAGTTTTCGATCTTGATGTCGCCCTCCAGGCAGCGCAGCAGCGCGGATGCCGTGTCGATCGAGGTCAGACACGGGATGGCGCGTTCAACCGCCGTGCGGCGGATGTGCACCGAACCCAGCTCCGGATGACGGCCCTTGACCGAAGTCGCCACAACGTAGTCGATCTTGCCGGACTCAATCAGGTCGATGATGTTCGGGGACGGCTCGTCCACGTTGCGGATGGCGTTGGTCGCAACCATGTGACGGTTCAGGACGTTCGCCGTGCCGCTCGTCGCGTAAATATCAAAGCCAAGCGCTTCAAACCGCTCGCCAATGCGGATGGCTTCCTGCTTGTCCGAATCGCGCACGGAAATCAGCACCGCGCCCTTCTTCTTCATCTTGAAGCCCGCGCCGATCAGGCCCTTGAGCAGTGCTTCGCGGAACGAGGTCGAAACGCCCAGCACCTCGCCGGTCGATTTCATTTCCGGCCCCAGCTGAGTATCGAGGTCGCGCAGCTTCTGGAACGAGAACACCGGCACCTTGACCGCGTAGTGATCGCTCTCCGGATGCAGGCCGGTGCCGCAGCCCATGTCGCGCAGCTTTTCACCGAACATGCAGCGGGTGGCCAGATCGACCATCGGCACGCCCGTTACCTTGGAGATATACGGCACGGTACGGGACGAGCGCGGGTTGACCTCAATGACATAAATCTGATCGTTGTACAGCACAAACTGAATATTGACCAGACCGAGAACCGCCAAATTCTTGGCAAGCGCTTCGGTATAGCGGATGATGGTTTCCTTGTGCTTGGGCTCGATGTTGATGGACGGATAAATCGAGATCGAGTCGCCCGAATGGACGCCTGCGCGCTCGAAATGCTCCATGATGCCCGGGATGAGGATATCGTCGCCATCGCAGATGGCGTCCACCTCGATCTCGCGGCCCATCATATATTTATCAACCAGCACCGGGTTTTCCACCTTGTTGCGGGTGATGACCTTCATAAACTCGCGCACATCCTCTTCCTTGTGCGCGATCTCCATGCCCTGACCACCAAGCACGTAAGACGGACGAACCAGCACCGGATAGCCCAGCTCGTCAGCCGCCTTGACCGCTTCTTCCTCGGTCATGACCGTGTGGCCTGCCGGACGCGGAATGCCGCACTTTTCGAGGATGACGTCGAACTTCTCGCGGTCCTCCGCCGCGTCGATGCTCCATGCGGGCGTGCCGAGAATGGGGATGCCCAGCTTTTCGATATGCGCGGCGAGGTTGATTGCGGTCTGACCGCCGAACTGCACGATGGCAAAGTCCGGCTTCTCGGCGTTGACAACACCGGTCACGTCTTCAGGCGTCAGCGGTTCGAAATACAGCCGGTCAGCCGTATCGAAGTCGGTCGAAACGGTCTCCGGGTTGTTGTTGATGATAACGGTCTCGCAGCCGAGCTTTTGCAGCGCCCATACTGCGTGTACCGAGCAGTAGTCGAACTCGATGCCCTGACCGATGCGGATCGGGCCGGAACCGAGCACCAGCACCTTCTTTTTGCCGGACGCGGGCTTGACCTCGGTCTCCTCGTCGTAGGTCGAGTAGTAGTACGGGGTTTCCGCCTCGAACTCGGCGGCGCAGGTGTCAACCATCTTGTAAACCGGCAGACGCTTTACCCCGGAAATATCCTTGCCGGACAGCTGCTCGATCGTCTTGTCGAGGAAGCCCATCTTCTTAGCGCGCAGATACGGATCCTTGTCGATCACTTCCGCGGTGGCCAGCTCCTTCTCCATATCGACGATGTTCTGGAACTTGTGCAGGAAGAAGGTGTCCATCGTGGTGATCTCGTGGATTTCCTCGATGGTCATAATGCCGCGGCGCAGCGCCTCGCAGATGTGGAACAGGCGCTGGTCATCCGTGCGGGCAACGCCCTTCTTGATCTCCGCGTCCGACTGCTGCTGGATGCGCGAGGCGATCATGCTGTCGAGCTTGATCTCACAGCCGCGCACCGCCTTCATCAGCGCACCCTCAAAGCTGTTGTCAATCGCCATGACTTCGCCCGTCGCCTTCATCTGGGTGCCGAGCGTGTTGTCCGCGTATACGAACTTGTCAAACGGCCAGCGCGGGAACTTGACCACGCAGTAGTCGAGCGTCGGCTCGAAGCAGGCCTTGGTCTTTTTGGTGACGGCGTTTTCGATCTCGTCCAGACCGTAGCCAACCGCGATCTTGGCGGTCACCTTAGCGATCGGGTAGCCGGTCGCCTTGGACGCGAGCGCGGACGAACGCGACACGCGGGGGTTAACCTCGATAACCGCGTATTCGAACGAATCGGGGTTGAGCGCGTACTGCACGTTGCAGCCGCCCTCGATGCCGAGCTCAGTGATGATGTTGAGCGCCGAGGTGCGCAGCATCTGGTATTCCTTGTCGCACAGCGTCTGGCTGGGCGCGACAACAACCGAGTCGCCGGTGTGCACGCCGACCGGATCGACATTTTCCATGTTACAGATCGTGATGGCGTTGCCCTTATGGTCGCGCATGACCTCGTATTCGATTTCCTTCCAGCCTGCGATACATTTCTCGACCAGAATTTCATCGACGCGGGAATACATGATGCCGGTCGCGGCAATTTCGCGCAGCTGGTCCCATGTGTAGGCAATACCGCCGCCCGTGCCGCCGAGCGTATACGCCGGACGGATAATGACCGGCAGGCCGATTTCCCGGGTAAACTCGACCGCATCCTCGACCGAGTGCACCACTTTGGACGCGATGCAAGGCTCACCGATCTTTTCCATCGTGTCCTTGAACATCTGACGGTCCTCGGCCTTGGCGATGGTCTCCGGGTTTGCGCCGAGCAGCTTGACGCCCATCTTGTCAAGGAAGCCGCTCTCGCACAGCTCCATGGCGAGGTTCAGGCCGGTCTGGCCGCCGAGGTTGGGCAGCAGCGAGTCCGGACGCTCTTTCTTGATGATCTCCTGCACCGCTTCCACGGTCATGGGCTCGATATAGACCTTGTCGGCCATGGCCTTATCGGTCATGATGGTAGCAGGGTTGGAGTTGACAAGCACAACCTCCAGACCTTCCTCGCGCAGTGCGCGGCAGGCCTGCGTGCCCGCGTAGTCGAACTCGGCCGCCTGGCCGATGACGATCGGGCCGGAGCCCAGTACCATAACCTTATGAATATCCTTGCGCAGCGGCATTACTGAGCACCTCCCTTTGCTTTGGCAATGTTGTCCATGAATTTATCAAACAGATACGACGTGTCCATCGGGCCGGGGCAAACCTCGGGATGGTACTGCACGGTAAACACCGGACGACCGATGTGTTCGACGCCCTCGACCGTGCCGTCGTTTAAGTTCACATAACGCACGCGGGCGATGCTCGGGTCAACCGACTCGCCCACGACCGCATAGCCGTGGTTCTGGCTGGTGATATAGGTGCGGTCCTCATCCAGATCCTTGACCGGATGGTTCACGCCGCGGTGACCGTACTTGAGCTTGGTGGTTTTCGCGCCGATGGCAAGGCTCAGCAGCTGATGGCCGAGGCAGATGCCGAAGATGGGCATATTGCTTGCGAGCAGCTTCTTGAGGTTCTCGACGATCTCAACGTTTTCCGCCGGGTCGCCGGGGCCGTTCGAGAGCATCACGCCGTCAAATTTGCCGATCACATCCTCCGGCGGGGTGAGCGCCGGAATGGTCACGACCTCGCAGCCGCGCTTTTGCAGCTCGCGCTCGATGTTATACTTCACGCCATAGTCATACAGCGCGATGCGGTATTTCTGCTCGCCCTCCGCCGGGTAAACACGACTTTCCTCGCAGGTAACCGACTTAACCGCGTCCTTGACAACGTAGGCATGCATCGCAGCGATGGTCTGCTCATCCGGCTCTAAGCCTTCGGTGTAGATCACGCCGTTCATAACGCCTGCATTGCGCAGCTTGCGGGTGAGCGCGCGGGTATCGATGCCTGCAAGGCCGACGACCTTCTGCTCCTTGAGGTATTCGTCCAGCGTCAGGCGGCAGCGCCAGTTGGACGGATACTCCGCGATCTCGCGCATGATAAAGCCGGAAACCCAGCTCTTGCGGGATTCATAATCGTCGAAATTGATGCCGTAGTTGCCGATCAGCGGATAGGTCATGGTAACGATCTGTCCATAATAGGACGGGTCGGTCAAAACCTCCTGATAGCCGGCCATGCCCGTGTTGAACACGACCTCACCGATGCTCTGCCCTTCGTAGCCGACGGCTGTGCCCTCAAACAGGGTGCCGTCCGCGAGCAGTAAATACGCTTTTTTCATTCTTGTATCTCCACGCTCCCATTTTGAAATTCGCAGAATTTCCATTCAGTCCGGACACAAGCCTTGCTTGTGTCATCCAAAGTCAGGACATGTGCCTGACTTTGGATACCCCGACCCAGCGGCCTTGGGCCGCATCCGGGGGTATCGGAAGCCGGTTTCTCCGGAACCGGTTTCCGTATATAGGGGGTATTGGATACCCCCTATAAATTATTTGATTGCTGCGACGATCTCGTCCCGCATGCGGATGGCTTCCGCGCGCGCCGCTTCCTTATAATCCTCGCCGTTCTTGCCGGTTTTCTTCCATGCGCACATGATGCCGCGCGAGGAATTGACGATCGCGCCGAGACCGTCGTCGTTAAAGGCGTTGGCAATATCCTTGGCGGTCGCGCCCTGCGCGCCGTAGCCCGGCACGAGGAAATAGGACTTCGGCAGCAGCTCGCGCACGATCTTCTGCTCCTCCGGGTAGGTCGCGCCGACGACCGCGCCGATCTGATTGTAGCCGCACGGCGTATCCAGACCCTCGCCCCACTTGGCGACCATCTCAGCCATGCGCGCGTAAAGCGGCTTACCCTCCATATCGCGGTTCTGCAGCTCGCCGGAGGACGGGTTGGAGGTCTTGACCAGCATGAACAGGCTCTTGTCCCGCTCGCGGCACTCCTTCAAAAACGGCTCAACGCCGTCCGTACCCAGATAACCGTTGACGGTCACGCTGTCGCAGCCGTAAGGCGCGATTTCGGTATCGCCCACGCGGGTCTTGCCCAGATACGCTTCGGCATAAGCCGTAGCGGTGGCGCCGATGTCGTTGCGCTTGATGTCACCGATGACATACATGCCCTTGGCGTGCGCATAGTCAATGGTCTCCTTGAGCGCCATTGCGCCGTACGAGCCGAGCAGCTCATAGTACGCCGCCTGCGGCTTGACCGCGGGCACGATGTCACACAGCGCGTCAATCAGGCCGCAGTTGAACGCGACCACGCTCTCGGCTGCTGCGCGCAGCGTCTCGCCATGCAGCATCATGTTGCGGCCCGCAATGTGCTGCGGGATGTACTCCAGCCGCGCATCCAGACCCGCGACTGTCGGGTTGCCCTTTTCCTTAATCTTTTCTACCAGTGTTTGGATCGACATAGATATTCTTCCTTTCTCAGCTGCAAGCGGTTATCCTATGTTTCACTGCTTAAAATAACAACGTTGTCTGCGCCGTCCACCTCGGTCAGGCGCACACACACGCGCTCGTCGCGCGCGGTTGGCAGGTTTTTTCCGATATAATCCGGCCGGATGGGTACCTCGCGGTGACCGCGGTCGATCAGCACCGCAAGCTGGATACGTCCCGCGCGTCCCTGATGGGACACCGCTTCGATCGCGGCGCGCACCGTGCGCCCGGTATACAGCACATCGTCCACCAGCACGACCGTCGCGCCTTCGATGCGCGCATCGGGCGGCTGTTTGGGCGCTTCTGCGCGCGGCTTGTCGTCCCGCCACGGCGTCACGTCCAGCTCGATCACCGGCGGCGTGCGCCCTTCGACCTCACCGAGCTTTTTTGCAATGCGCTGGGCCAGAAACACCCCGCGGGTTTTCACCCCAGCCAGCAGCAGGTTTTCCGCACCCTTGTTTTTTTCGATGATTTCAAACGCAATGCGGGTCAGCGCGCGGCGCACACCGTCCGCATCCATAATCACGGCCTTTTGTTCGGCCATCCTGCCACCTCCCATCGGAAAAATTTACAAAAAAACAGCCTCCTGCGCCGAAAGCAGAAAGCCGTACCTCAAAATTACACCTGTCCCCCTATTCCCCGGCTGACGGCGTATGCACTGTTTTCTGCCTTGGCGGCTCACGGGCCGCGCCTTAAAGGCGGATTGTTTCATTTATTATATCGTATGAAACGGATTTTGTAAACAGACGATGCCACAAAACAATTTTGTTTTTTTATGCAAATTTTGTTGCCGCCGCATAACGTAAGGATTGCCGTAAAGCGGACATACTATGTTTGGCGGCACCAAACACATTTTTTTGAAAGGCGGCGGACAAACATGCGGGTATCTCCCTTCATTTCAGGCATTGCGACCGGTGCGGTCGCAGGCGCAGTCGTTTCCATGATGGCGGCAGGCGCGATGATGAACCCCTCAGTGCGGCGCAGCGCGCAGCACGCGGCGAACAAGGCCGAGCACGCCATGCACAAGGCGGCGAACAATGTCGGCCACATGCTGGGCTGACGGCACAAAAAAGGAGAAGCAGATCTGCTTCTCCTTTTTTGCATTTATTTTCAGGCTACATCCGCATCTGCGGTGTGGCCTGCCTTTTTATCATGCAGCCGGCGCGCAGCATACACAACCGGTGTATCGAGCAGCGAGGTGAAAATAAAGATCACATAGCTCGACAGCGCAACCGAAATCAGCGTCGGGATATCATACGTGCCCCAGAACGCGAGCGCGGTGAACAGCACGGTGTTGACCATCTGGGAAACCAGCGTCGAGCCGTTGTTGCGCAGCCAGAGGAAGGCGCGGTGGTCGCCCGTTTTCTTTTCGGTGATCTCCCACCACTTATGGTACAGCCAGACATCGAACACCTGCGCAACTGCGTACACCGCAAGCGAGGACAGCATCATGCGCGGGGTGTTGGAAAAGATCGCCTTCATGGACGGCATCGCCCAGTCGTTGACCGAAGGGATATAGGCCAGCCAGGACTGCGACACCAGAATGAACAGCACATTTGCAGCGATGCCTGCCCAGACCGCGCGCTGCGCGGCCTTTTTGCCCGCGATTTCGCTCAAAATATCGGTCACGAGGAAGGTGGTCGCAAACAGGATGTTGCCCAGCGTCATCTCCATGCCGTATGCGTCGATCAGGATGAGCACCTCTATGTTTGCCGCAATGGTCGCAAACACGGTGAACGCCATCAGGCCGCCCGTGCCGAACAGGTAAAACCACAGCAGCACCGCGCCGTACAGCACCACCAGCGTGCCAATCAACAATAATTCGTTTGTCATTTTACTTCTCCTACGCCAAAATCTGTATTTTCCAACAGAATATCCACACGCGGGTTGTCCCGGTACAGCGGATACACCTCGCGCACAAAGGCCGCGCGCGAAACGTCGTCCGGCCGGACGGATGTGGTGTTCGGAACCATGATGTTGACGCAGACGCGGTCAAAATGCGCAAGACCGGTCTCAATGTCGTGCCGCATGCTCTCCGCCGTCTGTCCGGCAAGGCCGAACAGCAGGCAGCAGTCGTCAAAGTCCGCGGCGATCTTCGCGAGGTCGGTTTCGTCAATGCCCTTGTCAAGCACCCGCTCGCGGTAGTCCGCGTCGAAAGTCTCCACGCCGATCTTGACATGCAGCGTAACCCCCTGCGCCGCAAACCGCTCGCGCAGCGCGGGCAGCGTTTTGCGGAAGATCCAGTGGCTTTCGACGTGCAGATCGCGGATGCCCTTTTCGCGGCAGACGCGCTCGACCTCGCAGATGGTGGACTCATCCAGCTCGGCAAACGAGCCGGAGTTAATCGCCTCCAAACGGCCGTACCGGCCCGTCACCTGCGCCAGCACCGCGCGGTTGAGGGTCAGATTCGCCTGTTCGTCGCGCGACGCATCCAGATGGTAGTCGCAAAAACGGCAGCGCTTCCACGCGCAGCCCCGTCCGCGCAGCAGCACGATCTCGCGCGGATTTTTGTCCTCGATCACCGAATAGCGGGTCATCTCCACCGGTTTTCCCCTCCGTTTGGCAAAAAAATAAGGCGTACCCAAAACGGTACACCATCCAACACGCCGCAAGGCGTGCATCAAACAGACCATTGCTCCGCAATGGTCATCAAAACCGCAGCTCTGCCGTGGTTTTGATACAAGAGCGAAAAAAAGTTTCGACAAAGGAGGAACTTTTTTCGCTTGGGCTTTGTCCGCGCGCAGCGCGGCACAGCCCCCTCGATGAAAACCATGGTTTTCATCGAAGTGTTCCCGTAGTTTTGTTTAAAGACAGGATGGTTCCGAACTGTCTGTTATGGAATTGCTTTTCCATTATACCGGATTTCTGCCGAAAGTCAAGCATATACTTTCCCGAATGGAGGGATGTGCATGACCATGGACACCATCGCACGGATAAACGACGCGGTACGCAGCGTCATCTGGGGCGTTCCCATGCTGATTCTGCTGGTTGGTACGGGCGTTTACTTCACCCTGCGCACCGGTCTGTTCCAGGTGCGCCGCATCCGGCTGTGGCTGGGGCGCACTGTGCTGTCCTGCTTCGGAGACAAAGCGCGGCGCGCGGGCGGCATCTCCCCCTTTGCCACCATGTGCACCGCACTTGCCGCGACGGTCGGCACGGGCAACATTGCGGGCGTTGCGACCGCGCTGACCATCGGCGGCCCGGGCGCGGTGTTCTGGATGTGGGTTGCGGCCTTTTTCGGCATGATGACCGCATTTGCAGAAAACACGCTCGGCATGCTGTACCGCGAAAAGGGGCCGGACGGCGCATGGCGCGGCGGGCCGATGTTTTATCTGAAAAAAGGGCTGCACGCGCCTATGCTTGCTGCGGCGTTTGCGCTGTTTTGTGCGCTTGCTTCGTTCGGCATCGGCAACATGAGCCAGTGCAACTCGATCGCGGGCGGGCTGCATGGCGTGTTCGGCGTGCCGCCGCTTGTGACCGGTCTTGTCACCGCCGCCCTGCTCGGTGCGGTCATGCTGGGCGGACTGGGACGCATTTCGCGCGTGACGACCACGCTGGTGCCCGCCATGGCGCTGTTTTACATGGGCGGCGCGGCGGTCGTGCTGTGGTGCCGCCGGGATTTTCTTCCACAGGCTTGTGGACAAATCCTTGCCTGTGCGTTTGACCTGCGGGCAGCAGGCGGCGGCGCGGTGTGTTTCGGCATGCAGCAGGCCATCCGCATCGGCATCTCGCGCGGCGTGTTCTCCAATGAGGCCGGACTCGGCTCGTCGGTCATGGTACATACGGCGGCGGACGCAAACGAGCCATGCGAACAGGGCATGTGGGCGGTGTTCGAGGTGTTTTTCGACACCATTGTGATGTGTACCGTGACCGCGCTCGTCATTCTGTCGAGCGGCGTATACGACCCCACGCAATACGGCCTTGCGGCGGGCACGCCACTGCTCCTGCGGCTGGAAACCGGTGCGGCGCTGACCGCGCGCGCATTTTCTGCGGTGTTCGGCGCACCGGGCGGCGCGTTTGTCGCGATGTCACTTGCGCTGTTTGCGTTTTCCACCCTGCTCGGCTGGTCGTACTACGGCCAGCGCGCCGCGGAGTACCTGTTCGGGCCGCGCGTAGTGCCGCTATATAAAGGATTGTTCGTCGCGGCGGCGGCCGCGGGCTGCGTGATGAGGCTGGATCTGGCGTGGGCGCTGTCCGACACCTTCAACGGCCTGATGGCCCTGCCCAACCTTGCGGGCGTGCTCGCGCTGCGCCGCGACGTACTGGGCGAATGGCGGCGCTATCGCCGCGCGCACCATATGAATTTACAATTCCTTCTATTTTCTCCCCTCTTTCCCTCACAGATTGCACAAATTTCTGTTTTTTGTCTCAAAAAAACGTTTTTGGCCTTGTCAATCGTGCCATTTGCGGATAGAATATAAGGGAATTGCAGGACGAAAGCAATCATCCTGCAAAATAAAGGGGGAAATATGGAATGGATTTAACGGCAACCGTGTGGACGCTGCTGCCGCCAATCATCGCAATTGCACTGGCGCTGATTACCAAGGAGGTTTACTCCTCCCTGCTGATCGGCATTCTGGCGGGTGCGCTGCTGTACACAGGCTTCAACCCGCTGCATGCAGTCGAAACGACCTTCACCGTCATGGGCGGCAAGCTGGGTGACAACATCAATATCTGTATCTTTCTGGTGCTGCTCGGCATTCTGGTGTCGCTGGTCACCAAATCGGGCGCATCGCGCTCTTACGGCGACTGGGCGGTCAAAACCATCCGGACACGCCGCGGCGCTTCGTTTGCAACCTCGTTCCTCGGCATGTTCATTTTTGTCGATGACTACTTTAACTGCCTGACCGTCGGCACGGTCATGCGTCCGGTGACGGACAAATATAACATCACGCGCGCCAAGCTGGCATACATCATCGACGCAACCGCCGCGCCGATCTGTATCATCGCGCCGATCTCCAGCTGGGCGGCCGCAGTTGGCTCTTCCCTGCCCGAGTCCAGCTCGATGGACGGTTTCTCGCTCTTTTTGCAGACCATCCCGATGAACCTGTACGCGCTGCTTACCATCCTGTTCCTGATCTGGCTGATGGCGGTCGATTTTGACTTCGGCCCGATGAAGAAATACGAGCGCGCACACCGCGGCGAAGATCTCTCCCATCAGGAGGAAAACTACGTTGTCGGCGGCGCGGGCAAGGTGTACGACCTGATCCTGCCGATCTGCGTGCTGATTGTGCTGTGCATCGCAGGCATGCTGTACACCGGCGGCATCCTCGAAGGCGTCGGCGTGGTGGACGCATTTGCAAACTGCGATTCCTCAACCTCGCTGGTGCTGGGTTCGTTCTTTACGCTGGTCTTTACCTTTATCCTGTATATCCCGCGCAAGGTGCTGTCCTTCGGCCAGTTCTGCGAGGCGTTCACTGAGGGCTTTAAGTCCATGGTGCCCGCCATCCTCATTTTAACGCTCGCGTGGACGCTGTCCGGCGTCTGCTCGGAGGATTACCTCAACATCGGCGGCTTTGTCTCCTCGGTGGTAAACGGCAACTCCATGGTGTCCATGATTATGCCCGCGATCTTCTTCCTGGTCGCGCTCGGCCTTGCCTTTGCAACCGGTACCTCGTGGGGCACGTTCGGCATTCTCATTCCGATTGCGGTTGCGGTGTTTGGCGATGCGCCGAGCACCATGCTGGTCATGACAGTGGCCGCCTGCCTGTCCGGCGCAGTCTGCGGCGACCACATTTCGCCCATTTCGGATACGACGATCCTTGCCTCTGCGGGCGCACAGTGCAACCACATTGACCATGTCTCCACCCAGATGCCCTATGCACTGATGATCGCGGCGATCAGCTTTATCGGCTTCCTTGTGGGCGGCTGTGTCGGCAGCGGCATTGTCGCGCTGGTGCTGGGCGTTGTGCTGCTGGTGATCGTCACCCTGCTGATTACCGCACGACAGAAGAAAAACAACGCATAAACCGCTGTATTCCTGATAACTGTATCATCACTACGGCTCCCCCAACCGGGGGAGCCTGTTCTCTGCACCTGACCCACCCCGACTGACCGAAAGGAAGGAAAAACCGTTGACCACCGATCTGACCGAAGGAAAACCCTCATCCAAACTGTTCTGGTTTTCGCTGCCGCTGCTGCTGAGCGTCGCGTTCCAACAGCTTTACCAGATGGCCGACTCCATGATCGTCGGCCGCTTTGCCGTCACCCCGGAGGCAGGTGAGCTGGCACTTGCCGCCGTCGGCGCAAGCTATCCGATCACCCAGTTGTTCGTCGCCGTTGCAACCGGCGTCAACATCGGTACAAGCGTGCTGGTGTCCCAGCTGTTCGGCGCAAAGCGCTATCTGCGCATGAAAACCGCCATTTCGACCGCGATGCTGACCACCACCGTCATCGCACTGCTGCTGACGCTGATCGGCGCGCTTGCCACCAGCGGCATCATGCGCGCGCTGCAAACGCCGGAAAACATTTTTGCCGACGGCGCGCTCTATCTGCGGGTGTATGTGTTCGGTCTGTTGTTCCTGTTCATCTATAACGTCTGCACCGGTATCTTCAACGCAATGGGCGACAGCCGCACGCCGCTCATTCTGCTGATCCTGTCCTCGGTCAGCAACGTCATCCTTGATCTGGTGTTCGTTGCCGCGTTCCACTGGGACGTTGCAGGCGTTGCATGGGCAACCTTCATCGCGCAGGGCTGCGCGGGTGTGCTGGCCTTCCTGCTTCTGCTGCGCCGGGTGCGCTCGTTCGACACCGGCGGCCATTTCCTGCTGTTTTCGTCCGAAATGCTGCGCCGCCTGACCAACTACGCGATTCCCTCCATCGCACAGCAGAGCTTTGTCTCGGTCGGCAACGTCATCATCCAGTATTACATCAACCTGTGCGGCGCGACCGTCATCGCAGGCTTCTCGGCTGCGACCAAGATCAACACCTTTGCGCTGACCTGCTGCATGTCATTTGCCTCCGGCCTGTCCAGCTATGTGGCGCAGAACATTGGCGCGCGCAAGCTCGACCGCGTCAGCCTGGGCCTCAAGGCGGGCGCGACCTATTCGCTCTCGCTCGCGGTGGTCTTTACGGCTATCTACCTGCTGTTTGCGGACTTTCTGGTCGGTCTGTTCGTGCCGGCTGGCAGCTCCTCGGGCGTTATCGACGTCGGACGGCAGTACCTGTTCATTGTCACACCGTTCTACATTATCGTGTGCATCAAGTTCGTGTGCGACAGTGTGCTGCGCGGCGCGGGCGCAATGCGGCCGTTCATGATTACGACCTTCTCCGACCTGATTATCCGCGTGGTGCTCTCGATCGTGCTGTTCCATGTCTGGCGCGAGCTGGGCATCTGGCTGTCCTGGCCGCTCGGCTGGTTCCTCGGTTCGGGACTTTCCGCGTGGTTCTACAAGACCGGCGTTTGGCGCAAAAATCTCCCCACGTTATAAGCGAACAGGGCTTCTCCAAAGGAAGCCCTGTTTTTTTGAATAATGCAGCGCCTTCCCATGCAAAATATGGGTGGGAAGGAAGGGGAAAAGCCTTGCTAAAGCTCATCCATGCGAGTAAAATATATCATGACAGCGGTGTGCTGGCGCTGCGCGATATCAACCTGCACGTCGCACCCGGAGACTATGTTTCCATCACCGGCGCATCCGGCTCGGGCAAAAGTACGCTCATGCACATTCTTGGTTTGCTCGACACGTTGACCGACGGACAATACCTGCTGGGCGGTGCGGATGTTTCCTGCCTACCGCCGAAGACACTTGCGCGGCTGCGCAGCGAACAGATCGGCTTTATCTTTCAGGGCTTTCGTCTGCTGCCCGGCATGACTGCGCTGGAAAACGTCGCGCTGCCGCTTGCGCTGCAAGGAGTGCCGCGCGCAGAACGTCTGGAGCGCGCCGAACAGGCGCTGGCCCGTGTCGGTCTGTCCGAACGGACCACCCATCGGCCCGATCAGCTTTCGGGCGGCCAGCAGCAGCGCGTGGCAATCGCCCGCGCGGTGGTGACCAAGCCCAGCGTCGTACTGGCGGACGAGCCGACGGCGGGACTGGACCCCGAAGCAGCGGAAGATGTGCTCGGCCTGCTGGACGGTCTGCATCAGGCAGGCCACACCATTGTATTGATTACGCATGACCGCGCCGCGGCTTTGCGTGCCGCGCGCCGGTTGTATCTGGAAAGCGGCGTGCTTTCCGGCGGATAAATTCTTTCTGGGAGGCTGTTTATGAACCGACGGGATAAGACGAATTATTATCTGGATATGGCGCAGGTCGCGCTCGAGCGCAGCACATGCCTGCGGCGCGGCTTTGGCGCGGTGATCGTCAAAAACGACGTGATCGTGTCCACCGGTTACAACGGTGCGCCGCGCGGACGCTCCAACTGCATTGACATCGGCACCTGCATCCGGGCGAAGATGGGCATCCCCCGCGGCGAACGGTACGAGTTTTGCCGCTCGGTGCATGCCGAGGCCAACGCCATCATTGCCGCCCCGCGCGAGCAAATGCTGGGAGCGACGCTCTATCTGGTCGGGCGCGATATGTCCACCGGGGAGATCATGCCGGACGCCAACTCCTGCCCGATGTGCAAGCGTCTGATTATCAACGCGGGCATTGAAAAAGTGGTCATCCGCCGCGATCAGGATACATACGAAACGATCAACGTATCCGACTGGGTGGAGCACGACGAAATTCTGGACGGAAAGACGGGCTACTGACCTGTTTTTCTACATAACAAAAGGAGGATATTACCAATGGAACTGAAGATTTTTAAGTGCATGCATTGCGGAAACATCATCGAAATGATTGACGACCATCATGTACCGGTGATGTGCTGCGGCGAAAAAATGAAGGAATTCAAGGCGGGCGAGACCGACGGCGCTGCGGAAAAGCATGTACCGGTCGTGGCGGTCGAGGGCGATGTGGTCCGCGCCAAGGTCGGCGAGGTAGCGCATCCGATGACCGAGGAGCACCACATTGCGTTCATCTGGCTGGTAACCGACAAGGGCGTATATCGCGCGGTGCTCGACCACACGGGCGCACCCGAAGCGGTATTCCGTCTGGCAGAGGGCGAAAAGGCCGAAGCGGTTTACGAATTCTGCAACCTGCACGGCCTGTGGAAAGTTTCTCTGTAAGCAAAATCAACAAAAAACAGGCTGCTTTTGCAGCCTGTTTTTTTATTATATGCACTATTGCTGCATTATTTTCAATAATTTTCCCTTTTGTTCACACATTCTACACAATTCTATTGTATCCTGCCCCTTATGCCATTTGTTCAATGGAGAAAAGGAGGCCCTGTATCATGGGTTTTTTTGAACGGTCCGACATGCCACAACCGGAGGCTTTTCCCCTGTTCGGCGTGCGTCACATCCTGCTTCTGCTGGTGCTGGCTGCCTGCATCATCGCAGGGTTGCTGCTCATCCGGCGATTGAAGCCGCCGCAAGCGCAGCGCGTGCTGTATGGCGCAGCAATCCTTGTTCCTCTGCTTGAGCTCAGCCATTCTGTTTGGCTGTATTTGACGGGGACAACCTCACTGATCAAGCTGCTGCCGCTCCATTTGTGCGGCCTGCAAAGCCTGTTTATCCCGCTGGCGGTATTTACTAAATTCACCTGTTTCCGTGACTTTGTTTACGCCACTTCGCTGCTCGGTGGTATCTTCGGTACAGTAATGCCGTCCGGTGTTGCGGATTATTACCCGCTTTGGTCATTCCAGACACTGCAAACCTTTGCCTTGCATGGTTTGCTGATCTTTGTGCCGCTGGCGATGATACTCTGCGGTCAGCATTGGCCATCCATTCAGCGGTTTCCGCGTGTTCTTTGCATTTTCCTCCTTGCGGCACTTGGTGTCGGCATCGTGGACCAGATGTTCGGAGAAAATTACATGTTCCTGTATGCACCTCCAGCCGGCACGCCGCTTGTATGGATTTTCGATACCTTTGGCCGCGGCATTTATCTGGGCTGCACTTTTATCCTCCTTGCAGGTGCAAGCCTGCTCATTCATCTGCCTTTTCGCAGCGTTGCGCAGAAACCGGATTTGGACAGCATGGTGTCCCATTCTTTCCTGCTGCATGGTGCACATAAAAAAAGTCTTTGGCGTCGCTCTTAAAAAAAGGGCGCGTTGCAGAAATGAAATCTGCAGCGCGCCCTTTTATGCGCCGTC
>ERZ1090878.277-NODE-277-length-28715-cov-7.532798_pt1 | contig 28715 bp, 30 predicted proteins | sample MGYA00478473_ERZ1090878 | MGnify/ENA primary metagenome ERZ1090878 (study PRJEB33644, sample SAMEA5815720) | chicken gut metagenome | biome: Chicken; feature: Gastrointestinal Tract; material: Caecum | place: Ireland | collected 2019-01-01 | study: A study of the... | reverse complement strand
GGCGATCTGCCCGAATAGTACAAACTGTAAAGAACATATGTTAAATTCTGTAAAGGAGGGGCATATGTTCTTTGATTTTTTAAGTCTGCTGTTCGGCAAAATTTTTCTGTTCACGGGCATGGTGCAGGGCAAGGGTTCCTTCCCCAAACCTCTCCCGCCCGAAGAGGAGCGCGAATACCTGCGCCGCGCCCGCGCGGGCGACAAGGAGGCGAAAAACACGCTCATAAAGCACAACATGCGCCTTGTTGCCCACATAGTAAAAAAATACAGCGGCGCCGCCGAGACCGACGACCTTATGTCCGTCGGCTCGATCGGCCTCATAAAGGCGATAGATACCTACCGCGAGGGCAAGGGCACCCAGCTTGCCACCTACACGGCGCGCTGCATCGAAAACGAGATCCTCATGCTCATCCGCGCGGGGCGCAAACACAGGAATACGGTGTCGCTCTCCGACCCCGTAGGCGTCGACAAGGACGGCAACGAACTTACGCTTATAGACCTGCTTTCGGAAAAGGAAGAGAGCGTCTTTGCGCAGGTGGAAAAGTCGGTCTGCCGCGAAAAATTCATAAAACTGCTCTCGCAGCTCCTCACCGAGCGCGAGTTCACCATAATCTCCATGCGCTACGGGCTTGCCGACGGCTGCCCGCTGCCCCAGCGCGAGGTGGCAAAAAAGCTGGGGATCTCCCGCTCGTATATCTCCCGCATAGAAAAGCGCGCCATTGAAAAGGCGCGCGCAAATCTCGACCGCGAAGATTTTATCACCGATTGAACTTGACATCCTGGTGCCCGCGTGCTATACTCGTCTCATGGAAGTAAGAAAGCGCAGATTTTATTCAAACGCCATATTCTTCGGCTATTCGTATTGCCTTATCGGGTAATGCGTATTTTGCCGTAGGCGTTTTTTGTGCTGCAATATTGCGGTTTGCCTGCGGGCAGACCGCTTTTTTATTGCCTTTTTGCCTGTCCGGTGTTAAAATGATAGAGTAAATCAATAAAGGATGAATTTGTTATGGGAATTTACGAAGAACTCAAAGCGCGCGGGCTCATAGCGCAGGTCACCGACGAAGAGGAGATCAGGGAGCTTATAAACGGCGGCGGCGCCCGCTTTTATATCGGTTTCGACCCCACGGCGGACAGCCTGCACGTCGGCCACTTCATGGCGCTCTGCCTGATGAAGAGACTGCAGATGGCGGGCAACAGGCCCGTAGTGCTCGTGGGCGGCGGCACCGGCCACATAGGCGACCCCTCCGGCCGCACCGACATGCGCACCATGATGACCGACGAGGTGATAGAGCACAACTGCGAATGCTTCAAAAGGCAGATGGAGCGCTTCATCGAATTCGGCGAGGGCAAGGCGATAATGGTGAACAACGCCGACTGGCTGCTCAGGCTCAACTATGTCGAGCTGCTGCGCGAGGTGGGCGCCTGCTTTACGGTAAACAACATGCTCCGCGCCGAATGCTATAAGCAGCGCATGGAAAAGGGGCTGTCCTTCCTCGAATTCAACTACATGATAATGCAGGCGTACGACTTCTGGTATCTCAATGAGCACTACGGCTGCAACATGCAGTTCGGCGGCGACGACCAGTGGAGCAACATGCTCGCCGGCACCGAACTCATCCGCAAAAAGAGCGGCAAGGACGCCTATGCCATGACCATCACTCTGCTTCTGAACAGCGAGGGCAAAAAGATGGGCAAGACGGCCAAGGGCGCCGTTTGGCTGGACGAAAACAAAACCACGCCCTACGAATTTTACCAGTACTGGCGCAACATCGACGACGCCGACGTAATGAAGTGCATAAAGATGCTCACCTTCATCCCGCTCGAAGAGATAGAAAGAATGGAGGGGTGGGATGCCTCGCGCATCAACGAAAAGAAGGAGATCCTCGCGTTCGAGCTCACCAGGCTCGTCCACGGCGAAGAGAAGGCGCAAAGGGCGATGGCGCAGGCAAAGGCGGCGTTCGGCGGAGGCGGCGAACTGCCCGAAGTCGAGGTCAGCGTGGAAACGCCCGCAATAATCCCCGTGCTCGTCGCGGCAAAGCTGTGCTCCTCCAACGGCGAGGCGCGCAGGCTCATTCAGCAGGGCGGCGTGTCCATAGGCGAAAATAAGGTCACCGACATCAACGCCCCCGTAAAGAGCGGCGATATCATCCACAAGGGCAAAAAGCAGCACATAAAGGTGATATTGAAGTGAGGCAGTACCTCTCGGTGGGCGGCGAACACGTCACCGAAAAGGTGATAGAGCGCTCCCGCTTCGTCACGACCTCCTTTCATGCGGAGGGGGAGGAACAGGCGCGCGCGTTTATTGCCCGCATGTGTGAAAAATACGGCGACGCCACCCATAATTGCTATGCATATATAGCCGATCAGACGGGCAGCGCGCCCCGCTTTTCCGACGACGGCGAACCGGGCGGCACGGCGGGCATGCCCATACTCGAGGTGATAAAGAACAAAAAGCTGTTCTGCACGGCGGTGGTGGTCACGCGCTGGTTCGGCGGCATAAAGCTGGGCGCAGGCGGGCTGGTGCGCGCCTATTCGGGCTGCGCGGCGGAAAACCTCGAATCTGCGCCCAAACTGATGTACGTCCCGTGCGAAGAGTACGCAGTGACCGTCGGCTATGAATGCGCCGACGCCTGCAACCGCTACTTTTCGCAGTGCGACTGTAAGGTGAGCGACGTCTCGTATCTCTCCGACGTCACCTTCACCGTGGCGGTAAAGCAGGAGGGCGCGCGGCAGTTTGCCGAGGGCCTTTCCGACAGGTTAAACGGCAGGGCGGCAATAAAAAAGCTGCGCTCGTTCATGTTCGGTTTCAACGTGTGACGGGCGTTCGTTGCGGCATATCATACAGTCAATTTAATATGTAAAGGTGCGGCGCGCAAGGTAAAATTCCTGCGCGCCGCAAAAAGTAAAAGGGCGCAGCGACTTTATGTCGCCGCGCCCGCACATTGTTTTCTTACTTTATCTCCCTTATCCAGCCTTCGGGCGCCTTAATGGTGCCCATCTGTATGCCGGTGAGCGTATCGTACAGTTTCTTTGTCACGGGGCCCATCTCGTCCATGCCCGAGGGCAGCTTTATCTGCTTGCCGTGGTCGTCTATTATGCCTACGGGGGAGATGACCGCCGCGGTGCCGCACAGCCCGCACTCGGCAAAATCCTTCACCTCTCCGAACTTCACCTTGCGGTGTTCCACTTTCATGCCGAGGCAGTGCTCGGCAACGTAGCACAGCGAACGCCTCGTTATCGAGGGCAGTATGCTGTCCGAAAGGGGCGTCACGAGCGTGCCGTCTTTTGTCACGAATATGAAGTTTGCTCCGCCCGTCTCCTCAACGAAAGTGCGCGTGGCGGGGTCGAGGTACATATTCTCCTCAAATCCCTTGTTGTGCGCGTCCACTATGGCGTGCAGGCTCATGGCGTAGTTAAGGCCGGCCTTTATGTGCCCGGTTCCGCGGGGCGCGGCGCGGTCGAAGTCGGAAACGCGTATCACGATGGGCTTTACGCCCTCCTTGAAGTAAGGCCCCACGGGCGTGCAGAACATTCTGAACTGATATTCGCTCGCCGGCTTTACGCCTATCACCTCGGATGAGCCGAACATATAGGGGCGTATATACAGGGTGGCTCCGCTGCCGTAGGGCGGCACGAAGTCGCGGTTGGCGGCAACCACCTTGTCCACGGCCTCTAAAAAGCGCTCCTCTGGGAATACGGGCATCTCCAGCCGCCTTGCCGAATCGGCCATGCGTTCGGCGTTCAGATCGGGGCGGAACGTCACCACTCTGCCGTCTCCCGTGCTGTAGGCCTTCAGCCCTTCACAGCAGGTCTGCGCATACTGCAGCACGCCCGCACACTCGGAAATTACCACTTTGTCGTCTTCGGTAAGCCTGCCTTCGTCCCACTTGCCGCCTTTGAAATCGCTCACGTAGCGGTACGGCGTCTTTATATAGCCGAAGCCGAGGTTTGCCCAGTCGAGATTTGCTCCCATAACTTCACCTCATATCGATGTATTTTCAAATGTAATTATACCGCCGCGCGTGCGGCGTTGTCAAATGCCTGTTGACAAAAATTCCCGCCCCGTGTTAAAATGATTTTATACCCGATATAAGGAGGCGCGCCATGCCCGAGATCACTTCCATAGAGCCGCAGAAAAAGGACAAGAACCGCTGCAGCATATTCATCGACGGCAGGTTTTACTGCGGGCTCACCTTGCAGGCGGCGGTAAAGTACCGCTTAAAGGCGGGCATGCACATAGAGAAGGAGCTGCTCGACGAGATCCAGCTCGAAACGGAAAAGCAGACCGCGCTCGACAAAGCGCTCACGCACATCTCCGCCTCGATGAAGACGGAGAAGCAGATCCGCGACTTTCTCGCAAAGAAGGGCTACACCGCGCCCGTGTGCGACTACGTGCTCGAACGCATGCACTATTACGGGTTCATCGACGACTATGCCTACTGCAAGGCGTATATCGCGGGCGTGAGCGGCCGCGGCAAGCGCATGCTCGAAGCCGACCTCATAAAGCGCGGCGCCGACCGCGGCGCCGTCGATAAAGCCCTTTCGGAGGTGGAGGAGAGTTGCGACGAGGCGCGCACTCTTGCGGAAAAATACCTGCGCGGCAAGCAGCGCACGCGCGAAAATCTGTATAAGACGGTAAAACACCTCGTCTCGCGCGGCTTTTCCTACGACACTGCAAGGGCCGCCGTAGACGTGGAAGAGGACTAAGGGGGAGAACTATGATAAAACTTTTCAATGCGGAGAATATGCGCGCCGCGGACAGATACACGATCGAAACGCTCGGGATATCTTCGGAAGAACTCATGCGTCGCGCCGGCGTTGCAATAGCGGAGGAGGTCGCGGCCGCGGCGGACAGGCACAGCCGGATCACGGTAGTGTGCGGAACGGGCAACAACGGCGGCGACGGCTATGTGTGCGCGCGCGAACTTCTCTCGCGCGGGTACAACGTAAGCGTGTACGCCCTCGGGGGCAGGCTTTCGGACGATTGTCTGCGCGAAAAGAACAAATTCAGCGGCACATATGCCTCAACCATCGGCGGCGAAATAGTGGTGGACTGCATCTTCGGCACGGGGCTTTCGCGCAGGGTCGAAGGCGACTTTGCGGCGGCCGTGTCGGCTATAAACAACAGCGGCGCGTTCGTCGTCTCCGCCGACATACCCAGCGGGCTGTCCTCCGACAGCGGGCAGGCGCTCGGCGTTGCCGTGCGCGCCGACGTCACCGTGGCGATAGGCGCGCCCAAACTCGGCTTCGCGCTGGGCAGCGGCCCCGATCTCTGCGGCAGGATAGTCGTAAAGGACATAGGCATCTGCACGCAGCATTCCCCGTATGCGGCGGTGTGGGAGGACGCCGACGTCGCTGCTCTGTTTCCCGCAAGGCCGCGCAACAGCCACAAGGGCACCTTCGGCAGGGCGTCGCTCCGCTGCGGCAGCTTGCTCTATCCCGGGGCGGCGCTGCTTGCCGTATCGGCGGCGCTTAAATCGGGCTGCGGCTACGTGTGCGAAGCGTGCGCGGACGAACGGCTGAAATTTGCGGTGGCTTCCCGCTGCCCGCAGGCGATATTTTCCGAAAATGCAGACCTTTCCTCCGACTGTATAGCCGTCGGCATGGGCTGCGGCGCGTCGCGGGGGCTCTACGGCGAGATCTGCGCGCTGCTCAAAGATTACTGCGGCACGCTGATAATCGACGCCGACGGGCTCAACGTTCTCTCCGCATACGGCAAGGAGGCGTTAAAGAGCAAAAAGTGCACGGTCATCATCACCCCGCACGCCAAAGAATTTGCCCGCCTCACCGGAGCGGATACGGAGGAGATCCTTGCCGACCCCGCCGGCTCGGCGGTGCGGTTCGCCCGCGAATATGGCGTAATTACACTGCTCAAAGGCGTGGGCACGGTGATAACCGACGGGCGGGAAGTCATAATAAATACGCGCGGCTGCACGGCGCAGGCGAAGGCGGGCAGCGGCGATATGCTTGCGGGGTTCATGTGCGGCACGATAGCGCGCGGGCTCGAACCGCTTGCGGGCGCGGCGTGCGCCGCCTACGTAATGGGTGCGGCAGCCTCCCTTGCTGCGGAAGAGCTTACCGATTACTGCGTGACCGCCGCAGACGTGCTGGAAAATATCCCCCGCGCGGTGAAAAATATAGCGGCGTGCGGCGAATAATATCCGCATTCTTGTCAACAATATAGTATGGCAGTTACATATAATAAAATATAGCAGGCTGCCTGAGAGGTTGATATGGATGTAAAGCGCGGTGAACTGTATTACGCCGACCTTTCGCCGGTGGTGGGCAGCGAACAGGGCGGGGTGCGCCCGGTGCTGATCGTGCAGAACGACGTGGGCAACAAGTATTCGCCCACTATAATAGCGGCGGCGGTCACAAGCAAGATAAACAAGGCAAAACTGCCCACGCATATCGAGCTGCCCAAGAGCTCCTACGGGCTGGTAAAGGACTCTGTCATACTGCTCGAACAGATCCGCACGCTCGACAAGCGCCGCCTTAAAGAGCGCATAGGCGAGCTGAACGAAAACACCATGAACAAGGTGGACAGGGCGATCCTCATAAGTCTGGGTTTCACTCCTCCCGCGTGAGCGCCCTTAAAAGGCGCCGCAGGCGCGCATGCGCGCCTGCGGCCTGAAACGTACGCAAGCAAAAGAGCGCGGCGCAAAGTGCGCCGCGCTCTTTTTCGCTTAAAAGTTATTCTTTTTCAGTTCGTTTATGGCATTTTTAAGGAAATATTCCGCCGTGCTGTCCTTTCTTACGGCGCCCAGCGCCTCGTCAAAGCCGAACCAGCGCACCTCGTCTATCTCCTCGGCGTCTATCTCGGGCGTGCCGTTTTCCGCCATGGAGAGGAAGTTGAGCATAAGCACGTTCCTCGGTTCGTGATAGCGCGATCCCATGAACCTGAACTTAACAGTGTTCAGCTTGGTCTCTTCCTTGAACTCGCGGGTGACTGCCTTTTCGGCCGTCTCTCCCTTCTTGATGTACCCGGCGAAAAGGATATAATCGCTCTGATCCTTGTGTTTTGCCAGCAATATCTTGTCGCGCTCCCTGTTGGTAACGACCATGCTCACTGCGGTGGCGAACTGTGGAAAGCGGTATTCGTTGCACTTCTTGCAGAACGGCACCAGCCCCTCGCGGTGGTTGAATACAAGCGTAAGTTTTTCCCCGCACTCCATGCAATACATAAGTTTACCTCCTTGTTGGATTTGCCGCGTCGGTCCGGGCGCTGTCTGCGCCGCGCGGCTATATAGATCTCCGTGTTTTCGTACATATATATTATAAAACGAAATTTTTTAATTTTCAACATATTGACACACTAATTTTTACAGGCTTGACATATTTTTGGCTATAATATATAATAATCAAGGGTAAAGACCCGCTATCATACGTTCACACAAAGGGGAAAATCGCATGGATATACTCGAAGCGCGCAGGCTGCTCTCCGAACACGGCCAGCAGCAGTTGCTCGACTATTACGAAGAACTTTCCGAAGGAGAGCAGGCTTCCCTGCTCAGGCAGATCTCTGAAGTGAATTTTTCTGCGTTCCACGGTCTCAAGGCGGGCGGCGCGCGCAAGCTCGGCGAACTTTCGCCGGTGCCCGCCGTCACCGTATCCGAGATCGAGGCGCACAGGGACGAATACAGGGCGCTCGGCCTTTCCGCGCTGCGCGCCGGCAAGGTGGCCGCCGTGCTGCTTGCGGGCGGCCAGGGCACACGGCTGGGCAGCGACGGGCCCAAGGGCGCGTTCGATATAGGCATAACGCGAAAGCTTTCCATCTTCGGCCAGCAGTTTGCCAACATTGCAGATGTCACGCGCGAGGCGGGCGTATATTTTCACGTATTCGTGATGACGAGCGAACTCAACGACGCCGCCACACGCAAATTTTTCGTTGAGAACGACTTTTTCGGCTATCCCGCCGAAAAGATACATTTCTTCGTGCAGGACATGGCTCCCTCGTGCGACGTGCACGGCAAGATACTGCTCTCTGAAAAGGGTAAGATAGCCGCTTCCCCCAACGGCAACGGCGGCTGGTATGCCTCGCTCGTCAGAAGCGGCGACGGACGCATACTCGAAAGCGAGGGGATAGAGTGGCTCAACGTATATGCCGTGGATAACGTGTTGCAGCGCATCTGCGACCCGGTGTTCGTCGGCGCCACTATAAAGAGCGGTTGCGGCTGCGGCGCAAAGGTGGTAAAAAAGGTCTCGCCCGACGAAAAGGTGGGCGTATTGTGCCTTGAAGACGGCGTGCCCGCCATCGTCGAATATTACGAAATGCCCCCCGAAACGGCCGCGCAGCGCAGGCCGGACGGCGAACTTAAATTTGCCTACGGCGTCATACTCAACTATCTGTTCAACGTTCAGCTTTTAAGCCGCACGCTCGAAAAGCGGCTCCCCGTGCATCTGTCTTTCAAAAAGATACCGCACATCGAAAACGGACAGCTCGTCACTCCCGAAAGTCCCAACGGCTACAAGTTTGAATATCTCGTGCTCGACCTTATAAAACTCATGGGCAGCTGCCTTGCGTTCGAGGTCGTGCGCGAACGCGAGTTTGCGCCCATAAAAAACAGGACGGGCGTCGACAGCGTAGAAAGCGCGCGCACCCTGCTCGAAAAGAACGGCGTGAAGCTCTGATCTGTAAAATCTGCGCCCTCAAACGGCGTTTTCAAGGTTAATTTATGGTATGAAAAAAACGGCAAAGCGCGCCGCATGCGTTGCGGCGGCGATCTGTGCGGCGGCAGCGCTCGTAACGTTTTCGTCGTGCATGCGCGGGCCTGCAGGCCCCTCGGGCCCCAAGGGCGACGACCTCGATTTTTACGACGTGTACGAGGCAGTCAACGAAGAACGCACGGCAAACGGCGAAGAGCCGTTCTCCGTGGGTGACTTTGTAAAGGAATATTTCGGCTATGTCTCCGAAGAGGCGGCCGAAGCCGCCTCCCGGCAGGCGGTCATGAACTACTCGCTCCTCAGCACCGTCACCATAATGACGGTTTATACCCGCAGCAGCGGCTCCATCTTCGTGCCGGACACCGCCGAGGTGTTTGCAGGCTCGGGCGTGATAGTCGATATCGACAGGGATGCGGGCGACGCATACATCGTCACCAACGCCCATGTCGTATACGAAAGCGAATACGGCTACTGTAACGAGATGTACGTCTATCTTTACGGCAACGACGTCCCGTTCGAAGATTTCGACCCGTACTATGCCGAAAACTACAGCGGCGTGGACGCAAGCGACATACAGGTCGTCGGCGTCTCCACCGCCTACGACCTTGCCGTGCTTAAAGTCACGGGCAGCGACGTGATAAAGAACAGCCGCGCCGTCGCGGCGAGGTTCTCGCAGGACGAGGAGGTGTACGCGGGCGAAGCGGTGTATGCCGTGGGCAGTCCCGACGCCGAGGGTATCTCCGTAACCAAGGGCATAATCAGCCGCGACTCTGAAGAGATCGCGCTCGAACTGAATGCCGACTATACTTACAGGGTCATCCGCATCGACGCCGCCGTCAACGGCGGCAACTCGGGCGGCGGACTGTTCGATATGCAGGGCAGGCTCATCGGCATAGTCAACGCCAAGGATGAACGCGAGGGGATCGACAACATCGGCTTTGCGCTGCCCTCGTCCTATGCGCGCAGGATAGTGCAGTCGATGATCGACCGCTACGAAGAGAGCGGGCAGGCGGTCAGGTACGTGCGCACCGCTTACGAGGGTTTTAAGACGGACGTCAACGGCACCTACGCCGCATACGACGGCGAAACGGGCCGCACGGTCATCACCGAAACGGTCAGCGTCTACCAGGTCATGACCAACAGCGCCGCCACCGGCGTGTTGCGCTCGGGCGACGTCATAAGGCAGCTCTCCGTGGGCACCTCGTCGCTCGGCAGAAGCACCCTTGCGTCCTCGCGCGAAAGTTCGTTCACCGTCCCGCAGGAGGGTTACACCGTGGCGGAGCACTATTTCACCCTCGACATCACGCGCGAATATCAGATAGAGGACGCCATGTTCTCCGTGCGCGGGGGCGACACGGTGGAGCTCGTCATCGAGCGCGGCGGGCAGACATATTACGCCTATCTCGTCTACGGCTCTCAGTCCGATTACTATATAACTTACGAATGAGAAAAAGTGCAAAAAATAACAGGCCCGCGGCTGTGCGCCGCGGGCCTTTTACTGCCGTGCGTCATTTGCTCAGGTCGTATGGCGTTACCTGATATACGTAGTAGTTCAGCCAGTTTATGTAAAACAGGTTGGCGGTGGAGGTCCAGTTCATTCTCACCGCGGTGTGCGAGCTGTCCGTAAAGTAATTTGCGGGCGGCTGTGTGTCCAGCCCCCTTTCAAGGTCGCGTTCATACTCCTTTTCAAGCGTGTCGCGGTCATATTCCATGTGTCCCGTCACGAACACCCGCTTGTTGTCCTTGCTCTTTATGATGGATGCCCCCGCCCGCTTGGAATAAGCGAGGATCTCCAGCTCGGGGACGTGATTTATGTCCTCGGCATACACCACTGTGTGGCGCGAGTGGGGCATGTGAAATTCGTCCGAGATCCCGCGCATCAGCGGCTCGGGCTGTTCGCCGCGCACCCTGTGGTGCACGAATATGCCGAAGCACTTGCGTTTGAGCGGGTGCTTCTTTATTCCGTAAAAGTAATGCAGCGCGGCCTGAGCGCCCCAGCATATGAAAAGGGTGGAGGTCACGTGTCCCGCCGTCCAGTCGAGGATCTCTTTCAGCTCGTCCCAGTATGCCACCTCTTCGAACTCCATGTTCTCCACGGGAGCGCCGGTAACTATCATGCCGTCGAACTTTTTCTTCTTCACGTCCTCGAAGTTCTTATAAAATTTTTTCAGGTGCGACTGCTCGGTGTGCGTGCTGCGGTAGGTGGCGGTCTTGATGAGCGTTATGTTCACCTGCAGCGGGCTGTTTGAAAGCAGCCGCATGAACTGCGTCTCGGTCGTCTCCTTGGTGGGCATAAGGTTGAGTATGGCTATCTCTATCGGCCTTATCTCCTGCGAGTGCGCCCGCTCCTTGTCCATCACGAAGCACCGTTCGCCCGTGAGTATTCTGAATGCGGGTATATCCCTGTCGATGACTATGGGCATGTCTGCCTCCCGTTATCTGTAATTTTTAAGTTCGCGTTCAAGTTCGCGCTTTTGGTCCCTTTCGGCTATCGAGCGCTTTTTGTCGTAGTTCTGTTTGCCGCGGCACAGCGCTATCTCCGCCTTTACCAGCCCGTCGGAAAAGTAGAGGGAGAGCGGCACCACCGTCATGCCCTTGGCGTTCACCTTGCCCGCTATGCGCGCGATCTCCGACTTGTGCAAAAGCAGCTTTCTGTCGCGCTTGGCGTCCTTGGAATTGAACGCCCCCGCCTTGTCGTACACGCCTATGTGCATGTTCTTTATGAACATCTCTCCGCCGTGCAGAAAGCAGAAGCTGTCTTTAAGGTTGCAGTTGCCCCTTCGCAGCGACTTTACTTCCGCGCCCTCGAGCACTATTCCGGCCTCGAACTTCTCCTCTATGAAGTATTCGAACGACGCCTGTCTGTTGAAACTTATAGTCTTTTTCATATAACCATTATACCATGTCGCCCGCGCGATAAAAACTATTTTTTCCGCCGTCCGCGCGTTTTCGGGCTGTTTTTATGTCTTTCGCCGCGTCCTTCCTCACGTTTGCCGCCCTTTGCGCCCGCGTGCCTGCCTTTTGCCGAGTGCGGTTTTGCCTCGGGCTCGTCCGCAAGCGAAAATTCCGCGCGCATGTTGCCCCAGTCGCAGCCGTCCACCCTTATCGTTATCCTGTCGCCCAGGCGGAAGGTGCGCTGCCCCTTCAGTGTGAACTTGTCCTCGATGTATTCATAGCTGCCGCCGGGCAGCTTTTCAAGGCGGATCAGCCCCTCTATGGTGTTGTCCAGCTCGGCAAACACCCCGAACGCCGTCACGCCGGACACGGTGGCGGGGTAGGTGTTGCCCACGCGGTCGCTCATATATACCACCTTATAGAGGTCGTCCACCTCGCGCTCGGCCGTGTCGGCGTTGCGCTCGCACAGCGAACAGTGCGCCGCCTCTTCGGCGGCGACGGGCGAATATATCCGCTTCATCTCCTCTCTGTCGCCGTGCAGTACGCCCTTTATTATCCTGTGTATGAACAGGTCGGGGTAGCGGCGTATGGGCGAGGTGAAGTGGCAGTAACAGCCGCTGGCGATGCCGAAGTGCCCCAGGTTTCGCTCGAAGTACTTCGCCTTCTGCATGGTGCGCAGCATAACCTTGTTCACTGCGCCCTCGCAGGGCTTGCCCTCGGTGTTTTTCAGTATCTTTTCAAACTGCTTGGGCTGCGGGTCGTCCCCGCTCACGCGGGCGGCGATCCCCAGGTCGGATAAAAAGGAGAGGAAGTGTTCGATCCGCTCGGGCAGCGGCGGTTCGTGCACGCGGAACATGAAGGGTACGCCCTCGCGCTCCATGCGCTCCGCCACGGCCTCGTTGGCCGTTATCATGAACTGCTCTATCATCCTCTCCGATATGGTGCGCTCGTAGTCTGGTATGACTATCTCACCGCGTTCGTCAAGGGATATGTGGGCCTCTTTTACGCTCATGTCTATGTTCCCCAGCCGTTCGCGGCGGGCGGTGAGTATGCCGCACAGCTCCTTCATCAGCATGCACATCGGCGCTATGGAGGCGTACTTTTCCGCCATGGCCTTATCACCCTTTACAAGCGCGGTTATCTCCTTATAGGTGGTGCGCCTGTCGCTGCGTATCACGCTCTCGAAGATCTCGCTTTTAAGCCGTTCGCCGTCGGGCGCTATCGTCATTATGCAGCTTAATGCATACCTGTCCTCGCCCTCGTTCAGGCTGCACGCCCCGTTAGAGAGCGCCTTGGGCAGCATGGGCAGCACGCGGTCGGGGAAATATACGCTTGTGCCGCGGGCGTAAGCCTCCCTGTCCAGCGCGCCGCCGCGCGCAACGTAGTGCCCCACGTCGGCTATATGCACGCCCAGCACATAGTTTTCGCCCTCCCGCTCAAGAGAAACGGCGTCGTCTATGTCGCGCGTGTCGTCGCCGTCGATGGTTATGGTGGTCAGCCCGCGCAGATCGCGCCTGCCGTATGGCGTTACATTCTCCGCGGCAACTTTATCGGCCTCTTCCAGCGCCTCGCGCGGGAACTCTTCGTACAGTCCGTAGTTGCGTATTATGGCAAGCTCCTCGGTAAAAAAATCGCCGCTCTTTCCCAGCACCTCTGTCACCTTGCCGTTGGGCGCCTTGCCCTGCGGGTACGCCGTTATGCGGCAGACCACCTTGTCGCCGCTCTTTGCGCCCATCGTCAGCGAAGAGGGTATAAATATGCGCTGCACGAACCTCGCCATGTCGGGCACTACGTAGCACGCCCCGCCCGTCTTTTCAAATGTGCCCGCAACCGCCTGCCGCCCGCGCGAAAGAATCTTTATCACCCTCGCCTCGTCCTCGGTGCCCTTTACCCTCACGGCGAGCACCCTGTCGCCGTCCAGCGCGCCGTGCAGCGACTGTTTGGGCAGGAACAGGTCGCCTTCCGCGGCGCCGTCCGGGGTAAGAAAGGCAAAGCCGCGCTCGTTCGCGCGTATCGTGCCGGTCACCGCTCCCGCGGCGGCGGGGGTGGAGTACCCGCCGTGCCCGTCCTCAAAAATTCTGCCTTCGCGTTCCAGCCCGCCGAGCGCCGCCTTTACCTTGCCCCGCTCGAACGGCCTTATTTTCAGCGCCTCGCATATCTGCCTTTCGGTGAGCGCGTGCCCTCCGTCCTCTTCAAGCAGCCGCGCTATTTCCTCTTTAATGTTCATGATTTTCCGTGTATTCCGATACTATATAATTTATTTTGTGCAGCTTCGGGTAAAATAAAGAGCGGCTTGAAAAAGCCGCCCTCTGATAAATGCCTTATTGTAACATTATCTGCACGATGTAAACCACTATGGAGAGCACGCCGAGCACGCCGAGCGTGATCCACGACCACTTTTTGAACTTGCTCTCTATGCTGCGGCCCTTGTTCTTGCCGTAAAAGGTCTCGCTGGTGGCGGTTATGCCCTGGATACCGTCGGAGTTGCTCTTCTGGAAGAGCACAGCGATTATGGCTACGAGCGCCGCTATGAACATCAGGACAATGAAGAGCAGCGTGAACGTAATATAGATTGTGTACTGCGAACCGGTCAGGCCGGAACTTGCCAACAGTGTGCTAAGCATTTTTTACCTCATAAAGTTATTAGCTTTTAAGATTATATCACACCACGCGCCATAATACAAACAAAAATGCGCGTCTTAACAAAAATTTTATGTCACGGGCGGAATTTTTTTGCGCCGCGGCAGCTTTGTGCGGAACCTCAGCGCCTCGCGCCGCCACTTGTTGCCGCCTTGCCGCCCTTCGCCCAGCAGGTTTATTATAAGTATCCCGCCGCACACCAGCGCCAGCGCTATAAGGGTGGTGTAGTGCAGCAGCTGTTCGCTCTCGCCCAGTATCAGCGCCGAAAACAGCGCGCCGAACAGCGGGTTGGTGCTCTTGAACACAGCCACCTTGGATACGGGGTTGTATTTCAGCAGGTAGCCCTGAAGGGTGAACGCGCACGCCGAAAGGAAGGCGAGGTAAAACAGCATCCCGTAGCTCGCCGCCGACTGCGGCGCAAGCCTTCCGCCCGCCGACGCGCCTATGATGACCAGCAGCAGCCCGCCGCAAAAGAACTGCCAGCCGCACAGCACCGTGGTGTCTTCGCGGCGCGAAAATACCTTGACGAACCCCGCCGCCATCGCCGCCGAGATGCCCGACAGCATTATAAGCCCCTCGCCGGTGAAAGTAAAGTTGAAGTCCAGCCCCTCGAAGTTCATCGCCAGCACCCCGCCGAAGCCGAGCAGGCAGCCGAAAAGTTTTACAAGGTTGAACCTCTCCGTGCGGAATATAAAGCAGGCGGCTATTATGGTGAAGAACACTCCCAGCCCGTTCAGCACCGAGCTCTTTACGCCGGTCAGGTGCGCAAGCCCGATGTAAAAACAGGTGTACTGTATGGCGGTCTGGAACAGCGCCACAACGCCCACCCGCCAGAGGTTCTTTGCCTTCGGCAGCATGGGCCTGCGCTGCGCCAGGGTGCCAAACAGCAGCACCAGTATGCCTGCAAGCGTAAACCTCACGCCCGCAAACAGTATCAGCGAGGAATAGGAGGAGGTGTCCACGCCGAACAGGCTGTATCCCAGCTTTACGCACGGGAACGCGCTGCCCCACAGCATGCAGCAGATCAGCGCGCCCGCCACGACTATATAATTTTTACTGAAAAATTTTTCCGCGTTGAACATTGTATCAATTATATTCCTATGCGCACGCATATGCAAATGTTTTTTCGGCCGTTGCTGTCACAAAGCGCCTTGTCGTAAAAAGTACTTGACAATCTGTCATAATTTCGGCTATAATGTTATAAAGTAACATAAGCGGAGGTATTTATGTCTGATAAGAACAATAACAAAAACGATAAGTTTCTGATGATTGCAAAGCCCGTGTTCTTCGTTGCGTTCATAGTGCTTGCCGTGGTCTGGCTTCTATTGACGGTATTTGCCTTTGTGGCATACTGGATAAACGGACTCGTTACCCTTATTACGGGCGCGCTGGGGCTTGCGCTGTATGCGTTCATAGTTCCTCTCGTGCTTTCGTACCTTGTCGACGTCAAGATAATGCGCAACAAGATGCTCGGCAGGCAGCAGCCCGAACTTGAAAATTACTGGGAGGGCTACACCGGCATATTCCCGTTCGCGTCGGACGGCGGCACGGTTGAGCAGCGCCCCGCGACGGACGACCGCAGGGACGGCGGCGAGGACGAGGACGCCGAATAATCTTCCCGTCATACTATTTTCCCGGAAGCAAAAAACAGCCTGCGCGGCATTGCCGCGCAGGCTGTTTTACGTATTTCGTTACTTTATTATCAGGCTCTTGCCCGTCATCTCTTCGGGTACGGGCACGCCCATCACGGTAAGAAGGGTGGGCGCAAGATCGGCGAGTATGCCGTCTTCGCGCAGCTTCGCGCCCTTCATCGCGTCGGATACGAGCACTACGGGCACGCGGTTGGTGGTGTGTGCCGTGAAGGGCTTTCCGTCGTCGCCGAGCATCCTGTCGGCGTTGCCGTGGTCAGCGGTGAGCAGCGCCGCGCCGCCCATTTCAAGTATCTTGTCGGTGACGCGCTTTACGCACTCGTCCACGACGTGCACGGCCTTTACCGCCGCGGGTATCACGCCCGTGTGGCCCACCATGTCGCAGTTGGCAAAGTTGAGTATCATCACGTCGTATTCGCCCGTGCTCAGTTCCTCTATCACCTTGTCCGTCACAAGGTAGGCGCTCATTTCGGGCTGCAGGTCGTAGGTGGCCACCTTGGGCGAGGGTATCAGGTCGCGCACTTCGCCGGGGTTGGGCGCCTCCACGCCGCCGTTGAAGAAGAAGGTCACGTGCGCGTACTTCTCCGTCTCGGCAATGCGCAGCTGCTTCATGCCAAGGGAGGAGATGTATTCGCCCAGCGTGTTCTTTATGTGTTTTTCGGGGAAGGCTATCTCTATGCCGGTGAACTGCGCGTCGTAAACGGTGAAGCAGACGTAAGTCGTTTCAAGGAAGCCGGTCTTTCTTTCAAAGGCCGTGCCCTTGGGCACCACGAATTCGCGCTGCGAAACGGCGCGGGTGATCTCCCTGGCCCTGTCGGGGCGGAAGTTGAAGAATATCACGCTGTCGCCCTTTTCCAAAAGCCCCACGGGCCTGCCGTTTTCGTATACCTTGGTGGGCTTTACAAACTCGTCTGTCACGCCATCCTTATAGCTCGCCTCCAGGGCGTCCGCGGCGTTTTCGCACTTTATTCCCTCGCCGAGGGTGAGCATGTCGTATGCCTTTTCCACGCGGTCCCAGTTGTTGTCGCGGTCCATTGCGTAATATCTGCCGCACACCGAGGCTATCTTGCCGCAGCCTATCCTGTCTATCTCTGCCTGCAGCGCGCGCACGAAGCCCGCGCCGGAGGTGGGGGAAACGTCCCTGCCGTCGGTAAAGCAGTGCACGAACACGTCTTTCAGTCCCCGTCTCTTTGCCATCTCCAGAAGGGCATACAGGTGGGTGATGTGGCTGTGCACGCCGCCGTCGGAGAGCAGCCCGTAAAGGTGCAGCTTTTTGCCGTTCTGCTTTGCGTTATCCATGGCCTTTATAAGGGCGGGATTTTCAAAAAAGTCGCCGTCCGCTATGGATTTGGTTATCCTCGTCAGATCCTGGTAAACTATCCTGCCCGCGCCCATGTTCAGGTGGCCCACTTCGCTGTTGCCCATCTGCCCGTCGGGCAGGCCCACCGAAAGCCCGCTCGCGCCAAGGGTGGCGGAGGGGTATTTTTCTGCAAGCGCTTTAACGTTTTTGCTGCCGTCAAGCTCTATCGCGTTGCCGGGGCCCGCGGGCGCCAGCCCGTAGCCGTCCATAATGATTATAGCGTAAGGTTTTTTTGCCATAAAAATTCCTCTTAAAATGTTACTTTGCGCAAATTGCACGGCATATATGCCGCAACTAACGCTCCATGCGCAAAATTACTTGTTGTAATTTACGATTGCGGCGAAATCTGTTTTAAGCGACGCGCCGCCTATCAGCCCGCCGTCTATGTCGGGCTGAGCCATGAGGCCCTTGCAGTTGCCGGCGTTCATCGAACCGCCGTACTGGATCACCACTTTCTCCGCACACTTGGGGCAGAACAGTTCGCCTATCTTCTTGCGTATGAAGGCGATGGTCTCCTGCGCCTGTTCGTCGGTCGCCGTCCTGCCGGTGCCTATCGCCCATACGGGTTCGTAGGCTATGACTACCTTTGTTACGTCCTCAACGCCCGCAAGGTCTTTTTCAAGCTGGCGTGAGAGCACTTCCTCGGTTATGCCGCCTTCGCGCTCTTCCAGCGTCTCGCCTATGCACATGATGGGGGTCATGCCTGCGGCAAGAACGGCAAGCGTGCGCCTGTTCACCGTCTCGTCGGTCTCGCCGAAGTACTGCCTTCTCTCGCTGTGGCCGATTATCACGTATTTTACGCCGTATTCTTTAAGCATGTCTGCGGAAATTTCGCCGGTGTATGCGCCCTTGGGTTCCCAGTGCATGTTCTGCGCGCCTATGGCGATGTTGCTGCCCTTGGCGGCTTCGGTCATGGCGGGGATGAGTATGGCGGGCACGCACAGCGCCACGTCGCAGTCTGCGTCTTTTACAAGGGGTATGAGCTCTTTTATGAGCTTCGCGCCGCTCTCCGCGGTCATGTTCATCTTCCAGTTGCCTGCAATAAAAGGTTTTCTTTCCATTATAAAACTCCTTAGGTGATTTTTTGATTAAAGCCCGGTGCGGCCGTTACCGCTCCGGCATAAGCGCGTGCGAGCGGAACGTCTTTTTAAGGTCGCTTTCCGCCTTAACTACGAGCGGCTCGTTGGTCAGGGGCACGCCGTGCTTTCTTAAAATGCCGAGTATCCTGCCGTCCAGCCTGAATTTTGCTATCGGCGCGCAGAAGTCTTCGGGCGTTTTGAAAAACAGTACCACGACGGCGACGGTGCGCCACCTGAAAAATATCCTGCATGCCGCAAGCAGCCTGTCGTAGCCCAGCACGTTTTCGCCCGCGCGCAGTCCGTCCGGGCCGAAACATATGCCGCATTTTATCTTTGAAACGAGCTCCGTCACGTCGCCTTCCGTGCGCTTCGTCAATTCAAATTCCGCGTTTTCGTCCGTCTCGGGCACGCCGAATACCGGTTCAAAATCCGCCGGATACGGCTTTTCCGGCGCGTCCGCGTCTTCCAGCAGGCGCGGTGCCATGTCCAGAACGTAGTTAATAAAATTCTGCAGCCCTTTCAGCTCGACCGTCCCGTCCGATTCGGAAAGATCGGGCGCATAGTAAGAGCGAAAGGTCGTAACGCTGTCGTATTTCTCTCGTTCTCCCGCGGAATAAGGCGTCAGGTCGTAAGCTTTTGCGTCTTCGTTTGCCTGCGCGAATCTCAGCAGCACGGCCGTCACGGCAAACAGCGCCGAAAGCGCTACCAGGATGCCTGCGGAGGCGGGCCCGAGCACGTTATCCAGAAACTCTTCCGGGTAAAGTTTTCCCAGGCCGCATATCAGGGCCGCGATTATCGTGGCGAGCGCGAGCGCCGCAAATACCGGCAACGCGACAAACAGCAGTCTTTTGCGGCATTTCGAAATGTAGCGCTCGGATTTTTTGCGCCCGGTCGTTTTGGCGTGCATGGCGTCGTCCTTTCTTTATTGTCGGGCGTGCGCGGCCCGCCTTTCTTTCTTCATATGCGGCGGCAGGAGACCTGCCGCCGCACCGGGGAACTTATTACTTCTTGTCGTTCAGGCAGTCGATGCCGGGCAGCACCTTGCCCTCGAACAGTTCAAGCGAAGCGCCGCCGCCCGTCGAGATGTGCGTAACCTTGTCGGCGAAGCCGAGCTGCTGAATGGCAGCCGCGCTGTCGCCGCCGCCGATTATCGTCGTGCACTTGCCGTAAACGTCTGCAAGCGCCTGCGCAACTGCTATCGTGCCCTTTGCAAGGGTGGGGTTCTCGAACACGCCCATGGGGCCGTTCCAGATCACCGACTTTGCGGAGTGCACCTTTTCGGCGTAGAGCGCCCTCGTCTTTTCGCCTATGTCCATGCCCATCTTGTCTGCGGGGATCTTGTCGGAGTCCACAGTCTCGACTTCGATGGGTGCGTCGATGGGATCGGGGAACTTGTCGCATACCACGGTATCTATGGGCAGCAGCAGTTCCTTGCCCAGCTTTTCGGCCTTTTCCATCATCTGCTTGCAGTAATCGATCTTCTCCTCGTCCAGAAGGGAGGTGCCCACCTCGTATCCCTTGGCTTTGAGGAAGGTATATGCCATGCCGCCGCCTATTATGAGCGTGTCGCACTTTTCAAGCAGGTTGTTTATCACGTTCAGCTTGTCCGCCACCTTCGCGCCGCCGAGGATTGCCACGAACGGACGCACGGGATGCTCGAGGGTGTCCGCCATAACCGTGAGCTCCTTTTCGATGAGGAAACCGCACACGGCGGTCTTTATTATGCCGTACTGCACGATGCCGGCGGTGGAGGCGTGCGCGCGGTGAGCCGTGCCGAACGCGTCGTTCACATAGATCTCCGCGTCGTAGGCAAGCGCCTTGCAGAATGCTTCGTCGTTCTTCTCTTCCTCCCAGTGGAAGCGGAGGTTTTCAAGGAGCACGGCCTCGCCCTCTTTAAGCGCGTCACGCTTGGCCTTTGCGTCGGGGCCTATCACGTCCTTTGCAAAGGTAACTTTGCCGCCGAGCAGCTCGTTCAGCCTTGCCGCAACGGGCGCAAGCGTAAGTTTTGCGGGCTCTTCCTTGCGGGCCTTGGCCTCTATCGCCTCGGCGGTCGTCTCGCCTGCGTCTACCTTCTTCTTGTCTTTTTTGTTGAGCTTGAACTCGGCGGAAAATATGGAGTGGGGCTTGCCCAGATGCGAGCAGAGCGTGACTTTGGCGCCGTTTTCAAGCAGATACTTTATGGTGGGCAGCGCGCCCTGTATTCTGTTCTCGTCGGTGATCTTCCCGTCCTTCATGGGGACGTTGAAGTCGCAGCGCACGAGCACCTTTTTGCCTTTAAGATCCTTGAGGTCTTTTACAGACATTTTGTTCATAAAAACATATCTCCTTGAATCAATATTTTTATCACGGTTTAATTATAGATAATTGCCGTGCGCTTGTCAACTGTGCAGAGCAAAAAACAGGCAAAATTTACCGCCCTGCGGGCGGCGAAAAAAGATTTTTACAATATGCGCAATATTATTTGAAATAAACCGATTTATATGGTATAATGGTCAAAAAGCACTTACTCAGGTCACCGGCATGAAGATATGCGTTGCGGGGCTGGGGCTCATAGGCGGCTCCATGTGCATGGCGCTGCGGCGCGCGGGGTATTCCCCCGAAGGCTGGAACCGTTCGCCCTCACCCCGTCTGTTTGCACTCGAAAACGGAATAATTTCCGCCGCGGCGGAAAAGTTTACGGAGTACGACGTCGTGTTCGTCGCGCTGCCCCCGCGCGCGGCCGTAAATTTCATAAATGCAAATTCTTTCAAAGACGGCGCGATAGTCGCCGATATCTGCGGAGTAAAGGAATATATCGAACGCGAGGTGTATTCCGGTCCGCGCAATTTTTTTTATGTAGGCACGCATCCCATGGCGGGCAAGGAAGTCTCCGGCATAGAAAATGCCTGCGCCGACCTGTTCGACAGTGCCAGCATGGTCATAACCTGTTGCAGGCATACCGATCCCGCCGCGCTTGAAACGATAAAGCGGCTCACAAAGGATATGGGCTTCAAGCGCATAGTCGAGTGTTCCGCCTCCGTGCACGACAAAAAGATAGCATATACATCCCAGCTCGCGCACGTCGTGTCCAACGCCTATATAAAGGACGGCCGCTCTTCGGGCTGCCTCGGCTTTACGGGCGGCAGCTTTCAGGACATGACCAGGATAGCCGGAGTAGACGAAAACGTCTGGGCCGAGCTATACCTGCTCAACTCCGCCAACCTTTGCGCGGGCATCTCCGCGCTCGTCGGTCATCTCGAAGAGATAGAGCGGGCGGTGGAGGCGGGCGACGAAGCCGCCCTCCGCGACGTGCTCGCCGCCGGAAGGGAATGTTTCGAGCGCAGCCGCGCTTACGCCCCGGAAGGCGACGTGACCGTCACGCAGTTGAAGTGAGCCGCGATGATTAAAGCAAAGATAGAGATATACGTCGTCAGGGGCGGCGAGTTTTCCGTCACCCCTTCGGTCGGCGAGCTGCGCATAGGCGAGGACAGCTTTTCCGTCAAGTACTATCTTGAAGGCGACGAGTGCGTTCTCGAAGTCCGCGGCGGCACAATAAGGCAGCGGCGCAGCGGCAACATCTCCATAGACATGACTTTCCGCGAGGGCGAAATGACGGAATGCAGGCTCGAAGAGGGCGGCAGGACGTTCGTCGGACCCGTGTTCACGAGGGTGCTCGGCTACAGCCTCACCGACGACGGCTGCACGGTCACGCTCGATTACACCCTGGGCGAGGAGGGCGAAACCACCGAGATGGTGTTTTCGGCAAAGGCGCTCGGCAGTACGGGGCTCTGAGCGCGGGGCTGCGGTGCGTTTATTTCCGCGGCGTCCGCTTTAAGTAATAAATAATAACGATTAAAATTTGGGCTCATGCCCGGGAGAAGTATTCGCATCATATGAAGATCAGGTATTTAGGACATTCCAGCTTTCAGCTTATAGAGAGCACGGGTACCACCATAGTGACGGACCCCTACTCATCGTCGCTCGGCAGCGAAATGCCCGCCGTGACGGCGGACGCCGTCACCGTCTCGCATCATCACTACGACCACGACGCGGTCGAAAGGGTGGGCGGCAAACCCCTCGTGATAGATAAAGAGGGCAGCTACGAGCTCGACGGCGTGGACATCAATTCCATCAGGAGTTTCCACGATCCCGAGGGCGGCAGGCTGCGCGGGGAGAACATAATTTTCAAGTTCAGCATGGACGGCATAGAAGTCTGCCATCTTGGCGACATAGGCGAGGAGTGCTCTACAGAGCTCATCGAAGCGCTCCTGCCCGTGGACGTGCTTCTCATCCCCGTCGGCGGAACATATACTATAGACGCGGAACAGGCCAAGGAGTATGTCGACAGGATAATGCCCGACATAGTCATCCCCATGCACTACCGCGAAAAGGGCAAGAAACTGGATGTTGACCGCGTGGAGGAGTTCACAGACCTCTTCGACGAAGAGGAAGTCGACTTCGAAGGCGGCAGCGAAATAGATATCTCCCGCGAGGATCTCGGGGGCGACACAACCAGAATAATCGTCATGGAGAAGGCAGAAGATTGATAGTCAGCGAGAATTTGCAGAAACTAAGGGCAGAACTTGAAAAGCGCAGCATCTACGATCTCAGGCAGATTGGCCGTGCCGTAGGCGTAAAGCGCCCCGCCGACATGAACAAGGAGCCGCTCATCGGCAGCATCATGGACATTGCCGAAGGCAAGGCCGAACCCGTTCCCCGCTCCACAAAGGGGGCACCCCCCAAATCGGAGGTGTACGACAAGGAGCTCGTCGCCCTCGTGGCGCAGTGCAGAAGTTTTTACGGCCCGGGAAAGGGCGAACGGTCCGACGCGCGCGAAAGCACGGCGGGTTTCGGCGTGCAGGAGGCGGAAGATGCGTGCGAAGGCGACGAAAAGGTCTACTCCGGCGTTCTGGAATTTACCGAAAAGTTCTGGTTCATCCGCACCCGCAATTTCGAACTCACTTCGGGCGGCGACGTGTTCGTCCATTCATCGTTCGTCAATCGTTTCCGCCTGCGCGAAGGCGACTTCATCGTGTGCAGGGCAAAGCTGCGCAAAGAGGGCGAGTGCCCCGGCGTGACTTATATAATGAGCGTCAACGGCGTGCGTCCCGACGAACTCAACCCGCGCGTATCGTTCGAGCAGCTCACTCCGTGCTATCCCGACTGCCGCTACACGCTCGAACGCGAAGGCTGCGGGCTCACCGAAAGGGTGATCGACCTGTTCTCGCCCGTGGGCAGGGGTCAGCGCGCGCTCATCGTCTCCCCTCCCAAGGCGGGCAAGACTACCATGTTAAAGACCATTGCGTGCTCTGTCACGGCCAATTATCCCGAAGCCGAGGTGTTCGTGCTGCTGATAGACGAGCGGCCGGAGGAGGTCACGGATATCCGCCGCTCCGTCCCCGGCGCGCGCGTCATCTATTCCACGTTCGACCGCGGCGAGCACCATCACATCCACGCCGCCATGCTCGCGCTCGAGCATGCAAAACGCCTTGTCGAGATGGGCAGGGACGTAGTTGTGCTCATGGACAGCCTCACGCGGCTCACGCGCGCATACAATTCCGTAACCAATTCGGGCCGCATGCTCTCGGGCGGGCTCGACCCGCAGGCGCTCGTCGAACCGAGAAAGTTTTTCGGCGCGGCGCGCAATACCGAGGACGGCGGTTCGCTCACGATAATCGCCACCGCGCTCGTCGATACGGGCAGCAGGCTGGACGACGTCATCTACGAAGAGTTCAAATCGGCGGGCAATATGGAGCTCGTGCTCTCGCGCGAGCTGGCCGAAAGGCGCGTGTTCCCCGCGGTGGACATAAAGGCTTCGGGCGCCAGAAAGGAGGAGCTGCTGCTTTCCCCGGAAGAGCTCGACGCCGCCTGCAAACTGCGCCAGCTCATCGGCAGGCAGGCCACAACGGAAAATCTGTATTCGATGATGGATAAGACAAAGACAAACGCAGAGCTGTGTTCCCGACTGGACGAGTGGCTCAGGATATACAACAATGGCAGATAAAAACGCTTTTACCGACAAGGTAAAAATAACCATAAAATCGGGCGACGGCGGCGACGGCATGAATTCGTTCAAGTCTTACAAGGGCAAACCCGCGTGCGGGCCCGACGGCGGCGACGGCGGCAAGGGCGGCGACGTCTATATCGTTGCGGACAGAGGGCTTAACGACCTTCTGCCCTTTCGCTATACGAGCAAATTCGTCGCGGGAAACGGCGAACGCGGCGGCACCAATCAGTGCTTCGGCAGGGGCGGCGACGACGTAAAAATAAAGGTGCCCGTGGGCACCGTCGTAAGGGACTTCGAAACCGGCACCGTCATCGCCGACATGTTCGAAGACGGCGAGAGCAAGCTCATAGCAGAAGGCGGCAGGGGCGGCAAGGGCAACACCCGCTTCACCACCTCCCGCAGGCACGCCCCCAACTTTGCGCAGAAGGGGGAAAAGACCGAACCGCACGTCCTGGTGCTCGAACTCAAAGTCATAGCCGACGTCGGCATAATAGGTTTCCCCAACGTCGGCAAGAGCACGCTGCTCTCCAGGATCTCGGCGGCGCGCCCCAAAATAGCAAACTATCATTTCACCACTCTCTCGCCCAATCTCGGCGTGGTCAGGGTCTACGACAAGTCCTTCGTCGCGGCTGATATCCCCGGGCTCATCGAGGGCGCGGCGGAAGGCGCCGGGCTCGGGCACGACTTCCTGCGCCATATCGAACGCACCCGCCTGCTGCTGCATGTCGTCGACGTCTCGGGTGCCGAGGGCAGGGATCCGGTAGAAGATTTCAAAAAGATAAACGCCGAACTTTCCGGCTATTCGGAAAAGCTCGCCGCACTCCCGCAGGTGATCGCGCTCAACAAGTGCGACGTGTGGGGCGCGGAGGAAAACATTGCAAGGTTCAGAAAAGTTTACGGCGGGAAGTATAAAATATTCCCCGTAACGGCGGTAAAGGGCGAGGGCCTCCGTCCCCTGCTGGACGAGCTTTCGGCGCAGCTCGAAAAGCTGCCCCCCGTCGCGCGGGAGGAGGCGGACGAGCTGTTCACCTACCGCAGGCCCTCCGACCTCGGCTTCGAGATATTCATGGACGGCGATATCTTTGTGGTCGAAGGCCCGCTCGTGGACATGCTCTGCCGCAACGTCACTCTCAACGATCCCGACTCCATGGCTTATTTCCAGAAGATACTGCGCGAAAAGGGCGTCATTGCAAAGCTCAGGGAGATGGGCATAGAGGAGGGGGATACGGTGTCGATAGGAGACGTCGAATTCGACTTCGTGGAGTGAAACGCACAGCGTTGAAATAATGTTGAAATAATAAGGTAAACGGAATGCTTACAAGTAAACAGAGAAGTAAACTCAAATCGCTCGCGGCAAACATCTCGCCCGTGGGTCAGGTCGGCAAAGAAGGCATAGGGGCAAACATGCTCAAAAGTTTCTCCGACTGCCTTGAAGCGCGCGAGCTGATAAAGATAAATATCCTCGAAAATGCCGACGGGATCCCCCGCGAAATAGGCGAGCGGCTGGCGGCGCAGCTCCATGCCGAATGCGTGATAGTCATCGGACGCAAGGCGGTGCTCTACCGCCGCTCTTCGCGAAAGGGGATAGAGCACATAAAACTCGATTGAGCGGCACATATGCCGCAAACAACGCTATTTTGCCCGCTTGCCGAATATGGCTGCGGCTGAGCACAGGACAAGCAGCAGCGATCCCGAAACGATGTAATATACGGGATAAAAGGAGAAGTAGGAAAAGAACAGCATGGCCGCGCCCGACCAGAACGCCGGCATGCACAGCCTGCGCGAAAATCCGCCCTTTATTTTTGAAAACATGCCGCTCTTCGGCTTTTCGAGCAGATATTTTCCGGGCAGCGCGTCCTTCTCTTTCAGCAGCCCGTAAATCTCTTCGGCGCATATCAGTTCTATGCCGGTTTCCTCCGCAAGCCGCGCGCACTCCTGCGTGGCGGTGCAGCAAACGAAGTGTTTTTTCTTTTCCGTCCTGTGCCTTATGGCTGTGAGCAGCGCGTTCCTGTCGGCGGGCTCGGGCGTGAAGCTGCAAAAATATAAGCCCCTGTCCGTCTCGGCAACGCTGCCGTCCGTCTTGGCTCCGTCAAGGCCCCGCGCAAACAGCGCCGCCGACTCCTCCGGCCCGAGCAGCGCAAGGTGCGCGGCAAGTTTTTCGGCTCCCGCCGACATAGCGGCGGTATCCAGCGCCCTTTTGCGCTTTCTGCCCTTATACAAAAATACCAGCGTTCCCGCGGCAAGCGCCGCAGGCAGTGCGGCGATAAGGCCGTATGTGTTGCCGAAGTGATACCGCACAAAGGTGAATGCAGGCATGAATGTGCACAGCGCGGCCACCGCCGCGTCCGAAACTATAGGTATAAATTTTCTCACACACATATTTTTGACTATATTTTTACACGGTAAACAATACATACGCATATGAAGATCTTATTATTCGGGGGTGCGTTCAACCCCGTACACAACGAACATGTCGCCATCCTGAAGGCGGCGCTGCAGAAGCTGGAGTGCGACAAAGTGATTATAATGCCCACAGCCGTCTCTCCGCACAAGGGCGGACTGATAAGCGCCCCTCCCGCCGACAGGCTGGAGATGTGCCGCATAGCGTTCGAAGGCCTCGGCGAGGTCTCCGACTTCGAAGTGAACAAGGGCGGAGCAAGCTATTCCTACATCACCTGCGACTATCTCCGTCACAAGTATCCCGACGCGGACATCTATTTTCTGATGGGCGCGGACATGCTCGCCTATTTTCCGCAGTGGGTATATCCCGAGCGCATACTAAAAATAGCCACTCCCGCCGTCTGCGCAAGGCACGGCAGCGCCGACGTCGCCGCCGCGTGCAGGCAGCTTAAAGAGCAGTTCGGCGTCGACGCCGTAACGATAGGTTATACGGGCTCTGCGGTCTCCTCCACGCGCGTCCGCGTGCGCGCTTCGCTCGGCGCCGACATTGCGCCGTATGTCCCTCCGGCAATCGCCGACTATATCGGAAAGCACGGACTTTATGTAATGCCCGAGCTTGTAAAGGCCCGGAAGCTCATGAGCGAAAAGCGCGCCGCGCACACCCTGCGCGTGGCGTTCATGGCGGCGGAAAACTGCCGCAGGCTGGGCATACCCGAAAAGAAGGCGGTCGTCACCGCCGCGCTGCACGATGCGGCAAAGAACTTAAAGCTCTCCGACAGGCTGCTAAAGGGCTTCGTCCCGCCGGAGGGCGTGCCCGAAAGCGTGATGCACCAATACAGCGGCGCCTACCTTGCCGAACACGTATTCGGCGTCACCGACGAGGACATGCTCAACGCCATACGCTATCACACCAGCGGCAGGCCGGGCATGTCGCCCCTCGAAAAGCTGATATTCCTCTGCGACATGCTCGAAGAGGGAAGGGATTTCGACGGCGCGGATGAGCTGCGCGCCGAATTTGCGCGGGACATCGATGCCTGCCTCGAACATTCCCTCGGCCGCGAGCTCGAATACCTGCGCGCGGAGGGCAAGGAGATATATCCGCTCACGCAGCAGGCTTACGACTATATCAGCGCCGTGCGGGCGGGCAAAAAGTAATACGGAGGTAATATGACAAGCAAGGAAAAAGCTCTCCTCATCTGCAAGCTGCTCTCCGAAAAGAAGGGCGAAAACATCGTGTATATCGACGTCGCTTCCAAAAGCTCGCTGTGCGACTACTTCGTCATAGCGGGCGGCAGGTCGTCCACGGCGGTAAAGGCGCTGTGCGAAAATCTGGAAGAGAAGCTGGAAAAAGAATACGGCGTTATGCCCGAGCGCAGGGACGGCGGCAGGGAAGGACGCTGGAACGTGCTCGACTACGGCGATGTGATAGTGCATGTGTTCAACGACGAAATGCGCGATTTTTATCATCTTGAAAGGCTGTGGGAAGACGGAGCAAATCTCGTACAGTATAAGGACTGACCCCTCTGAGGGGCCGGGACGGCAATAATCCCCTCCGCGGCGTGCCGCGGAGGGGTTCGTCATATTGCGCCAAAAACCGGCATAAAAATATATACTCACAATTTTTGCAACCGGGGGAGTATATATCATGTCGGAAAATTCAGACGGCATCGCCGAAAGGGCGGTGCGCGAGGCGGAATACATCGTAAGCACGGGCGCCACGGTGCGCGCCTGCGCCAATCACTTCGGCACCAGCAAGTCAAGCGTTCACAAGGACGTAGCCGAACGGCTGAAAGAAGTCGACGCCGAGCTGTACGCAAGTGTGCGCAAGGTGCTCGACAAAAACCTTTCCGAGCGCCATATCCGCGGCGGAATGGCTACGCGCAACAAGTATCTCCGCCGCAAAAAGTGCACCTGCGCCCGTTCATGCAACAATGGGGGATGCGGCTGCGGCTTACACAAAATTTTAACATAAAACCTGCCGCTAAAAATTGAAATATCCGCTGCATTGTGCTATAATGCACAATGAAATGATATAAAAT
>ERZ1090878.272-NODE-272-length-28932-cov-7.525124_pt1 | contig 28932 bp, 32 predicted proteins | sample MGYA00478473_ERZ1090878 | MGnify/ENA primary metagenome ERZ1090878 (study PRJEB33644, sample SAMEA5815720) | chicken gut metagenome | biome: Chicken; feature: Gastrointestinal Tract; material: Caecum | place: Ireland | collected 2019-01-01 | study: A study of the... | reverse complement strand
ATACTATAACATGTAATTGCAAAGGAGGGTACTGCATGAGCAAAGAATCAAAACTTGCAAAAAAAGAGGCGAAAGCGGCGAAAAAAGCTGCCAAAGCCGAAAAGCAGCATGCAGCAGCATATGCTTCACTTGTTAAGAAAATTGAAAAGAAAAATGTAAAGCTGGAAAAAAAGGCGAACAAAAAGGGCGTACCGTTTGTACCGATCCCGATCCCTGCTGAAGATGAACCGATCAAAACCGGCAACAAAGCAGGCAAAATCATCCTGACGATCGTACTTGTACTTCTCCTTTGGTTCCTGATTTATTTTATTGTTATGTGGGTTAAGTACCAGGTGCCGACCATCTTCCCGCCTACCACAGTGGCTGAGGAAACTTCTGAAGATTCGGCAGCCGGTGATGTATCCCATTACCAGAATCAGCATCTGATCACGACCACACCTACATACAGTGTTGAACAGTGCAGGCTTGTGCTTCGTCAGACAATTAAGGATCAGTGGGGCGATCTTGGTTATTCGTCCGATCCCAGCGGCGGTACAATCTCTTACCTTGACAGACATACGACTGTAAACGGTGCAGATTGTTACGTCTATTCATGCAGTGGTGTAACGTATGCAGTTGCTACCAACATTTCCGGTATTTATTATCAGAGCGGTTCAAATTGGAACCCGTTGACTTTCAATAATACCGACCTTCTTTTTGACTGATGACTGAAATGCAGCCCGCCGTTCGGCGGGCTGCATTTTTGTATGCTGACCGGCCAGTGCCCGGCTTTGCGGAGAGGACATATGTGGAATTTTCCGGAAGATAATACGCCTGCTGTTATTACAGCGCAGCGTCACATAGAAAGCGCCCATGCAAATGAAAAGCTTTCTTTGCCGCAGACGGCGGTCCTGTTTTATATGCACGGCGGCGAAGCGTTTGTGCGCAAAAATTATAAAACCCGGCTGATTTCTAAAAGATTTCCTCGTTTTCTGGCGTCTTGCCCGGTGTATCGCCTGCGTCACCATCCATTGTGTTTTTTGGACGGCGGCCGCGGTGCGCCGCAGGCGGTTGATACATTGGAAACGCTGGCGGCGCTCGGTGTGCAAAATGTGATTTGTGTGGGTATGTGCGGTGTATTTGCCGGCGGGCTTACCTGCGGCGATATCCTCATTCCAAGCAAAGCGTTTGTAGAAGAGGGGACCTCTCTGCATTATTTCCCATCCATTACTTTTTCACAGCCGGATCAAGTGTTGCACCAAACGGCATTGCAGACCATTTTTGGTGCAAAGGATCTGCCGATCGTTTCAACGGATGCCGTATACCGGCAAACGTTTTTTAAAGAAAATCTCTGGCGCGGGCAAGGTGCGGCCGGCGTAGATATGGAAACTTCTGCGCTGTTTAGTGTGGGTGCTTTTTTAAAAATGCACATTGTGTCTGTTTTGGTCGCGTCTGATGTGCATCCGCTGGCGCAGGGCGAAGAAAGCTGGCAGTGGAAATTGTCCGGCGAAATGCGAAAATCTTTTTTTGAAAAGTGTATGGGTTTTGCGCTGAACGTTGCGGACGGGTGCGGCAATTTGCTGTGAAATACGGAATAAACTATAGTGAGGTGATTGCAATAGACGGTTTACTGATTTTATGGGTGATCCTGATCGTTGCGTTTGTTGTGCTGGAGGCTGTGACGGTGCAGCTGGTCAGCATATGGTTTGCGATTGGGTGCCTGGCCGGTGTCATTGCCAATTTGTGCGGCGCTACACCTGTGGTGCAGGTGGTCGTGGTATTGGTCGTGTCTCTTGTGTGTTTGATTGCCACCAAACCGTTGTTGAAAAAAGTTATAAAAAAAGAGCGCATGCAGCCGACCAATGCTGACCGGCTTATCGGTAAAAAGGCTGTTGTGACCAGCACGGTTGATACTTTGCATGAAACCGGCAATGTTAAAATTGGCGATGTAGAATGGAATGTGCGCAGTGCCGACGGTTCGGTGATCGAGGCCGGCTGCACTGTGGAAATTGTAAAAATCAAAGGCGCGAAGCTGATCGTTGCCCAAGTAAAGGAGTAGTTTTATGGAAGCTTTAATTGCAGTTGTTGTGATCGTTGTTTTGCTTTTTATCATAGCGGTCGTCAACATCCGTATCGTTGCGCAGTCCACGGCTTATGTTATTGAGCGTTTGGGTGCTTATAAATGCACCTGGCAGACCGGTCTGCATGTAAAAATCCCTTTTATTGAAAAAGTCTCCAAAGTGATCTCGCTGAAAGAGCAGGTCGTGGATTTCCCGCCGCAGCCGGTCATTACAAAAGACAACGTTACGATGCAGATCGACACCGTTGTGTTTTTCCAGATCACTGACCCAAAGCTTTACACCTACGGCGTTGAAAACCCGATCTCTGCCATTGAAAATCTTACAGCAACCACGCTGCGAAACATCATCGGTGACTTAGAGCTTGACCATACGCTGACTTCGCGCGACACCATTAATTCTCAAATTCGCGTAATTTTGGACGAGGCCACTGACCCGTGGGGCATTAAGGTCAACCGTGTGGAGTTGAAAAACATCATCCCGCCGAAAGAGATCCAGGATGCGATGGAAAAACAGATGAAAGCAGAACGCCAGCGCCGTGAAGCCATTTTAACGGCTGAGGGTGAGAAGCAGAGCCGCATCCTTGTTGCACAGGGTCATAAAGAATCTAAAATTCTGGAGGCGGAGGCAGACAAGCAGGCCGCGATTTTAGCGGCGGAAGCCGACAAGGAAGCCAAGATCCGCGAGGCAGAGGGTGAGGCAGAGGCGATCCTTGCCGTGTCCAAAGCCAATGCGGAAGCGATCAAAATGATCAACGAAGCTTCACCGAGCGACAAAGTGCTTACGCTTAAAAGTCTGGAAGCGTTTGCAAAAGCGGCCGATGGCCAGGCTACGAAGATCATCATCCCGTCCGAGATACAGGGCGTTGCCGGTCTTGCCAAGTCCGTGACCGAAGTCCTGACCGACAGCAAGTAAAGAAAATACACTGCATAAGTCCGTAAAAAACAGACATAGAAAAAAGAACCTCCTGATGTTGAATAAACATCAGGAGGTCAGCGTGTAGAAAAACCCTAAATCCGGAAAGGACTTAGGGTTTTTTTACACGCTGAGGCAGCCGCATAGCGGCTGCCTCAAAAAATTTGACGCAAAACTTATTGCTCTATTAGGAGTTTAAGGTGATTGCAATCTTTTTTATGTTTATTCAACCATCTGGTTATGTAGGTTATGATTGTAAGAGTTTATTTCTTTTCTTCCCAGCCGGGACCGGTGAACAGTTCATCAAATCCATAGTGGTACTTTTCGTCCTTGCTGTGGTGCGGGTACCAGACCTGGGCAAAGAAAGGATTGGTTTTGGCGATTTCACTGTAATCCCAGGCATTGACCGGAAGGAAGCATTCGGGGCACCAGTGGCCGCCCAGCAGGATCAGGTTGGGGCTTGCTTCAAATTCAGCACCGCAATGGCCACACTTCCATTTCAGCTTGGTGGTTAGGTCGCCCTTTTCCATCGTATCGCTCAGGCATTCACCGCCGCGGAATTTGGCCGCTGCTTTCATGTCGTTGATGTCCAGCTCAGACAGCGGCTTGCTTTCATCATAGCCGTGATCCAGCTTGTAGGCTTCGGCTGCGGCGTTGCTCTTGTCAGGCGATTCCAGCTTGAAATCTTTCCAGCTCTTCGGAATCTTCTGGTATTCTTCCATCGAGCCGTAGTAAGCCGTCATTCTTTCGGGTACATTGTTCTTGACCCAGTCCAGCGTACCAAATTCCGGTGTTTCGGCTATTTTCTTCATGAACGGCTTTGCACAGGCGGCAATCAGCTTTTTGGTGGGGATCATTTTCGGGATCCTGTAGAAGAATTCAACCTGTGAAGCCAGGTGGTCGAAATAGTCTTTGACCGGAATATTGGCACGGAAATCCAGGTAATCGTTCAGAATATCGCCGTCGGCATAGTACTGGCCATGGAAATTCTTGGTCGTGAACCAGTTCGGTTCAAACAGATCTTTCGGAGAACCAAGACCAATGCAGCCCAGCAGCAGTTCTTCAAATTCATAGTTGGTCAGTCTGTAGTTTTCACCGGAACCAATGTTGTAGTATCTCTGGTAGAATTCTTCAGGCAGGTCTTTCAGCACAAAGTTGCACATCAGGCGGCCGGAGTCCTCCACGGTGCACCATTCCAGCATGCCGTTGAGCGGCACATGGTACATGATGGATTCAATGTTGTGCAGAATTGCCGGGTAAAGAATGCCGGACTGGCGCATAACGACCCAGTGCTTAATGCCGGATTCTACAAAAATCTTTTCAGCCATGACTTTGGAAACGGCGTAGTGGTCGTAAAGCGACACCTGGATCGGGTCGCCGCAGCGGCCCCAGTGGGTGGGATAGTTGCGGTCGCCGGTCTCGGCTACAGAGCCGATATAGCAGGCTTTGATGTCGTCCTTGTTCGGCTGCGCCAAAATGGCTTTGCAGATGTTTTCTGCTGCGCCTACGTTGACCTTGCGGGTCGAATAGGGCTTGTAGTCCGCCGAAGGGGAGACCATGCCGCCAATGTGCAGCACATAGTCAGAGCCGGTCACACCTTCCAAAATGGCGTCGTAGTCCAAAAAGTCGCCCCAAATGACCTTCAGGTTCGGCTTGCCGAGCAAATCTTTCAGCAACTCCTGGTTCTTGCGGCTTTTTCTGGCAATCATTTTTACATTAACTTCCTGCGGGTGTTTCAGCAGCTCCTGCACAGCTGCCCAGCCCATCGTACCGGTACCGCCGGTAATGAATACGGTTTTTTTAGACATGTTCGCTATTTCCTCCTTACAAGTTTCAACTTGCAAGCAATATTATAAACAATTTATAAACTAAATACAAGTGGATAGCCCAATTTATTTGTCCTTAATTAACAAAAATAAGGTAAAAAAACTGTGAATATATACTAAATTTTGTGAATTCATAAACAAAATCCAAAATGTGTTAAACTTTTGTTAAGCAAACAATTTATATACTTGTTTGCTTTTTTTATGAATTCCTGCAACTGCGGTGTTGACATAAAACGCCTTTCGTTGTAAAATAGCACTACATTGTGAATAGACTTATCCAGAGTGGTGGAGGGAACGGCCCTTTGATCCCACAGCAACCTGCATTGGCAAGGTGCTAATTCCGGCGGTTTAACCGAGCGATGAGCTTTGCGGCGCATATACGCTTGGCGTATGTGCGTTTTTGTTTTCACAAAAGTTAGAAAGTCAGGAGAATCATTATGGCAAAATATTTATTTACCAGTGAGTCCGTTACAAACGGCCACCCCGACAAAATCTGTGACCAAATTTCTGATGCGGTCGTTGACGCGATGCTGGCGCAGGATCCGCAAAGCCGTGTGGCCTGCGAGGTGACCTGCACGACCGGTCAGGTGCTGATCATGGGCGAGATCACAACAAAGGCTAATGTAGACATTCCTTCTTTGGCCAGAAAGGTCATCTGCGGCATTGGGTATGACGATGACCGCAAGGGCTTCAACGGCAACACCTGTGCCGTTTTGATGGCGCTTGACAAACAAAGCCCTGACATTGCTATGGGTGTTGACCAGTCTCTGGAACTGAAAAATCAGCAAGAAGATCCGTACAATCTGAACGGCGCCGGCGATCAGGGTATGATGTTCGGTTACGCATGCACAGAAACACCGGAATATATGCCGCTTCCGATCTCGCTTGCGCATAAACTGACAAAAAAGCTCACGCAGGTGCGTACAGACGGCACGCTGCCTTATCTGTGCCCGGACGGCAAAAGCCAGGTGACCGTACAGTATGACGATGGCAAACCGGTCAAGGTTACTGCGGTCGTGATTTCCAGTCAGCATCTGGATACCGTTTCTCTCGATCAGCTGCGTGCCGATATTATTGAAAAGGTTATAAAAAGCACTGTGCCGGCTGAACTGATGGACGACGAGACTGTATTTTATGTGAATCCCACCGGCCGTTTTGTGGTGGGCGGCCCGCACGGCGACAGCGGCCTGACCGGCCGCAAGATCATTGTGGATACATACGGCGGCTACAGCCGTCACGGCGGCGGCGCATTTTCCGGTAAGGATCCGACAAAGGTTGACCGTTCTGCGGCTTACGCTGCCCGCTGGATCGCCAAAAACCTGGTGGCTGCCGGTGTGGCTGACCGTTGCGAAGTCCAGCTTGCTTATGCCATTGGCGTAGCCAAGCCGGTGTCTGTTCTGGTGGAGACGTTCGGTACAGAAAAGATTTCGCAGGACCGTATCCATGCGATCGTAGACGAACTGTTTGACCTGCGTCCGGCTGCAATCATCGAACGCCTTGACCTGCGCCGTCCGATTTATCAGCCGCTTGCCGCTTACGGTCATATGGGCCGAGAGGATCTGGATGTTGCCTGGGAGAAACTGGACATGGTCGACGAGATCCGGAAGCGTATGTAATTCAATAAAGAATGTATGCTTAAAAACCGGCCGCCTGCTGTTGCAGACGGCCGGTTTTGTGTTACGGATGCGATCAAAGTGCCTTGTCTTTGTCCACTGCGTTTTGCACGGCATCGTGCACAGCGGTTTCAAAGCCTTCTTTCTGCAGGGTCAACACGCCTTCGATCGTTGTGCCGCCAGGCGAGCAGACCATATCCACAAGCTGCCACGGATGGGTGTCGGGGTTTTCCAGCACCATTTTGGCACTGCCGTAAACGGCCTGTGCGGCAATTTCAAGCGCCATGTTTTTAGACATGCCGTTTTTCACCGCTGCTCTCGCCAGTGCGTCAATGAACATGTAGACAAAAGCCGGCGAGCAGCCGCTGATCACGCCGAAAAGCGGAAAGAACTTTTCGTCAAGCTCGATCACTTTGCCAATGACCTGCAGCAAGGCGGCAACCGTCTGCTTTTCTTCCTGTGTTACCGCTTCATTGCAGCAGTAGGCGCACACCGCCTCGCCGACTTTGGCGTTGATGTTCGGCATTACGCGAATGATCTTGTTGTTTTGCGTCAGCGCGCTCCTTAAAAACTCGATCGTTTTTCCGGCAGCGATCGAAATGATGATTTTGTTGCTTTCTTTCAGATCGGCATTGATCTCCTGCAGCACGCTTTGGATCACGTTCGGCTTAACAGCCAGCAGAATGTGGTCGCAGCTTTGCGCAAGCGCTCTGGCGTTTTCTGCCGGCTGTACGCCGTATTTTGCGGCAACATTTTCAAGCGCTTTGGCATTGGTGTCAAACACAAAAATATCTGTCGGCTCCAGCAGCTTGCTGTCGGCAATGCCCTTTAAAATTGCCGTGGCCATGTTGCCGCAGCCGATAAATCCAAGTTTCATTTTACTTCCTCCGTATTTCGTATTCTTATTTCAGTTTACCACATTTAACCCTGATTTTCAATTTCTTTTAGTGTTTCGTATTTGTGCTTCGTTGCCTGGCCGCCGCGGATGTGGCGTTCGGCCTTGTTTTCGTCCAAGACGCTGCGCACCTGCTTCCACAGCTGCGGGTTGATTTTTTTCAGGCGCTGGGTCACGTCGATATGTACGGTGGATTTGGAAATGCCGAACGCTTTGGCAGCGCCGCGCACGGTCTCTTTGTTATGTACAATGTATTTTCCTAAAAAAACAGACCGTTCCTCAATCGTGGTGTAATTCATTTTCATGCCTCCGAAATACTTCTTGTAAAAATGTATTCCGAACTCGGTCTGTTTATGCGCAATTTGCGGTTTTTAAAGCAAATGGCTGAATAACAACCTGCAAAAAGAAAGCCGGTGCGTTTTGCACCGGCTTTCTTTATTCTTCTGCGTTATCCGCTTGTGTCGTTTCGTCTCCGTTTTGCTCTTCCTGCGCCTGGCTGACGTAGTCTTTGGCTTCCGCGATCAGGTCGTTCAAAGAGCGCTGGCTGAGTTTGTCTACACGGTGGTAGCCTGTTTCTTCACCAAGGTCACCGCCGCCGCCGATGCTGTCGATCGTGTTGATGTACAGGTGGTCGCCGGACAGACGGTATTTGTAGGTCAGTGTCAGTTCTGAATTGGCATTTTTCAGAATGATCTTGTTGCCGTCAATGGTGTATTCACCGGGGAAGTTGGCTGTGGAGATGTAGCGGTCATATGTACCGTCTTCACGAAATACGAAAGCGGTGGCGCCGTCGAAATCGTCGTCTTCCCAAATGCCGATGATCTCAGCTTTATCGCTCTTGAAAAAGCTGGTGAAAGCAGAGACCGGGCTGACTTTGACAACGGCGCTGTAAATCAGCGTAGCGATCACAGACAGTGCGACCAGAATGCCCAGCACAATGCCGAAAATCTTCAGCCATTTGATAAACAGTTGTTTTTTTCCCATAAAATCATCTCAGTCCTTTGTTCGTCAACAGGGTATTGATTTTTTGACTGGAGTCAAGCAGCGGGCTCATGCTCATGTCGTGGTTGAGCGTATCCAGCATATATGCGCAGTACTTGGAGATCTCGACATTGCAGTACCATTCGCGTGACAGCAGTTCCGGCGACTGATAAACGCCATTCGTGGTAAATACTTTTTCAAAGATGCCGTCGGCATAGGCGGTGTCAAACGCTTCCAGGCCGTTGCAGAAAAGACCGAAGGTGGTGCAAATAAAAATGCGGCCGGCTTTCAGGGATTTCAGTTTTTTAGCAACTTCCAGCATGGACTCACCGGAGGAGATCATGTCGTCCACAATAATGATGTCCTTGCCTTCCACGCTTTCGCCAAGGTACTCGTGCGCAACGATCTTGTTGCGGCCGTCAATAATGGTCGTGTAGTCGCGGCGTTTGTAAAACATGCCCAGGTTGACGCCAAGCTGGGTCGCATAGTAAATGCAGCGCGCCATGCCGCCCTCGTCGGGGGAAATGACCGTTAAATGCTCTTTGTCGATCGTCAGACCGTCTACGTTGTTGACGAGCGCTTTGATCATCTGGTAAGCCGGCTGTACGTTTTCGAAGGAATTGTGCGGAATGGCGTTTTGTACACGCTGATCATGTGCATCAAAGGTGATGATGCTTTCAACACCCAGATGGATCAGCTCCTGCAGTGCCAGAGCACAGTCCAGCGATTCGCGCGAATTCCTTTTGTGCTGACGGCCCTCATAAAGCATGGGCATGATCACAGTGATCCGCTTCGCCTTGCCGCTGATGGCCGAGATCACACGCTTGATGTCTGCAAAGTGATCGTCGGGTGACATTGGAACGGTCAACCCATAAATATTATATGTGATGCTGTAGTTGAATACATCTGCAATGATATAAATGTCATACCCGCGCACACTTTCTTTCAGCGTGGCCTTTGCTTCGCCGGTGCCGAAACGCGGCAGATCCACTTTGATTTTAAAGGTGTCACGCGCATAACCGTAAAATGCGATCGTGTTTTGGTGTTCTTCCGCCTGTGTCTTGCGCCATTCGACCAGGTACGCGTCGATCTTGTCGGTCAGCTTTTCACATCCCGGCATGCCGATGATCCCAAGCGGTCCGATCGGTATTGTTTCAACATGTTGAGCGGTTTTTCTTGCCATTTTGTTGTTCCTTTCCTTGCAATGCGTGTTATGGAATTTTGACACCTATATAATACAAAATTTCGACAAAAAAGTAAACGGTAAAAAAGTAAAAATATTGTGATTATTCTGGAAGTTCCTGTGCGTTTTGCACAGCGACCGCTGCGCGGGCTTTTTTGCGTTTTCGGCCGCGCAGGATCAAAACGGCTATACCGCCCGCTGCTGCGACTGCAGTAATGCAGGCGCCGGCCACGATGCCGCGCGGGGTATAGTGCATTTCCACCGTGTGCTGTCCGGCAGAGATCGGCGTGCAAAGCAGACCGTTTAAGGAGAACGTCTGTACTTCTTCACCGTCGATCAGCACACGCCAGCCGGCGTCGTAGGGCACGGAGGTGTACAGGTAGCCTTCGCGCGCCATGGTGATTTCGCCGTCGATATGCGTGTCGCCGTAGTCTGTCACGTTCATAGCGCTGCGGTTGAGTACGTCGTAGCCCATATCCAAAACATCCTGGTCAAGGCTGTAGGCGTAAATGCTGAAATAGCTGTCGGTCGCATCGTCGGACTTTGTGTTGATCTGTACTGTGATTTCATCGCCGAATTCGCACTGGCCGATATCGAAGATATACGGGTTGTCGGTGGACTGGGTGTAGACTTCGCCGCCGTGCATAATGGTGATGGATTCGATCACCGGCGAAGTAAAATACAGGTATGTGTTGCTGCTGCTTGTCGCCATCAGCGTCAGTGTCACAACGTTTTCCTCGGCGCCGGCGTCATTGCTGTAATAGAAAGTGCCGTTTTGCGTCACTTCGTCGATCGATGTGCCGCTGCCCTCTGTGCCGTTATAGATAACAGGCACGAATACGTCGGCAAAACCGGTGGCTTTTTCAAAGTAGTCCGACTGGATCGCAAACGGGTCACCCTCATAGTTTTTCCAGTCTTTTACCGCTGTGTCTACACCGTAGGCCACGGGCAGATAGTATTTGTTTTCATATACGGTCATCACGCCGTCAGACGTTGTGTACACCGGTGTGTACAGGTTTTCAGACGGGCGCGCGCCCGTGCCGGTGTACATAATGTACTTCAGGCCGAACATCATGTTGTAGACCGGCGTCTGTGTGTTGTAGGTGTAGCTGTTGATACGGTTGCCGAACATGCCCAGGTTATACTGCAGGCCGGCCGTTTCTTCATATGCCATGGATGAAAAGACTGATACGCCGGGGTAGTTGTACAGGCTCGGGTCCATGCGCGTGACCAGGTGCGACAGTTCCATGCGGTAGAAAGAGTCGTCCTGCTCCTTGATCGCGTCGATCGCTTCCTCGTAAGTGTCGTAGTTTTCGGTATAATTGCTGTAATTTTGCGTAAAGACGAATGAATTGCAGTCTGCAACCAGCACCTCGCAGATGCAAAGCGACAGCACGATCACACCGGCTGCAAAAGTTTTAAGCTGCTGCTTTTTGATCAGCATCAGTGCGGCGCACCATACGATCACCAGTGCCAGGCTGATGAAGATGGTAGAGGAGGTGGAATAATTCGTCGGGAATTTTTCCACCAGGGTAATAAAGACGATCAGTGCCAGGCCTACAGCCGCAATATCTCGGATCTTGACCGCTTTGAAATGCTGGAACACACGAAATGCAATAATGATCAGTACAAATGAGTACATGAACGAGAAGCGGTAGGGCAGGTCGTTCGGGAAATGGAAAGCGTGCCAGATAAAGTTCAGGTAGTTGCTGTCAAAGCTGACCAGCAAAAATGCCACCAGCAGCAGGTGCATAACCTTTTCACGCAGGCGGATGTCTTTATTCATAATATAAAGCGGCACCAGAATGACCGGCAGAATGCCCGAATAGATGTTTGGCAGCACGTCGCCGCCGCTGCTGCGGATCGTGGTCGTCAGGCCGGCCAGATGGTTTGCAAGCAGGTCAAACAAATTGAAATAGGTGGAGGCATCGGTCGGGAATGTGTCGGATGTCGCCGAACAGGAGTCCAGTATCATGTAGACCGGAATGAGCACAACGGCCAAAAGCGCTGCTGAAAATACAGAAGCGGCTGCAAAAGTAACGCCGCTTTTAATAAAGCGAAGATCCCACACTTTTTTCAGGCTGAAGCCTTTTTGCTGCCAGAGACCGCAGCTGCATTTTGCCTGGATGGCATAGTTCGAAAAATAGTAGACCAGAAAGTACAGTACCGCAAAAATGCAGCACATGTAGGCAATATAGTAACTGCTGAAAAACTGAATGCACAGCACGGCGATGTAAAGCCGGCAGTCCGTTTTATGGATGATCGCTTCAATACCCAGCACCAGCAGCGGCAGCAGGTACATGGCGTCGATCCACATAATGTTCCAGTAATAAGCCAGAAAATAGCCGCAAAACGCGTATAAAATACCAAAACCCGCGATGAAATAGGAATTTGCATTGCGGCTTTTTTTCAGGTAGTACGTCATGGTGGCGGCCGACAGGGCGGCTTTCAGCGCAACAAGCGTTGTGACGAAAAACGGCATCTGCCTGCGGTCGAACAAAAAGATGATGATGTTCAGCGGGCTTGAAAGGTAGTTGAAATAATTGCCCAAAAAGCTGCTGCCGCCGCCCGTTTCCCAGGAATACAGGAAGGAATCCAGGTTCGTCACTCGGTCATAAAGTTCCGTAAACAGCGGGCCGTACTGGTGGTAAAGATCCATGCGCAGCACGGTCAGGTCGCCGAACGGGTAGAGTTTGTAGATCAGATAGATGAACAAAATGCAGAAAAGCGCAAGGAAAAAGGCCAGCACACTGAACCGGTTTGCAAAAACGGCTTTGTAAAGGCGGCCGTTTTGGTATACTTCCGGCTTTTCCATGCACTCAAAGGTGATGTAGCGGTCGAATACATAATTAAACAGAAAAACAAAAATGCCGGTCATGCACACGACCAGAGATTTGGTCGCGCCCAGCGTTGTGTAAAACAGAAAATTTGCCAGCTGGTACACGCCGCAGGCAACCAGCATGCGCAGCAGGAAGAAAAGCACCTGCTGGTAAAGCGGCGAAACGGCCTTGCGGTGAAACACAAGCTTTTTTACCGCAAAAAAGTTTAAAACGCCGGTCACTAAAAACGAAACCAGCAGTGAAATGTTTGCAGGCACGGAAAAGCCCTTTAATATTTGCTTGCAGACAAGAATAAATATAAACTAAATAAAAACCACGACCGTGTAGTTCACGGTCTGACCGTTCATAATTTTGTCCGCATGCAGTTTTGAGCGGTTTTGCGTAAGATCCATAATATTACTCCTTGATTAATATATTTTTATATTATCACACGCCCGCGGTGTATGCAAGTGATTTTTGGTTCTATATGCGGACAAGAGTACATAGTGTTTTAAGGAGAAGCCATGCAGTATTATCTGAAAGCCGCAGAGTGCTTTGCAAACGACGTGCGAAACGCGCTTTGCGCCGTCGATAGGGAAGTTATGCCGATGATCACCGAGATCCGTCTGCGGCGAAATAAACCGCTGATGCTTTGCAGCGCGAAAGAGACGGCTTTTTTGTCTGCGGCAGGCCGGCTGACCCCGGTCCCTGCGCCGGACAGCCTGATCATCACTGAGCGCATGCTGCAGGAAAACTTTTTGAAGCTTTGCGATTATTCTGTTTACAGCAGCATGGCTGAGCTGAAAAACGGTTTCATTACCGTTGCGGGCGGCAGCCGTGTCGGCGTGTGCGCTTCCGCAGTGCTGCGCGAGGGGCAGGTGGTGTCGGTCAAAAACGTCACTTCTCTGAATTTTCGCATTGCCCGGGCCGTGCGCGGCTGCGCGCTGCCGATTTTAAACACGCTCTTTGTGCACGCGCTGCCGAGCGTGATCCTTGCCGGCCCGCCGGGCAGCGGAAAGACGACCGTTTTGCGCGACCTTGCGCTGCAGCTTTCAAACGGTTTTGCCGGTCGCTATATAAAGGTGTGCATTGCGGACGAGCGCGGCGAGTTCGCCGCCAACGGGAGCCGTTTTGAACTGGAGACCGGCCTGAACTGCGACGTGTATTCCTATTTCCCGAAGCGCGACGCGATCGAAATGGCCATGCGCACCATGTCGGCGCAGCTTATCGTGTGCGACGAAGTCGCAACACCGTCTGAGGTGGATGCAATCGCCCACGGTTTCAGCTCCGGCATTGCGTTTGCTGTGTCGGTGCATTTAAACAGTGTGGAGGATGTGTTTTCCAAACTTGCCGTGCGCAGGCTGCTGGAATTTAATGAATTTTCCTATCTGATCCTGCTGAAAAACTATGCAAATGACTTTGTCATGATCGACTGTAAAGAGGTTTACAATGAAATTCATCGGCGCGATTCTTCTCATAACGGCGGCAACGGGCACGGGCCTTTATTTTTCTGAGCGCCTGAAAGCCCGGTGCAATGCGGCACGCGAGATCATACTGATGTGTGAGCTGATCGAGATCGAAATGCAGTTTAACCTGAACTGCATTGGCGACATATTTGAAGAGATCGTCCGCACAGCCGATTTCAAAAGCCTGTCTTTTATCCGAAAAATGGACAAAACAAAACCGTTTTACACGGCGTTTTGCAATGCGCTGGACCAGAGCACGGCCTATATTGACCGCCGTGACCGCGCCTCATTAAAACAGCTGGCCGCGTTTCTCGGGTCTACCGATGTGCAGACGCAGCTGAGCTATTTGGGCGCGTATAAGGCGTCCGTGCACAAGCGGCTTTCTTATTATGAAGCGGAGGAAAAGCGTCTGGCCAAGCTGTATGTGGCTTTCGGCTTGTTTGGCGGCTGTGCGGCGGTCGTGATTTTCCTGTAAAACAAAGGAGGATAAAATGAGTGCAGATCTGATTTTCCGAATTGCGGCCATCGGCATTATCGTTGCAGTCCTAAACCAGCTTCTGGTGCGCAGCGGCCGCGAGGACCAGGCAATGCTGACGACGCTGGCCGGTGTGATCGTGGTACTGATGATGCTGATCCCCGAGATCAGCGAACTGTTTTCCACGGTAGAGGCCATGTTTGATTTATGATCCAGATCGCTGCTTTTTCCATTATTTTGGCCATGCTTGGCATTTTGCTGAAAAAGTACAGCCCGCTTTCGGCTGCGGTCATTTCCGTTGCCGGGTGCATCATCCTTTTTCTCTTTGTGGCCGATTCGTTCAGCTCGATCATTGCAACGCTGGGCGATCTTTCCGCCTCGTTTGGTTACATTTCCACCTATGTGCGTCTAATGATCAAAGCGCTCGGCATCTGCATCATTGCCCAGATCGTGGTGGACATGTGCCTGGATGCCGGGGAACGGGCCGTGGCCAGTATGGTGGAGCTTTGCGCAAAAATCATAATTATTGTGATGATTTTACCGCTGTTCGAAACACTCATCAATATCATTTCGGGGATCGTTCAATGAAAAAAAGTGTAATTTTAATCCTTTTTCTTTTTCTTGCCCTGTCAGTTCCGGTTCGGGCAATGGGGGCTGAAACGCAGCAGATCGAGCAGGATACATACAGCAAATACCTGGATCAATATGATGTGGACTCGATTTATGACAGCGTGCCGCAGGATGCGCTCGACCTTTTGGACGAACTCGGCATGCAGGATTTCGATTTTGAAAATATTTTGGATCTGACGCCGCAAAAGCTTTGGCATGTTTTACAGTCGGTGGCAGAGGGAAGGTTCAAGGGGCCGCTCACAGCCTGCGCCGGCATGATTTTGCTGACCCTGTTTTCAGCTTTTTTGCAGAGCCTGAAAACGACCGTTAAAAGCGATATGCTTTCGAATGTGTTTTCCGTTGCATGCAGCGTGATCATAGCCGTCATCCTCAGTGTGGAGATCAGCGACGCGATCTCGCTTGCTTCGTCCACGATCAAGATGTGTGCGGATTTTATTTACGGCTTTGTACCGGTTTTCGGCATTTTGGTGGCCGTCTCCGGCGGGATCACCGCGTCGTTTTCCACCAATGCGCTGCTGCTTGGCCTGGCACAGTTTTTGAATTTCTTATCCGGCAACCTTTTTGTGCCGGTCATCAGCTGCTATCTGGCGCTGGGGCTTTCCAACGGCATCCGGCCGGAGCTGCACCTGACGGCGATCACGTCTGCCGTTAAAAAGTATATCAGCGCGGCCGTTTCACTTGCAGCGACCGGATTTGTGTCTATTCTTTCCATCAAAACGGCTGTTGCCTCCCGGGCCGATGCGCTCGGTCTGCGTTCGGCGCGGTTTGCCATCAACTCCGTCGTGCCGGTCATCGGCTCCGCCATCAGCGAGGGGCTGCTTTCCATTCAAAGCTACTCTTCCTTGATCAAAAGCACGGTGGGCATCGTCGGCATCGTCGTGATCGTGCTGATTTTTTTGCCGGCGCTTTTGGAAATTTTGATCTGGAAATTTTTTCTTTCCATTTCCTCTATCGCATCCGAAATGTTTGAGGACCGCAGTGTTTTGGCTGTGCTCCAGGCTTTTCAGGGCGCGCTGCTGCTTATGCTGATCGTGCTGATTTTGTCTTTGGTCACAACGGTGATCTCGTTTGGTATCCTTATTGCTGTAAAAAATCAGGTGTCGTAAATGGAGTTTATTCAGTCCTGGACTTATTCGGTGTGCCTGACTGTGCTGATCGCGTGCATTTTTTCCATTCTGGTGCCGCGTTCTTCTGTTGGCAGACTGATGAAAATGATGATCGGCGTGTTTATTTTCGTGTCGTTCATTGTGCCGTTTTCTGACTTTGACTGGTCAGTGTTCGCACAGGAATTTTCGCCGTCTGCCGGCAGCGATTCGATCGAGGAGGATTATTATGCACAAAATCTGGAAAACATAGAAACGGCACTGCAAAACACGGTGCTGCAAACGCTTGACGACGCCGGCCTGGCGGGCTGCACAGTGGATGTGCAGGCGGTGTACACCGACGGTTATGTAGAGGTCAGCTGCGTGCAGGTGCAAGTGCCGTCCGGTATGGACGCCGGTACCGTTCAATCGGTCATTTTGGAAAAAACAGGCATAAATGCAGATATAATTTATGTTGGAGCGGAATAGAATGAATCAGGATATGCTTTTCGTTATAAAAAATTTCATCGCCAAAAACAAGCTAAAGCTGATCATTGCGCTCGGCATGTGCGGCATTCTCCTGATTGCCGCCACAAGCGTTTTTTCTGCAGACGACAGCGGCGAAACACAGGTACAGGAAACGATACAGGCCACCGACTGGAGCGCTTATAAAAGTGAGCTGGAACAGGAGCTGACCGATGTCATTTCGGCCATGGACGGCGTAGGTGCCTGCGAGGTGATGATCACTCTGAATGAAACAAACGAAAACGTATATGCGCAAAACAGCAGTGAAAAAACCGAGGAAAACAAAAGCGAGTACGAAAGCGAGTATGTAATACACAGCGGTGAAAACGGAGACGATCCGGTTTTGATCAAACAGTATTTTCCGCAGGTCAAGGGCGTGGCCGTCGTCTGCACGGGCGGTGACGACATCCGGGTCAAGGAAAATATTGTAAACAGCGTTACAGCGTTGTTTAACATTTCGTCGAACCGGATCTCTGTTTCAAAAATAAATGAGGGCGACAGGTGAGCATATGAATTTCAACGAACAGTTAAAACGGCTGGAACAGCAGGAAAACGAGAAAGGCCTTTTTAAAAAGCGCCGCCACGACGAAGAACAGGCACAGCCTGTGCAGCCGTCGTCAGAAAACGTAGTGCCGCAGCAGGAAGAAGCGCCGCTGGTGCAAACTGTGCAGCAAACGCCGGCTTTTACGGCCGGGCCGCAGCAGGAAACGGTAAAAAACGTGAACGAACCCCTGGTGCAGCAGGAGCCGCTGCAGTTTGCGCAGGATTCTGACGTGGAAAGCACCGGCGAAGAAAGCAAAAAGATCAAAAAGGGCAACCGGCGCTTCAAAGCGGCCGTTGCGCTGACGATCGTTGTGCTTGCGGTCGGCGTGGCCGCCAACTGGTACTGGGAAAACAGCGACATTTCAGACTCCATCCAGCCGGTTTTGTCGGCTGTGGAGGAAAAAACCAAGACCATCGGCGAGGCAACATATGTGGATGCCACGACCGAGGCGACAACGCAAAACGAATATTTCTCCACAGCGCGGGTGGAGCGCCAGCAGGCGCGCGACGAGGCGCTTGAGAATCTGCAGTCTGTTGCGGACGGCGCGACCGGTTCCGTCAAGGAAAATGCCGAGGCAAACATAGAAAAAATATCTTCTTACATCACGATCGAAAATAAAATCGAAACGCTCGTCAAAGCAAAGGGCATCAACAACTGTCTGGCGGTCGTGAGCGATGACGGCCAGGGCGTGCAGATCATTGTGGATTCGCAGGATCTTGACGACCAGACGATTTTGCAGATCAAAGAAATCGCCATAGACCAGCTTGGCTGCTCTTATGAAAATGTGACGATCATCCAGTCCAAACAGTAACAATTTTTTCCTTGTATTTACCGGGTCAAGGTGTTATAATGATAAAAAATCTAAAACAAAGGGGGCGTATCTGCAGCATTATGGAGATCAAGTCCAACACCAATTTGGGGGAACTCGTCATTTCCGAAGATGTGCTCGTGTCGATCGCCATCAACGCGGCTAAGGATGTAGAGGGCGTTTCCAGCCTGTCCACCAAACCGCTCGATGTTGTGGAGACCATCCGCAAAGGCAGCTTAAAGCTGACCAGTCCGGTCCGTATCAAGGACAACATCAGCGACATTGAAGTCAGCATTTATGTCAACATGAAGCCGGGCTACAAAATCGTTTCTGTGGCCGAGGAGATACAAACCAGCGTAAAAGATGCCATTGTTACCATGACCGGTAAGGCTGTGTCCAAGGTCAATGTTATTATTGCCGGGATTGATTTTGAGACGGAATCTGTCGCTGAAGAACCTACTGAAACTGAAGAGTAAATAAAAAGCCGGCCGACTTCGACCGGCTTTTTTATTGTGTATGATGGAGGACAAGCATTGAAAAGAGCACAGCAGCGGGAACAGGCTTTTGTACTGATTTTTGAAAAACTGTTTTCCAACCTGGACGATCAGGAACTGATCGAGATTTACGACGAAAATTTTGAGGAACCGGTCTGCGCCTACGCCAAAAGGCTTTTGCAGGGTGTAAGCGAGCATGCACAGGAGATCGACAGCGTCATTGCCGCGTTTTCAAGCGGCTGGAAGGTCAGCCGCATTTCCAAAGTGGATCTTGCCGTTTTGCGCCTGGCAGTTTATGAGATCGCGCATGTGGACGAGGTGCCGGGCGAGGTCTGTGTAAACGAAGCGGTCGAACTGACCAAAAAGTATGCGGCACCGTCCGATGCGTCGTTTGTAAACGGCGTGCTCGGCGCCTATCTCAGGAGCGAAACGAATGTATCTGGGAATTGACACCAGCAATTACACGACCTCTTTGGCGCTTTTTGACGGGCAGTCGGTCGTGCAGCGCAAAAAACTGCTGACAGTCGCGCCGGGTGCGCGCGGCCTGCGCCAGAGCGAGGCGCTTTTTCAGCACACCCAGAATCTGCCGGAGCTTTTTGCGCAGTTGCCGCTGCAGGAAGAGCTGCTTGGCGTCGGTGTCAGCACGCGTCCGCGCAGTGTAGAGGGCAGCTATATGCCGTGCTTTTTGGCCGGCGTTTCGGCTGCCGGTGCAGCGGCTGCGGCAGCGCGCTGCCCGCTGCATGAAACTTCGCACCAGGCAGGCCATGTCCTGGCCGCGCTTTATTCCTGCGGCCGCCTGGACCTTGTGCATAAAAAATTTCTGGCTTTTCATGTTTCCGGCGGCACGACCGATGCGCTGCTGGTGGAGCCGAATCCTGATTGCGTCATTCAAATTACAGAGGCGGCTGCTTCCACAGACCTGAAGGCCGGCCAGCTGATCGACCGCATCGGTGTGCGGCTCGGCTTTGGCTTTCCGTGCGGACAGGCTCTGGACGATCTGGCTGTGCAGAGCACGGCTTCTTTTAAAATCAAGCCTTCCATGGCCGGGGCGAACTGCTCACTCAGCGGCGTGGAAAACAAGGCGGTCAAAATGATCGAGCAGGGTGCCGCTCCCTGCGATGTGGCACGTTTTGTGATCGAGTACATTCAGGCCACACTTGACGCCATGCTGCAAAAGCTTCTGCCCGTAACCGGCTGCAGCGATATCGTTTTTGCCGGCGGCGTCATGTGCAATTCCATTATTTCTGCATATTTTAAAGAAAAATACGGTGCGCTTTTTGCCAGATCGCAGTTTTCCTGCGACAATGCGGCGGGCACAGCCGTATATGCTTACCTAAAAAGTGGTGTTTGATACATGCAGATCATAACCGTATCGCAGCTGAATACCTATTTAAAGGCGATCCTCGAAGAGGACCGGAACCTTTCCGGCCTTTATATCAGCGGCGAGATTACCAATTTCAAAAATTATTACCGCAGCGGGCATTTGTATTTTTCGCTGAAGGATGAAGAGGCGCAGCTCAAGTGCGTGATGTTCGCGTTCAATGCGCAGCGTCTGAAATTTATGCCGCAGGACGGTATGCACGTCATCTGCAGCGGCCGTGTATCGGTCTATGCGCGCGACGGCGTTTATCAGCTTTATGTGGACGATATGCAGCCGGACGGCGTCGGCGCCATGACGGTCGCTTTTGAGCAGCTTAAGGAAAAACTGCGAAAAAAAGGCTATTTCGATGAATCGCGCAAAAAGCCTATCCCGAACCGTCCGCAAAAGATCGGCGTGGTGACTTCTCCGGCCGGTGCAGCCCTGCACGATATTTTAACAGTCACTGCCCGCCGGTTCCCGCTGGCTGAGATCGTGCTTTCACCAACGGCTGTGCAGGGGGAAGACGCTCCGGCGCAGATCGCTGCGGCGCTTGACCGGCTGGATCAGCGCAGCGATATAGATGTGATCATCGTCGGGCGCGGCGGCGGAAGTCTGGAGGATCTGAACGCATTTAATGCCGAGATCGTGGCAGATGCCGTTTACCGCTGCAATGCGCCTGTCGTTTCTGCTGTCGGCCATGAAACCGACTTTACGATTTGTGATTTTACCGCCGATATGCGCGCGCCGACGCCAAGTGCGGCAGCCGAACTCGTTACGGTGGACCGCCAAAGCGAACTGGCCGCGCTCGACAACGCGTTGCTGAATATGCAGCGTTTGCTTTTTGCCAAAATCGATGTTGAAATGCAGCGTGTAGACGCACTTTCCGAAAAAAGCGTGCTGCGCGATTTTTCCGGCGTTTTGCAGAGCCACGCGGAAAAACTGGATGCAAAACGGCAGCGCCTGCTGCAGGCGTACCGCGCTTTGCTTGAAAAAAACAGCAGCCGTTTTTCGGCACTGTGCAGCCAGCTAGATGCGCTCAGCCCCTTGTCTGTATTGGCGCGCGGCTATGCGATCGTAACACAGGGCGGCGGTGAGGATCTGCCCCTGCAAAGCGTCAGCGGTGTAGATCCTGGTGCGCAGGTGACCGTGCAGCTGCAGGACGGTGCAATGAAATGTCAGGTAGAAGAGGTGCTTATCCGTGATAAAACTTAGTTATGAACAGGCGGTCGCCCGCCTGGAAGAGATCGTATCCCTGCTGGAGAGCGGCAACAGCCCGCTTCAGGAAAGCATGAAGCTGTTCCAGGAGGGGACCGAGCTTTGCGCTTACTGCAGCAAACTGCTGAGTACAGCCAAGCAAAAAGTGACTGAAATTTCAGAAGACGGCGGTGAAAACGATGAGCATACAAACTGAATTAGAACAGGATCTTAAATTCGTCAACAGCCATCTGGTGTCTTTTTTGCCGAAACCGGCGGCAGGCGCCGAGCATGTGTATGACGCGGCCGTTTACAGTTTGGAAAACGGCGGAAAGCGCATCCGGCCGCTGCTGTGCCTGGCGTTTGCCAAGGCGTGTGGCGCCGACCGCGAGGCGGCACTCGCCTATGCCTGCGGCGTGGAATTTATCCACACCTATTCGCTGATCCACGACGATCTGCCTTGTATGGACAATGACGATATGCGCCGCGGCAAACCGTCCTGCCATATTGCGTTTGGCGAGGCAACGGCTCTTTTGGCAGGCGACCTGCTTTTGACCGAGGCGTTCGGTGCGCTGGCTGAAAGCGGTCTGTCTGCGCAGCAAAACGCCGGCGCGGTGTCGGTTTTGGCGGCGTGCGCCGGCGGCCGCGGCATGATCGGCGGTCAGGTGCTCGATTTGAAATACGAGCAGGCTTCGCCCACACTGGAAGAAGTCTGCGCCGTGCACCGCAGCAAAACGGGCGCGCTGATCTATGCGGCCTGTGCGCTGGGCTGTATTGCAGCCGGTGCCGGTGAAGAAGCGCTGCAGACAGCAAAAGAATATGCCTATGCGCTCGGCATGGCGTTCCAGATCCGCGACGATATTTTGGATGTGGTCGGCGATGCGCAAAAGCTTGGCAAGCCTGTCGGCAGCGATGCCGAAAACGACAAAACGACTTATGTCAGTCTTGTCGGGCTGGAACTGGCAGAAAAGGATGTGCAGCTTTTCACACAGCGCGCTGTAGATGCTGTGCGTCCGGTCGACAAAAACGGTGTGCTGACCCATATTGCATCTCTGCTTGCCGACCGGCAGGCTTGATCGTTACTTGCTGCGCTTTGCAGCGAAAATGTATACACATATTGCATTTTTATGCAGAATATGTTACTATCATATCTTGAAAAGAGGATGCGCATGCAACTGCTTGACAGTTTGAATTCTCCCAAAGATATAAAGGAAATGTCCCTGCCGCAGCTAAAACAGCTTTGTGGCGAAATACGAGCTTTCCTGATTCAGACAATTTCCCACACCGGCGGCCATCTGGCTTCCAACCTCGGCATGGTGGAGCTGACGGTCGCTTTGCACAAGGTGTTCAACTCGCCGAACGACGAGATCGTTTTTGACGTCGGTCACCAGTGCTATACGCATAAGATCATTACCGGCCGGCGCGAACAGTTTTCAACAGTGCGCTGCGAAGACGGCATCAGCGGTTTTACGCGCCCGGATGAAAGTGAGCACGATATTATGTCGAGCGGGCACGCTTCGACTTCTATCTCTTTTGCTGTTGGTCTTGCAGCAGCCAAACGCATCCGCGGTGATAAGGGCAAGGTCATTGCCGTGATCGGCGACGGCGCCATGACCGGCGGCCTGGCTTACGAGGGCCTCAACAACACGACCGGCATGAAAAATCTGATCGTGATTTATAACGACAACAATATGAGCATCTCGGAAAATGTCGGTTCGCTTGCCAAGGGGCTTACAAAGGTGCGTTTGTCTGTCGGCTACAATAACTCCAAAAACATCGTGCGCAAGCTGCTTTCCAAAACGCATAAGGGCCGTAAACTGCTTCGGTACTTCTCGCGGCTCAGTGCAGATCTGCGCAAACGAATTTATAAAAATACATTTTTTGAGGATATGGGGCTGCGCTATTACGGCCCGATCGACGGGCACGACCTGCGTGCGCTGACCGATGTGCTGGAAGCGGTGAAAAAAAGCAGCCACCCGGTTTTGCTGCACGTCAGCACCGTCAAGGGAAAAGGGTATGTACCTGCTGAGATGGACCCCACGCTGTTTCATGGTGTCGGTCAGTTCAATATTGAAACAGGTGAACCCCGCGTTTCGGGCGAGACTTTTTCGGCCCGCTTCGGCACGGTCATGGAGCAGTTTGCTGCCAAGGACCAGCGCATTTGCTGCGTTACGGCGGCTATGACAGAGGGAACCGGCCTGCGCGCTTTTTCCCAGCGCTTTCCCGAACGCTTTTTCGACGTCGGCATTGCCGAGGAGCACGCCGTAACGTTCTGCGGCGGTCTGGCACGCAATGGCATGATCCCGGTGTTTGCCGTTTATTCCACGTTCTTGCAGCGTTCCTACGATCAGCTGATCCACGATGTGGCCATGCAGGGGCTTAAGGTCATTTTTGCTATTGACCGCAGCGGCTTTGTCGGCGAGGACGGCGAGAGCCACCAGGGCATTTTCGACACGTCCTTTCTGTACAGCGTGCCGGATCTGACCATTTACTGCCCCAGTGATTTTGACGAACTCAGCCATGATCTTTACCAGGCGATCTATAAGGAATCCAAGGCGTGCGCGATCCGCTATCCGCGTGCCGGTAAACTTGATCTGCCGGAGGATTATGCTTATGAAGAGGCCGATTTCCAGTATTATGGCGATCCGTCTGCATCGGTCTGCCTTGTCACATATGGCCGTTTGTTTGAGCACTGCGCCCATGCTGCTCAAAAGCTTGAGGATGTTTTTGTGTTGAAACTCAATAAAATCAAACCGCTGAATCCAGCCTGCGTACAGGCGCTTGCCGGCGTGAAGCGTGTGTATTTTTATGAAGAGGCTGTGGAAAGCGGCGGCGTTGGCGACCGTTTTGCCGCGCTTTTGCAGCAAAACGGCATAAACTGTGCGTTCGTGCACCACTGTGCAAATGAGTCCTTTGTGAAACAGGCTCCGGTCGCGCACCAGATGATGCGGTTTGGCCTGGATGTCGATTCCATTGTTCGTGAGGTAAGCCATGCAGAATAAAACAAGGCTGGATGTTGCAGTTTACGAGCGCGGTTATGCGCCCAGCCGCGAAAAGGCCAGGGCGATCATCATGGCCGGGCAAGTCTATGTCAACCAGCAAAAGGTGGATAAGGCCGGCTTTCAGCTGAAAGACAGTGATGTGCTGGAGGTGCGCGGTAAGTCGCTTGCGTACGTCAGCCGCGGTGGGCTGAAGCTTGAAAAGGCAATGCAGGTTTTTCCGATCGACCTGAAGGAAAAGGTGTGTATGGACGTCGGCGCTTCGACCGGTGGTTTTACAGATTGCATGCTGCAAAACGGTGCTTCTAAAGTGTATTCGATAGATGTCGGCTATGGCCAGCTTGCCTGGAAGCTGCGCACGGATACGCGCGTTGTAAATCTGGAAAGAACAAATTTCCGCTATCTTACCGATGAGCAGGTGGCAGAGCCGGTCGGCTTTGCCTCGGTAGACGTTTCCTTTATTTCACTTAAACTGATCTTTCCGAATCTGCACCATTTCCTGGCCGACGGTGCCCATGCCGTGTGTTTGATCAAACCGCAGTTTGAGGCCGGGCGTGACAAGGTCGGTAAAAAAGGCGTGGTGCGCGACAGTGCCGTGCACTTGGAAGTGATCCGCCGTGTGGCGGATGAGGCGCAGGCGGCAGGCTTTGCCGTATGCGGCCTGGATTACTCGCCGGTCAAGGGGCCGGAGGGCAATATTGAATATTTGTTGTTTTTGCAAAAAAGTGCGCAGCCGGATACGGCAGGCACTGAAATAGACCCGGAAAAAACCGTTCAGAGTTCTCACGAGGCGTTGCAACCATGATTATTTCTGTTTTTCCAAACCATTACAACATCAATTCCATACCGGTCGCGGCGCGGGTGATCGAAAAACTGCAGCAAATGGAGTGTTCCATATACTGTCCGCTGCAGTTTCAGGGCATGTTTTCGGGTGCTGTGTTTTATGACGATGAAAACAACATCCTGGCTTCCTGCGATTACGTTATTGCAGTCGGCGGCGACGGCACGATGCTTTCGGTGCTGAAAAAAGCGTCTCTTCTTGGCAAGTGCACAATGGGCATCAATGCCGGGCACCTAGGCTTTTTGACGGCCGCAGAAGGGCACGAGCTCGACACGCTCGAGCAGCTGATGACCGGCAACTTTGCCGTGGAGCACAGGCTGATGCTCAAGGCGCAGATCCTGCTGGACGGCAAGGTGATCTATGAAAACTACGCCGTGAACGACGCTGTGATCAACCGTGCTGACTTTGCACGACTGATCGACATTGAGGTGCGCCGCGAACAGTCGTCGATTTTGCGTGTGCGCGCGGACGGCATGATCTTTTCCACGCCGACCGGCTCTACGGCGTATTCCATGGCGGCCGGCGGACCGATCATCAGCCCGGACACGGCCTGTTTTGTCATAACGCCTATTTGTCCGCATTCGCTGCTGAACCGTTCCTATGTCATCAGTGCGGAAACGAAATTATATGCCGGCGTGCATATTGATAAGGACAATACGGCTTATCTGAGCATTGACGGCGAAAGCGCGATCCCAATCAAAAACGGCGCCGAGGTGCGCCTGATGCGTGCGGAGCATATGGCCAAACTGATCCGCGTAAAAGCGCATGATTTTTACGATACCTTAAATAAAAAGATTTTGGAGAGAAGTCTGATCCATGAAAAAGAGACGCCACGCTAAAATATTAGATATTATTTCTTCCTGTGAAGTGGAAACGCAGGAGGAACTGCAGGCACGGCTGCGTGCGGCCGGGTTCGAGGTCACGCAGGCCACCATTTCGCGCGATATTAAGGAACTGCGCCTGGTCAAGGTGCTTTCTGCCGAAGGGCGCTATGTGTATTCCACCGGCAAAAGCCACACCCCCGAGCAGGAAAAGCGCGCCGGCGGCATCTTTATTGAATCGATTAAAAAAATCGATTATGCCATGAACACGGTCGTCATTAAGTGCTTTGCCGGCATGGCCGGCGCTGCCTGTGCCGCCATCGATTCCATGGAGTGGTCCGGCGTAGTCGGTACGCTGGCCGGCGACGATACGATCTTTGTGCTGTGCAAAAGCGAGGAGCAGGCTGTTCTTTTTGTCAACAGTTTGGAGAAGATGTTAAATGCTTAAGTCTCTATCCATTGAAAATGTGGCTGTAATTGAAAAAGCGGTCATTTCTTTTGACGGCGGTCTGAATATCCTGACCGGTGAGACCGGCGCGGGTAAATCAATCGTGATCGACAGCCTGAACATGGTGCTTGGCGAGCGCACTTCGCGCGATCTGGTGCGTACCGGCGCGGAGTCTGCGCAGGTCACGGCGCTTTTTACGGACGTGTCTGACTCCGTTTTGGCTTTTTTGCATGAGAACGGCATTGCCTGCGACGGCGAGCTTTACGTTGTGCGCCGGGTCACAGCATCCGGCAAATCGGGCTGCCGTATCAACTCCATGCCGGTCACGGCGGCGGTACTGCGTGAACTTGGAAAGCGTCTGGTCAACATCCACGGCCAGCATGACTCGCAGCAGCTGCTCGACCCGGCCATGCACATCCATTTTATTGACCGTCTCTCTGCCGAACAGCCGCTTTATGACGATTATTACCAGACGTTTCGCGACTTTATGGCGGTGCGTAAGCAGCTGAAGGCGCTGACACGAAATGACGATGACAACGACAGCCGGCTGGAAATATTGAATTTCCAGATCAGCGAGCTGGAGCAGGCGAATATCAAGTCCGGCGAGCGCGAGGCGCTGAACCGTCGCCGGGAGCAAATTCAGGCAGCCGACGGGATGCGGCGGCTTTTGCAGTCATTTTTGCTTTTTGCTGACGGCGATGACAACGCACAGGGCGCGCTGCCGTTTTTGCAGAGTTTTCGCGAAAGCACGCTGCGCTACAGTGAGACAGATGCGCAGTTTGATGCGTTTTACAAACAGTGCGATGCTTTGAACGAGCAGATGGAAACATTTTGCGACCGTATCCGTGCCAAGATCGACGATCTGGACGCTGACCCGCGTGAGCTGGAGGCGATCGGTGAACGGCTCGATATGCTCTATAAGCTGGGTCTGAAGTACGGCGCGACCGAGGAACAGATGCTTTCCTTTTTGGCCGACGCACGGCAAAAACGGGACGCGATCGCTTTCAGCGACGAGGAGATCGAACGCCTTAGCAAAGAGTATGACCGCCTTTACAGTGCAGTCATGCAAAAAGCCGAGGCGCTCAGTGCGGCGCGCAAGAAAACGGCTGCGCAGTTTGAGCAGCAGGTCAAAGCGCAGCTTGTGTTTTTAGATATGCCGAACGTGCGCTTTTGCGTGCAGTTTTCACGCGGCAAGCTCTCGGCAGCCGGCTTTGACGATGTGGAATTTTTGATTTCCACAAATCCGGGCATGCCGCCGAAACCGCTTGCCAAAATCGCAAGCGGCGGCGAACTGTCGCGTATTATGCTGGCCGTCAAAACGGTGCTTGCGAAAAATGACGACATTGCCACTTTGATCTTTGACGAGATCGACACGGGCGTATCCGGCGATGCTTCGCGCAAGATCGGCCTGAAACTGAAAGAGGTCTCTGCCAGCGCGCAGGTCATCTGTGTAACACATTCTGCACAGATCGCGGCGTTTGCAGACCGGCACTTATTTATTTCAAAAGCGGTCGAAAACGGCCAGACTTTTACAAAAGTTACTCCGCTTGACTTGGAAGCCCGTCAGCGGGAACTGGCGCGTATCATGGGCGGCAACCGGGTAACGCAGGCGCTGCTGCAAAGTGCGCGTGAAATGCTTACAAAACAGGAGGATAACGATGGGTGTATATGAAGAATTGCAACAGCGCGGTCTGATCGCGCAGGTCACAGACGAAGAAGAGGTCAAAAAGCTGGTCAACAGCGGCGGCGCTGTTTTTTATATCGGCTTTGACCCGACTGCCGACAGTCTGCACGTCGGCCATTTTATGGCGCTTTGCCTGATGAAGCGTTTGCAAATGGCCGGCAATAAACCGATCGCGCTGATCGGCGGCGGCACCGGCATGGTGGGCGACCCGTCCGGGCGCACCGACATGCGCCAGATGATGACGCCGGAAACCATCCAGCACAACTGTGACTGCTTCAAAAAGCAGATGAGCCGCTTTATTGATTTTTCCAATGACCGTGCGCTGATGGTCAACAATGCGGACTGGCTGCTGGATCTAAATTATATTGAGCTGCTGCGCGATGTGGGCGCCTGCTTCTCGGTCAACCGCATGCTGGCGGCCGAGTGCTATAAGCAGCGCATGGAGCGCGGCCTCAGCTTTTTGGAATTCAACTACATGATCATGCAAAGCTACGACTTCTACGCCCTTTACCAGAAATACGGCTGCAATCTGCAGTTCGGCGGTGACGACCAGTGGTCCAACATGCTCGGCGGGCGTGAACTGATCCGCCGCAAGCTAGGCAAAACGGTCAACGCCATGACCATCAACCTTCTGCTCAATTCTGAGGGCAAGAAGATGGGTAAAACGCAAAAGGGCGCCGTCTGGCTCGATCCCGACAAAACGTCGCCTTATGAATTCTATCAGTATTGGCGCAATGTGGACGACAGCGACGTGATCAAATGTATGAAGATGCTGACCTTTGTTCCCCTCGAACAGATCGCCGAGTATGAAAAGCTTACCGGCAGTGCACTGAACGAGGCCAAAAAGGTGCTTGCTTTTGAGCTGACCAAGCTGGTGCACGGCGAGGAAGAGGCCAAGAAGGCCGAAGCTTCGGCCGCTGCGCTGTTCTCCGGTGCGGCAGACGGGGCAGACATGCCGTCCACGCAGCTGGGGGATGCCGATTTCGCCGACGGTAAAGTGCTGCTTCTCGACATGATGCTGAAGGGCGGCATGATCAAGTCCAAAGGCGAGGGCCGCCGGCTGATCCAACAGGGCGGCGTGACGGCGGACGGGGAAAAGGTGACGGACATGAACCTTACCTTTGACCGTGCGGCGCTCGCAGACGGCCTGGTTGTGAAAAAAGGCAAAAAGGTCTTTCACAAATTCTATCTTTAAGGTTAAGAGGCACGCCGTGCCTCTTCAGCGTGTCGAAAAAGGTATAATGGCAACAAATTATACAGCCTGACACGCTG
>ERZ1090878.268-NODE-268-length-28988-cov-8.846196_pt1 | contig 28988 bp, 23 predicted proteins | sample MGYA00478473_ERZ1090878 | MGnify/ENA primary metagenome ERZ1090878 (study PRJEB33644, sample SAMEA5815720) | chicken gut metagenome | biome: Chicken; feature: Gastrointestinal Tract; material: Caecum | place: Ireland | collected 2019-01-01 | study: A study of the... | reverse complement strand
ATGCGGACGGCGTTCTGGTGCCGGGCGGCTTTGGCCAACGCGGAATTGAAGGCATGATTGACGCCATCCACTGGGCGCGTGAAAACAAGGTGCCGTTTTTGGGGATTTGCCTGGGCATGCAGTTGGCGATTGTGGAATATGCGCGCAATGTTCTGAAGATGGCGGATGCAAATTCTGCTGAATTTGACCCACAAAGCAAACATCATGTGATCGATCTGATGCCGGAGCAGAAAAATGTCGAGCAGCTTGGTGGCACCATGCGGCTTGGCAAATACCCCTGCAAATTGACCGAAGGCACGTTGGCTTCGCGGCTGTATAACGGCGAACCGCTTATTTATGAGCGCCATCGTCATCGCTATGAGGTCAATAATGAATACCGCCAGGCGTTTGAAGATGCTGGCGTTGTATTTGCGGGCAGAAGCCCGGATGACCGCATCGTTGAAATGATGGAACTTCCGTCCCATCCCTTCTTTATCGGCAGCCAGGGCCATCCGGAATTTAAATCCCGTCCCAACCGCCCGCATCCCTTGTTCCAGGGCCTGGTTGGCGCGGCAAAAGCGTACAAAGAACAAAAAAAGTAATGTAAACCACATCATAAACGCTTTCAAGGCGTCCCCCATACCAATGGGGGACGCCTTTTGTACGCTGTGAAATTTTTGATGGCATAAAACCGGAGTTGCTCGGCTAGACTGATTGAACCGGCTTCCGCAATTTGAACATATTTGTATGGTCGTAGGCCCATTACAATTTTTATAAAATTACATAAAATATTACTTATAAGGAACAAAATGGGTATTTCGAGACTGGTGCGACCAATTCAAAATGAGAATTTTGTGTTGAATTACAGCGATTTCTGCCAGTAAAGAGGGGGCTTTTCAGGAAGATAAGCCTATATGACAAGAAAAAATATGTTTTTTTCAAACTTTCACATAAAATCTATTGATATTATCCCGGGAAATGTGGTATATTTGAATAGATGAATCACACATAAGATGCAGAGAAGACAAAGGAGGAATGCTTCATGAAGCAAAGATGGAGGCGCTGGAAGGCGTGTTGGCTTTCTACTGCGATGAGGATCATCGAGGAGACAGCCGCGGCAGAAGGGGGGCAAGAGTCTCCAGGAGGGTAAGCGTGCCTGCCAACAGAGTCATCGAACCGCTTGGTTCCCAGACATTTCTATTACCAATCACAAGATGCCTTTTTCAAAGGTAGTATCTTTGTACGCGGGAATCAGTCATTGATTTCTGTGGGGTTCAGATCCGGTGACATGTTGGCATTGACAACGTTAAAATGGTGGGTAACTGCAAGGACCAGTTGTACTTTGTCCCGCCGCTGAAAGGCGTCCGCGATTTGTTCATGGGCGTATTGCAGTTGGCTTCCGGTTTGAAAATTCAGTAGAATTCTGCGGCGCATGTCGCTGATGAAACGGTCGATGGTGCTGGAAAGAGCACGGAGAATCTGAATGATCAGTTCGTTGCCAGAGATGGCGGCGATGGTATCATGAAATTCTTTGTCCAGATGGGAGGCCCGATCGCGGGAGCAAGTGGCCATCTCCTTGACAATGGCGGTTAGCCCGTCAGCCTGTTCATCGGTGATACGGTCAACGGCAAGCAGCGTCGCCTGAAGTTCAAGGCCGGTGCGCAGCTCTGCCAGCTGCCGGTAATCAATCTGTTGCAGCAGGATCAACAGGTCAAAGGAATCTTGTAGGTTCTTTTGAATATTGCAGCTGATAAAATTGCCGGATCCCTGGCTGCTGACTAGAAACCCCATGTGCTCGATCAGCCGGATCGCTTCCCGCACAGAGTTGCGGCTGATTCCCAAAGTTTCCGCCAGTTCCCGCTCCGGTGGGAGCGGCTGTCCAAGCGAAAGCGCCCCGCTTTTGAGCGAATCCTTCAAATAGGTGAGGACACGCTCATAAGATTTAGACTGTTCCGCCATACTGCTAGACATCCTCTCTTTTGATATATTGGTTGGTTATTTCGTTATATCATAGATTCATGAAGGATGCAATGGCAACGTTTGATTTCATTGGTAGCACCAAATTTTGCACAAAGAAAGACCGCTATATTTTGGGATTCTTGGGATGCGCCGCAGATTCCCATGAAAAAAAGCTTGACTTTTCCGCAAAATACGGATAAGATAACAAGGAAATCAAACAGATGGTCTGGAATTGTGCGGGCGTAAGTTGCAAGATGGTAGAACCAATTTGCAACAATGAGGAGTTTTTTGATTAGGAAGAAAGGAAGAAAATCGTCGTGCAATTTCTAGAATTTATCTTGGGCCTATTGCCGATTATCTGGCTGGCCATCGCGTTAACAGCATTGAAGATGCCGGCATATAAAGCGTGTCCGATCGCATTGGTCATTGCAATTGTGCTGGCGCTGGCAAAATGGCAGGATTCTGTATCAAGTGTAGTTACCGGCGGCCTGGACGGCGCCGTGATGGCATTGTGGCCGATTTCACTGGTCATTGTCGCCGCGATCTTTACATATAACCTTTGCGTGCGTACGGGCGCTATGGATAAGATCAAGGAGATGCTGACCGCTGTTTCCAACGACAAACGCGTGCTTGTGCTGATCCTCGGCTGGGGTTTCGGCGGCTTCATGGAAGGCATGGCTGGCTTTGGCACCGCAGTTGCCATCCCAGCCGGCATCCTGACTGGCCTGGGCTTTAATCCGATCATGGCTGCTGTTGTCTGCTTGGTTGCAAATATGACGCCGACGGCCTTTGGTTCGATTGGTATTCCGACCGTGACGGCGGCAAACGTCGCCGCACCTGGCGGCATTGACCCCACCACAACCGCTGGTGTTGTGATGCTGCAGATGTGCCTGCTTGTGTTCATTACGCCGTTCCTGATGACCATGATGACTGGCGGCGGATTCAAGGGCATGAAGGGCGCTTGGGGCGTTACGCTGGTGTCCGCGTTGTCCTTTGTGATTCCGCAGTTCCTGACCGCGTTGTTCATTGGTCCTGAACTGCCCAACGTCATTGCTTCCATTGTAAGCATGGCTTGCACGATCCTGTATGCAAAGAAGTTCATGAAGAAGACAGACCCGAAGTTTGCTTTGCTTTCGGAAACCGAACTGGCAGAAGAAAAAGGCAAGCAAAAGTCCCAAATGGGCGCCATCAAGGCATGGGCGCCGTTTATCCTGATCTTCATTCTGCTGCTGGTCACCTCCAGCATTGTTCCGCCGATTCATAACCTGCTGTCTCAGGTGCAGACCACCGTGCAGATCTATCAGGGCGGCCCGAACGCAAATCCTTCCACCCAAACCTTCTCGTGGATCACCGCGCCTGGTGTGCTGATCTTTATTTCCGCGTTTATCGGCGGCCTGATTCAGAAGGCTTCCTGGAAGACCATGGGCTCTGTATTGGCGGCATCGCTCAAGCAGATGTCCAAAACGATCATTACGCTGGTTTGCATTCTGGCTGCCGCGAAGATTATGGGCTATTCTGGCATGACCGAAAGCATCGCAACATTCCTGGCAACTGCAACCGGCATTGTGTATCCGTTCTTTGCGCCGCTGATTGGTTCTTTGGGCACGTTCGTCACCGGCAGCGCGACCTCTTCGTCCGTTCTGTTCGCACAGCTGCAGTATAACACTGCACAGCAGTTGGGCATGAACCCGTATTGGCTGGTTGCTGCAAATGGCGTCGGTGCAACGGCAGGCAAGGCGATTTCGCCGCAGAGCATCGCAATCGCAACGGCTTCTACCGACACGGTCGGCGAGGAAAGCAAGATTATGCGCAAGGCGATCCCGTATTATGTGGTGTATGTGGTGGCGTTTGGCCTGATTGCGCTGTTTGCGCAGCCGTTGGTGCAACTGATCATCCCCGCCGCTTAAGGAATATGGACCCGTTGATTTTGAGGCCATTCTTACATTTTGATTGTTAATGTTAGGCAATTGTAGGTATCTGTTGTGTAAAGGGAGGTTCCATTTATGGCGAACATTACGCTGCCTTTTGGAAGAGAAAAAATAGTCGCATCGATTCCAGACGAACGCCTGGCTGGTGTTCTGCAATCGAAAGCGCATGACTACAAGCCGGCGGCCGGCGAGTCTGAGCTGGTTCGGCAGGCTCTGGAAAATCCGATCGCTTCCCCGCGTCTGCGGGAGCTGGCGAAGGGAAAGAAGAACATCGTCATTATCAGTAGTGACCACACGCGCCCTGTGCCCAGCAAGGTCATCCTGCCTGAAATGGTCAAGGAGATCCGGGAGGGCAATCCCGATGCGGACATTACGGTGCTGATCGCGACCGGTTTCCACCGCCTCACGACAGAAGCCGAGATGCTCGATAAGTATGGTGAAGAAGTTTACCACAATATGGGTCTCCACTTTGTTGTACATGACAGTGCTGACGCGGCAAACATGGTACATATTGGCACCTTGCCCTCTGGTGGTGAGCTGCTGGTCAACAAGGTCGCAGTTGAAGCGGATCTGCTGGTCAGCGAAGGCTTCATTGAGCCCCACTTCTTTGCTGGTTTCTCTGGCGGCCGCAAGAGCGTGCTGCCGGGCGTTGCCAGCCGGACTACCGTTATGGCAAACCACTGCTCCAAGTTCATTGACAGCCCCTATTCTCGCACGGGCATCCTGGATGGCAACCCCATTCATAAAGATATGCTCTATGCTGCAGAAACGGCTAAACTGAAGTTTATTGTCAACGTCGTCATTGACGCAGATAAGAAGGTCATCGCCGCTTTTGCTGGTGACTTGAATAAGGCACATCGCGAGGGCTGCGCGTTCTCCGACAAGCTGGCTGGCGTGGATGCTATTCCGGCGCCGATTGTGATTTCCACCAACGGCGGCTATCCGCTGGATCAAAACATTTATCAGTCTGTGAAGGGTATGACAGCTGCAGAGGCAACCTGCCCGCCCGGCGGCGTTATCATCATGGTTTCCGCCTGCAACGACGGCCATGGCGGACAGTCTCTGTATGACACGTTCGCAAACGAAAAGGATAAGCAGAAGATTATGGATCGTTTTCTGGCGACGCCAAGCGAGAAGACCGTTCCCGATCAGTGGGAAGCGCAGATCCTCTGCCGCATCCTGCTGCAGCATCCGGTCATTATGGTGACCAAAGCGCCGAAGGAAATGGTCGAGGCCATGCAGATGCAGTGGGCGCCCGATGTACCAACTGCTCTGGAAATGGCCGATAAGATTCTCGGCAAGCCCAATAGCCCGATCACGGTCATTCCGGACGGCGTGTCTGTAATTGTGCGCAGCAAATAATTTCCAATTATAATTTTTATGATTTTTGCGATAAACCACTTCCATATTTGTTGCAAAAGCATTAAAATGTATTTAAACTATTACAAAGGAGCTATGTAGAGTATGAGCCAGTATCAGAAAGTTACCCCTGAACTGATCGAAAAGCTAAAGGCTGCTGTACCGGGCCGCGTCACCGTCGATGGAGACATTAACGAGGACTACTCCCATGACGAAATGCCGATTTACGGCAAAAAGATGCCTGACGTCCTGGTCGAAGCAACGACCACGGAAGAGGTTGCCGCTGTTATGAAGATCTGCAACGAGGCGCATGTCCCGGTGATCCCCCGCGGCGCAGGCACTGGCCTGACGGGCGCTGCTGTTGCTATTGAGGGCGGCGTCATGATTTCCACCACGAAGATGAATAAAATTCTCGGTTATGACTTCGAGAATATGGTTGTCCGTGTACAGGCGGGCGTTTTGCTGAATGATCTGGCAGAAGACGCAGCAAAGCAGGGTTACCTGTATCCCCCGGATCCGGGCGAGAAATTTGCAACCTTGGGCGGCAACGTTTCCACGAACGCAGGCGGCATGCGCGCTGTCAAATACGGCACGACCCGCGACTATGTCCGCGCGATGACGGTTGTTCTGCCGACCGGCGAGATTGTCCATGAAGGCGCAACCGTTTCAAAGACGAGTTCCGGCTATTCCCTGAAGGATCTGATGATTGGTTCTGAAGGCACACTGGGCCTGATCACCGAGCTGACTCTGAAGATTATCCCTGCTCCGAAGGAAGTCATCAGCCTCGTTGTTCTGTATGAGAACCTGGATGACTGCATCTCCACGGTGCCGAAGCTGATGCAGGCGCATCTGCAGCCGCAGGCTCTGGAGTTCATGGAGAAGGAAATCGTCCGGCTGTCCGAGTCCTATTTGGGCAAGAGCACGTTCCCGCAGAAGTTCGAGGGCAAGGACGTTGAGGCTTATCTGTTGGTTACATTTGACGGCGAGGATGAGGATCAGCTCAACGAGATCATCGAGAAGGCTTCCGAGGTTGTTCTGGAGGCTGGCGCTTTGGACGTTCTGGTTGCTGACACACCGCAACAGCGCAAAGATGCATGGGCTGCCCGTAGCAGCTTCCTGGAGGCAATCGAGGCCCAGACCAAGCTGCTTGATGAAAGCGACGTTGTCGTTCCTGTCAACGAGATTGCCAATTATGTCCGCTTCATTAAGGATCTGGCCAAGAACTATGACTTTGAGGTCAAGAGCTTCGGCCATGCAGGCGACGGCAACCTCCATATCTATAACTGCTCCAATGACATGGAGCTTGACGAATTCAAGCGCCAGGTTGCGGACTTTATGGAGAAGGCATATGCACATGCAACTGAGTTGGGCGGCCTGATTTCCGGCGAGCACGGCATCGGCTTTGGCAAGATGGATTATCTCGCACAAATGGTTGGCCCGGTCAATATGCGCCTGATGAAGGGGATCAAAGAAGTTTTCGATCCGAATATGATTTTGAACCCCGGAAAGGTTTGCTATAAGCTCTGATCTGTGTTATAATACCCCATGTGATATATTATTAACAAACCAGGAGGAAACAAAAAATGGCATATTTGATTTCTGACGAAGCGAAGGAATTGCTGGGCTCCGTAAAAGAGTTCTGCGAAAAAGAAGTTAAGGAACAGTGCAAGGAATACGACCGCAGCGGTGAGTGGCCGAAGGCGATCTACGACAAGGCCATCGAGATGCAGCTGACCATGCTGGAAGTGCCGGAAGAGTACGGCGGCATGGGCCTGAGCCGTGTGGACGTTGCCGCTCTGATCGAAGAGATGGCAAAGGCGGACGCTGGCTTTGCAACTACGATTTCTGCGAGCGGTCTGGGCATGAAGCCTGTTCTGATTGCAGGTAACGAAGAGCAGAAGAAGCGTGTCTGCGACCTGATCCTCCAGGGCGGTTTCGGCGCATTCTGCTTGACTGAGCCCGGCGCTGGTTCTGATCCGGCTGCTGGCAAGACGACTGCTGTCAAAGATGGCGATAGCTACATTCTCAATGGCCGTAAGTGCTTCATCACCAATGGCGGCGTTGCTTCCTTCTACTGCGTTACTGCCCTGACGGACAAGGCAGCTGGCACGAAGGGCATGTCCATGTTCCTCGTCGAAAAAGGCACGCCCGGCCTGTCCACGGGTCATGAAGAGGATAAGATGGGCATCCGTACTTCTAACACCTGCGACGTTGTCCTCGAGGATTGCCGTATCCCGGCTTCCAACCTGATTGGCCAGGAGGGCAAGGGCTTCTCCATCGCCATGAAGACGCTGGATCAGGCTCGTACATGGATGGGTTGCGTTGCGACCGGTATTGCACAGCGCGGCATGGAAGAGGCTATCGCATATGGCAAGGAGCGTGTCCAGTTCGGTAAGCCGATCCTGAAGAACCAGGCTCTGAAGTTCAAGGTCGCTGACATGAAGATCAAGATTGAGACCGCTCGCCAGATGGTTGCACACGCACTGACGCTGATGGATAAGGGCCTGCCGTTCACCATGGAGTCCGCAATTGCGAAGTGCTATGCTTCCGACATTGCAGTGCAGGTTGCCACTGAAGCCATCCAGATGTTCGGCGGTTATGGCTACAGCCGTGAGTATCCTGTCGAGAAGTTGCTGCGTGATGCGAAGATCTTCCAGATCTTTGAGGGCACGAACGAGGTTATGCGTATCGTTGTTTCCAACAATGTCATCGGCAAATTCTAAAATTTTGAGAGAAAGCCGACTGAGGAAATAAGGAGTAAGCAAGATGGAAATTCTGGTATGTTTAAAGCAGGTGCCGGATGATTCGGTGGAAATTCACCTCAAGCCCGGTACTGAAGAAGTAAACCTGGATGGCGTCACACCTGTCGTGAACGCTTTTGATACCTATGCTTTGGAAATGGCAACACGCCTCAAGGAGGCTGTTGGCGGCAGCATTACTGCTGTCACCATTGGTCCGGAAGGTGCGCGTGACGCTGTTAAAACCTGCTTGGCGGTTGGCGCCGATGTGGGTTACCTGATTAGTGACGCTGCTTTTGAAGGAGCGGATTCGCTGGGCAAGTGCAAGATTCTTGCCGCTGCGATTCAGCATTTGGAAGCGGAATCGGGCAAGAAATTTGACCTGATCTTCTGCGGTCGTGAAGCAACAGACCATGCTAATGGTGTGGTGGGTCCGCAGCTGGCAGAGACGTTGGGCATCGGTGTGATCACCGATCTGGTTGACATTGAGAAGACCGATGCCGGCATTTGCGCAAAGCAGGAGACTGAGGATGGATACCGCCGCGTTGAGGCTGCAACACCGTGCGTGTTGACGGTCACAAAGCCGGCCTATGATCCTCGTTATCCGACCATCAAAAATAAGATGGCTGCTCGTAAAAAGACGATTCCCGTCCTGGCCGCAGATGCGTTGGATGGCGTGAAGTCGGACACGCCCTGCACCCATGTGGTGAAGGTACATGAGCCGGCAAAACGTCAGGCTGGCGTGAAAGTCCAAGAGGAGACCCCTGAAGAGTCTGCAATCAAGGTCGTTCAAATGATGGCAGACGCTAAGGTGTTGTAAAGGAGAGTAACGGTCATGGATTGGGGTAATCGCAAAGATATTCTGGTCTTCCTGGAGCAAAAGGAAGGCAACATCGTTAATGTCGGCCTGGAAAGCCTCACCCCTGCCCACACGCTGGCACAGTTGACGGGTGGCAAGGTTCTGGCACTTCTGATTGGCAAAGACAATGGCGCAGAAGCCGACAAGGCAGCGACAATGGCAGATGGCGTGATTTCTGTTGAAGGCGATGCTTTTGCAGAAGGCGCAGCAGATGCTGCTGTTTATGCATTGGAAGAAATCGTGAAGAAGTACAACCCTGCTGCAGTTTTGACGGGGAATACACCGTTTGCACGTGAGCTTTCTGCACGTCTGGCAGCTCAGTTAAAGACTGGCACTGTGCAGGATGTTATGGCACTGAATGTGGAAGATGGCACGCCTGTATGGACAGTTCCGGTTTATGGCGGCACTGTTTTGGAAGACACGGTTGTGGATACTCTTCCGATTGTTGCTGTGACGCGTTCCGGTGCATTTTCCAAGCCTCAGGCTGGCGCAGCGGCGCAGGTCACGAAGGAAACAGTCGAAGTCCCGGCCGATGCTGTCAAGGCGAAGGTTTTGGAAGCCGTCAAGGAGATTTCTGAGGCTGTAAACCTGGAAGAAGCGAAGGTCATCGTAACTGGTGGCCGCGGCATGGGCAGCAAAGAGAACTTCAAGCTGGTTGAAGATTTGGCTGAGCTGCTGGGCGGTATGGTTGGCGCGACGCGTCCGGTTACTGAAGAAGGCTGGGCTTCTCGTGCGCATCAGGTCGGTCAGTCCGGCAAGATCGTTGCACCAGCACTGTACATTGGTTGCGGTGTTTCTGGCGCGACGCAGCATGTGTCTGGTATCACAAACTCTGGCTACATTGTGGCTATCAATAAGGATGAAGATGCTCCGATTTTTGATGTGGCAGATGTGGGCATTGTTGGTGACTGCATGAAGGTTCTGCCTGTCATGATCGAAGAGATCAAGAAGCGCAAGGCCGAGTAATATTTGTTCAATAAAAACCGCAAGTTTGCGGTTAGCGATACGTGAAACACGGAGTTGGACACATTTGTTGCTTCCAACTCCGTGTTTTTTGCAACAGCGCATTACAATTTTTCTATTGGCGCCGGTGGTATCAGGCATTTTTGCTAAAAGTTTAAAATTTAAAAGAAAGCCGGCTTGTGTAAACATTTGCACAAGTCGGCTTTTTCAATTAATGCTCGTTTCCTTCTTGGTTGCTAATCTGATAGCACAGCGTCAGAAGGCTGTCGTTTAGATGCACGTTTTCCACAAGCGTGTCCGGATATTTCATGGCGATATTATAGTGTGTAAAATTCCAATAATTGCGAATGCCTAGCTGATATAAATGATCGACAATACGTTCTGCTGCGGTGCGAGGAGTGCAAAGCACTGCCATTTCAGGCTTTTGCTGTGCATAAAAAGCAGGAAAGTTTTTTGTATCCTGTACTGCAATACCGCGAATGATACTGCCGACCTTTGAAGGGGCATTATCAAAAATGCCAATCAAATCGAATCCGAGATCTTTAAAATTCATATGCGCAGCGATGGCACTCCCCAGATTGCCCGCGCCGAAAAGCACGGTGCGGTAACGGTTGGAGACGCCGAGAATATTCCCGATCGCTTCCGCCAGTTGTTCAACCATATAACCATATCCCTGCTGGCCAAATCCACCAAAGCAGTTAAGGTCCTGTCGAATCTGCGAGGCGGTTAAACCAAGCCGTGCAGAGAGCTCGGTGGAAGAAATGCGGACTACGCCAGATTTTTGCAGTTGCAGAAGAAAACGATAGTATCGCGGGAGCCGCCGGATAACCGACATGGAGATGTTCTCGCGTTTTGGCATGAAAGTACCTTCTTTCTACGGACAGACAGGTCCATCCATTCCCATATGGGCCGGAACAGGATCAGAGCATCGGCTCCAGACGCTCGGCGATCTCACGCAGGAAGGTTTCTGTGTCGACCTTACGTTTCATCGCCAGCGTCGAGAGTTGATAGAGGTCGCCTGTCATAACGCCATCTGCGATCGTGTCGAGCGCAGCTTTTTCAAGCTTTTCGCCAAAGGCTGTCACAGCAGGCGTACCATCCAGCTCACCACGCTTTTTCAGCGCGCCGGTCCATGCAAACAGCGTCGCAACACTGTTGGTGCTGGTGGTCTCGCCTTTCAGGTATTTGTAATAATGGCGCTGCACAGTGCCATGAGCGGCTTCATATTCATAGATGCCAGAGGGGGAGACCAGCACACTTGTCATCATGGCCAGGCTGCCAAAAGCGGTCGCCACCATATCGCTCATCACATCACCGTCATAGTTCTTGCAGGCCCAGATATAGCCGCCTTCGCTGCGCACTACACGCGCAACGGCATCGTCTATCAATGTATAGAAATATTCGATGCCAGCTTTTTCAAATTTATCTTTGTACTCCGCATCAAAAATTTCCTGGAAAATATCCTTAAAACGGTGGTCATATACCTTGGAAATGGTGTCCTTCGTCGCAAACCAGAGATCCTGTTTTGTGGAGAGCGCATAGTTCATGCACGCACGTGCAAAGGACGAAATAGATGCGTCCAGATTATGCTGCCCCTGGATGATGCCGGCGCCATCAAAGTCGTGAATGGTCTGGCGCGAAACATTGCCGTTCTGATCGGTAACCACCAGTTCCGCCTTTGCACCAGCCGGCACAGCCATCTCAACGTTTCTATAAACGTCGCCATATGCATGACGTGCAATGGTAATCGGCTTTTTCCACGTCGGAATAAACGGCGTAATGCCTTTTACCAGAATCGGCGAACGAAATACGGTGCCATCCAGAATGGCACGAATCGTGCCATTGGGGCTTTTCCACATCTTTTTGAGATGATATTCCTGGACACGTGCGGCATTGGGCGTGATGGTTGCACACTTTACGGCAACGCCATACTTTTTCGTGGCTTCCGCAGCCTCAACGGTGACGCGGTCTTCTGTTTCATCGCGATGCTTCAGACCCAGGTCATAGTACTCGGTTTTGAGGTCAATATAGGGATCCAACAAGATTTCCTTGATCATTTTCCAGATGACCCGCGTCATCTCGTCGCCATCCATCTCCACCAACGGCGTCTTCATTTGTATTTTGTCCATTGCATTTACCCTCCATAAGTATCAATTAACTGCCATACCATACCGCAACCATCCCAGCAGCAAGAGATGTACCGGATAAAAGAAATAAAAGAACCATTTGTCCAATACCGGATGCATTGCGCCGCCGCGGGCACCGCTATAGAAAGATAACGGAATCAGCGCCAGCCACACGCCGCAATTCATCACGAGATAAACAGGCTGCATTTCTGCACTCAAAAACAGATGGGCCACATTTAGAACAGAAAACGACAGCGCAAGTTTTCGAAAATTTTGCCCGCTATACCACGCCGCTACCGCAAAGAGCACAGCGAAGATTTTCCAATCGCCAAACAGGGTGGGCAGGCAGCAAGCCGCTACAGCCAACCCGCTTGCAATGGGGTTGCGCAGCCGATCACAGGCCATTACAGCCAGCAGTGCAAAGAACAGGCTGAAGATCATCCCAAAGTGTGGCGTAAAAAACTGCCCGGTTTCGAAATAGGAAAAACACGGCCACGACAGCAGTGCAAACAGCCCCAGACGCAGCGCGTATTTAGAAACACTGCGTGTATGAGCATACCCCTCCGCGATAAAAAAGCACATGCAGGGGGCGGTCACCCGGCCAATCAGATGGAGTCCCAATCCCATTGCCGACGGCATGGGCACAAATGCCCATGCAATGTGGTCGATCAGCATACAGCCGATGGCCAGCCACTTGATGGCAGAAGCCGAAAGAGTGGGACGTGGTCGTAAAGAATTCACGAAGGGAACCGCTGGATCAACCGTTTTCCTTGGTATAGTTCAGCAAACCGCCCGCCAGCACCATATCGCGCTGACGTTTGGTCAACTGTGCATGCGCGTGAATGGTAAAGCCCTTCGTCTTGTCCTCTACAGTAATAGGCTGGTTCTGCTTCAATTCTGCACGCAAGTTGGGCAAGGCCAGGTCATCCATCTGGTCGATGCGGTCATAATCGGCCTCATCCTCAAAGGAGAGCGGCACAATGCCGGCGTTTGCAAGGTTGGCGCAGTGGATGCGCGCAAAGCTTTTGGCCAGTACTGCCTTAATGCCGAGATACAGCGGCACCAGCGCTGCATGCTCGCGGGAAGAACCCTGGCCATAGTTCTGGCCGCCGATGATGATGCCTTTGCCGTATTCTTTGGCGCGGGCGGGGAATTCCTTGTCGCAGACTGTGAAGCAGAAGTTCGAGAGATATGGGATGTTGCTGCGGTAAGGCAGGATCTTTGCGCCGGCCGGCATGATGTGGTCGGTGGTAATGTTGTCCCCGACTTTCAACAGGGCCTTTGCTTCGACGGAATCGGGCAGCGCTGTGGTGGTGGGGAAGGGTTTGATATTCGGGCCGCGCAGGATTTTGACGTCCTTCGCTTCTTCCGGAGAAGCGGGCGCAATAATCATATTGTCATTAATCAGGAATGTTTGCGGCATTGGGATCGCGTGTTCCTTACCCAGGGAACGCGGATCGGTGAAGACACCGGTCAGAGCACTGGCCGCAGCGGTTTCGGGGCTGACCAGATAAATCTGACCGTCCGCTGTACCAGAGCGACCCTCAAAGTTACGGTTGAAGGTGCGCAGAGAAATACCAGCGCTGTTCGGCGCCTGTCCCATGCCAATGCAGGGACCGCAGGCGCACTCCAGCACGCGCGCGCCAGCGGCAATGATATCTGCCAGAGCGCCGTTTTTGGCGAGCATATTGTAGACCTGCTTGCTTCCGGGGGCAATGGCCAGGCTGACGTTGTCCGCGACGACCCTGCCTTTGAGGATAGAAGCCACACGCATCAGGTCTAAGTAAGAGGAATTCGTGCAGGAACCGATGCACACCTGGTCGATCTTCTGGCCAGCCAGCTCGGAGATGGGCTTCACGTTATCCGGGCTGTGTGGGCAGGCGGCCAGTGGCTCCAGGCTGGACAGATCAATGTCGATTTCCTCGTCGTACTGGGCGTCCGGATCGCTCGCCAGCGGCTTCCAGTCTTCCAGACGGCCCTGTGCTTTGAGAAATTCGCGAGTTACTTCGTCGCTCGGGAAGATGCTGGTCGTCGCGCCCAGCTCCGCGCCCATGTTGGTGATGGTGGCGCGCTCCGGCACTGTCAGAGAGGCAACGCCAGGGCCCGCATATTCGACGATCTTGCCAACGCCGCCCTTGACGCTGAGCATCTGGAGCACCTTGAGGATGACATCCTTGGCGCTGACCCAGGCGGGCAGGCTGCCGGTCAGGTTGACGCGCAGCATTTTGGGCATATTAATATGGTAAGCACCGCCGCCCATGGCCACAGCGACGTCCAGACCGCCAGCGCCCATCGCCAACATGCCGATGCCGCCGCCGGTCGGGGTGTGGCTGTCCGAGCCAATCAGCGTCTTGCCGGGCTTGCCAAAGCGCTCCAGGTGCACCTGATGGCAGATGCCGTTGCCCGGACGGGAAAACCAGATTCCGTGCTTTTTGGCCACACTTTGGATAAAGCGGTGGTCGTCGGCGTTTTCAAAGCCGGTCTGCAACGTGTTGTGGTCAATATAAGCGACGCTCTTTTCTGTTTTGACGCGGTCCACGCCCATCGCTTCAAATTCCAGATAGGCCATGGTGCCGGTTGCATCCTGCGTCAGCGTTTGGTCAATTTTCAGGCCGATGTCGCTGCCGACGGTCATCTCACCCTCTACGAGGTGCGCCTTAATGATTTTTTGCGCGATCGTCATTCCCATTTTTTGAATCCCCCTTCGGCATTTTGAGCAAAATATTACACTCCATTTTGGAACATCCATATTTCTATATTATCCACAATTTCACCGCGTTTGTCAATGAACGCATGGCCCCTGATGGCGATTTCCCGCCCGTACAGGCTGGAATCGGGAGAAAGAGTGTGTTATAATCAAGAAACAGAGCTGCTTTCGGATGCAGAAATACATAAATTTTCCGTCGTTGCGGCAAACTAAACGGCGGAGGTGAACACATGAAGATGTATAAAAACTACGCATCCATGCAGGCCTACGAGGATAACGAGGAGCCCGACAGCCGTGCGCCGGAATTGCAGCAGGACCGCATCAATGACACGGGCAGCGTTGTGACCGGCTCAGGCAGCCACACCATCCACTGCCTGACGATCATTGGGCAAATCGAGGGGCACACCATTTTGCCCAGCAACAATAAAACCACCCGCTATGAACATGTGATCCCACAACTGGTTGCCATCGAAGAGGAACCGAAGATTGACGGCCTGTTAATTCTGCTCAATACCGTTGGCGGGGACGTGGAGGCGGGCTTGGCGCTTGCCGAATTGGTCGCAGGCATGAAAAAGCCCACGGTCAGCCTGGTGCTCGGCGGCGGCCACAGCATTGGCGTTCCGCTGGCCGTAGCGGCGAAGCACAGTTTCATTGCGCCGACGGCAACGATGACGATCCATCCTGTGCGCATGAACGGCATGCTGCTCGGTGTACCGCAGACGATGGACTATTTTCAGCGCATGCAGGAGCGTATCACCCAGTTTGTGACGGATAATAGCCATATCTCGCCGGAACGCTTTTTAAAGCTGGCGATGAATACGCGCGAATTGGTCATGGATGTGGGGACGGTGCTGGACGGTCCGGAGGCCGTAGAGGAAGGCTTGATCGATTCACTGGGCAGCCTTTCGGATGCGGTGGATTGCTTGTATACCATGATCGACAAACGCCGCCGAAAGGCAAAGGCAAAAAAGTCTTCAAAGTAGCTGCAAAAGGCTGGGAGCGCTCGCCGCTTCGAGCCGGTACATAGCGAGGCGAGAATTCCCGCCATTTCGCACATCCCCTCCAGTATCCTGAGAAGATGGGGAAACTCCGTTAGAAACTTTCACAGTCGTTTTACATAGAGGAGAATTGCATTGGCACAATCCACAACAAGAAAAAAACAACTGCCGAGGCAGGCAGCGTCGAAAAAGCCAGCGGCAAAGGCAAAAACTGCTTCCAAACAGGGCGGCAGGCCACGTTCGGCTTCAAATGGGAAAAAGCCGGCACCCTCAAAAAAAGCGCAAGCGAGCCGCCGGGCGGCACCGTCTACGCACAAGCATAACCAGCGTGCGGCACTTGTGCTGTTTGCGGTGGCGGTTTTGCTCCTGCTCGTGGCGCTGATCCCAGGGACGAAAGGCTGGCTGATGGCGCATCATCTGCTGCACGGGCTGTTCGGTATATGGTCTGTCCTGTGGGCGGTGCTGCTTTTGTATGTCGCGGTGATGAGTTCCTTTTTTGAGCGAGAGCGGCTGAACGGGAAGGTTCTGTTGGCTTCTTTGTCTATTTTCGCCCTGTGCGGTGCATCGAATGCACTGGCAACACCTGCGGATAGCGCGAGTTTGGCAGACTTTTCTGGCCAGCTGCAGGCGCTGTTTTTGAACAGCAAAGACGGCGGTGGTGCAGGACTCGTGGGCGGACTGATCGGTTTGCCCGCCACGGTGGCGTTTGGCAAGCTGGGTGCCTGCATTGTGCTGTTTGTAGTGCTGTTTGTCCTGCTGATGCTTCTGACCGGTATGACGCTGGTTCGCTTGTGGCGCGGGATGCAGCGTTCGGCATCTGCCGTCGGACAGGCAGTGGCTACGGTACATGAGCAGCATGTGGAGCGGCAGGAGCGCAAGAACCGTCAGCGCAGCCGGAATATTGATATCCCGCTCGACGACGAGGGAATGCCGCTGCATCCGGTCCATACACCGCCGCCTGTAGAAAATGAAAAATTGCGGCGCCTGGAAGAGGCACTGGACATTGCTCCGGAATCTCCGCCCAAACAGGGTGCGCAGATCCCGCCCCCGGCGGCTGTCGTGGAAAAGAAAATGAAACGCCCCGCACAGCCCACACAACAGCCTGTGGCGGATTCCGGATCCGCACAGGCCGCCGAAAAGTACATGCAACGGCTGCAAACGGAGCAGCAAGCCGCACACACTGCCGCCCCGGCCAGGCCGCAGGAAATTCCGGCCGACACGCTGGAGGACGGTTACCACAAACCGCCTGTTTCCATGCTGGAGGCAGATGTAGTGCCGGATCAGACGGCTGTGGCGGGGGAACTGCAAACCAAGGGCCAACAGTTGGTGCAGGTTCTCAAAAGTTTTGGCGTCACGGCAAAAATCGTGGATATCAGCCGCGGCCCATGCGTGACACGCTATGAACTCCAGCCGGCGCCGGGGGTAAAAATCAGCAAGATCACAAATCTTTCGGATGACATTGCCATGAACTTGGCCGCATCCGGCGTGCGCATTGAAGCGCCGATTCCCGGCAAAGCCGCAGTGGGCATTGAGGTGCCGAATCAGCAAAAGAGTATGGTGCACATGCGCGATCTGATCGAGTCCAATGCCTTCCAGGGGGCCAAAAGCAAGCTGACCGTTTGTCTGGGCCGCGATATTGCGGGCGCACCGAAGGTGGCTGATCTCGCGAAGATGCCCCATCTGTTGATTGCAGGCACCACGGGCTCCGGTAAATCCGTGTGCCTGAATTCTTTCATCGTCAGCTTGCTGTATAAATCCACGCCCGACGAGGTGCGCTTTTTGATGATTGATCCTAAGGTCGTCGAGCTTTCCGTCTATAATGGCATCCCGCAGCTTCTGGTGCCGGTTGTCACCGACCCACGCAAGGCAGCGGGTGCGCTTGGATGGGCGGTCACAGAGATGCTCAAGCGTTATAAGACCTTTGCGGATTGCAATGTCCGCGACATCAAGTCCTATAACGCGATGGCCGCGCAGCGCGGATATGTGACAGAGGATGGACAGCCGATGGAACATATGCCGCAGATCGTCATCTTTATCGAAGAACTGGCGGATCTGATGATGGCCGCGCCGAATGAGGTGGAGGATAGCATCTGCCGTTTGGCACAAATGGCTCGTGCAGCGGGCATGCATCTTGTCATCGCGACCCAGCGGCCGAGCGTGGACGTGGTGACGGGCTTGATCAAAGCCAACATTCCAAGCCGAATTGCCTTGTCCGTTTCCTCGCAGGTGGACAGCCGTACGATCATCGATTCAAGCGGTGCGGAAAAACTGCTGGGCAACGGCGACATGCTCTTTTCGCCGGTTGGCGTGCAGAAGCCCCTGCGTGTGCAGGGCGCCTTTGTCAGCGACAGCGAGATCGAAAGCATCGTCGAGTTTATTAAGAAATCGCAGGAACCAGGTTATGATCCAGCGATTGCGGAAGAGATCGAGAAAAATGCAGTAGCCGACAAGAAACATGCCGCAGCCTCTGAGGAGACGGACACCGACCCCATGCTCGACGAAGCGGTTAAGTGTGTCGTCGAGGCAGGCCAGGCCAGTACTTCGCTGCTCCAGCGCCGTCTGAGGCTTGGCTATGCGCGTGCGGGCCGCATTGTCGACCAGATGGAGCAGCTCGGCATTGTCGGCCCGCATGAGGGCAGCAAGCCGCGCCAAGTGTTGATCACCTACCAGCAGTGGCTGGAGCGCAGCATGAACGCGCATGCGCCCGCGCAAAAGGAAGGCGACCCGCCGACCCTCGATGATGTGTAACTGGGCAGACGCCCGCCAAAACGATCAACTCATTTTCATGCAATGCAGGAGGAACGTTCATATGAAAACCATCAGTATCGACCGCTTTGAGGGCATTTATGCCATTTGTGAAGACGCGGACGGAAAGCTTTTTGCCATCGAAACTGCGGAGCTGCCAGAGGGCGCAGTGGAGGGGACGGTTCTGTCTGTGAATGATACGGAAGGTACGCTGAAGATTGACCAAGCGGAAACAGACCGGCGCCGCAGCAAAAATGCCCGTCTGCAAAAAAAGGCCTTTGGCCGCTAAGCGATGGGAGATAAGACGCGGGAAAACGTGCGGCGATCATAAGAAGACAGTAAAAAATCCTGTCCAGTCATTTTTTGCTGGACAGGATTTTTGTATTCTCTTTTACAGCGGTTCACTGTCGAGAAACAGGCGCGTACTGCGCCGGTCTGTGCGGTGGATCGCAACGCTTTGGACTAGTCCGATGCCGAGGTACAGACAAGCGGACGACGATCCACCTGCACTGAAGAAGGGGAGTGTGATTCCCATCACAGGCAGCAGATTTAGGCACATGCCGAGGTTAAAGATGGTCTGTGAGAGGAGCAGGCCGAAGAATCCCATGCAGATGCTGCTGCCGAGCAGGTCATTCGCATGGCGGCTCGTATGAAGACAGACGAACATCAGCAGCACCAACAGGACAATAATTGCCACACAGCCGATGAATCCGAGCTGTTCCCCCGCCACAGAGAAAATGTAGTCGCTCTGCTGGACAGGCACAGCGCTGGAATTGACACGCGGAGAATGAAACAGGCCGCGACCGGTCAGTTGGCCGCTGCCAATGCTCAGACGGCCGGCGAGTTGCTGCAACCCCTTGTCCAATGGGTCGTCCTCTGGATGGCGGAAAATCATGATGCGCTGCTTCTGGTAATCCTCCAGCACAAAGTTCCATAGAATCGGTATCGCCACCAGAATTGTGCCCAAAAGTATCAGAAAATATCGAAGCTTGATCCCCGCACCAAACGACATAAACAGGAAGATGCAGAAGAAGATGATGGCCGCGCCGTCATCCCCCTGCTGGTGCGCGATCAGCATGGGGATGGCGACGTGCACCAGCAACAGGAGTACATGCAGGGGCCGGTCGAGCAGATCACGTTCCTGCAATCCCTGCAAGTGCATGCCGAAGGTAATTAAAAAGCCGATTTTGAGCAATTCGCCGGGCTGAAACGTCAGGCCACCGGGCAGTTTGAGCCAGGCGGCGGCGTCGATGCCGCCTGCATTTTCAACTCGCGTCGCCTGAAATGTCGGAACAAACGTCAAGAGCATCAGCAGCAGACAGAAACCGCCAATGAGATACCAGAAATGCCCGAGCGTTCGATAGTCGAAGAATGTGATCAGGACAGCGCCGAACATCCCGGCGCAGACGGCCAGCAATTGAATGGCAAAATAGCTATACCGCCGTCCTTCTGACGGAACGGTTTTAATCAGCAGCAGTGCATAGGCGGATATGACAATCACCAGCAGCCACAGTGCCTTATTCGTGCGGCGGAAATAATTGGCAGCTTGGGCGCTGAATCTGGGCATGGCGCCGCCTCCTTCCTTTTCCATGTCCTTACGATTATAACACAAACGGCCCCTGAGAGAAACCCCAGGGGCCGTTGATTTACGATCTGTTCAATATTTAGCGCTTATTGCTCTGCTTCCAGATGCCCTGCTTCTCGGCAGCCTGGATGAGTTCCTCGCGGAAATCCGGATGCGCGATGCTGATCAGCTTTTCAGCGCGCTCCCACAGGGAAGCGCCCTTGAGGTTGACCATGCCATATTCTGTCACGATATACTGCGGATTTGAGCGCGTATCGGTCACCGCCGAGCCGTTTGGCAGGTAGGGCAGGATACGGGATTCGAGCTTGCCGGTCTTTTTGTTCTTAAACGTAGAGGAGCAGCAGATAAAGCTCTTGCCGCCCTTGGACAGGTAAGCGCCCATGACAAAGTCGAGCTGTCCGCCTGCGCCGGTCAACTGGTGGAAGCCGCTGGATTCGCCATTGAGCTGGCCGTAAAGGTCCAGGTTCACAATGTTATTGATGGAGATAAAATTGTCAATGGAGGAGATGACACGCACGTCGTTGACGTAATCGACAGGCGCTGTCATGCATTCCGGGTTGTCGTCCAGGTAATCATACATTTTCTGTGTGCCGGAAGCGAAGGCATAGACCTGGCGGCCATGGTCACGGGTCTTGTGCGCGCCGGTGATCTTGCCCTTCAGTGCCAAGTCGACAAATGCATCGACATACATTTCCGTATGTACGCTCAGATCCTTCAGGTCGGATTCCGCAAGCATGGACCCAACGGCGTTCGGCATACCGCCAATGCCCAGCTGCAGGCATGCACCGTTCGGAATTTGCTCAACAATCAATTTTGCCACTGCCTGATCGACTTCTGTGGCCGGTCCGGCCTCCGGCATGCAGCGGATTTTGGGCTCTTTAATCTCGACGATCTTGTCGACCTGCGAGATATGGATGCAGTTATCAAATCCGCCCAGGCAACGCGGCACAGCCGGATTGACTTCCAAAATAATGTACTTTGCACGCTCGCACACAGCGCCCTGGATCGAAGCGCCAGGTCCAAAGTTAAACCAGCCGTGTTTGTCCATCGGGGTGACCTGCAGCATCGCCACATCTGCGGGCGCGCAGTTTTCGCGAATATAGCGCGGCAGTTCGGAATAACGGATCGGGCAGTAGGTTACCATGCCGGCGGGCGCCTTCCGCTCAATTCCGGACATATGCCAGGAGTACCAGGAGAAGTGCTGCGTCGGGTTTGCCACTTGGAAGATGGCGGGTTTTTCCATCAGGATGCCGCCGCGGACTTTGACGTCCGTCAATTCTTCTGAACGCGCGGCAAGCGCAATGTCCAAGTCATGCACTGTGACGGCGGACCAGCCGTAGTCTACCCAGTCGCCCGATTTGATGACTTTGACCGCTTCTTCCGCTGTGGTCAGCTTCTGCTTATACTCGGTCTGAAAATCTGTGCTCATGCCAAAAACATCCTTTCCACCTTTTGAATACCAGACTGCACGAAAATGCGGGTGTATTTCCTGCACTTTGCATGAAGATCCATTCTGCATCAAAAAGATTGTGAATCTCTAAACAAAAACATTATAGCATTTTTCGCAAAAAATCACAAGAGCGCGCGAGTGGAAAATGGAAATTTTGTATGAGAAGGTCTTTCAAGAAAACCACATGTGCTCGACAAAAATTTTGACGCCGATGGCAATAAGCACAAATCCGCCCACAACCTGTGCGCGGGTACTGAGAACATCACCGCATTTTTTGCCGAGATAAACGCCGATAAACGACAGCACCAGTGTAATGCAGCCGATGATGCTTACTGACAGCAGCATCAGGGCTGGGGTTGTGGCGCCGACTGCACTGGGCAGGAGCACGCCCGTGGCCAATGCATCAATGCTGGTCGCAATCGCGAGCAGCAGTACGCGCCGCAGCGGAATGTCGTCCTGCAGGCAGGCGCCTTCGCCGCCCTTGCGTGCTTCACGCAGCATCTGGATGCCCAGGAAACCCAAAAGCAGCAACGCGACCCAGTGGTCCACCGCGCTGATGAGCTGTTCACCGGCCTTGCCGACCAGCCAGCCAATAACGGGCATTCCAAACTGAAAAGCGCCAAAGCTCACCGCCAGTTTCAAGGCAAAGCGCGGGCGCAGCCTGCGGGTTACGGCGCCATTGGCTACGGAGACCGCAAAGGCATCCATCGCGAGGCCGACCGCAATACCGACGAGAGCCAGATAATCCATAGGGTTCGATTCCTCCAATCTCTTTTCAAAAAACGCCCTGACTGGGACGCAGCACACCAAGTTTTCATCTTACTGCCCGAAAGCAGCTCTGTCAAGACAGACAGGCTGCCCGTGTCAATTATATGCGCCGGCGGGCCGGATAGAGCATTGCGCATTTTGTGGAAAAATGGTACACTTACTTCACAAGGATAGGCCGGGGCTTCCCGGTTGAAAGGAAGATGAGATTGGATGATCGCTGTCATTGATTATGGAGCGGGCAATCTGCAAAGCGTCGTCAAAGCGCTGCACTTTATCGGCGCGGATGTGACTGTCACCGCAGATCCGGCTGTGCTTCAATCTGCCGGCGCAGCTGTGTTGCCGGGCGTTGGAGCGTTTGGGGACGCTATGGCGAGCCTCAGGCAATCTGGCATGGTAAATGCCATTTCTGACTTTGTGCGGAAAGGGGAAAGGCCGTTTTTGGGGATTTGTCTCGGCATGCAGGTGCTGTTTGAAAGCAGCGAGGAATCGCCCGGCGTGCCGGGCCTTGGCCTTTTGCCCGGAAAGATCCTGCGCATTCCGGATGCGCCGGGCCGCAAGGTGCCGCACATGGGCTGGAACGATTTGACGCTGCGCGATTCCAGCGGCATTTTCGAGGGCCTTCCTCCGCATCCATATGTTTACTTTGTCCATTCCTATTACCTGCGCGCGGGCAATCCGCAGGATGTGGCCGCCACCACGGAATACGGCGTCACGATCGACGCGGCCGTGCACCATGATAATCTTTATGCCACACAGTTCCATCCGGAAAAGAGCGGCCGTGTGGGCCTGCAAATTCTGCGCAAGTTCACATCGCTGATCAAGGAGGGCTAAAGTTATGTATGCAAAACGCATTATTCCGTGCCTGGATGTCAACAACGGCCGGGTTGTAAAGGGCACATCGTTCGTCCATCTGCGCGACGCGGGCGATCCGGTAGCCTGCGCTATTGAATATGATAAGCAGGAAGCCGACGAGCTGGTCTTGCTCGACATCACGGCGAGCGCCCAGGCACGCGGCACACGAATTGATTATGTCCGCAGCGTTGCCGAACAGATTTTTATCCCATTCACCGTTGGCGGCGGCATTCGCACGGTGGAAGATTTCACGGTGCTGTTGCGGGCGGGTGCGGATAAGATCTCGATTAACAGCGCTGCCATCCGGACGCCGGGCCTGATCGCCGAGGCGGCGGAAAAGTTCGGCAGCCAGTGCGTGGTCTGCGCCATTGACGCCAAGCGCCGTCCAGGCGGCGGCTGGACCGTCTATATTGACGGCGGCCGCAAGGATACCGGCCTGGATGCCCTGGAGTGGGCGCAGAAAGCCGTTGGTCTGGGGGCAGGGGAGATCCTCTTGACCAGTATGGACGAGGATGGCGTCAAGCAGGGCTACGACCTGGCGCTGACCGCGGCGGTCAGCGAGCGCGTGAATGTGCCCGTCATCGCTTCTGGCGGCGCGGGCAAGCTGGAGCACTTTTATGATGCCTTTATCAAAGGGAAAGCCGATGCCGTGTTGGCCGCATCCCTGTTCCACTTTGGCGAGATTACGATTCCGCAGCTAAAGGAATACCTCGCCGGCCGTGGCATACCGGTACGGCGGGCGGCCGCGCAGTAATTTCCCCCACGCGGCAGACACCCAATGCGTTCGGCACTTGGAGAGCGCCTCGCAGTTGGAAACAGGCGTGCGAATTCCGAGTTTGCCCTGTCTGATTGTCAGCGGGACGCTTTAATCCTCCTCCAGTCCAGTGAATTGCATGGCGTAATATTTGGCGTATAGGCCACCCTGGGCCAGCAGTTCCTTGTGTGTGCCGCGCTCCCGGATGCCGCTGGTGTCCAGCACAAGAATTTCATCGGCATTGCGCACGGTCGAGAGCCGGTGCGCGATGGTGATTGTCGTTCGTCCGTGCGCCAGCGCATCCAGGCTTTGCTGGATATACCGTTCGCTTTCGTTGTCCAGAGCACTGGTCGCTTCGTCCAGAATCAGGATGGGCGGATCTTTCAGGAATACACGGGCAATGGCGATGCGTTGCTTTTGGCCTCCGGAAAGGCGCGCACCGCGCTCCCCGACAAAGGTTTCGTAGCCATCCGGCAGGCTCGTGACAAAGTCGTGAATATTGGCCCGCTTGGCAGCCGCGACAATTTCCGCATCTGTAGCGCCCGGCTTGCCGTAAGCGATGTTATCGCGCACAGTGCCCTCGAACAGGTAAACATCCTGTTGTACAATGCCAATGGCGTTGCGCAGGCTCTGCTGCGTCAGCGTGCGTACGTCCTGTCCGTCCACGCAGACACTGCCGCTGTCCACATCGTAAAAGCGGGGAAGCAGGGAGCACAGCGTGGTTTTGCCGCCGCCGGAGGGGCCGACCAACGCTACCGAGCGGCCGGCCGGGATATGGATGTCCACATCTTCCAGCACATTGCCCTCTTTTTTGTCGTAGCAGAAAGTCACATGGTTGTAGTCGATGTTCCCCTTTACGTTCTGCAAAGCCTTGGCATCTGGTGCATCCAGGATGTCGGGCGTTGTCTCAATGATTTCTTCAAAGCGGCGAAATCCGGAGATGCCTTTTTGCAGCATCTCAGTGAACTCAATGAGCACCTCGATGGGGTTGATGAAGATGTTGATATACAGTGCATAGATTGCGAGGTCCGCGGCTTGTAGGGTGCCCTTTGCGATAAAGAATCCGCCTGCCACGAGGACGGCCAGAAACATCATGCCTTCAAAGAAGTTGTTGCCCGCGTGGAAAGCGCCCATGCGGTGGTAGTTGTTTTCTTTCGAGATCAGGAACTGCTCGTTGCTGCGGCCGAATTTTTGGCGCTCAATCTCTTCGTTGGCAAAGGACTTCACCACGCGGATGCCTGCCAGACTGTCCTGCAAGCTCGCGTTGACGCCGGCAATTTTGATGCGGTTGTCCATAAATGTGCGCTGCATCTTTTTGTTCTGATAAATGCTGAAAAACAGCATCACCAGAACGATCACCAACAGGATCAACGTCAGCGGGACATTGACCATCATCAGCAGGACAAAGGAACCAATCAGCTTTACCAGGGAAATAAAGATGTTCTCGGGTCCGTGGTGGGCAAATTCCGAAATGTCAAACAGGTCCGACACCAGCCGGCTCATCATGGTGCCGGTGTTGTGGTTGTCATAATAGGAAAAAGAAAGCCGTTCATATTGATCGAACAGTTCCTGGCGCATCCGGCTTTCGATTTTCGCGCCCATGATATGTCCTTGTGCCGTAATGTAATACCGGCAAATGGTGCGGATGATATACATGCCCAGCAGGGCCAGCGCCATTGGCAGCAGGCTGCGCAGAATGACGCTGGCCTGTTGTGTAAACAGGGATTGATTAAGAATATTGAGAATTTGCGGAAATGCCAGATCAACGGCACTGACCAGAAAGGCACAGAGCAGATCCATAAAAAAGACGCCCTTGTGCGGTTTATAGTACGAAATGAATTTTTTGACCAGATGCATGGAAATCCTTCCTTTCTCACAGGCTTTTAGTTTATCATAAAGTTCCTGGTTTGAAAAGCATGGATCTTTCGTCTGGAAAAAATCGGCCAGTTGTGCTATGATACAAGGAATAAAAACGGAAATATCAGGAGGAAAAGGATCATGGATCAAAAAAAGATTCTGGCGGCTGTAGACCACACGCTGCTGACCCAGACCGCAACCTGGGACGAGATCAAAACGATCTGCGATGACGCCATTCATTACGGCACGGCTTCCGTCTGCATTCCGGCGTGTTTTGTGCGTCAGGCGAAGGCGTATGTGGGGGACCGGATGCCCATCTGTACCGTTATTGGTTTTCCGAACGGCTATACGACCACAGCGGCCAAGGTGTTCGAGACACAGGACGCCTTGTTCAACGGCGCGGACGAGATCGACATGGTTATCAACATCGGCGCGGTGAAGGCCGGACTTTATGATAAGGTGCGTGCAGAAATTCAGGCTGTCAAAGCCGCCTGTGGCGCGCATATCTTGAAGGTAATTGTGGAAACCTGCCTGCTAAATGAGGTGGAAAAAGTCCGCATGTGCGAAATTGTCACCGAGGCTGGCGCAGATTTCATTAAGACGTCGACCGGTTTTTCAACTGCGGGGGCGACCTTTGAGGATGTCGCGCTGTTTAAGGCGCACGTGGGTCCTAATGTCCGCATCAAAGCGGCGGGTGGCATCGCGAGCCTTGCGGATGCGGCAAAGTTCTTGGAGCTTGGTGCATCACGTCTGGGCACGAGCCGCATTGTGAAGCTGATTAAAAATGAGGAGGCATCCGGATATTAAAAATTCGCTCATGCTGGCGGTACGCCTAATTTGGCATGAAAACGCAGGCGGCAAAGCGTGGCAAAATTCAAAACAAAAATCATGCTGAAATCTTGCAAAAACCCCTTGACAAAATCTGCGCTGTGTGCAATAATAATATACGTTGCTCCACTGCGCACCATATGGGCCTGTAGCTCAGCTGGGAGAGCGTTCGGTTCGCATCCGAGAGGTCAAGGGTTCAAATCCCTCCAGGTCCACCAGATTATGAAGTCGTCTATGGATATCGCATAGCGGCGAGGAATTATGGGACACCCCCGTGAATAACAGGGGTGTCCCGATTTTTTTACGCTCTTTTAGATTATTTCGAGCTTCGCTTGGAGATCAGATTGCACCATTTTGGAAAACAGGAGGGAAAAGGCTGATTTTCATAATTGGTCTGCCACACCACTTTTGACACAGAAGGTTCTCCCGGCACTGCTTTTTCTCAGAGGTGATACGGGTATTTTTTTGCAATAGAAAAAGTGACATATCCGCTGCATGGCAAGATGGATATGCGCTTTATGGACTTCATCTTCGGTTACGAAAATTTCTGCTCTCTGGCAATAGTGTGAGGCGGCAGTGCGAAGCGGCGTTCATTTTATCGTTGACTAGCTCGGCTGACTTTGTTATGCTCCTTCAAATTCTTCTTAATTATATTTTACAGGTGCCTTGTAAAATTATGGAACTCAATTATTCGTGTTTCTCATAATATATATTGCATATAATTAAGACAAAGAGCATAAGAGCTAAAACAACGCAAAGTGTTATTGTTACTGTAATCAGTTGCTCCCATTTTAAAATAACAAACAGAATTATACTGACGAAACAAGCAGCACTAATTAAATAATTTGTAAGCAACAAGGCTTTTCTACTACTTTTCATCGTAATATACTTATCGCGCTCATCTGTAACCTTTTCAGCTTGCCTATCAATACTTAATTTAGTAAAGGCAGAAAAGAAATTGATTGCACTCCAAGCAAGTAAAAAAAATCCGGCTATAAGAAGCCTTGTTTCCATACCGCGAAAGGCAATAATACCGAAGCAAACACCTCCCAAAATCAAAACTATAATTGCCGTAACAAAGCTTCTCATATTTTTAATTCGCTTCATAATTCTTATCCTCCAATTCTTTGTTTTCTTTTAGACAACACAATTCTTCAACAGTCACACCGAATATTTCTGCAATTCTATATGCCAACATCAGTGATGGACTATACTGTCCTTTTTCGATAGAAACAATTGTTCTGCTTGAAACATGAACTAAGTCAGCTAATTGCTGTTGAGTTAGTTTGAATTGTGTTCGTAATTCTTTCACTCTTGTTTTCAATCAAGTCCCTCCTTAATATGAAGTCTGCTTCTTGTGAAGCTAACTTCATATTACCGCTAAGATATGAAAATGTCAACAGAAAATCGTTCAGTTGAAAATCTCACAATCATTCCGTATAATGACATTGTCTTGATAGAGGCAAATCTAAAGTTGATGGAGGTAAATAATTTGATCATAAGACGAGAAAGACTGGAAGATTATGATGAGGTATATCATGTCATAAAAGAAGCATTTAAAAGAGCAGAACATTCTGATGGAAACGAACAAAACTTAGTCGCTGAGTTAAGAAAAAGCAAGTCATTTATTCCTGAACTGTCTCTTGTGGCTGTTGAAGATGATAAAATCGTGGGGCATATTCTTTTTACAAAAGCATATGTTCAGGATGTTGAGGTGCTTGCCCTTGCCCCTCTTTCCGTATTGCCCGATTACCAAAACAAAGGGCTTGGATTATCTTTGATAGGTGCAGGGCATGACATTGCCCGCAAATTGGGGTATGAATATTCCGTTGTTTTGGGACATCCTAAATACTATCCAAAGGCGGGCTATATTCCGGCGAGCAAATATGGAATAAAAGCGCCATTCGAGGTTGAAGATGAGAACTTTATGGCGCTTAACCTTAATGGAAGCCAACGTAAGTTAAATGGGATTATGGAGTATGATAGGGCTTTTGGAATATGACATAAATACAAATAGTGACTGAAAGGAATGAGACTGCAAAGTGAAGTCGTCGAAGAACGCTCAAGAAAGATGGCGCAGAACTGGTCAGCCGTGTCGATCATAGTAGATTTTGGTGTAAATGCGTTGCTATAAAAACAAGGCTGGTGATATCCATAGACGACGCCATAATACAGATTATGAAGTCGTCTATGGATATCGCATAGCGGCGAGAAGTGATGGGACACCCCCGTGAATAACAGGGATGTCCCGATTTTTTTATGCTCTTTTTAAATTATTCTGAGCTTTGCTCAGAAATCAAGCCGCACCATTTTGGAAAGTAGGGGAAAAAGACAATTGTGGGAAATGGGTTTCTTGCGCCACTTCTGACACGGATACCTATCTCCGCGCCACTTTTTTCAGAAGTGACACAGGTATTTTTTGCAATAGAAAAAGCGCCGCAGCCGCTGCAAGGCAAGCTGGATATGCCGCCACGTTGGATATGTACGCCGATCACTCGCTGCGGCTGGCGCAGGAAATAGTAACGAAAAATTT
>ERZ1090878.264-NODE-264-length-29262-cov-9.341288_pt1 | contig 29262 bp, 25 predicted proteins | sample MGYA00478473_ERZ1090878 | MGnify/ENA primary metagenome ERZ1090878 (study PRJEB33644, sample SAMEA5815720) | chicken gut metagenome | biome: Chicken; feature: Gastrointestinal Tract; material: Caecum | place: Ireland | collected 2019-01-01 | study: A study of the... | reverse complement strand
GGTTTTTCTGCTTTTAAAGTACTTTATTTTCTTTAGAGTGCAAGATGCTTTTCTGTTTGAGAAAAATAGCAGTCTGTTTTTCAAAATTTTTTCTACACGCGGTCCAACCGGCTTTTTCGACAGTCTCAAGCCTTTCCGCACGGAAAGGCTTAGGCTGTTGAAAAACAAGGCAGATCATTCTTTTTCCGCCAACTCGGCAATGACCATGTCGGTCACGGTAAACGTGCCGTCGTCGGCCGGCTTGACCTCCACCAGGCAGAGCGCGCCGTCCCACACAGTCTGTGTTTCCCCGGCGGCGTTCGCAGCGCTCTGGTCGACCGTGACCCAAAGGTAACCCTTGCCAAGCAGTTCGCGGTAGGCCACGAATGTGACCTCGCTGTCAGCCAGCGTATAGGACGGATCACGCACAGCGTTACAGCAGCACAGCGACTGCAAGCGCGTATCCACCGGGCACTGGCTGGCCTGCGTGCCGGTGTAAGAAACGGCCGTTTGCACCTCCTCCAGGATTGGGGCAGCCACCTCCTGCTGTTCGGCCTTTTTGTCGGCATCGCCCTTTTTGGTCGGGGCAAACGACAGCGTTTCATAGCGCAGGTAGCCGAACGCCGGGCGCGCGTCTTTATAATCATCAAAAGCATCGCCCTTGTCGATGACCGACCAGGCGCCCACGCCCATCACACACATCAGCGCCAGACAGCACAGTAAAAACGCCACTTTTTCCAGTTTTCGCATAAAAACATCTCCAAAAAGCCGGGGCAAACGCCCGCGGTTTAAAATAAACGCACGCCGGCCGCGCCCGATCGCCCGGCCGGCGTGCACAGCAAACGCTGCAAAATCAGCTGCCGGTCACCATAAACGGCTGCAGCGCACTGGCCAGGCGCGGAATGGGCATAGACTGCAGCACCACGCGGCCCGGGCCGGTGACCTTGGTGTTGAACAGACCTTCGCCGCCGAACACCACATTTTTAACGCCTTTGACCGCCTGCACATCCATTTGGCAGGTGGCGTCCATCATGACCACATAGCCGGTGTTGGCCAGAATGCTCTGCCCCGGCGCCAGGTCATAGGTGGTGCAGCTGCCGTCCACCTCAATAAACGCCTTGCCGCTGCCGGACAGGCGCTGCATGATAAAGCCCTCGCCGCCGAACAGGCCGGCGCCCAGCTTTTTGCGGAAGAACATGGAAAGCTCCACGCTCCTTTGCGAAGCGAGGTAGCACGTTTTCTGCACGATGATATCTTTACCCGGCGCAATGTCGACCGCCAGGATCTCGCCCGGGAACGACGAGGCAAACGCCACGAGCCCCTGGCCGCCGCGCGCGGTATAAACATTCTGAAACAGGCGTTCGCCGCTGACCATGCGTGAAAACACCTTGCCGACGCCGCCGTTCGAGGTGGTGGTCATTTCCATATTTTCACTCATCCAGGCCATGGAGCCGCTCTCGGTCACCATGGACTCCTCTGCCTCCAGCGTGCACACGAGCACCGGCAGCGGTGCGCCTTTGATTTCATACTGCATAAAAAAGCCTCCTTCATCTGTAAATATATGCCAAAAGGCACGACAAAACGAAACGTTTAAGCCAGTTTTAGTATACCATTGCAGCGGCGCCTTTTCAACAAAAATCACAAAAAACCAGAATTCTTAAGAAATGTGCCCGGCAATTTGTCAAAATTTTAAAATAACCCGTACGTAGGGCCCGCCGCCCCTTGACAAAAAAGTTAGAGTGTGCTAACCTTTACATGAAAAGCAGAGGACAGCGCCCTATTATATATGTATATAATAAGGAATATAAATGAAGCAAAGCGCTTCTGCCGATTTTGCAAACAGCCGCACCGGCGGCGGGGAGGAACATACATATGACACTGAAAGACGCAAAGGTCGGCCAGACCGTGCGCGTGGTGCGCCTGAACGGCGACGGCGCGCTGAAGCGGCGCATTATGGACATGGGCATTACGAAGGGCACCCGTCTTTATGTAAAAAAGCTGGCGCCGCTCGGCGACCCGATGGAGCTGACGGTGCGCGGCTACGAGCTGTCGCTGCGCAAGGCCGACGCGCAGATGGTGGAGGTGGAGCCATGATCAGAATTGCACTTGTGGGCAACCCGAACTGCGGCAAAACGCTGCTGTTCAACCGCATCACCGGCTCCAACCAATATGTGGGCAACTGGCCCGGCGTGACCGTGGAGAAAAAAGAAGGCCGCATTGAGGGCGAAAACGACGTGATCATCACCGACCTGCCGGGCGTTTACAGCCTGTCGCCCTACACGCCCGAAGAGCTGGTGGCGCGCAACTACCTGGTCAAGGAAAAGCCAGACGTTATTTTAAACGTGGTGGACGGCACCAACATTGAGCGCAACCTTTACCTGACGACCCAGGTGTGCGAGATGGGCGTGCCGGTCGTGATGGCCATCAACATGATGGACGTGGTGCGCAAAAACGGCGACGAGATCCACCCGGACGAGATCGCCGAGCACTTCGGCTGCACGGTGTTTGAAATTTCGGCGCTCAAGGGCACCGGGGTAAAAAAGGCCGTAAAGCGCGCGATCGAGCTGGCGCGCAGCAACACCGGCATCCCGCCCGTGCACCACTCGTTTGACGACCGGGTAGAGAGCGTGATCCACCACATTTCCAGCCTTTTGCCGGGCAGCGTCGACATGCGCAAGCGCCGCTTTTATGCGACAAAGCTGTTTGAGCGCGACGAGGCTGTGCTCAAAGAGCTGGCCATGCCGCCCGGCGCGGAAGAGGGTATCCGGCGGTGCGAAGCGTTTTACGGCGACACGTCCGACGGCATCATCGCCGACCAGCGCTACCGCTACATCACCTCGGTGATCGGCGAGTGCGTGACGAAAAACAAAACGAAAAAATCCACCACGCAGAAGATAGACGACATTGTGACGAACCGCTTTTTGGCGCTGCCGATCTTCGCCGTGATCATGTTCTGCGTGTACTACCTGAGCGTATCGCTTGTGGGCGGCGCCGTGACCGACTTCATTACCGACGGCATTTTCGGCGCCGAAGGTTACCTGACCGTGCCGCTCGTTGCCTTTTTGACCGGCGTGGGCTGCGCACCGCCCGTCATCAGCCTGGTGCAGGACGGCGTGCTGGCCGGCGTGGGCACCGTGCTGGGCTTTGTGCCGCAGCTTCTGGTGCTGTTTGCCTGCCTGGCGTTTTTGGAGGACTGCGGTTACATGAGCCGCATCGCCTTTATTATGGATAAAGTGTTCCGCAAGTTCGGCCTGTCGGGAAAGTCGTTCATCCCGATTTTGATCGGCACCGGCTGCGGCGTGCCGGGCATTATGGCCTCGCGCACGATCGAAAACGAAAAAGACCGCAAAATGACGGTCATCACCACCACGTTCATCCCCTGCGGCGCCAAGCTGCCGGTCATTTCGCTGGTTTCCGCCTCGCTGTTCGGCGGCGCCTGGTGGTTTGCGCCGTGCGCCTACTTCATCGGCATTCTGGCCATTGTGCTCAGCGGCGCCATGCTGAAAAAAACGCGCCCCTTCCTGAGCGGCGACACGCCGTTTGTGATGGAGCTGCCGGCCTACCACATGCCGACTGCCAAGAATGTGCTCAAAAGCATGTGGGAGCGCGGGTCTGACTTCTTAAAGCGCGCCGGTTCCATCATTCTGCTGGCCTCCATCGTGATTTGGTTTTTGTCGAGCTTCGGCATCGAGGGTTCGCGCTTTGTGATGGTGGAGGACATGGACCGCTCTATTCTGGCCTACGCCGGGCGCGTCATTGCCGTGCTGTTCGTGCCGCTGGGCTTTGGCGAGTGGCAGGCCAGCGTGGCCACGCTGATGGGCCTTTTGGCCAAGGAGGGCATCGTTTCGGTGCTGGGCGTGCTGACAAGCGACATCACCACGCTGTTCACGCCGCTTTCCGGCTTTGCATTTTTGGTGTTCAACCTTTTGTGCATCCCCTGCATCGCGGCCGTTTCGGCCATGTGGCGCGAACTGAAAAGCCCCGCCTGGTTTGCCTTTGCGCTTGGCTACCAGACCCTGTTCGCCTACGCCGTTTCGTTTTGCATTTACCACTTCGGGCTGCTGTTTACGACGGGCGGCTTCTCGGTATCCACCGGCATTGCGTGCCTGATCGCAGCATTTTTCGTGTTCATGCTGGTGCGAAGACCGAGCCGGCCGAAAAAAGCAGCCGCGGGAAAGGCGGCGGTATAAATGGCGGCAACGATCATTACCCTGGCCGCTGTGGCGGCCCTTGCCGCGCTGGCTGTTTTGACCCTGAAAAAAAGCGGCGGCTGTTCCGGCTGCGCGGGCTGCGACCACTGCGCCGGCGGGTGCAGCGCGTGCGCGCACAAAGAAAACTGTGCCGGTGGGCAAAAGACAGTGCAAAAGCGGTAAGCCTGCCCTGCCGCACGGGTGTACAGAGACCTCTTATCTTTTACAAGCAAAAGCGGCCTGACGGCCGCTTTTTTGCTTTTGTGGACAAACGGTAAATTTTCTGTGCTTTTACAAAACGGGCATTGTAATTGCGGCAAAATATGGTATACTAAACTGTACTTGTTGCAAACTTCGGAAAAGAGGATGAAAAATGGCCTACCAAGTAAAAAAATACCCCATCCGCAGTGTGCCCAAGCTGCAGCTGGCCTTTTGGATCGTTGTGCGCATTGCCATGCTGGGCTGCGCGGCCTACTCCTTTATCATAGATCACGACCTGGTCATGGGGTTTGAGTCGGTATTCTGCTTTATCTTTACCCATTTGTGGGACATGTTCCAGGTGTTCGGCAACGGCAGCTTTATTGAAGAGGTCACGCCGCTGTCGCAGACCATGCTGAACCTGATCATTTTCATTGGCATTGTGTTTGGCAGCTACATTGGTTTTTTTGACACCGTGCCCCACTTTGACGACTTTATGCACTGCCTTAGCGGCTTTGTGTGCGCGTCGTTCGGCTACGACTTTGCCGTGATCCTGCAGCGCAAAAAGGGCCCCTGCTCGGTGATTTTGGCCGCCATGTTCGGCATTATGTTCGCCATGACCATTGCCTGCGGGTGGGAGATGTACGAATTCATTATGGACCGCCTGTACGACACCAATTTGCAGCTGGCCAAACCGCTGGAGGGCTTTGACTACGCGGCGGCCGGCTACCAGGACGCCGGCGACTACGGCCTGATCGACACGATGACCGACATCAGCATGAACGCCGTCGGCGGCATCACCGGCATGATCTTTATGATCGTCTACCGCAAAAGAACCGGCAAAAAAGCAGCCGCCAGGCTGGCCGCCGACACACCGGATGAAAACAACTAAAAATACAAAAAACGCCGCCCGAGTGGGGCGGCGTTTCAGCGTGTCAAAATGGTGTAATGGCAACAAATTATACGATCTGACACGCTGAGAGACTGCCAAAAAGGCGAGCTGGATTTTGTATTTTGCGAGCGGGAGCCGTACAGTGGTACTGCCCCCGAGCAAAAGACAAAAAGCGCAAAACCGCACTACTGTGCGGTTTTTCTGCTTTCAAAATGTTTAATTGCTTTTAAAGCACAATGTGTTTTTCTGTTTGAAAAAGCAGTGAATCATTTTTTGAATTATTGTTGTGCGCGGTCCAGCCGGCTTTTTCGGCAGTCTGAACGCCGCCCGAGTGGGGCGGCGTTTTTGTGCGCCTTCGGCAAAAAATAAACGCTTTCGGCACGTTTTTGCGCAAAACAGACCAGCGTTTGTCAAAACCGGCCGTTTCTGGTCACATACGGAAAAAAGGCCAAAGATTGTATCCAAATTATCATTGATTTTGTGCAATTTTATGGTATAATAAGAGCAACAAAGAAAAATCTTCACTTTTCGGAGGAAGTATTGTGAAATACCCAGATTACCGCGAACAGCGTTCGCACGGCACGCTGGCCTTTCCGTGTCAATATTACAACGTTACCCGCACGCACCCGCGTTATTATGCGTCTTTTCACTGGCACCCGGAAACAGAGCTGATCCGTGTGCTTTCCGGCTGCGTACATGTGAACACCGACACCGCCAAATACGAACTGCACCCCGGCGAACTGCTGCTGATCGGCGGCGGCATACTGCACAGCTACGCCCCGGAAGACAACTGCGAATACGAATGCATTGTGTTCGACATGGACTTTTTGTCCGGGGCGGCCGACATATGCCGAAGCTATTTCCGCTCGCAGTCCATGATAGACCCGTTTTTTACAAAAAACGACACCGAGATCGTGCAGGCGGCTTACGGCGCTTTTGACACGATGCGCGCGGAGCGCGCAGGCTATGAACTGCTGACCGCCGGTTTTCTGTGCACCTTTTTTGCAAAAATCATTGAAAACGGCCGGTACAACCAGATCGTAACGCTGTCTTCTTCCCAGCGCAAACGTCTGAGCGCCTTCAAGAACGTGCTGTCCTACATAGAGGGGCACTACGGCAGCGAAATTTCGCTGGACGACCTGGCCGACGTGGCCGACATGAACCCCAACTATTTCTGCCGCTTTTTCAAAAACATGACCGGCAAGACCCCCATCGACTACCTGAACTATTACCGAATCGAAAAAGCCTGCGCCGAGCTGGCCGAAGGTTCCAAGACCGTGGCCGAAATCGCAGAGCACTGCGGCTACAACGACTGCGGCTACTTTATCAAAGTGTTCAAGCGCTACAAGGGCGTAACGCCCTCGCGCTACTTAAAATGAACCGTTCTGCTGTGAACAAAAACCTGCTGCCAACCGGCGGCAGGTTTTTCTTTTTCACGACTTTTTTGGGGATTTTGTTTATTTTTGGGTTTTGCGCAATTTTCCACATTTTTTACACATGCACGAATTTGCAAACCGCGCAATATTTTTTAATAGTTTTAAATTATTATATTAATTACATTAATATATAAAATCATTCCTGACTTTCGACCGTATTTTTAATGTAAAGGAAAACCCTTTACAAAAAAGATCGCCGGCAAGAAGGGCGGCGAGGCAAAAAAAGCGGCACGCAAAACTGCAAAAAACACAGAATCACACGGCTGTGCGCCGTCAAAATACGGCCAAAAAGCCCCAAAAATGCACGCCGTGCAGGCCGACCGTTTGTACGGTGTAATTTTACACGCCTTTTGTCTAATATAGTACGCAATGTACTACAAAACAGACATACTATATATTGATATTTTTCGGAAATTCCCCGAAAACAAATCAATATGTAGTGCCGATTTCAAATTGTTACAAAAAAAGGTTACAAAATGACATTTTTGGAGTGGCAGTTTTTTAGAAATTGAACAAATTTTGAACTTCACGCTTTAGCAGGTGAAAACAAATAATGGACGAATCAAAAGGTATAAGTCTATTTGTAAAAAGGGGCCAAAAACGGTTATTGTGCAAACTGCACAAACAGAGGCGGTTTTGAAAATTGACTTGTTGTGAATTTGTGATATAATGGCCTTGTTTGCGGAAATACTATAACGGTCAATGCAAAAAAAACAGATTTTGCCAGCCGTGTTGCAGGCGCATATTTTTACCTGCCGCGGCTGTTCAAATATGGCTGAAGCCTTTAAACGATTTCCCATTTAAGAAAAGGAGAATTAGATGATTAACCAATCAAGCGTTGAAAGGGTGCGCAAGCTTTCGCGAGTGCTCCTTGCAACCGTGGTCGTGGTGCTGCTTACAATCACCTATTTTGCAACAACGGCGTTTGCAGGCATGCTTGGCGAGTACAACGTGACCATCGTTGACGGCGACGACACGATCGCAGTGACAACAAATGAAACGGCTGCATTCGAAATTCTTGAACAAAATTCCATTACCATCGGCCCGGACGACAAAGTCGACATTTCTGCTTTTGAAAGCGGCAAGGGCGGCACCATCGTCATCCAGCGGCTGAAATCGGTCAATATTGATTTCGAAGACAATATTTCCACTTACGAGGTATATGCCGAAACGGTGAAAGAAGCCATGGAAGAGATCGGCATCGTCCTGACCGAGAACGACACGGTCAACTTTGACCTGAGCGAACCGGTCACCGAGGGCATGGTCATCCGCATCACTTCCCCGCGCGCCGTTTCCCTGACGGCGGACGGCAAGACCACCAGCCACCTGCTGACGGGCGGCACGGTGGGCGAGCTGCTGCAGGCAGCCGGCATCACCCTTGGTGAAAACGACACCGTGACCCCTGGTGCGGACACACAGCTGGCCGCCGGCCTGCAGGTCGTTGTGCAGCGTGTGGAGTACAAAACAGAAGTCAAAACCGAAACCCTGCCGTACACCACCAAAACCGTGAACGACAGTTCGCTGGCACGCGGCAAAACAAAGACTGTAACAAAAGGCGAAAACGGCCTGGACAAAGTGACCTACCTGGTGAAATATGTAGACGGCGAAGCCGTTGAGATGACCGAGCAGGCACGCGAAACGGTCAAGGAAGCTACGCAGAAGGTCGTGAAAGTCGGCACCAAAAAAGTCTCTGCCGGCCAGAACGGCGTTTCGTCCAAGGGCGGCTACAGCGTAGGCGACGTGATCAGCGGCCGCAAAACGCACTACTGCGCCTGCACCAAGTGCACCGGCCGCACTTCCAATTTCAAAACGGCCAGCGGCATGAAAGTCTACAACGGCATGAGCAACCCGTATATCGTGGCCTGCAACTGGCTGCCCCTCGGTTCCGTGATCGAGGTGGACGGCGTGCAGTACACCGTAGCCGACCGCGGCGGCAGCGGCCTTTCCAAAGCCGGCAAGATCGACATCTTTACACCGGAAGGCCACGCCGCATGCCTGAAAAAAGGCATCGGCTCGTGCACGATCAAGATCGTACGCCTGGGCTGGTAATAAAAACAAACAAAGCGTCTGCAAAAGCAGGCGCTTTTCTTTTGTTCTCTCCAAATCCGCGGCTGCGCGTTTGCCGGCGCACGGTCCGGCGAAAACGGCGGCACGAAACGGCCGATTTTTGTGCACTGCCCCGAAAAGCGGCGATTTCCTTGACTTTTGGGGCGGAATCAAGTAAACTGACAATAGATTATTATAAATACAGCGGAGGCAGAAAGATGTTAAACAGTGAAAAAACGATGGACGCCATTGTAGCGCTTTGCAAAAACAGAGGCTTTGTGTACCCCGGCTCCGAAATTTACGGCGGCCTTTCCAATACATGGGACTACGGCCCGCTGGGCGTAGAATTTAAAAACAACGTCAAAAAGGCCTGGTGGAAAAAGTTTGTACAGGAAAGCCAGTACAACGTGGGCCTGGACAGCGCCATTTTCATGAACCCCCAAACCTGGGTGGCCAGCGGCCATGTGGGCGGCTTTTCCGACCCGCTGATGGACTGCAAGGTCTGCAAAACGCGCCACCGCGCCGACCAGCTGATCGAGGCCAGCGGCGTGAACCCGGCCGGCTGGAGCAACGAGGAGATGAGCGCCTACATTAAGGAGCACAACATCACCTGCCCCGACTGCGGCAGCTGCGACTTTACCGACATCCGCCAGTTCAATTTGATGTTCAAAACCTACCAGGGCGTAACGGAGGACGCGAAGAACGAGATCTACCTGCGCCCCGAAACGGCCCAGGGCATTTTTGTAAACTTTGCGAACATCCAGCGCACCACGCGCCGCAAGGTGCCGTTCGGCGTGTGCCAGGTGGGCAAGTCCTTCCGCAACGAGATCACGCCCGGCAACTTTATTTTCCGCACGCGTGAATTTGAACAGATGGAAATGGAATTCTTCTGCAAGCCCGGCACCGATTTGGACTGGTTCAAATACTGGAAAGACCACTGCGAGCAGTTTTTGCTTTCGCTTGGCCTGAAGAAAGAGAACATCCGCCTGCGTGACCACGAAAAAGAGGAGCTGTCGCACTACTCGAACGCCACGACCGACATTGAGTTCCTGTTCCCGTTCGGCTGGGGCGAGCTTTGGGGCATTGCCGACCGCACCGACTTTGACCTGACCCGCCACCAGGAGACCTCCGGCAAGTCGCTTGAGTACTTTGACCCGACGACGAACGAAAAATACCTGCCCTACGTCATTGAGCCGTCGCTCGGCGCAGACCGCGTGGCGCTGGCCTTCCTTTGCGACGCTTACGACGAGGAGGTCGTGGACGAGGCCAAAAACGACAAGCGCACCGTTTTGCGCCTGCACCCGGCGCTGGCGCCCTACAAGGCCGCCGTGCTGCCGCTTTCCAAAAAGCTTGCCGAGCAGGCCGGCGAGATCTGCGCGGCTTTGCGCAAAAAGTTCAACATCGACTACGACGACGCCGGCTCCATCGGCAAGCGTTACCGCCGCCAGGACGAGATCGGCACGCCGTTTTGCATTACCTACGACTTTGACAGCCAGGAGGACGGCTGCGTGACCGTGCGTGACCGCGACACGATGGAGCAGGTGCGCATGCCGATCGACAAGCTGGCCGCTTACATCGAGGAAAAGCTCGACTTTTAAAGGCTTTAAGGAAGTGTTCCTATGGACAGAAAGCTGATCAAAAAACAGGCGCGCACGCTGATCCGTGGCAACGTGTGGAAGCTGTTTGTCATTTCGCTGGTGACCGTGATGCTGGTGCCGCTGGTGCAGGGCGTCGTTACCCTGCGCACAACGGCGGCGGATCTGCGCGAGATCGTGGAAGACGGCCTGCTGGAGGAAGACGGCGGCTTTAACAGCTACGGCAGCGAAGAGGAATTCGACTTTTACAACTTCGGCAACGACGACGCGTTCGACCCCTATTACTTTGAGGATTTCGGCAGCCGGATCGGCGCGCTGCCGACAGCCGCGGCAGACGAATACGGCTCCGGCGACTTCGGTTACGGCGATTTCGGCACGGACGACTACGGTTATGCCGATGACTACGGTTACTACGACGGTTACGGCGACTTCGGCGAATACGACGGCGACGGCTGGGGCCTTTACCCCGGCGACGATTACAACAGCAACGACGCGTTTGAAAACCGCTACAGTGTAACGCCGCAGTCCATGCTGCGCTTTCTGGTGACCCTTCTGCTGAGCTTTGTGCTGAGCGTAGCCGCCATCATCCTGCTGCCTGTGCAGACGACCGCTGCCGGCTACTATGTGCAGACCGTGCGCGGCCGCAAGCCGGACGTGGGCAAAGACATTGGCTACATTTACAAAACCGCGTTTAAAACGGCCTACTTCAAAAAGCTGGGGCTTGAGCTGCTGATGAATCTTGCCATCGGCGCGGCCTCGCTGCTGTTCATCGTGCCCGGCGTCATCCTTTCGCTGCACTGGGCCTTTGCGCGCCAGATCCTTTGCGACAACCCTGAAATGGACATTTTTGACGCGCTGCGCCTGAGCGGCCAGATGACCAAGGGCCACAAGGGCGAGCTGTTTGTGCTTTGGCTGAGCTTTTTGGGCTGGTTTTTGCTGGGCAGCATTACGCTGGGGCTGGCCTGGATCTACGTTTACCCGTACTACCAGACGACCGTGGCGCTTTACTACCAGAACTTCAAGATCCGCGCCCTGCAGACGCACGCCGTGGACCCGCAGGAATTCATGTCGCAGGCCGAACGCGCGGCGCAGTTCACAGCCCAGACCGGCACGCCCTGGGGTGCCGGTGCAAACGGCTATGTGCCGCACCAGGAGCAGGCGCAGCCGAACACAGGCTGGGCGCCGCCGCAGACTGCGGCTTACCCCGGCGCACAGGCTTCCCCGGCGCAGCCGGCCGGCGGCGTAACGTTTACCGAAGCGCAGTACACCGTGCCGCAGGAGCCGGACTACATCCGCCCCGAGGCGCCGAAAGACGTGTTTGCTGCCGCCGAAGAGCCGCAGGACGTTTTTGAAGCAGCACAGGAGGCCGCAGAGCCGTTTTCTGCACCGCAGACGAGCTCGGATGCGAAAGATACAGAAAACGCCGCGCAAAGGCCGCAGAACGCAAATTCCGAGTCTGCACCCGAAACATCCGGCGATGCCGGCACAGAAAACGGCGCCGCACACAGCGGTACACCGGCAAACAACGCAAAAGACACACCGGCCAGGACCGATGCTGACACCCCGGACCCGCCGCAGGAAAGCGCGCCCGAACCGGCGCCCCAAGACGAAAGCGGCGAAACAAAAGAATAATTTATTGCAAACCAAAAAGGAACAGGCGAAAACCTGTTCCTTTTTTCATGCCGCCGGCATATGTTTTTTACACCGCACACAGCGAAAAGCCCCGCCCGGCAGGTGAGCGTTGCCGGGCGGGCACAAAAGGGGATGATTATTGGCTATATGTTTTGTGCGGCTGCAGCGCCCTGCAAAGCAAAGGTCCGGCAGCAGATCAGTCGCATGCACAGATGCACTTGCGCGTAGAGAGCACCGACGACGGGGAGACCGAAAATTCATCGAGTCCCCAGGCGTTCAGCTGCGGGATCAGGCGCGCGTCGGCGGCGGCCTCGCCGCACATGCCGACCGGAATGCCGGCGCGGCGCGCGTTTTCGATCGTCATCTGGATGGCACGCTGCACGGCGGGCTGCATGGCGTCGTACAAATAGGCCACGTCCGCATTGCCGCGGTCGCAGGCCGTTACATAACCCGTAAGGTCGTTGGTGCCGATGCTGAAAAAGTCCGCCTCTTTGGCCAGAAGGTCAGAAGTCAGCGCAGCGGCCGGCGTTTCCACCATGATGCCGACCGGCACGTCGCGGCGAAACGGCTTGCCCTCGGCAGCCAGCTCCCCGGCGCACTCCGCGATCAGGGCGCGCGCCTGGCGGATCTCCTCCGCCGTGCAGATCATGGGCAGCATGATCTTGATGCGCCCGCAGCACGCCGCACGCAGCAGGGCGCGCAGCTGCACCTTGAACACCTCCGGGTGCTTTAAGCAGTAGCGGATGGCGCGGCAGCCGAGAAACGGGTTTTCCTCTTTTTCCATTTGCAGGTAAGGGATGTCCTTGTCGCCGCCCACGTCGAGCGTGCGGATGATGACCTCTTTGCCGGCCATGGCCTCGGCCACCTCGGCATACGCCTTGTACTGCTCCTCCTCGTCCGGCAGGGCCGGGCGGTCCATAAACAAAAATTCCGTACGGAAAAGGCCGATGCCCTCGGCCGAAGACTCCAGCGCGACCTGCGCCTCGGCCGGCGAACCGATGTTGGCATACACGCTGCGGTGCACGCCGCTTTTTGTTACGGTGGGGCGGGTGCGGTACACGTCGAGCAGGGCTTTTTCTTTGCTGTATTCCGCCTGCTTCTGCCGGTAGGCTTCCACCGTCTCCTCGTCCGGCGCAATGAACAGATCGCCCGAAAAGCCGTCGGCGATGACCAGGTCGCCGTCGTGGATCTGCGTACACGCACCGGCGGCGCTGAGCACGGCCGGCATTTCAAACGCGCGCGCCAAAATGGCGGAGTGCGAGGTGACGCCGCCCGTTTCGGCCACCATGGCCACGGTGTTTTTGCGGTTCATGGCAGAGGTCATGGACGGGGTAAAATCCGCAGCCACCAGCACGCTGCCGGGTTCTACTGCGGCCAGATCGACCGTTTTTACGCCGAGCAGCAGCTGCAGAAGGCTGGTTTTGATGTCGTTCACGTCGGTGGCGCGCTGGCGCAGCAGCGCATCGTCGGCCGAAGCGAACATCTGGTAAAACATGGTGCAAACGGCGTCCACAGCGGCCTCCGCCGTCTGCCCGCCGTCAATGTTCTCGTTCATCTGGCCAAGCATGAACGGGTCGTCCAGCATGGCCAGGTGGCCCTCTAAAATTTCGGCGTTTTTGCCGCCGGCCTCTTCTTTGAGCCGGTCGGCGAGCGCCCTTGTCTCGGTGCGGTAGCGGCCGGCCGCATCGGCAAGACGCGCTTTTTCCTCATCCGCCGTGGTAAACTCGCGGGCGGAATAATCCAGATCCGCCTGCCTGACCACCACAGCGCGGCCAATGCCGTAGCCGGCAGATACGCCGGCGCCCTTCAGCTTAATCATCGAGGCCGTTTTCGATCATGGACACGGCCTTGTCGAGCATGGCCTGCTCGTCTTCACCGTCGCATTTGATGGTGATCTCGGAGCCGTACTTCAGGCAGGCCGCCATGATGTTCATGATGCTTTTGCCATTGATCTCTTTGCCGCCGAAGTCAATGGTGATGTTTGCTTTATACTTGGTCATTTCCGCCACGAACAGGTTTGCCGGGCGCATGTGAAAGCCCATTTTGTCGACGATTTTCGTTGTTTTCTGTACCATACGATTTTTCCCTCTTTCAGTTTCAAATAAAATTATCGGCAGCCTGCCGCACAGTGCGTGCGGCAGGCACATTCACGAGCAGACTTATTTTGCCTTGGCTTTTTTGGCCTTTTTGGCGACCGGGGCGTCGGTCCTTTTCTTTTTCAGAAGCGCCAGCATCAGCGCGCCGACAACGGAACCGGCGACAAGCGCCACGATGAAGCCGAGCACATTGTCCACGACCGGGAACACGAAGATGCCGCCGTGGGGCGCCGGGCAGGAGCAGCCGAACAGTGCCGAGACAGCGCCGGCGACCGCCGAGCCGACCATGCAGCTGGGGATGACGCGAAGCGGGTCGGACGCCGCGTAAGGGATGGCGCCTTCGGTGATGAAGCAAAGACCCATGACGTAGTTGACCGGGCCGCTCTTGAGCTCTTCATCGGTCCATCTGTTTTTGAAGAAAGTGGTGGCCAGGGCGATCGCGATCGGGGGCACCATGCCGCCGATCAGAACGGCCGCCATCGTCCAGTCGTTGGCCGTTGTGGCATCCGTCAGCATGGCCGTGCCGAACACATAGGCCGCCTTGTTGAACGGGCCGCCCATATCAATGGCCATCATGGCCGCCAGAACGACGGAAAGCAGCAGACGGCTGGTTTCGCCGAGCGCCGTCAGGCCGTTGGAAAGGCCGGTGTTGATCAGGCCGATGACCGGGTTGATGAGGCACATGAACAGACCCATCAGCAGCGTGCCGAACACCGGGTAGAGGAACACGGGTTTTACGCCGTCCATGCTCTTCGGCAGGAACGAAAAGATCTTTTTGAGCGCCAGCATGATGAGACCGGCGACAAAACCGGCGATCAGAGCGCCGAGGAAGCCGGAAACCGCCGTGCCGTCGCCGACCAGGTTCTGGTTTTCCAGCAGGCTGTTGAAGGTGTAGCCGCTGGAGGCGAACACGCCGCCGACGAAGCCGGGCAGCAGGCCGGGACGGTCCGCAATGGACTGCGCGATGTACGCGGCCAGCACGGGCAGCATCAGGGCGAACGCGGCTTTACCGATCCAGAACACGATGGCCGCGACAGGGTTGGTGTAACCGAACGTGCCGCCGACGTCGGCGTTGCCGGCGATCGAGTCGATCAGGAAACCGAGCGCGATGAGCACACCGCCGCCGACCACGAACGGCAGCATGTGCGAAACGCCGTTCATCAGGTGTTTATAGATCTGGCGGCCGAAGCTCTCTTTTTCCTCGCTGTAGGCCGCTTCGGACGAACCGCCCTCGTGGTGGTACACGGGCACGCTGCCGTCCATGATTTTGTTCACAAGCTCTTCCGGCTTATTGATGCCGGACGAAACAGAGGTTTTCAGCACCCTTTTGCCGTCAAAACGGGCCATTTCCACGTTTTTGTCGGCGGCCACGATGATGCCGTCTGCCGCTTCGATCTCTTCCCGGGTCAGGCGGTTCTTTACGCCGCCGGAGCCGTCGGTCTCGGCCTTCAGGGCATAGCCCAGCTTTTCGCCGGCTTTTTCCAGCGCCTCAGCCGCCATATAGGTATGCGCGATGCCGGTGGGGCAGGCCGTGACGGCCAGAATGCGGTAACCGGTTTTGGCCGGCGCCTCGGCGGGCTTTTCGTCGTACTTTTCCTTTTCGGCCTTGTCGATCACGGCCAGGAACTGTTCGGGCGTTTCGGCCGCGCGCAGGGCTGCCGTAAAGTCCGCATCCATCAGCATCGTCATCAGGCGGGCCAGAATTTCCAGGTGCACGTCGCCGTCCATCGGTGCGGCGATCATAAAGAGCAGGTCAGACGGCTTGCCGTCCGGTGCACCGTAGTCCACGCCGCCCGGCACGGTCATGGCCGAAAGCGACGGTTTTTGCACGGCGCCGCACTTGGCGTGCGGCACGGCGATGCCCTCGCCGATGGCCGTGGTGCCCTGCGCCTCGCGCGCAAGGATGGCTTCTTTGTAGGCGGCCACATCGGTCAGGTCGCCTGCTTTTTCATGGAGCGCTACCAGCTTGTCGATCGCCGCTGCCTTGTCCGGGGCAGCCGTCTTCAGCTCGATGGCGCAGGGGTTGAGTAAATCAACGATTCGCATAAAGACTCTCCTTTTCTCGCCGCGCAAGCGGCTGTTTATTTTTTAAGAAGCGCACAGGCTTCTTCGATCCCTTTTTTATCGGCCAGGCCGATGGAAAACGCCGTGGCGTTGCCGGCCGCCGCGCCGAGCAGCAGCGCCTCGGCGTAGTCGCCCGTCTGTGTCCAGCCGGCCACGAAACCGGCCACCATGGAGTCGCCGCAGCCGACCGAATTGACCGGCTTGCGGTCGATGATGCCGGCCTCGTAGCAAGCGCCGTCCTCGGCGATCAGCGCCGCGCCGTCCTTGCCGCGCGACACCAGAACGTTTCTGGCGCCCATCTGCTGCAGGCGGTGCGCATACGTTTTGATCTCTTCCAGTGTTTTGACCTTTACGCCGAACAGATCGCCCAGCTCGTGGTGGTTCGGTTTGATCAAAAACGGTTTATAGTTCAGCGCCCGCAGCAGCGACTGCCCCGTGGTATCCACCACAAAGCGGACCTCCCTGCCGGCCAGCGCCGCCATGATCTTTTCATAAGTGTCCTCCGGCAGCGTCGGCGGGATGCTGCCCGCGAGCACCAGCGTGTCGCCGGGGCCGAGCGCCGAAAGCTTATCCATCAGGCGCTGCAGGTCGCCGGGCATGATGTCGGGGCCCAGGGCGTTGATGTCGAACGAAACATCGGACTTGACTTTTACGTTGATGCGCGTAAAGCCCTTTTCCAGGTCTACAAAGTCATTTGCGATGCCGTCGGCGTCGAGCATTTCCTTTAACTGGCGGCCCGTGAAGCCGGCCGTGAAGCCGAGCGCCCGGTTTTCCACCCCCAGGCGTGTCAGAATGACCGACACGTTGATGCCCTTGCCGCCGTAGAGCAGCTCCTCACCGGTGGTGCGGTTGATGTCGTCCGTGCGCATCTTTTCCACATGCATAACGTAGTCGAGCGCCGGGTTGAACGTTACGGTATAGATCATTCGTCCTCATCCTTTCCGACGGTTTTGATCACCGTGTATTTGCGCCAGCTTTCGTCGGGCAGCTCGTCCGTGATGATGCAGCCGCGGTCCATGGGCGCGTATGTGACCGAGGAGACGCGGCCGAACTTGGAGCTGTCGGCCAGCACATAGGTCACAAAGCTGCGCTCAAACGCGGCGGCTTTCACAAACGCCTCTTCCGCGTCCGGCGTGGAAAAGCCCTGCTCCGGCGTAACGCCGTTTGTGCCGATAAAAGCCTTGGTAAAATTGTACTTGCGGATGTTTTTGGCGGCCACAACGCCGATCACCGCTTCGGTCGTGGACTTGAGCTGACCGCCGAGCATATACACCTGAAAGCCGCGCTGCACCAGGCGCTTGGCGTGGCTGATGCCGTTTGTGACAAACGAGGCCTTGCAGTTTTTGTCGATAAAATCGATCATTAAAAACGTGGTGGTGCCGGCGTCCAGATAAACAAAATCGTCGCTGTTGATCTGCGCGGCGGCATAGCGGGCAATGGCCCTTTTTTCCGCCACATGCACGCTGGATTTGGCCTGCACGCTGTCTTCCATGGCGATAAAGTTTTTGCTTTTGAGCATGGCGCCGCCGTGGATCTTACTGACAAGCCCCGTGCGGCTCAGGTCGGCAATGTCGCGCCGAACGGTGGACTCCGACGCACCGAGCACCTGTGTGAGCATTTGCACAGACGCCGTGCCCCTTGTTTTCAGTATGTCCATAATCGCGTTTTTTCTTTCCTGGTTCAGCATGTCGGCTCTCCTTTCGGTTCATCTATATTTTATCATTCCGTTCAAAACCAGTCAATATTCTAGAAGTTTTTTGTTCATTTCGCCGTTAAAAGGCCGGTTTCACTGTGCAAATTGACCTGTTTTCACGCTTTCTGTGACCGATTTTGACTGGACAGTAAAGAATTTTTCAAAAAACCGCGCAAAGCGCCGGCGCGCTTTTGCGTGTCAAAAAAGGTGTGCTTGCAACAAATTGTACAGCCTGACACGCTGACAGACTGCCTTTGCGTTTTAATTTTGCCCCAAAAAACAGAAAAAAGCCGGCGCAAGCGATACAAAGCTTGCGCCGACATGTCGGTTGCTAAAACAGTATTTGTGTTTTTGCGTGCATTATACAGGATTTATGTGTAAAAAACGGAAACGGCGATCAAAAACTGGCCGAGGTAATACGTTAAGTGGTTGACGAAAATGTACGGCTTTGTGTTTTTGTCCTGCTTGCGGTCGAAATAAGTGGAGCACAGCACGGCGTCCGAAATGGTGAAGAACACCGAGCCCGCAAAAAACAGGATGGTATTTTTGGAAAAGTCGTTTGAGAGCATGCACAGGAAGGACGACAGCATGGTCATCAGCAAAAAGACCGTATAAATATAGGTGATGGTGCGGTAGCCGGTGTAGTCGTTTTGCTTTTTGGTAATGACCATCTGCAAAGCGGCAATGACCAGCGACGCCCCGGCGGCCAAAATGTACCAGCGGCGGTCAACGGCAGCCCCGTTGGCCAGCAGAATGGCGGCCAGGTAAAACACATGCCCGGCCAAAAACGACGCAAAGCCCCAGTAGGTAAACTGGCGTTCGCCGCTTTTATAGATCCACTTCAGGTCGAGCCAGATGTCGCCGAGCAGGCCGGCCACGAGCCCCAGCATGACCAGCATGGCGTAAGGCGCCGCGTCCTCGCGCGCCACCACGGCATAGCCGGCCGTGGCCACGAACACAAAGCTGGTGATAGACTTGGCGACGAGCGCCGGCATGCTGATTTTTTTGATGCGCAGCACGATGAACACGATAAACGCCACGATACCGAGCGCGATCAAAAAGCCCCACATCACAGTTGTCATAAAAAATCCCCCTTTGCCGCCCTGCGGCGGAAATTTATAGGTATATGTCAGAACAGCTCCCCTTGGGAACGAATGACCGAAAAGTACAAGCGCGGCCGGCCCCTTCTCTTTGCCGGATCAGCCCTGCTTTTTTTCGCCGTCGGCCAAATGGCGGATGTAGCCGAGAAAATCGGCCACACAGCCGTAATTGCAGTGGCAGGCCACATATTTGCAGATGGCCTTCAGGTCTTTCGGCGCCTGGCCGGCGCAGGCCGGGATGGCCACCTTTTTGAGCATTTCCTCATCATTATAATAATCGCCGATCGCGCCGATGTGTTCGCGCGGCACGCCCAGCATTTCGCCAAGCTTCAGCACGGCGGCGCCTTTGTTGGTGCCCTCCTGCAGCATCTCCAGGCTCCAGGGCGAGCTGGACATAAAGGTCATGCCGTGGCTGCCGGTTTTTTGCAGATGCTTTTTAAAAGCGGAGATCGTGACCGGGTTGGACCAGAAGATGACCTTCATCCAGCCCTCCTCGGGCACCTGGTCCAGCGTGGTGACCTCGTGCGAGGTCTTGTCAAAAAACATCTGCCCGAGCGAAAGCAGCCCGGAACGCACGATGTAGACATGGTCGTCGAAAAAAATACCGATGTCCAGACGGTGGAAAGGGCCGCTGTACTGTTCATATACGTCGCGCACGAACCGCCGCCCCTGTGCGCCGATCGTGGAACGCCAGAGCATTTTTTTTCGGTCATAATCATAGATGCCGGCGCCGTTGAGCACCACGGCGGGGCAGTTCGGCGTGACGCGCCGGTAGTTGCGCTCCAGCGACGAGACCGCCCGGCCCGAGGCCAGGGTAAAATGGCCGCCGCGCTGCGTGAAATCCAAAATGGCATTATAATTGTTGCGCGGCAGTTTGCGGAACTTGTTGTTGAGCGTACCGTCGATATCAGACACAACGAGCCAGTCGCTGTAATCGGCGGACACATTTGTTTTTTGGTTGTCGGTTTGCAGCATGCTGCTCCTCCTTACATGCACAGTTTGTTACAGTTTGCTTCTGAAATGATCCGCGCGGCCGGACCGCACCGGCAAATGCGCCGATCTACGGTTTTATCATAGCATACTTGCCAAAACGTTTGCAAGCAAATCCGCCCCGGCCGCACTATAATTCTGCGTGTAGAGGCTCTACCCGAAAACATACGCGCTCTACCGCCGGTAGAGTTGACTTTGCAGGGCGGTTGTGGTACTATATTTGCAGTTAGATCCTGTACAAAAACGGCGCTTTTTGCCGTTTTTCGCAAAAATAGACAAAAGGCGGCAAAAAGCCATGACACAGCCACTGACCGAATATGATTTTAAAAAACGGCTCGGCAAAAACCTGACCTACCTGCGCACCCGAGCCGGCATGACCCAGTCGCAGGTGGCCGAAGTGCTCAGCTACTCGGACAAATCCATTTCCAAATGGGAGCGCGGCGACGGCATGCCCGACTTATACATCCTTTCCAAGCTGGCCGACCTTTACCATGTGGACATTTCGGCGTTTCTGGCCGATGACCCGGCCCAGCTGGAACCCATGCCGGCCGAATCGCCGGAGGAGGTCCGCTACCGCAAAAAGAAGCGGCTGATCATTCCGCTGCTGGCCATCGGCATCGTCTGGCTGAGCGCCGTGGTGCTGTTCGTGCTGCTGAACGTGGTCACCGATTTGCTGCATGTGGACTTTCGCGGCGAGTGGCTGGTGTTCATCTACGCGCTGCCGGCCACGGCCATTGTGAGCATTGTGTTTTCCAAGCTGTGGTGGTACCGCATCACCACGTTTCTGGCCATATCCCTGCTGATTTGGACCGTGCCGCTGTGTATTCAGCTGACCGTATTGGTCATTTTGGGCAGCTCCAGCGGGTTTGAGCTTTTTTACATCATCTCCGCCGTGCTGGAAGTGATGTTCATCCTTTGGTTCTTAATGAAAAAGCCGAAGAAAAGGGACGACCGCACAAAAAAATAAGTGAATAACAAAAAACGCGCTGAAGCAGCAAATTGCCTCAGCGCGTTTTGTTTTATGCGGTGTTCTAAAAGCATGCAGACTTTTGAGAAAAGCCGGCGCCCCAAATCAGCAAAGCAAAATTTGGGGAAACGCTTGCCCGGCGCCCTTTCAGTCCAGCTCGGCGCGCAGGTCCTCGATCACGCGGTTCGTTTCACTGAGCGTTTCGTTCAGCGTGTCCTTTTGCTCTTCGCCGGCCAGGTAGATCAGTGTGTAGCTGTCGTCCGGCGCGTCGTCGGCCTTATAGAAATAGGGCACGGTCGTGCCGTTTTCTGCAAATTCGTCGGCGCTGACGCGCTCGCCGTCGATCACATACTGCTTGGAGCCGTAAGTGTCTTCCACCTCGGCCGAGTAGAGCAGCGAGAACGTGTCGTCCGCCATGCGGTACACGCGCGCCGTGTACCGGCCGGCGCTGTCGCTGACCTCGCGCGTAACGGTGCACACGCGCGTTTCCTCGCCGGCTTTTTGCAGCATGACCAGGCGGGCGTCTGCATCAAAGCTGGGCGTGACGAGCGTTTCGTTTGTAAAGATCAGCGTGGCGGTCATGCCGCTGCAGCGGTAGACCTCCATAATATAGCGCGTGGTGTCGTACGTTTCGTAGTCTGACGCAGAGCCGTCCACATCGGTGACCGCGCGCTCGTAAACAAGCAGCAGCTCGTCGAGCCCGTCGCCGTCAAAATCGACCAGGCGCGCCACGGCCAGACCCTGCAGGCGTGTGCCGTCCTCGGCCAATTTGCCGGTGCCGAAGCGCACGGACGCCTCGTCGATCACATCCAGATACGCCCGGGCGCGCTGCTGCGCCTCGGTCAGGTCGCTCTGCGACTGGATGGTGGCCGTGCCGAACGAACCGATCATTTCCTGCAGGCGCAAAAGCATTTCTTCCGCCTGGCGCTGGGTCAGCATGGTGACCTTTAAAAATTCCAGCCGGCCGGTGATGTTGCGGCCCAAACGGCGGTACGTTTCTTTTTCGCTGTTGTATTTGCCGGTACCGGTGGCCTGCACAAACGCGCTGCCTTTCAGACGGTAAAACGTGATGTCGCTTTCCATGGAGCCGGACTGCGTGCCCAGGTAATACTTGGAGCCGGTCTTGAACAGCACCAGCCACGCCTCGCCCGTCTGCTCGTTCACAGAAAACGGCACGGTGTACAGGCGCGCAAACGCGCCGCTGTCGTCCAGACCCCAGACGTCGCCGTAATAATTGCCCTCGTTGCGGTATAGCAGCAGCAGTTCCTCGTGGCCGTCGCTGTCAAAATCCATGCGGCGCGCCGAGAAAAAGCCCTGCATCGAATAAAGGTCGTAAGTATCCTCTGAAAAATCGGTGAACTCGCCCTCGCCGTAATCGGCCATATACTGGGTGCACACCGTGGCGCTGCTGGCGGAAAACGAGCTGCTGCGCTTTGCGTCGGACGAGATCGTCAGCGAAAAGCCGATGATCAGCGCGGCAGCCGCCGCCACGGCCAGGCAGGAAAGCACGATCAACGCAATGCGGCTGTGCTTTGCAGCGGCACGCGAAGCCGCGGCCTGTGCGGCATCCTGTGCGGCATCCTGTGCAGCGGGCTGCTGCACGGCGCTCTGTGTTTTGGGCGCGCGCTGCGGCAGGCGGCTTTCAATGGCGGCCAGCCTGGCGTCGCGCGCACGGCGGTTCTGCGCCTTTTGGCGGTGCTTGGCAAAAATGCCCTTATTCTGCTTTTCTGTTTTCTTCTTTCCGCCGGCTGCCGGGACAGGCGTTGTTTCCGCCGCCTTTTGCCCGGCCGGCTCTGCGCCGGGCGCACTTTTTTGCGCTTTGGCGCGGTGCGGCGCCTTTGCTTTTTTCGGCTGCGCCGGTTTAGAAACCGGTGCGGCCGGGGCACTGCTCTTTTCAGGCTGCGGCGGCCGTCTGGCCGGCAGATCCGGCAGATCGGGCAGCACGCCGGGCACATACGGCGCCGCCGGCGGCGCCAGATCGTCGCTCAGAAAGTCGAACGTTCCGGCCGGATATTTGTGAACAGCGCCGCTGTTCGCTCCAAAAGCATCGCCCGAACGTTTTTTGGCCGGCCCGGCGGCCGTTTTTTCCTTTTTGGGGCTGTCTTTTTTAGCCGAAGCACCCGGCGGCTGCGTACCGGGCGCCTGCGCGCTTTGCACGCCGAACACGCCGGCAATGCGCTCAAACACTTGCACAGCCCTTTTGCGCGCACCGGAAAGCTCCGCCTCCGGCACGGGCGTTTTTCGCGCCGGCTTTTGCGCGCCTTCTTTCGCGACTGTACCGGCCTTTGAAGAAATCGCCTTTTGCTTTTTAGGGTTTTTCTGCCCCCGGGGGCGTTCGTCCGGCTGCGGCGTTATGCCCGCCGGCGGCGCCAGATCCGGGGAGGCAGGCAGTGAAAAATCTGCCCCCGCGCCGGGCGGCACGGCGCCGAACACCGACGGCTGCGGCGGCGCCAGATCGTCAAGCGGCGCAGCTGCGCCGGGGGCGGCCGCTTTTTTTCCGGCGGACGCCGTTTTTCCTTTTTTCTTCTGCGCAGGCGCACTGCCGCGCCCGGCCTTTTTGCCGGCGGACTGCGAAGCGGCATCCAAAAACAAACGCACGCCGCGCCCGCTGGTTTTGCCGCGTTTCGGCGAAGCGGCGGACGGTTTGTTTTCGTCTTCAAAATAATCGTATTTTGCCATAACACCGCCGCCTTTCTAAACAATATATGCCGGCAGTTTGCAAAGATATTTGTCGGATCCTGCCGGACGCAGTTTCAATATATCACAAATCCCGCCGTTTTGCAACCGCTGTTTTGCGGCGCGGCCGGGCGTGCATTTACAACAAAACAAAAAGCCTGCACACGCTTGGTGTGCAGGCAATGGAGCGGATTACGAGACTCGAACTCGCTACCTCCACCTTGGCAAGGTGGCGCTCTACCGGATGAGCTAAATCCGCGTTGTTTACATTATACAGAAACAGGGGCGGCTTGTCAAGACACAAAAAGAAAAATTGTGTTTTTGTCCGTTTCATGGGACAGGCATTTACAAAGCCGCGTTTTTCTGCTAAAATCAGTAATGTGGTATGAAAGCCGGTTTCGGCATAAAAATATAAAGCGGGAGAGAGTGCATGACTTACCTGGCAGAGCCGTTTGCCCCGATGTGGGGAAGCGGCATGTTCGCAGTGCCGCGCGTGATCGTGCAGCAATATATCAAACTGGCCAGCGCCTACCAGCTGAAGGCGCTGCTGCTGCTTTTGGAACGGGGCGGCTGCTGCACCGACGGCGACATCGGCCGCACACTCGGCCTGCCGACGGCCGACGTGCAGGCCATTATGGAGTTCTGGACGGAAGAGGGCATCGTGCGCCGGCAGGACAGCCCGGCCGCCGTGCAGCCGCAGCCGGAAGCGGCGCCGCTGCCGAAAGCCGAACCCGAAGCGCCCGAAGCGCCCGAAGAGGCCGGCCGCACCGCCGAAACGCCGCCGGCCGAAAAAGCGCCCAGGCAGTTTGAAAAGCTGGCCCCGCCCGAGCTTTCGCCGAAAGAGGTGGTGGCGGCCCTGCGCGATTCCAAGGAGCTGCAGATGCTGGCGGCCGAGGCGCAGAAGTCACTGGGGCGCACGCTGTCCGGCGCCGACACCAAGGCGCTGGTGCTGATGGTGAATTACTACGGCCTGCAGCCCGAAGTGGTGCTGATGATCCTTTCCTACTGCGAAAGGGAACGCGAACGCGGCCGCGCCGCCGGCATGGCCTACATACTCAAAATCGCCGAGAACTGGGCCGAAGAGGGCATTTCCACGATCGAGGACGCCGAAGCGAAGCTGGGCGAGCTGGAAAAAGACGACGCCATGTGGAAGCAGATCTGCGCCTGGCTGGACATCGCCTACCGCCGGCCGACCGCCGCGCAGAAAAAGTCCATCGCCGCCTGGCGCAAAGACTTTACGCCCGAAATGATCGAGCTGGCCTGCGAGGAGACGCGCGAAAACGCGACCTCGCCCTCCTACGGCTACCTGCGCAGCGTTTTGAAAAACTGGCAGAAAAGCGGTGTGAAAAACAGGCAGGACGTGCAGCAGGCCAAGGCCGCGCACGAGCAGAAGAAAGCGCCGGCCAAAAGCGCCCCCAAAAGCAACGTGGGCTTTCAGCCGTCCTACGACCTGGAAAAGATCAAGGACGACCTGCGCAAAAACACCGACATTTTTTAAAAACACAAGAAAAGAAAGTGGGATTTTATGGCATATCCGGCCGAAAACTATCAGCGTGCGCTGAACCGGCTTGCGCGCCGCCGCGAACAGTCGCAAAACGAACTGCACGCGCGCACGCAGGCGGTGGAAAAAGCGCTGCCCGAAATCGACGAATACAGAAAAAAGCTGGGGCAGATCGGCGTACAGATCGTAAAAGTCATTCTGGCTTCCAAAAACAAAAAAGCCGACATCTCCGAGCTGGCCGAAAAGAGCCTGGCCCTGCAGGAGGAGCGCAGCGCGCTGCTGGTCAAAAACGGGTTTGCGCCCGACGCGCTGGAGCAGCACTACACCTGCCCCATCTGCCACGACACCGGCTTTGTGAACGGCAGGCTTTGCAAGTGCCACCAGAAACTGCTCAAAGAGATCGAGCGCGACGACATCCGCCGCGTGGCGCCCATTGACAAGTGCAACTTCGACAACTTCGACATTGGCTGCTACCCCGCCGAAGAGACGCAAAGCGGCATCTCCCCGCGCGAAAAGATGAAGCGCATCTGCGAAAACTGCTACCGCTACGCCGCCACGTTCAGCCTGAAGAGCCCGTCGCTGCTGTTCATGGGCGCGACCGGCCTGGGCAAAACGCACATCAGTCTGGCGATCGCTAACGTGGTCATCAACCGCGGCTTCCATGTGGTTTACGGCGCAGCGCAGAACATTCTGGGCGACCTGGAGGACCTGCGCTTCGGCCGCGTGCAGAACCCGCGCTACCGGCAGGAGGCGCTTTTGGACGCCGATCTGCTCATCATAGACGACCTGGGCACGGAATTCACCACGCAGTACAGCGTGGCCGCGCTTTACAACATCGTCAACTCGCGCCTGCTGGCCGAGCGGCCCACGATCATCAGCACAAACTGCTCGCTGGAAATGCTGGAAAGGCAGTATGACCAGCGCATCACCTCGCGCATTCTGGGGCTTTACAAGGCCCTGGTGTTTGAGGGCGAGGACATCCGCATGCAGTAAAAAAAGCGGCAGCCGGCGTGCCTTTTGCAGCCCGGCACAAGCCGCGCACGAAAAACAGGCAAAACAAAAACCGGCTGCAACCAGCCGGTTTTTGCATTGGGTCTTGAATTTTACGGTGCATCGCTCTGCGCCGGTTCAGCCGGGGCGGATTCTGCCGGGGCAGCGGGCTTCACTTCGATCTTGCCGAAAGGCAGGTCGGCACGGTCGGCCTTGTGCGGTGCGTCAGACTGCGGGGCGCTGGCCTGCGACCTGGAACGGCCCCCGCGGCGGGAACGCGAACGGTCGCGGTCACGGTTGTAGCGCACGCCGCCGGTCGGCTCCAGCACGACGCGGCGGTCCTCATTGACGCCGATCGAGCGGGATTCCACGCCCTCGATCTCCTGCACGGCGGTGTGGATGATGCGCCGTTCATACGGATTCATCGGTTCAAACGTGTAGCGGCGGCCGTTTGCAAGCACCTTGGCGGCCTGCTTTTTGGCCAGCGCACGGATCGTTTCGGCGCGCTTTTCGCGGTAGCTGCCGACATTGATCGTGACGCGGATGTACTTGTCGTAATGCTTTTTGACCGCCAGCGAGGTCAGGTGCTGGATGGCGTCGAGCGTTTCGCCGCGGCGGCCGATGATGATGCCGTAGTCGTCGCAGACGATCTCGATCTGGATGGCGCCGTCCTCCACGCTGGTCACAAAACCGGCGTTTCGGCAGCCCATGTGGTCCAAAATGCCCTTCAGGTAATCGGTCGCGACGCGCACGTCGATCTCCTCCGCCCGGATCTGCGGCTGCGCCTTGGTCTTTTCCGCTTTTTCCGCCTTTTCGGCGCGGGGCGCTTTTTCGGCGGGCTTTTCGTTTTTATGCCCCTTCTGGGGTCTTGCGGCCTTTTCCGCCTTGATCTCCTGCGGCTCGGTAACGGCCGTTTTTACGCCGCCGGGCTGCTTGTCCGCCTGCGGCTTCTGGGCTTTGCGCCTGCCCTCCGGCCTTTCGGCGCGGGGCTTTTGCGCTTTTTTCTTTTTCTCGGGCACGTCGTAATAAGCCCGTACTTTTGCGTCGGAGCCGCCGAACAGGCCGAGGATCTTTTTCTTCGGCAGGGTGACGACTTCAATTTTTACATCGGCGAATTCGGGGGCGTTCAGGCCGGCTTTTGCCGCCCGCGTAGCCTCTTCCACCGTTGCGCCGACGCCGACAAATTCTTTCAACATATATGCCTCCGTTGGCGCGCACTTATGCGCTTTACTTGATTTTCTTTAAACTGGCTTCTCTGGAGCGGCGCTCGATCGTGTTTTCGATCATCAGCCGCGCCTGGCTGCGTTTCGGCGGGAAAAACTGTGCGATCGCAAGCTGCTGCACGATGGCGACCAGGTTGGAGATGGTCCAGTACACACCGACAGCGCCGGTCACCTGAAACGCGATGAACAGCGAGAACAGCGGCATCATCAGCATCATCAGCTTCATGGAAAGCCCCTGCTGCTGTGCCATAGCCGGATTGTTTTTCTTTTGGATGAGCATCGAGACGATGCTGGAGCCGAGCGAGCTCACAAACGAGATGATCGGGATGATCACCGTAATGTCTTTCCACTCGGGCTGCACGGAAAGGTCAAGGCCGCCAATGATCATCGACTGGCGGTACGCCTCGATCATCTGCACGCGGTCGGGCGTGAAGTAGTCGGCAAACTGCGTGGTCAAAACGTCTTTAAACTGTTCAAAATTGGAAAGCAGCCAAAGCTGGAAATAGTTGCCGCCCTCTCCGGTGGTGTAGTTCACCGCCGCAGCGATCTCATTGAACACGTCGGAATTAAAACCGCCGACGCCAATCACATACTGGATGGGGTAATAGATGATGCCGATGATGCCCATCAAAAACACCATCTGGAAAACCATCGGGCCGCAGCCCATGTTCATGGGGTTATGCCCTTCGCGCTGGTAGAGCGCCTGCATTTCTTCATTCATGCGCTGGCGGTCCTGCGGCGTCGGGTTGGGGTATTTTTTCTGAATCTTCTGGATCTTCGGCTGAATGCGGGCGGATTTCGCCATCGTCTTCTGCTGGTGCACGTTGAACGGGAACAAAATGAGCCTGGTCAGAATAACAAAGATCACGAGCGCCAAAAAGTACTCGTTGCTGCAAAGCTCCATCAGAAAGAACATGCACTTGCCGAACAGCCAGTACAGCGGCTTGAACAGACCGAACCCGGAGGATACGGTGTCGGCCGCCAGTAAAAGTGTATTCATGGACTCCCTCTTTACGGTTTTTTTGGTGGAACAGGGTCGTAGCCGCCCTTAAACAGCGGGTTGCAGCGCAAAATGCGCAAAAAACCGAGCCAGCACCCCTTGAAGACGCCGTGGATCTCGATCGCCTCCAGCGTGTACTGCGAGCAGGTCGGATAATACCGGCACGCGCCGTGCGAAAAGCGCGGCGAAATCGTCAGCTGGTAAGTGCGGATCAAAAAAATGCACACCCTTTTTAAAAGGGCGGCGGCGCGCTTGCAAAGGCGCTTCATGGCAACATCCCCAATTTGGCAAGCTGTTTTTCCATCTGCGCCACAACCGCCTGCATTTTGACATGCGGCGTTTTGGAGCGCGCAACGAAAACAAAGTCCCAGTGGCCGGCAATGCGCGGCGAAAGGGCGCGGTATGCCTCGCGTATGACGCGCTTGGCGCGGTTGCGGTCGTGCGCCTTGCCGATTTTTTTGCTGGCCGTGATGCCGACGCGGCAGCCGCGGCCGCGGTTTTTGGCGGCATACGTCACCAAAACGCTGCCCGTCGCACACTTGCCGGTGTGATAGACGCGGTTAAACTCCCGATTTAATTTGAGCGTTGTCTGCCTGTTCATTTCGATCAGACCCCTGAATTAGTAGGTCAGCTGCTTTCTGCCCTTGGCTCTTCTGCGGGCAAGTACTTTTCTGCCGTTTCTGGTGGCCATTCTTTTACGGAAGCCATGTTCCATTTTTCTGTGGCGCTTTTTGGGCTGGTACGTTCTTTTCATCTTTTTCACTCCTAATCAAGAATTATCACTCGTCGTAATCCTTTATAATCTCTGCGCGGTATAGCGCAGGCAAAAAACAAGTCCCCGGGGCATTTTGGGCGCAAAACACCCTGGGCATTCGTGCAAATATTATATAGTATTCCAAAAACAAAGTCAAGCGGATTTTAAAAAGGGTGGCTTTTTGCGTGTAGAGTTACAATACATATTGGACAGAGGAGAAAAGGAAAGAAGAAAAAAGTA